>Ga0172381_10000147_pt1 | contig 81655 bp, 120 predicted proteins | sample Leawel6488metaG_FD_119754 | JGI IMG/M metagenome (GOLD analysis project Ga0172381, IMG submission 119754) | Leachate microbial communities from a municipal landfill in Southern Ontario, Canada - Leachate well 64-88 metaG | ecosystem: Engineered > Solid waste > Landfill > Unclassified | place...
CGCAAGGGAATTACTTGCCGAGACCGTTACTCAGTAATGGCTTGTGACATGCTTTTTGTCAATCTATTGGGTGCCACAAAGGTTTCCATCGGCACTTGTATGGAAATTGCCTGGGCTGATATGTTGCGAAAACCTATTGTTCTCGTGATGGAAAAAGAGGGGAATGTTCACGAACATCCTATTATTCAAGAGTGTATTGGGTTTCATGTTCATACTTTGGATGAAGGTATTCACATTGCCGAGGCTGTTCTTTGCACTGGAATTTAATATGCAACAAAAACGTATTTTTTACATTGACATTGGTTATATGCCACCAAAGAAAGCCAAGCTTTTGATGCGGCGACTCAAGAAAATTTTGGCCGCTCGTAAAAATCGGTGTGTGCCTTAGAATTTTTTATGATGAAACTCTTTTAATGCATGGAAGCATTAAAAACACTAATTAGAAGGGTCAATAAATATCGACCAACAATTGTTGTCATAGGTGATTGTCTCCTTGACGAATACTACAACGTCGTTGCAGATAAACTCTCTCCCGAGTTTCCTATTGTAAGGATGCTGGGCACTAATGAAAGACCAGATGTAGTTGTTCCTGGTGGTGCTGGAAATCTAGCAAATCAATTTAAATATTTTAACACGGATGTTAAACTCTTTGGATTTTTGGATATAGAAAGTCGTCCACTTTATCAATCCATTGGTGTTGATATTAGTGGATGTGAGACTTTATCTTCGCCTTCTTTTATTCCACGTAAAAGAAGATTCTATCAAGATAATTTCCCCCTTAGTCGTTGGGATATCGAGGTGCCAAATTATGGATTGCAAGATATTGTGGAATATCAAAAGGATTTACTTGCAGCCTATGATGAAGTATCCGATGTTGCTGTGACAATATATGCTGATTACAACAAGGGAGTCTTATCAGGGGCTAATAAAACTCAATGGTTCAAAAAAGAACGAGACACAATTAGCATAATTGATCCGAAAAAAGGACCGCTTTGCCTTTGGAATGGTTGCACAATATTTAAGCCCAATGCTAAAGAAGCAGAAGAATTAAGTCATATTCCTTCTGTGCATTGGCAAAATCAATGCGATTTCTTTCAGCGGCAATTGGGTTGTATGGCGGTTGTTATTACTCATGGTGGTGATGGCGTTTATGGCAAAGTAATGGAAAAATATTTTGATTATCATTCTCCATATAGCTCGGACTGTGCATCTGTTATTGGGGCTGGTGATTGTTTTATTTCTGTTCTTGGATTAGCGATGGCCCATGCTTTAGATATTGTGGATGCTGTGCAAATAGCTTACGAGGCAGGAGCAGTCTATGTTGGCAAGAAATATAATGAACCCATTTGTTTACAAGAGGTATATGCACGTATTGATCCTGTAGGCAGCAAAATGATCGATATACAGTGTTTAAACAATAGGCCATACAAACTGGCGGTTACTAATGGGTGTTTTGATATTTTGCATTTTGGACATATGGAAATTCTTAAATTTGCCAAATCGAAAGGAGATAAATTGCTTGTGCTTGTGGATACGGATGAGCAAGTAAAGAGATTTAAGGGCGAAGGCAGACCTGTAAATGATTTGCAAGCCAGGATGCGAATGCTGGCAGCATTGGAATGCGTAGATTTTGTGATGCCTTTTAATAGTAATGATGAGCTACATGATATTTATGCTCAAATTAAACCCGATGTTTTGGTAAAGGACAATACTTGGCCCTATATTGTGGGATCGGATGTGGCTAAAGAAGTGGTTGTTTTTCCAAGAGTGGAAGGTTATGCAACAACAAATATAGTGGAAAAAATTAAAAAATCTACATAGATAAGATATGAAAACATATAAACAATGGTGTGAACAGACTGGAAAAGATGATTTAGCCAATGATTTGGCATTAGCTACGCAGAATGCTCTTAAGCAAGGCACAAATCCAGAGGCAGACGCAAAGAAAATATTAGCTCAAAAATCTATAGCTGCCCAATCCACAGGTGATTCTGATGCGGCGGCTAAGGTGGCAAATGCAGCTACTAAATTTAATCAAAATGCCAATGGCAAAAAGATGAAAAAGAAATGAGCTTCAGGTCTTGGTTAGAAGCTGATATGGCATTGCCACAAGGAGTAGCAGCCGATGTGGCTCAGGTAAAACAAGATGCTGGTGTCAAAGGCACTAAAAATAAAGTGCCGACAAGCCCCATGTCTCCCCGTGGTCTCGGTGTTCCATTAGAGCCCCCCAAACCCGGTTTCTCCGGTGGTGGAAAATGGAAACTTCCAGATTCTAGTCCTTTATCTTTAGGCACCAAATATAAACAGCCCGATCATAGTCCATTTTCTGCAAATAATAAATGGAAATTACGTGGTGCTGGCATAATGGGCAAATAAATACTCTCTTAGTGTATATGTTTTACGCATTATTTAACAAAGGAAACAACAGGTGTCTTATTCATCCTGTAGTGGGATTGTGGGCAACTAACGATCTACAGGAGGCGAAAGACATGTTAGAGGACTGTAAAAAATATCTAACATATCAAGGATTACAGAATATAGTTAATGATTTTGTTATTGTCGATGCGGAGACCAAAGCAGAAATATGACAGATATTACCGGGAATGATTTGTGCGTTGTAATAGAATGTGAAAATAAACCCATTTATAGCTGGATGGGTTTTGTTTCTTGGTATTCTGTTGTAAAAAATTTGCCAAATGCAGAGGTAATTGTTGTTTGCAAAAGAAGTAAAGATGAACCATCTAAAGAGTGTTTTACATGGGCAAGACGAGCAAATATTCAATTCTTTTTTTATGAAAATTCATACAATTTGAAAACTGACAAGAAGATTGTTATTAAAATCAATTCACATGTTGTAGTGTTGCGGGAATATGATCCGCAGTTACTAGGGCCAGTGGATGCAAAGAGTGATGTTTTGGCAACATTTATAGATTATTCGGGTGGTTGTGGCAAGTTTGTTATGTCGGAGTGGATAAATAGAGAAGTGGGACTAATTCAAGATGTGTCAAAATTTGCGTCCTCTGAAATGTCAATCAATGAGATGAAATTATTGAACCTTTGGGAAAAGTCCTATCAGCTATATGCAAACTTGGAAGGGGGTATCAAATGATGGATTTTGGACACGAGTTTGAAGACGAAAGAGATTTAGAAGGTTATTTTGATATGGAACAAGATCAAAGTGCTGGCGAGTATATTGGTATGGCTCATGTGGATTTGATAAACACTAATTTACATCACCAATTGCTCAATACAGCGATTACACTGGCCGCCAGAGATTTTTGGTGGCGATTCCGTTCGCAAGAATATAGATTAAAAAAAATTACCACTGTTTATCGACATTTAAACAAGCTGGTTGTAGAAGCAAAAGATGATTAAAATCATTAATTCAAAATAGAAAGAAAAAAATGCCCCTTTATGATTTTCATTGTATAGATTGTGATTGTGATTATGAGGAATTCGCTCCTTGGAATAAAAGTAACGAATATCCAGATGTAGTTTGTCCCACATGTGGTTCACATAAAAAAGAAAAATTATTCACGGGAGTGAGAGCAGAGGCTATTTTTGTGAATCCCGAAGGCACCAGGAAATGGAACGATGGTCAAATGGGACATGATTATCGTTTTAAGCACATGCAGCCTAAAGTAAAACAAGAGCGGGAAAATGCAGAGAAAATGTCGCATATGGGCAAAGATGTTTACATACATCATGATGACATTTCTTCTGGGAAAAATTTCAATCCTAATAATTGGTAAAATATGGACAGAACAATACTTAGCATTATGATTTTGATGTTGGTCTTGGCTACTGTCTATGCTTTTTATCACACTCGGCACACAACAGTTGTTCCTTTACCACCACCAGTGCCAACTACACCTGTGGATGTTGCTTTGCAAACAATCACAGTAGGTCAAATTAAAGAATATGTTGAAACATTGTCTGATTTAAACAAATTTGATGGCAGAGGTGCTGGAACACCTGGGAACGATGCAGCATGTAAGTATATTTCTGATATATTTACATCTTGGGGGTATGAGGTTGAATTGCAACAATTTACTTTTGGTGATCGTCAAACCAACAATATTATGGCATCGATCAAAGGCAAAAATGACGATGAAGTGGTAGTTGTTGGTGCCCATTACGATGGGCAAGGACCAAACCACCCCAGTGCTGATGATAACGCCTCAGGTACGTCGGTAGTTTTGGCTGTTGCCAAAGCATTCACTCTTTTAAACAGCGAATTAAATCGCACTGTTGTTTTTCAATTATATTCTGCCGAAGAGTATGGGCTAATTGGATCGAATTATTATTGCCAACATCCTCTTTTCCCCAAAGGAAATCCCGACATAAAGAAGCATGTTTTTATGTTGAATATGGATATGGTTGGTTATTGGCAAAGAATGGTGCGTTTTAATTTGCTGATGCCAAATGACCCAACTCCCGATGTAAAAACATTGATTGAGAATTTATCTAAAAAATATCCATTTGCCAGCACAATTACTCATCGAGATAATGCCCCCACTGACAATGCCTCTTTTTGCAATGCAGGGGTGCCAGTGGCATATTTGCACACAGGCATACATAAAAATTATCACCAACCTACAGATACTCCAGAGAAATTAAATTATGAGGGGTTGGAAAACATAGCAAAATATGTTGTAGAATTTCTTTTGGCAGTAGATCAAGCTGAGAAGCCAATGCAACTTAGGAGCGATTTTGTGCCTCTTGAAATTGAAAAAGATCACGGCGAAGCACCATTTTTTCAGCTTTAATGTTTTTTCTTCTTGACATATTGTTCTGAATGGTTTATGTTATCTTTATGCAAATAAAAAATATTTGCAAGCAGGGCTTGTTTTGAGTGAAGAAATACAATATACTAACATAAACAACCTATTTAAAGGGAAGTGAAAGCAAAGCATGGACACCAAATTAGAACAACTCGCCAATTTGTTTGATCGGAAGCAATTCAAAGTGCTTCATGAGGAAATTAGTTTTGCCGAATATCTGGAAAGGTGCTATAAGACCCCCAGACTTATTCGTACCGCTTATCAACGATTGTATGATATGATAATGAGCGAAGGCACAAAGACTTTCAAGCGGTACAGAAAAACTCACACTCATTATTGTTTCTTCGACAATACTGAAATTCCTATTTTCGGATTGGATGAAACTCTTGAGAGTTTGGTCAAATTCATCCGTGGTGCTGCTGGCGGATATGGTACAGAAAAGCGTGTGTTGCTTTTGCATGGTCCTGTGGGTTCTTCCAAATCCACTATTTGCCGATGCATCAAACGTGGTATGGAATATTACAGCAATACCGAAGATGGCATTTGGTATACCTTCAAATGGGTGAATTTGCCCACGGGGAAAGATGGTATTTATACGCATCCCGAAGATGATTGCCCAATGCATGAAGAGCCACTTAAGTTGCTTCCCCTAGAATTGCGAAAGCGAGTGGTGGATGATTTGAATGAAGTGTTGAAAAACAACACTCCAGAAAATGAACGCACGCAGCTTTATACACTTCGCTGCGACAATGAATTAGACCCTCGTTGCAAAAAGTTTATGAATGAGTTGTTGCAAAAATATGAGGGTGATTGGGGCAAAGTCATCAAGGAGCACATTCGTGTTGTTCGCAAGGTTTATTCTGAGCCCGACCGTATGGGCATTGCTACCTTCCAGCCCAAAGATGAAAAAAATCAAGATTCGACGGAATTGACCGGCGACATTAATTATGCCAAACTCCCGCATTTTGGTTCAGATTCTGATCCTCGGGCGTTCAATTTCGATGGCGAATTTTGCATCGGCAACAGGGGCGTAGTGGAATTCATCGAAGTTCTCAAGTTGGCCAAAGAATTCCTCTACGACCTGTTGGGTGCCTCTCAAGAACAACAAATCAAGCCCAAGAAGTTTGCTCAAATTTCTGTTGATACGGTTTTGATTGGACATACTAATAATCCTGAATTTGAAAAACTTCGATCTGATAATACGATGGAAGCGTTGAGAGATCGTACTGTTCGCATCGATGTTCCTTATTTGCTTCGATGGGGTGAAGAGTTGGCAATCTTGGAGCATTATTATGGGACGGGAAAAGTCAAGCAACACGTTGCTCCTCACACTTTGGAAATCGCTGCATTGTGGACAATTCTAACCCGCTTGCAGGATGATAAAGAGGGTAAACTATCGCTGGTTGATAAAGCAAAATTGCTTGATGGCCGCAGCTTGCCTGGATATACGGAAGATACCGTCAAGGAATTGCGGGACAAATATCCTACAGAAGGAATGTCTGGTGTGTCCTGCCGTTATACCCAAGATAAGATTTCCAACTGCCTAGCTGCCCGACACGATTATATCAACCAATTTATGGTTTTGAATGAAATCAAGGAAGGGCTAGATCAATCCTCTCTTATCACGAACAAAGAGGATGTGGCAAAATATATTAAATGTGTGGATGCCGTCAGAAAGGAATTGGATGATATCTTGAAAAATGAAGTCCAAAAAGCCCTTGTTGGCGACGAAGATGCCATTATCCGTCTTTGCACAAATTATATTGATAATGTGCGAGCTTATATCAATAAGGTCAAAGTTATCAATCAAATTACCGGCGAAGATATGGAGCCCAACGAACGGCTCATGAGAAGCATCGAAGAAAAGATTGACATTCCCGAAGCGGGAGTGGATGAATTCCGCCGTGGTATTGCTGCTTTCATCGGCAGTCTTTCCATTGAAGGAAAAGTTTTCCGATGGGACTCTAATGCCAAGCTGAAAAAGGCGTTGGAAATGAAGCTCTTTGAAGACACCAAGGACCATATTAAATTGAGTGCCTTGGACATTCGGGGCAGTTCGGTAGTAGACCCCGACATTCAACAAAAAATTGACGCTATCAAACAGCGTCTTATCAAACAGTATGGATATAATGAACAATCTGCAACGGATGTTCTGGCTCACGTCGGCAGCATCTTCAGTCGTGGAGATGTGAGCGATGACGAGTAAAAAGCTAACCATCAATCAGGATAGATGGTTGAAGGCAGAGTTTTCCACTTTGGTGAAATATGTGGCGTGGAAAACTGGCATATTACAACAAGTTTTGATAAAATATGTTGTTGCTGCTGGCCAGTATTACAAAGATAAATATGGTTTTTACAAAGATAAAATTGTTGTTTTTGTAAAGAGAGTTTTGTGGAATATTTTTAAAAAAAGACTACAAAATAATGGACAATGAAAATATAGAAGTTAAACGCCCCTCCGAGTTTGCTTTGGAAATAGCGGCTACTGCGTGGTGTAAGCCCGCAACTGAAATGAAAGCGATGGACCCTACTCTGGCAACAGCTTTTGCGGAGATTGTTGATGAAATAATATCTGTGGAACGGTGTGTGTCGAAAGATACTGTGAAACATCAAAAGCGTTTGATTTTGATGTTGGAAGACAAAGTAAAAACCCTTCGGCAGCAGACATGGATAGATGAAGCCACGATATGTGGTTTGCTCCAAGAACTTGCCGATGAACGTGCCCAGAATCAAATGGAGTATATAGTGAATAAGATTGATGAGTATTTGGATGAATATAGGGAAATTTACGGCAAGTCTATCAGTGGCAAAGAAGTGATGAATCATGTGGCACACGAGATAGTTGGTTTTGAATATTTGCACCGGCTCACGTCGCTAATGAGTATGGATGAAATGCCGCATTTTTCATATACAACGGAAGACGAATAATGCTGTTTATATTGCTTATGATGTTTTTTGTGTGGTGTTGGTGGCTATGGGTGCCTTCTACAATTTTGTTTATTGTTTTGGCCGCTGTTAGCAAACATGCAGAGTGGTTGTGGGGCATACCTGTTGCCATTATTATTGAGGAAATTTGGTGGATTGCATACTTTAGTGAACACGTAAAATAATGACAACAAGATTTAGTCCAACCCCCAGTGGTAGACTTCACTTGGGGCATTTATATTTAGCATTGATAAACTATCATACCGCTGCCAGAGAGGGCGGCAGATTCATAGTTAGGTTTGATGATCTGGATTTTCCAGAGTTGCAATCCTTGGGCAGAGATAAAGTCAATGAATTTTGTGAGACCATAAAGGAAGAGTTTTCTTGGATGGGTATGAAAGTTGATTTGTATTCTCATACTGCTAAAGAGCATGAAACAAATCTGCAATATTTGTCTGGTGTTCCTGGGTTGGAAAAGGATGATGGAATTAAATGGTCTCGCCCCTTTGTCAGAAATGAGGATAGGCCCTACCCATTTATTCCCCTAATCACAGCCATCAAGGTTGTGCAAGATCATCGTGAGGGATGTAATATAATTATTCGTGGAGAGGACTTAGTATCGGAATCCAGTCTTTATTATTACTTCTGTCGATTGTTGGGGTTTGTTCCTCCAAAGCTATGTTATATACCTAAATTAATTCAACGAGATGGTCAAGACCTTTCCGATATGTCGAAGACCAGGGGCAATTTCAAGATTAAGGATTATCGTGAAAGAGGCTATGCCCCCCAGGATGTTTTGAATTTATTGGCTGAGGCTTGTTTGGAGAAGTCTGACGGGGGTTGGTATGTGGAAAACACAAAGAAAAACCCTGTCTTAGACAAGCCTTACTGGGAACAATAATGAGCGTCATAGTTTTAGGATACAATAGCACAGATTATGGCAAGGATGATTTTGCAAGGTTTGCCGAATGTGAAATCGAAGCAGTGTGGTATTATAATTATTGGTGGGAAACAGAGCCATTTCCTGGCAAATATAATTTTGACAGATTGTTAGAAGCAGAAGACTTAGCCAGGGCTAATGGTGTTAAAATGTATGTCCACACTCCGGTGGGCACACCTCTATGGGCAGACCCTTCTTGGTATTTGCTCAATCAATATGGACAGGGCAATGATTTCTCGAAAGCGTTGGCAAGTTATAACCCTGCATTAAAAGATTTAAATGAGCAATTTTTCCCTTGGGGGAATGAATTGGGGCTGAGATTAGTCAATAGGTTTTTTAGTTATTGGCATGCCCAGGCTGAGAGCTATACGCAAAATTATATTGGGGTAGTAAAGAATACTTTTAAACATGCTATTACTGTTGGCAGCTTGGGTTGTTGGGGGGAATATTTTTTTCCATCGCCTCATTTTTATCAATTTATGGGCATAAAAGATTCCCCTTGGTGGTATGATATAAATGCCACATATAATTGGGTAACATCAGGATTGACCAGAGAAGATTGGTGCCGAAAAGAATTGTTGCGAGTATTAAAAGAACGCATGTTGTTAGGTGGTGAGAATTGGGTTCTTTTAGTTCCATATTGGAAGGATTGGGACAATTTTCAATTTGGCAATGATGGGTTTCAAGATATATACAAGGACAAGTCTCTCAACTTGAAATCTATTCTTTTGAGTGTGTTTCCCAATTATGTGAATTTGGTTTCTCCTCACGCAAAATTAAGTCCTACATATGGTGGTGCGGGCGGTGCAGAAGGAGTTGCAGTCAACGCTCTTGCCGCACAAAAACTTGGTTTGGCAGGACTGTTTTGTGGATTGCTGGGAGGATCGTCAACTGGTAGTGGTTCTGGTTTAATCAAGAAAACAGAGCCCTGGATGTTTGAAAATGTCAAAAAGGCCGTGTGGATTTTTAAGCATTTAAAAATTTTGATGTATTGATTAGGTGCAGGGATTTTGATACAATAGCATCATCAAGGAACTAATTATGTTAGATGATTTGTTGACTACAAGACGCATTGATGAAGATTATCAAGATTTTATTGATGTATATTCAGGTAAAATTCGCAAAGAATTGAGCAAATACATCAAAAATAGAAATGTTTGGCGATTGCGTGGAAAAAATGGTCGTCTTCGCATTACTGTGCCTCGCATTGATATACCACATATTGTTCGTGGTCAAGAAGAGGAAGGCATCGGCAGAGGTCCAGGTAAAAAGGGTGATGTTATTGGCAAAGACCCAGAGCCAGGGCAAGGCAATGATGCTGGGCAGGAAGAATCAGAAGGCGTCACCGTCGAGATATCGATGGAAGAAGTTTTGAAGCTTATGAAAGATGAGTTGGCTCTTCCAAATATGAAGCCCAAGCCGCAGGAAATTTATGAAGAAAAGAAAATAAAATATAATGACATAGCTCTTCAAGGTCCAGAATCTTTGCGACATAATCGCCGCACTTGGTTACAGGCACTGAAGAGAATGTGTGCTTCTGGAGAGATTTTTAATCTACACGAAGTGCCGGGTTGTCCTGATCCCATACAACTGATTACGCCCATTAACAGTGATAAGCGATATCGGCAGTACAAGGAATTTAATGTTCCTTCTTCTAATGCCGTAATCTTTTTTGCCCGTGACGGTTCTGGCAGCATGGATCAATATAAATGTGATATTGTATCCGATATGGCTTGGTGGATTGATGTTTGGATTCGACATTTCTACAAACGTACTGAGCGTGTTTATATTTGGCATGATACTATTGCTCAAGAAGTAGATGAGCATAAATTTTATCGTTATCGTTATGGTGGCGGAACAACTTGTTCATCAGCTTTAAAACTAATTTCCAAGCAGTTTGAGGCTCGTTATCCTCCTGAGAAATGGAATATTTATGTGTTTTATTTCACGGATGGCGAAAACTGGGGCGAGGATAATCAGGTTTTTTGTGATACTATTAAAAATGAATTTCCAGGGCACATCGTTAATTTAATTGGTATTACTCAAATTTTGCCTTGGAGTAGTCAAAATAGCCTAAAGGAATATGTTGATACCAATCTTCCTGATTGTCCTAATTTAAAAACTACGGGAATTGGTATGAACGAAGCCTCTGCCAGAACGAAAATATCTGCTGGTTATTATAGTACGCCTCAATTGACGGAAGAAGAAAGAAATAATCAAATTACCAAAGCTATTTTGGATTTGTTGGGTGCTGCCAAAACAAAAGATGGCTATCCAGCAGATGATACGATGACAATGCACCAACATTAAAGGAAATAAATAGTGGCAAGCAAAATGATGCGTGGTTCTCCGATCTTGATGGGTGATAGCACAATCCCTGGCGTAGTGTTGCCTAAGGAATTGCAAAATGTCATTCCCAATATTATGAAAGCAGCAACCGACTTTGGATTGGTGTATTATCCAACAGTCGTGCAGATGCTGACTTATGATGAAATTAGCGAAGTAGCATCCTATGGTGGATTCCCTGTTCGTTATCCGCATTGGCGTTGGGGAATGGAATACAATGAATTGCAACAAGGTTATGAACATGGGCTGCATCGCATTTACGAAATGGTTGTAAATAGCAATCCTTGTTATATTTACTGTCTCGATTCCAATACGTTGGTGGATAATGTTACGGTTGTTGCTCATGCTTTAGGACATAATGACTTTTTCAAAAATAATGTTTACTTTTCGCCAACTAGTCAAAATATGATGAATGAATTGGCGAATCATGGTACTCGAATTCGCAAATACATGCAACGATGGGGCAAAGAAAAAGTCACAGAATTTTTAGATCATGTGCTAAGAATTACCACGTTGGTCGATCCAGCTAGTGCTTGGGAGCAGAGAAAATTTAAAGACCCGATCAAACAGGACGTGAGGCATTATCATCATCCAAAACATTTGCCGGTTCAAGAGGGGCATGATTATATGGAACCTTGGCTCAATCCAGAAGAATGGATGAAGGAGCAAAGGAAGAGGTTGGAAAAAAGGGAGGTGGCCGAAGAATTAAACATTTTCAAAGAGCCAACAAAAGACATTTTGCGGTACATTCGAGATTATGCACCTTTGCAGCCTTGGCAGTCTGATATTGTTGCTATGATTTATGAGGAAGAAATATATTTCAGTCCTCAACGACCGACCAAAATGCTCAACGAAGGCTGGGCTAGTTTTGTTGATTTTAACTTAATGGCAGTACAGGGTTTCGTTAGTCTGGGCCAGTCAGAACACGATAATGGCATTGTTGAGTATGCTATTCACAAAATGGGGGTATTGGGCGGCAAGTATTCGATGAATCCCTATAAATTAGGATTCTGTATTTTTCAAGATATTGAAGAACGTTGGAATAAGGGCCAGTTTGGACCCCTGTATGATGAGTGCCGAGATATCAAGCAGCGGGAAGATTGGGATGAAAAATTGGGCTTGGGGCACGATAAAGTATTAGAGGTTAGAAAATTCTATAATGATTTCACCGCTATTTCAGAATTCTTCACAGAAGATTTTTGCAATAAATATGAATTCTTTGAGTGGGAACATCGACCTAATGGAGAGTATGTAATCAAGAGTCGTGACTATAAGAAAATTAAAAAGAAATTAATTGGCGATTATTTGAACGGCGGATTGCCAGATGTTCGGCTGGCTGATCCCAACCATTTAAATAGAGGGCACATGTTGTTACAGCATCAGTGGGATGGATATCCGCTATATCCTTCCTATGCAAAGGATACCATCCTTTCTCTGCGAAGATTGTGGGGGTTGAACAGAGAAGTCATATTGGCTACCAGGGACAAAGATGGCGAGGAATTGATCTATGTCACCAGATCACCAGATACTGTTGTTGCGGTCAACAGACAGGAATATGACAAAATCATTGGATAAAGGAATCTGCTAATGAAAACTTCAGACTTGTATTACATGTTGGGCGACCATGACGAAGAGGGTGGGATTTGGCTGGTGGAAAAGGATTTTTGGAAAAAAAATCTACACATTAATGATGTGAGCTTTGGCAAGGAAATTTGGAAAATCTTGCCAGAATGGGACGGTGAAAACGATGGGTTTTCACAGGATATGGAATCTCATTTTGAATATCGTGAGGGCAAAAGACAAAAAACCCGTAAGGGGATAGAATTTTTGCAATCCCTTGGTATTCAACAAGTTGTATGGGGGCAAAAGCAGCCATTGGAAGCCCCCGAAGCGTTACGGGACACTGCCGAAGAATTGTTGGGCGAATGTTTGGAGTCACTTTATAGTGGGATGCCCAATCAGCCTTTGATAGACAGAATTGAAAAATATTTAGAAGAAAATTGTTTATGAAAGCTTGGGTTAAAAATAGTTATTTAGATGGCGGAACCGTGTTGGTTTTAGCAGAGAATAACGAAGTGTATTATATTGACCATCGCATTGGTTCAACCACGGATGGATTGGTTTTCGACCACTATCCTGACGATGGCGTTGAGCCACTTGATATAACACTGGAAGTTGTTGGAAAGTGGGAAATGGACTACCCTGTGCGGGTTACATAGAAAGGTTAAAAAAAATGGAAAATGTAGAATTATTATTGAGTGATGAATTTGTGAAGTTTTCTGCAAAAATTGCAGAACTACATGCAGAAAAAAAGGAAAAGACAGCATCGTTCAAATCTGTTCATGAAGCGTGGAAGAACGAAATGGCTGAGTTGGACAAAGAAGCCAAGGAAGCTCAAGATGAATGGGAAGAATGGAAACAATCCCACGGAGCAAAGAAATAATGGAGCCTTACTGGCCTAAAATAAATGAGCTAAGGGAAAAGATAGCAAGAAATATTAGGCATGTAAGAAATGAAGAGTTGTCACCAAGGGCCGCCATAGAGCACATTCTTGAAGCAATAGAGCTTGTGCAGGAAGAAATAGGCATGTTGGAAAGCGAATGGCCAAGTGAACATGAATTTAATTATGATGATGGATAGGAACGATTATGCTTAAATGTCAAGATTGCGACTTACGGTATGAAGTGATTTGGGACAATGATGGACAAGAGTCGCCCTGTGAATATTGCCCTCGTTGTGGATCACAAGAATTAATAGCAGAGGATGAAGATGGGCTATGTCAATAAACGAACATGTTGGTGTGATAAGTGCCAACTGCCCACACTGCATAAGCAATCAGAAGGATTAGACGATGGGGAGTTGTATGCAATACTCCACTGCTCTAAATGCAACAATCGTAAAATGAATGCATTAGAGCACGAAGATGATGATGGAGGTGAATATGAATAGACGTGATTTAATTTTGGTAAATGTTAGTGACTTAATTGCCAATTTCCTGTATTATGACAGGAAGGGTGATGAAGAGTTGGTTTTGGGCGATATTGAGAAAGCCATAGAAGCTGGCGAGGTTTCTGTTGATGAAATCATTGCTCGTTTTACTGAAGAGTTGAAAAAACACATATGAATGACATAGTTGGTTTCGAGCATTTGCATCGCCATTCTCATTATTCTTTGTTGGATGGATACGGCACAGTTGAAGAGTATGCGATTTATTCCAAAGAAATAAATCAACAATATCTTTGCATTACCGATCACGGCATGATGAGTGCTGTTCCTAACCAAATCGCTTGCTGCGATAAACACGGTTTGCAGCCAATTTTTGGCGTAGAAATCTATTATCAACCAAAACAGCCCTGTGTGCAAAAGGGCGAGACTATGCAGCAGTATCTTAAAGAGATGCCACCAGAAGCCCGCAAGGCGATGCAGAAGTCATATCACATGACCTTGTGGGCCAAAAACGAGACAGGATATAAAAATCTTGTTCGTTTAACTTCTTTTGGATGGCTACACGGCTTCTACTATAAGCCTCGCATTAATTGGGATCAATTAGTGCAGCATAAAGAGGGGTTGATGGTTGGCAGCGGTTGTTTTAATAGTCCAGTGGGACAAGCATTTAAAAACTTCGGTCCCGAAATGGCTATAGAGACCATCAAGAAATATCACAACTTGTTTGGTGAAAATTATTATTTGGAAATCATGTTGTTGGATTTTGTTAAACAAAAGCCCTACAACCAATTCATTGTTCAAGCACATGCAAAATTAGGCATTCCGTTAGTGCTCACACAAGACTGTCATTATTGCAAAAAAGAAGACAGCAAAATGCAACGGTTAATGCTTATGACTGGCTCTAAGAGAACGGTAGCCGATATGGAGCAAGCCGTTGCCGAAGGTAAAGCTGAAGAATATTTTGAGTTGCAAGACACTAATCTCTGGATGAAATCCGAAGAGGAGATCAATGAGAAATGGGCATCTGACCCTTATCTCGATAAGGATTTGTTTAATGCTGCCAAGGCAAATACTGTGCGTATATGCGAACAATGCAAGGGAGTGCAACTGGATCGCTCGGTAAAATTGCCAAAAATTCCCAATGATGATGAAGTGTTGAAAAAACTTATCCAAGAGGGTGCGACTAAAAGAGGCATACCAAAGACTAGAGAATACTTGTCCAGAATGCAGGAAGAATACACCTTGGTGAAAGAGAAGGAGTTTTCTTCGTATTTTATTATTCAAAAAATGATGGTTGACGCTGCCCGTCAGAAATGCATCGAGTTATACGGCGGCACGGGAAGCACGGCAAGAGGGCCGGGCAGAGGCTCTGGTGCCGGGTTTATGATAAATTATCTTTTGGGAATAACTGATGTTGACCCGGTGAAGTATGATCTGTTATCATCAAGGTTCCTGAGCCCTGCTCGTGGTGGCAAGCAAATGAAAATCAGGTTTGATGACAAGCCATTATGATAAAGAGCGTGTTTGAGTGAAAAAAAAGCAACCTAAACCACCTGCCGAACCTTTTAAGTATAGCCCTAAGGTCACGCTACATCCAGGGGATGTATTTCGTTGCTCTGGTGGTCCATATTATGTTACTCAAACTGGGGAAAAGCTGGCGATGGGGCAGCGGGGCTTGTTTTCTTATGTCAATATAGCACAAGATGGTATCTTGGCTGTGCCATATAAGCCAAGACCATCAGCGGTGCTAACAGGATCAGCCATAGTTTTTATTTATATGGGGGAAGAAAAAGTATCGGAAACAACGGGTACTAATTTTTGTCCGCATAAGATTAGGAAAGTTCGCAAAAAGGCATCAAAATGAACGAAGAAAAGCCAGCCAAAGGTGTGCGTGGATTTTTGTTGTATAGCCCTTTTGTGAAGAAATATTTTTTTAGGATTTATAACGAAGATAAAACATTCGAAGATTACGACTTATGTGCAGCAGACATAGAAGTTGAAATTATTGATAATTCAATTGCTTTGTATTCTGGAAGTCGTAATAAAGTCGATTATACTAGTAAAGTTTTAGGCATAAAGGATAAAAATGACAAGCAGATATGAGTACGAGACTTCTCTTCCAAATTATGAACATCCAGTAGAGGAGAGAATAATGAATGTGTATGAAATTGACGATGGAGAACAATGGTGGTTCGCTGCCGAATCTAAAGATGAGGCTTTGCGATTATATTTAGAACCATTGGTTCCAGAAGGCACTGACTTAAGTGATTTATCTAAAGTGTTGGTAGATCATTTACTTGATTGTCCTGTGGACGAAATAGAAGTCAACGAAGTTCCTCTTGAAACAGAATTGTCTGTGACACAAGATGATGGGGTTACAGTAATTAAAAAGACTGCCTTTGAGTGGGCGGCAGACGGTGCAGGTCTAATAGCAGCAACAGTTTGGTGATTTATGAAGTTTCCAAAAAGAATCTCTTACACAACTGTCCCAGAGACAAAAAGCAACACTCCGATAGAAATATTGGATGAATATCTCCATAAAATCCTATTGTTAAATGTGTCACAAAAAAGTAAAATAGTGGCAAGTAGAGCTATACATGAACTGGGCGGATATAAACCATCCAAACAATTGTTTAGTAATGCCAGTAAAATAATTTGGGATTATGAAAATTCTGGTGAAATAGCTGATAATGTTCCATGCGAGTTATGGGACTTAATTTACAACATAATGAACGAAAGGAATAAAAAATGACAACAACTTACAAAGACGCTCCAGAAGTTAAAAAAATTGCTGATGAGTTGATTCCCAAATATCATCAACACATTGTGGATTTCAATGTGCGGGTGGATTATTTATTCATAGATAAGGTTCCTATGAAGGGCGATTCGGAAGTTTGGGGCACATGTCGAAAAATAACCAATCTCAATGCCTACTTGGCTGCTGACAAACAAAGTGGTGGTGATCCATTCTTTGTTATTACAATTTCTGAGCCAATTTGGGATGTTCTTCCAGAAGATAAGCGTATTGCTTTGGTTGACCACGAATTGTGTCATACGGCGGCAGAATATCAAGAAAAGGATGATGAAGAGCCGGTGCTCAAATTATCTTGTAAGCCGCACGATATGGAAGAGTTTGCTTGTATCGTCAAACGACATGGCATGTGGAGAGACAGCATTCAAGATTTTGTAGACAATGCAAGGAAAGACAAAGAAGATACCACCGAGGAAATTGAAGAAGAAGATTTAGAATGATAGTTTATGAGCATAGAGAATGGTTAATACAGGTGCCCGATGGATTGCAGGAATTAGATGTTGTTGGTAAGTTAAAACAACTCGGCTGGGAATGGTGTGATGCCTACGATAGCGATAATCATCATCCATTTCGATATGGTCATTATCATACGTTCGACCATAGTGTAGTCGAAGCTACCGAGAAAGAATTTGGCAATAAAACAACCACAGATATAGTAGGGTGGATAAGAGATGAAGTGTTCGATTGAATTAGAGCCTGATGATATTGTTGATATCCATGACATGATTGCGGATTGTTTGAGCATTGATCTTACAGAGAGTGAAATCCGTGGTTTGATGGATGGTGAGTGGGATATATTGATGGATATGGCAAAATATGGTGCAGACGATACTCCTACCAGAGAGAAATTGATGGCAGATATAGGACGGCGATTGACTTGTAAGCCATATCCATCGCATTGTTCGCAAGAAATTAAAGACGCTTACCATAAAGAAGTATTGGTAAAAGCCAAAGAATGGGGCTATAAGGTAATTGAATGAGATACAGAATAGAAAGCCGACTACAGGATGAAGGATGGAAATACGATGGACAGGAATTTGATTATTTAAATCAAGCTGTCCAGTTTTGCAAAAATGAGGATGGCTTCTTTTGGGGTATGATGCGGGTTATTGATATGGTAGAAAAGACAGTTGTGGTGGAGTTTCCCGCTGTTAGTGCCAAAGAGAAGCAGGCAATGCAAATTACTACTAACATGCCAAAAAATGAACAGAAGTTAGATTACACCAAGAAAGGTGACAGCATGGTGCGAAAAGAATTTGTTTTTGCAATGCTCGGTGCTCCAATTGTTTCATTGGAAATTACAGACGAGCAATACACAGAGATTGCCAATAGAATTAAAAGGGTGATGGATGTGTATAAATCGAAAATGCCAGAGGAGATGTTATCAATTCTGGAAGAGGAAGGCGTATTAGCACACGTCAAGTATGCCATTGGTAGAATCAGGGCAAAATATACTGTTATGCCCGGCCAAGATAACCATTTAGCTCTGGACGGCAGAGATTTAGCTGCCGAGGGACTTGAAAGCATCAGATGGTGGTACGAAATGTTGGAGAGCTACTAATGGACAAGGCGATGGATGAGGCATTCTTCAAAAAGCTCAAAGAGACAGTGTTTACATGCGAGCCCACAAGGGATTTTCCAGGGGATTACGCAAGTTTCAGAAATTTGGGCTATGATGATGATACAATCGAATGGTTGTATCATCATCTAGATAAGGATGATTAGAAGGATGTGAATTTACGCACAGTAGCAGGTTTTTTACGGTGGTAGATTCCTTCTATGTGTTTTCTGGCTAATGTCCTCAGTAGATGTTTTTCTTCTGGGGTGGCGACACCTTTTTCTAATTTGTTTCTTAGCCTGTAATATTCTGCCCCAAGGTATTGTTTAGCATTTTGTAGCTCTTCTTTATCAGGGTCTACTATGTGCATTCCACGGGGAAGTCGAGAATCTTTTCCCAAGGCTCTTCCTTGAGTGGTTCCCAAATCACTTACTGGTGTTCGAACTCCAGTTAATGCGTGCCCTCTTCGCATTCGTCGCTCTTCATCCTCCCAGTCCTCATCGTCGCCCCAATCTTCCCAGGGATCGTCGTCTTCATCTGTGTCTTTAGGAACGGGAGTGTTTGGGCCTATGATATCCCACTTTTCATGAAGTTTCAGCCATTCATTGAATGATGTGTTCATTTAATCTCTTTTCATATATTGATTTAATGCATGAATAAGATGGTCCATTGCAAACTTTCCTCGATGCATTCCCATATGTTTGCCCATCATGCCCATTATGTGTTTCCCCATTCCAGGCATTTCGCCGCCTAATTCATCTTCACCACCTAGTTCATCGCCTAACTCATCTTCGTCACCTAGCTCATCCTCATCGCCTAATTCATCTTCGTCACCTAGTTCATCCTCATCGCCTAATTCATCTTCGTCACCTAGTTCATCCTCATCTTCAAAATCATCATCATCCTCTGGATAATCTTCGTCATCGTCTTCAAAATCTTCTGGTTCGCCATCATCACCAATGCGACGGGTGACTTCTTCATCGTCTCCTATATTGTCTATTCCAATAGGAGGACCAACGATTTCATTCATGGCTCGTACTAATGCATTGCAACGCATAGAGCCTTTTTGTTCTTCTCCCAAAAGATTAGTAAGGGATCGATAAGACTCAGGATATTCCATCAACATTTCCATCAGGCTGCCGATTAATTTTTTTTGTCTCAACGCCACAACCAAATCTCGCAAAATGTTTTCATTGTTGGCTACTGAAGCAATGTATTTAATAGCTTGTGGCACTTCTGCTTGATGAACGCCCTCAACAGATCGCTCTTCTTTAATCATGTATTGGGTGAATTCGCTCAGGGGCATGCCTTTTGTTTTCTTTAAGAAGGTCTCTGTTTTTGTAGTGTAATCCCCAACACTTTTTCCGCCCGGTATATGTGGTGAATCGCCTGCCTTGAGTTTAATTTCTTCTCGGGGAATACTCCCTAAGTTACCCAGTCCTTCATCACTATTTTTGGGCTTAGCATCTGTGCCTTGCTTATAGGCAGCGGGTTTGCTGGCTTTGGGAGCCTTAGTATCCCAATTTTTTCCCTTGGTCTTGGCTTCGGGAGGAGCAACGGGTGGCTTGAAGGGATAGTCAGCAATAATTTCCGTGGCTGGTTTTTCTACCACAGAGCTTGCCTGCTTTTTTTCCAAAAACTTAGCCCATAATCCTTCTTTGACCTGAGGTTGCTCATCGGCTACTTTTTTTATATTTTTGTGTGTCTTGGCTTCTTTGGGTGGCTTATTGGGTTCGCCGCAAAGATCATCGGCTCCAGTTAGCTTGTCGCCTGTTTTGATAATTTTGGGTTTGCGAACCAACTCTGGGTCTTTTCTTTCGAGAAACTTGTTGAATTTGGGATATTTCATATTATTTTCCTTGTGTATTTAACGCCATTAGAAGCCAAAGGATGAGGTAAAGGAGTATTCCGCTACCGCCAGCTAAAAAGAATATTATAAATAATATCCTGATAATAAATGGGTCACAGCTAAAATCCTTGGCAAGTCCACTGCATACGCCTGCAATCATCGCATTCTCTTTGTCTAATTGAAAGGCCATAATTTTACCTCTTGTCTGTATTTAGTGTAGAAACTATAATTTTCTACAATAGATATGTTAATGGAATTCAAAAATTGGTTAGAAATGAGCAGCTTACGGGATATTTTGAAAAATGTGCCACAGTCCGCACAATGGCACCCAGAGGGGTCTGTGTTTTTACACACAAGGCTTGTTAGAAAAGCTCTGCCTGTAGCTGTGAAAATGTTTGAGAAAGCTAGGGGAGAAGAGGCTTTTTCAAACTTGCCATCGGTCAGCGATGGGGATATAATGCTTTTGAGGATACTTGCTTGGCTGCATGATGTGGGCAAAGCCTCCACCGCAGGCTACAAATATCCCGATAATACCATCAAACCGTTGTCTGATTTTCCTGGGCACACTGTAAAACAGATGATGTCACCTGACTTCGGACCAGGGAAATGGACAGCCCATGCTCACGAAGACCCAGAGCATTATGAGCCGCAAATAAAAAAATTAGGCAATAAGTGGCAGTCTATTCTGGACAACCTATCACCAGAAGATAAGGAAATTGTGTGGTTTGTAGTTCCAAAACATATGGAGTTTAGTGAGAAGGGACTTAGTAGACACATTAAGGCATCAATTGGAATTGATGGCAAATTCGCCCCAGATCGCAAGATTAAAATATGGATTGTTTTCAAATTGATGGACCTAATGGGTCGAGGATCGGGGTTGGATATAGAATCAGGGAAGAGTTTTTTGGAGATTCTTATGAACGTGGCAGAAGAGAAGATGCGTAAAAGTTTACGTACTAAACCAGTAGAGCCAAACACCCCAGAGGAGTTTGCAAAGTATTTGCTGGCTAAGGGGGTGAAACCCGATGTGGTTCAGGCAGCAGTTCGAGGGAAATTTGCAGCATATATTTAAGGAGGCTACATGTTCTGGGTTTATGTTTTAATCGGATTTTTTTTGGCCCTTGTGGGTGGTGTTGGAATGTTGTTTGCCCTGATTATGGGAGCCAAACCAGACCCGAGTATTTGGAAAATGATTGCAGTTTTTCTACTTCCTGCTTTGGGGTATTGGATGGGATTGATTGGTGCATTTCTCTACGGCTTGGGGGAAGCCTTTAAGGGTGGCTAGATTTCTCTAAACTGTTCTTTTGCACCCTCTATAAAATGTACCAAGTATCGACCATTTGTGCAGAATCTTTTTCCTAATATGGAAATTTCTTTTGCATGAATTCTTCTATGACACTTGCAGCAGCAAGTGATGGTGTTAGATTCTGTGTATTTTCCACCATCGCTGCCGGGGAGGATGCGGTGGACATCTAATGTAGAATAATCAGTTTCCCCACAGAAACAGCATTTTTTATCCAGGTGTTTTTTACTCTTTTTATTCATGATGTTCGTATAGCAATATAGGAGTAAATAACATGTGGTTTGATAAACAATCTGGTTGTGCTCGAATGACTGTTCAAGAAGCATTTGATTTGGGGCTCATTCCATATTCTAAATGTGTTTATGGCCCTGCCTCCCCTCAAAAGGGTGCGAGGGATGCCATGCTTACTTGTTCAGCCGAATTTTTGCACGATAGTTCTTTGATAAAAAAAACCTTGTATGCGGTGCGTGGTGGTCCAATCTCTCCAGAGGATGCCAGAGAGTGGAAAAAGTGGTGGGAGATATTGAAGAATTTGGACTTTGACGCCGTTGTTCGTAAATACAATGTGAAATTCGAAAAAACAGAGCATGATTTGATGTGGGAGCCAAAGCCTTATTATGATCCCCCCGGATGGAGTGAAGAGAATGGTTGGAGCTAATGGGGTTTACAAACTAAGTTTCTGAAGTATAATGGCGTTACCTGACCGAAGCGAAAGCTTAGCGTACAGGCCCCATTCATGCGTTTGAAAGACAGTGAGGGAGTTTTCGGCTTCTTCGTAAACTGTGTGTGGATGGCAAAAAGCCGAAACGGGGGTGAATAGAATCGAACGACGGTTTTAGCCCTTGAGTTGCATGTCATGGCTGACCAACAGGCCATGTAAAAAAGTTGGTCAAAAATTTAGTTGCTAACGATTACGTTGCACTGGCTGCGTGAGTGGCCACGGGTTGAGGAAGCTCGCCAAGGCGTCCAAAAACCCGTCAAAAATTTGGCTGCGTTCAATGTAGATGGCGTAAATTGAACTAAGATAACGCCGATAGGTCGTATGAGCCTTTGCTTGCTGTGGCTTATACAGACGACATAAACGGCAAGATACACATGTAGAAACTCATTGGCGTGCCGTGCGTGACCTGGGTGCGATTCCCAGCACCTCCACTAATATTCAATTTGTGTCATTGATGGCACAATATGCGAAAAACGGATGGTCTGGCGAAGATGTGTTTAAGTTTTGCCAAGCTGTTGTAGAACACAGGAAATAAAAATGCCAAGATTTTTTGCCCCTATTGAAGCTGTTGAATTGGCTGGGAAAATCGGTGCATCCCAACGTAATGTGTATGATTACAATTTTGTGCGAAGTGATTTCAAGGTCGAATTCGATTTTGAAAATGTAACCACAGATACCAGCAATTGTTGTTATGAATTAGAGGGATTGCTTGGTTACAACACATTAGACAACGGCATGACTTTTTTTGGTGTCAGTGCTGGCGGCGATTGGGAAATACCAGTCTTCTTTGTGGTCTACTGGGATGGCAAAAAATTACGAGCCTATATTCCTACAGATGGCAATCCGTGGAATACAGACACAAAGCAAGCATACGGCAATGCAGATCAAGATTGGGATAATCCAGATGCCGAAGATGATGACGTAAAGAACCTGAATAAATTATACGGTCCAGGTCACACATCCCACGAAGATGCCCCTGATTATGACAAAGAAAAAATCATCGCAGACATCAAGGCAAGAATTTTGCCGAAAGTTTAACCATGTTTGATGAAAAATGCGTTTGGGAATATTTTGACGGCGGTATGCCTGGAGTAAAAAAAAGAATCTGCGAAGGTGTTGCAGAGTCTTTTCGCAAGCGAGCCAAAGAAGATGTTGAATTGGCGACACTAGAAGAACATATTGGGTTGCCAAAAGGAATTCTATCCAAAATAATTCATCAAGTTGAATTTGAGGATGGGGAATTTAACTCAAGGCTTTTGCAAACTCTGTGTGCATGTTGCAGACTTGATATGCATGATGTTTTTTGCGTGAGAAAACTATCAGAAGAGGAAAAAGCAGATATTATTGCCGCTGCAACTGCCGAGCAATTTGTTTGCGTATGTGGTGCGGGCGATGCTGGTTGGTCTCAGGATGACAGAATAGATTTGTTCCTTCTTACTACAGCATTGCGTTCTTTAGATGAAAAATAACGGCGTCTCCTTTCGAGCCCGGTTGCACGCAAGTGCAGCCGGGTTTTTATCTTGCAAAGAAATCCTAAATTGGTTATAATCTTTGGAATCAATGGAGGGTAATATATGGTCTTTTTAGAAGCTGTCCAGTTTATTATTGTGGTGTTGATAGTTGGGTTTACCATAACCCAAGTAATCGCTCCTATTCTTTTGGGCCGACCAACTTTTCCTATTTTTAAGCGGAAAAACAAAACAGTTGATGCCGCATTAGCATCAGCCAAAGAGGAGGTGGATTTGGCAAAAAAGAAAAGACAATTGAAAGCATTGCAAGCAGAAATAGAAATTGAAGAAAGGCAAATGAAATGAAGCGTAGTAGTGTTTATTCTGAACCCTCGTATCAAGGAGAGAACTCAATGGACCCGAGAAAAGTGTTGTTGTTGTTGGTTTCTGTGATTTTGTGTGTTGTTGTGTGTTTTAGTTTGTTTGGATTTTTTGAGAACTTGGACGCCAAACAACTTATGGTAATTCAGAGCCCGGTCAAAGGCCAACTAGATTGGTACACATCACAGGGCGTGAAGTATCAAGGATTCGGCAAAGTAACTTGCTATGATAGACGGTCACAGTTTTGGTTCTCTGCCAAGAATGACCAAGGGGCTGCTGCCGCAGACAACTCTATCAAAATCCGATTCAATGACGGTGGGCATGCCCAACTGTCAGGCGGTATTAGTTGGGAGATGCCATTGGATGAAGAGCATCTAACACGTATTCATCAGCAATATGGAAGCCATTTGGCGGTCGAACAGCAATTGATTCGCACAATCATCGAGAAGTCAATTTATATGACTGGCCCGACCATGAGTTCAAAGGAATCTTATGCCGAACGCCGGAATGAATTGCTTAATTTGATTGAGGATCAAATCCAGAATGGTGTTTATCTTACCAAGACTACTCAAGAGCAGGCAACTGACCCTCTTACAGGTGCTATTAAGACAATTGCCAAAGTTGAGTTAGTTACTGATAAGGACGGAAAGCCAAAGAGAGCAGAAGAAAGTCCTTTGAAGCAATTTGGGATTAAGGTTTTTAATCTTAGTATCAATGAAGTTGCATACGATCCGCAGGTTGAAGAACAAATTAGCCAGCAGCAAAAACTGACTATGCAAGTTCAGATCGCTATGGCTACTGCGAAACAAGCCGAGCAGGAATGTATTACAACCAAGAAGCAAGGTGAAGCTAATGCTGCCAAGGCTGAGTGGGAGCAAAAGACAGTTGCCGCTAAGGAAGTTGCCAAGGCTGACCAGGACAAGACTGTGGCTGAAACTAAGGCGAAGCAGGAAAAGTCCGTGGCCGAAACCAAGGCTGCCCAGGAATTGAAGGTGGCCGAGTTGGCAGCACAAGCAGCCGAAATGACAAAGAAAGAGCAAATTGCCTTGGGTGAAGGTGAAGCCAAACGTCGCACATTGGTGATGGAGGCTGACGGTGCTTTGGAAAAGAAATTGGCCGCTTGGGTTGAAATCAACAAGGCTTATGCCGAAGCTATTGCGAAGCATGAGGGAAGTTGGGTGCCGTCGATTGTTATGGGAAATGGAGCAACTGGCACCGCAGGAGCACAAAATGGAGCTTCTGATTTGATCGCCCTGTTGACAGCGAAGACCGCTAAGGATTTGTCGTTGGACCCGAATATGGTTCAGCCTACTAAAAAGAAATAGCGTCTGGGTCGGTGCCGAAGGCAAGCCCCGCTCATTTTCGGATGAGCGGGGCTTTTTTTATTAACTAATGTATGCAACGACTTCATATCGGCCTGATGGCATTTTACACCAGGATAGGTAGAGGGCATTGTTCATTGGGGTATTATCTTCTTTGCGAACAATGTCAATGTTGGCCACTTGGCTTCTAGATTGTTCGCTGCCGCACTCTCCCCCGCCGACCAGCATTCCCGACCACGGGGTGCCATCTTCTTGCACGGCTTGGTAGCCCAGTTTTTCCAGAACGGCAAAGATTGGCGAGAGGGGTATTTTATCATGAAACCCTTTGGCAATTGCATTGATCTCTCGATTCATTTGCGACTTGATAGCTGGTTTTATGGCTGCCACTCTAGCCATTTCCATAAATTGTTGAAAAGTTTTCATTTTTAAATACCTCAGATTTTATATATGGACATTATCAATCATTTCTTTTATAATAACTCTGTAGAATTTTAACTTCAACAAGGAGATAAAGGATGTCAGTTGAGAGTCAGCGAATATTAAATGATATTTTGGAAAAAAAAGGTAGCACCATCAATTTGGGGGCTATTATGACCAAGATGCCCAGAAATTCTCAAAACCCCTATGCTATAATGGATGAAGAAGAAGAAAAATTTGGACGTATGACACAATGGACCACATCTGATGGTACTCGTTTCTTTCCTGCTGGAAAGACATTTCCTTTGCTATGTCCAGGTGTTTATGAAATTAAATTTTCTAACACCAAGGGATATTATTTTGAGAAGGTGCAGGTAAAAACAGAAGGGTTATTACGGTTTCCTGATAGCGAATCCGCAAAGGTTGTGGCAGAGATTCAGAACTTCTGGACAAAAGAGCAAACCTATGCCGATTTTGGGCTCACCTATCGCCGTGGATTGATTCTGTGGGGTCCAGCGGGTTCTGGCAAGAGTTGTACCATTCAGATCGTTATGGCCGATGTAATTGAACGTGGCGGCGTTGTGTTCAAGTTTAATTCTGTGCCTCATATGTTTTTGGAGGGGGTGCGATTATTCAGAGAAGTGCAGCCTGACACAAAGATTGTGGTATTGATGGAAGACATTGATTCCTTGTTGGAAGAGTACGGAGAGTCGGAGGTGCTCAATATTTTGGATGGTGTTGAGAAAATTGAACGGGTGGTTTTTTTAGCAACCACGAACTATCCAGAGAAATTGGGGGATCGAATTATCAATCGTCCTTCCAGATTTGACAGAAGATTTATGATGCCCAATCCCAATAAGAAATGCAGACAATTGTATTTCGAGCATTTAGCGAAACAAAACCCCACCATTAAAATTGATATTGCCAAATGGACAAAGGATACGAGTGGTTTTTCTATTGCACATTTGAAAGAGTTGTTTATTGGGGTGTGCATTTTAGGAGAAGAATACAAGGATGCCGTGGAAACATTGAGAATTATGATTGAAGAGCGTCCCAAATCTGACGAGAGTGATGGATTTGGGTTTATTCCCAAGAAAAATGAGGACTGATGATGGAAATCATAGCCAAGCCAGGATATTTTGGCAAGGATCGGACAAAGTGGGAGAAAATGTTTGATGCTTATTGTGGCGAGGGAAACTGGCAAGAATGTTGGGAGTTTTATGATGAAATTCTTACATTTAATGAGGCTGTTCTTTTGTATGATGTTTCTTATTTGCTGTATATAAAGGAAGATAAATATAGTATTTTTCATGGCATGGCCAGCCAATACAGAGACTGTTATGACAATGATCCATCGAATGTAGTTTCTGGATGCAATCATGACACAAAGGCTGTGCCGAGGCATATTCAGGACGTATCTGTACGCCGGGCATTTCGGGCACTGGGGATGCACTTCAATCCCAATGCTGAAAAATTATTGGAAATTAGAGGGCTTACCAGTTCTGGTTATGAGTTAAGTCCCATGAAGGTGCCATTTGTGTATCCAAATGCTATTACAGGTGGCCCAGCGAGGGAATGGGCTGGAAAGGGCACAGTAGAAGAGTTTTGGCAAAGGAATAAGGTAATTGTATGTTAAAAATGGTTTGTAGTGGTGCCCAGACGGGGGCGGATTTAGGTGGGCTTATAGCCGCCGAGAAATTTGGGATAAAGACTGGTGGTTGGTGTCCCAAAGGGTGTAAAACAGAAGCTGGGACAAAACCAGAGTTGATTGAACGTTTTGGGCTTTGGGAAACCAATACGGATAGTTATGTGCCCAGAACTCACGCCAATGCCAAGATGGGCGATGGCACAATACGATTCGCATTTGATTTTGACTCGGCGGGTGAAATATTGACTTCTCAATCTTGCAGCAGGTTTGAAAAACCAATCATTGATGTGGATGTGGAGAATCCACGACCTGTGCAAGAGGTTGTGGATTGGATAAAGGAACACAACATAGAAACACTAAATATAGCCGGGAACAGAGAGAGTAAATATCCAGGGATGGAGAAGTTTGTTGTGAATTACCTTGGACAGGTTTTCACAACATTGGGTCATACATGAAGATAATAATAGTAATTCGCCAGGATCAAGTATGGTCTCGTCAATATTTTCCATCTAGTTTTTACACAAAAGTATTTAGAGCAGAATTAGTCATTGACACATGGAATTCTTTGTTCAATATACCATATCACGAATTTAGAATTGCACTACACGAAATACAGAAAGTTAATTTAGCGGACATTCAGGCCGATCTTGTCGTTTATGAAAATGATCCAAAAATGCAGGGTTTATTGAGAGATGAAAATAATCTAATCTTACCGATTGATGATGATGATTGGTTTGATCCAAATATTTGTTGTGTTTTAAAATCTGCACAATTTGGAAGATTTATTAGGTGGCATTATTTGCGTTATTTTTACGGCAATTCCGTGCAATTGGCTAAACATCCATTTCCGACTTATCTTTTTGACTATCAAAGCAATAATTACGCATTCAGAACTCCTGCTAATTGGGATATGTATGGGCATGATGGCTCGGCAAATGACAATATCCCACGAGCAGAAGAGACATATCTTGAGCAAATATTATCAGTGCATAATTTCAACCCATCCTCTTTGTCTGGTTATTTTAATCAACCAGATGTAAGAGATGTTATGGTTAAATCATATCGTTATTTTGATTGTGAACAATCGGAGCAAATGCAGCAAATGCCCAGTTGTTTTCATAAATATTCATTATTAATGTTTGATTTGTGGAAGCGATTAAAATTATTGAAAATGTTATAATGCTTAAAATTGAACAAAGTAAATTCACAAAAAGAGCCGTTTTATACATTGGGTTTAAATGTAATTTAAGATGTAGATTTTGCTACTATGCAGATAATGTAACCGTGCCTAAAGAGTGGTATTCTTTAGATTGTTGCAAAAGGGATGCTCATACTTTTAGGTCTGTATACAAAAATAAATTTGTAGACATTACTGGTGGAGAGCCAACCATCTATCCAGACATTTTGCAATTGGTATCATATTGTAGAGAGATTGGACTAAGGCCAACCATTATAACAAACATGCAAGCTCTTGCCGATCTGGATGTTGCCAAACAATTTAAGGATGCTGGAATAGAGGATTTTTTGTGTTCTGTTCATAATTTGGGGGTTGCTTATGATGATGTCGTTGGTGTGAATGGCAGTTTTTCCAGGGTTGAGAAGGCGTTAGATAATTTGGTTCATTTGAGCATACCATTTCGCACAAATGTCACTATCAATAAAACTAATTTTAAAGCTTTAAAAAACATAGCAGAATTTGTATACACAAAGGGGTGTCGCACAATCAATTATATTTCCTGTAATTTATTCAGAGATCATGATGAAACATTTGATTTAATAGCTCGTTTTTCTGAAATGAAAGATTGTTTACATGAGGCATTAAATTATTGCGATATACACAGCATGCATACTGCCGTAAGGTATATGCCATTTTGTTTTCTATATGGGCATGAAAACAAATGTTATAATTATCGACAATTACCATATGACAACTACGAGTGGGATTATAAATCTTGGTCGGATGTAAACTCTTCCGCACCTGCACCAAAGGTGTCAAGAGGTTTGTATAATTTCATGGAAGACTCAGGTGCGTATGAACATTTGGCCAAAGTTTTTACGGGAGAAAGCTACACATATTCCCCCAAGTGCATGGATTGTAGATTGTCTTTAATTTGTGACGGATTAAACAAGAATTATGCAAGAAAATTCGGAACAGAAGAGGTTTGTCCATGTCCTGGCGACAAAATAACAAAACCTGATGAATTTCTTGCTAAATAAAGTATGCTCAGTATTGTTGTTTTATACTCTACAGATCGTCACAGACAGCTTATTAATACGATTGATTGTCTGAATGATATGGATTATGTTGCCACATGTGAAAAAATTTTATGTGTGGATGGACAAACAGACATACATCCAGAGGGGTGGAGAGTTTTAGAGATAGAGAGAAGAGGAAAGTTTTATCGGCTTGGCGAAGCCCTTAATGCAGCCATTGAGGCCAGTAGTGGCAATCACATATGGTACTTGGACAGCGATAGAATTCTTCCTACAAACTTTTTAAACAATGCATCATTGATAGAAGATGGATTGTTTATCTTTCCCAAATATCTGTTTTCTTTTAAAGAAGATGTAGATATTTCTTCTATACGAATGGTGAGAGATAATCCATATAAGCATGAGTCTTTATTGGTGCCGGATCATAGGGTAGAAAATGTAGATATTGTGGGGCATAAAAACCCGTTTGCTGGATGCGTATTGTTTGCAAAAAAAACTTATTGGGAATATGGGGGATTTAGTGCTGATTTTGAGGCATGGGGGTATAAGGACTATGATTTTTGGAGAAAAGCTATTGTTTGTGGCGGAAGATTTTTACCTATTGATTGTGTGGAGTTGCATCAAAAACACAATCTTTCCGACCAAAGACTTTATGACTTAAGCAATGTGTGGAGTTACTATTATTATTGTAGCAAGTGGAAACTGCCCATTGATCCAAAAATCAGGGTATATGCCGGTCATTTACACCCTGAAAAACACAAAACATTGGATGATTTTTTATCTAATGTGGTAGATAAAAATGAAGTGAAATTTAACTGATATGATTTTAAAGCCGATATTTCGATGGACAATTGGAAGGCCCTCAAGGGTTGGGTTTCATATTTTTGAGGAATCGGTCATTCAAACAATAAACGCATTGGGCAGAGATAATTTTGATTGGTTTGTGTGTTACAATAATTTGACTGAAGCACAGCTTGATAGGCTTAGAGAAGTTGCCAAAATTCATTTACTCACATTATATGAGCAGAAGATTTGTGATTGCCCTCTCTCACAGGAAAATCTCGGAACGCTATGGAAACTTTGCCCAGCTAGAATAAGGATAGAGTCATATGAAATTATAATGGATAATGATGTTGTAATTTGCAAACATTTGCCAGAAATAGACGATTTTCTTGGCGGCAAAAGGTGTTTGTGTTTGGATGAGCCAACTCGATATTTTGGACGATATAGTTGTTATCTACCAAAGACAAAAAAATACAACTCTGGTTTGATTGGATTGGTTCCTGGTCATGATTTTCAAAAAGATATATGTAGAGTGTGGCGTAAGTATGGCGAGCTTGAAAATTTAAACTCTGCGGACGAGCAAGGATTATTAGCATTGGTTTTTTTGCATAAGGATCAAATTACCATATCGAAAGACAAAATTCTTGAGCTACATCCCAATGAAATACACTTAGATAGTAAGGTGTGTTGTAGTTACAAAAATTTTAACATGAATAATTTTGATGGATATCATTTTGTAGAATCTAATCGTAATCAATTTCACAGAGGGTGGAATTATTACAATTTGATAAAAAGTAACAGAATTAGTAGATATAATAAGCCGCTTTTTTAATGGTGTAATTATGATAGAAACAGTAGAGCAAGTGCTGCAATCTTTGGATGAAATCAGAACATTTTTGACAAAATGTAAAGTTTGGGATGCCCAGTTTAAAATTCTACAATTAAAAGATTTGTTACATAGTGAAAGTTGGCCTGTTGCGGTGCCCCAAGAACTAATATGCATGGAATCTGAAGATGATTTATTTGAACGTGCCGATTCAATCATTAATTTCTCTAATTGGGAGGTTGATGGCAAAAAGTTCTTAGATTTTGGTTGTGGCTTAGGACATGTTGCTGTTGTGGCTTCTCAGTTGGGATCACAAGCAGCAGGGTACGACATTGTGGAGAGTTCTTCTTTTGAGTGGGAAAAAGAGGGTAAGTATTTATTGACCACTAATTTTGATAAAATTAAAGCAATGTCGCCATTTGATTTTATCATGCTTTATGATGTTCTAGATCATTCAACTGATCCTGTAGGCATCCTAACCAAAGTAAGAGAGGTAGCAAATAAAAATACAGATATTTTTGTTCGTTGTCATCCGTTTTTATCAAGACATGGTGGACACTTATACAAACATATCAATAAGGCTTATGTGCATTTAGTCTTTACAGAAGATGAGTTGCAAGAAATGGGATATGGTTTCGAAGGAAATTTTCAGAAAACAAATCAGCCACTAGTGACTTATAGAGATTGGTTTAAACAGGCAAATTTATCGATAGTTGTGGAAGATGTTGTGCAAGATGTTTTGGAGCCATTTTTTAAAAAAGGCGTGGTTAAAGAGCGAATGCCCAAGTTTTCTTTTGATGGAGTTTGGGAACACTATGTTAATGGTCGAAAACACAGACGATTTGTGGCTTATCCAAATGGAACATTAAACACTCCACAAGGTCCAGAAACTTGGTCCATTGATGGTTTAAATCTCAGTCTTAGATGGCCAACAGACAAAGGTATTTGGCGGGACGAATTAAAATTAAATGAAGATATGACTCATTATGAGGGAACCAATCAAATAGGATATAAAATAAAAGGCGATAGAATAGAAAACATTAACAGTAGTTTTATTGATTTCACACTAAGGGCATATGATTAATTATTTGGAAGTTTTTACAGTATGTGTGAATTATGGTGATTTCTTAAACATTTGCATAAGTGCAAATAAAAAGCACTTTGACAGATGGGTTGTTGTCACAAGCTCAGAAGATGAAAACACAAAAAACATATGCAAGAAAAGTGGTGTTGAGTGTGTGGAGTCTCGAAGATTTTATAATAATGGAGATAAATTTAATAAAGGAAAAGCACTAAACGATGTTATAAATCATTTGTTTAAGAAAGATTGGGTTCTTGCCTTAGATGCTGATATTATTCTTCCTGCTGATTTTAGGGAAATGATTGGTGCTAAAAAACTGAATAATGATTTTTTATATGGAGTTCCAAGGAAAAGTTTGGATACATGCCAATGTTGGACTGATGTGACTCCTGTAATTTCGCCCTGGGGTTATTTTCAATTGTTTAATGGACATTCTGATGTTATGCAAAGGGCCAAGGTCTATCCAGAATCTTATCCCCATGCTGGAAATTATGATTTGGAATTTGTGTCTTATTGGAACGGAAGACATAGAATGTTGGAAGATGTAGTAGTCGAACATATGCCACATGGGATTGTTGCAACAAATTGGTGTGGCAGAAGATCAAAAATATTATCCAAAAACGATGTTAGCACTTTCAGCAAATCGGTAATTAAATTCGCCTAATTATGTATTTAGAAGTTTTTACATCTTGCGTGGGTTATAGTGATTTTTTGGATGTGTGTTTATATTCAAACAAAAAGCATTTTGACAGATGGGTAATCATTACTTCGACAGAAGATGTGGCAACCAAGAGTGTGTGTAAAAAGCATCAAATAGAATGTGTTGAATCAAGTCGATTTTATGAAGGCGGTGCAGCATTTAACAAAGGTAAGGGACTAAATGATGCCATAAGTTATTTGGATAAAAAAGATTGGATGCTTGCTTTAGACGCAGATATCATTCTTCCAGATAACTTTAGGGAAATAATCGAAGGATTGACTTTAGATAAAGAGTTTTTATATGGGGCGGTAAGGTATGAAATTGACAATATTTCTGGCAAACAAATGTATATTGATGGTGACAACATGCGTATACTTGGGTTTTTTCAGTTGTTTCATGCTACGAGGCTAAAATACTATCCAGAAGATTGGGACACTGCTGGATGGTATGATGATGTGTTTGCAGATTACTGGGATTCTAAAAAAACATTACAAAAGTTGGTGATACAGCATATTGAGCATGGTGTGAGAACAACCAATTGGGAGGGCAGGAAATCCAAGCCTTTGTCGAAGACGGAAATAGGATCATTAAAGAAGTTGATTATAAAATTGTGATGCCAGAATATGATTGGTAAGGAATGTTATTGGAATTGCGGTAAAAGCAAATTAGTTTTCTTCCAATTACGAGATATTTGTTTCTTACAAAATTAGTTCTACCTTCAAACAATGTGTTGATGGCATCTTTGTCATGTTGTGATATATTTCCAATATATAATATATCAATAGTTTCTTGCCCTGTTTGAACAAACTGAAGGTTTAAATAGCAAGAATCTAATTTTTCTATAAAACTTGGTTCGTATATTATTTTATTGTTTATTTTTATTGCATTGTTGACATGCGGTATAAATTTGAAGTTTAAATATGACTTTCCACAATTACACACTCTGACTTGCGGATTGATTTCAAATAAATCATCAGATTCAATTTGATTATTTGCAAGATTGATTAAGCTTGTGTTTCCAGAAAAAGTTGGAAAAAAATGCAATGTGCGAAATGGGCAGGTGTAAAAGTTAGATGTGATTGACCAATCAACCATGTTGTTATTAAGGTGGATCGAGGATGGTATTTTGCTGGATTTGAAAAAAGGCTCCCAATCTAAAGTACGGATAGCAAGTATTTTGTCTTGTTTTAAGAACTCTAAGAAACTTTTTTGTTCTAATAGAAAAAGTAGTGTATTAGAGACGGTGCTGATAGTGATTGGCTCTTTTACGCTATGAAGGAAATTTATCAAAAAAGATAGGGCATTGTTTTGGTCCCAATAAAAAATGCCAGCATAATCCATAAGAGAATTATCTTTAACACGCATAATAGCATTTTTTTTATCTCCGCAAGGAAACATTGATTGAATGTATATTGTTTTCCCTATGCTTGGCTTGATTGCAGACTCCATGCTATTGATCCAAAAATCGAAAAACGGACCAAATTTATATTCCCGAGGTATATTTGTGGAGCCATTTGTCCTTAGAGAAATTGAACTAAAATTTTTACAATCCTCACGGGCAGCTTTTACATCTGAAGCAAAATCGACATAATCGCAAAAGTTATAGGACTGAATTTCTTGCCATAAAAGTTTGGCACTTTCAAGGGTTGGGTTTTTGTAATATTGATTATAACATTGCAAAAGATTCATTAGGTTATTGAAATTGTATATACGGGGCAAGCACAAACATAGCCAGCAGTAGAATTTGAATTGGTGCCCGCATTAATTTCCATACACAAGCACTCGTCCAGCAATTGTTGTAGTTTTTCTGCATCTGGACACTCAAAAGTGATTTTTTCTGCATCTGTTAGTGTTGTCATCATTTTTTTTCCTTAGCATAGTTTGTTGTCATTGGCCATTTTTTGTATTTGGTGTTGAAGAGCTACTGGATCGCAAAAATTGCTTTTTCCCCCAACAAAATCCAACATCGCACAGCTTCCCCAGCAATACCCTGCTGCTTGACACTTCATGCATTTTGTGTCATTTAGCAAGGGCATGGTTTTTAAAATTAGGTCATTTCTTCTCTCTATGATTGTACTCAAACTATCTGATAAATTTCCTATCTTTGTATATGTATAATAATCGCTAAATATATTTTCTGTATAGTCGGTTAATAATACTTCATGTCTGTATTTACAACACCATGTAGGCGTGAATATAGGTTTTAACAATATATCAGCAAAAGATTTGGTGGTTTTCCTGCACTCGGAATGTGGTCCGATAAGCCCTATGTTTATTTGTTCAGGTTTAAATCCAAACTGAAGAGCAAAGAGATAATATTCTTTTCGTAGTTCTGGTGTATTGGATGCATCGCCAAAAGAAGCTTTCAAATTGATTTTGTGCCTCAGTCCTTTGGTTATTAATATTTTCAAATTATTGGTTGTTTTTTCAAATGGACTCCAATTACCTGTGAGTGGTATTCTTTGTGCATCGTTCAACAAATCATTACCACCATCTAAACTAATGCTTAGTTGGCTTAATTTTTCAATTAAAGATAATCTTCTTTCATTTAGATCAATCGTTAGATTAGAGACCATGCCTATGTGTAAAATGTTTGCATGAGATTTGATCTTGTCTATAACTTCATGGCATTTTTCTTCTTCCAGTAGGTTTTCTCCACCATAAAAAAATATGCAGATATCTTTGACATTAGATCGTATTATAAAATCACAAATTTTATCAACATTTAATGGTTTTTGTTGCTTTGCTTCTAAAAGATGCGAGAAGTTGCAGTGTGTGCATCGTAAGTTACATTCCAATGTTGGTGCTATGTTAAAGTTTAGAAACTTTGGGGGGTCATGAATTATCAACAATTTCAACAAGGACTCTCTTTCTTGTCCCGATAAAAACAAATTGGACTCCAACTCGTCAAAGGTCGCAGAAATGGGCAGTTGTTGCCTTGTGAGGGTGTTAAAATAGACTTTTTCCCCACTCTCATTGACAGTTTGGCAGACATAAAAAGATAGGTTTTTCATAATTTAAATTAGTGATTATCTGTTGATTTGATGCAAGCAAACTGATATAGTGATAGTAGAATTATGAGAGATTATAAAAAAGAGCTACAGTTGTTGTGCCAGCAAAAAATAGAGAGCTTAGGACTATGTTCAAACGCTCAATATGCAGATCGTCTGAAATTGGAGTTTAGACATATCGACTGGCAAGATGAGCACTATTATTTAGTGGATTTGTACGAAAGAAAATGTAAGTTTGCCAAAAATGAAAACAATATGTTGGTGGTCCATCTTTTAGGACTAGCCGATGAATTTGATATCAGCCAACCGCCAAAGTTTACGTTTATTGCCGAGTTCCCCGACATAGATTCAGATTTCTTGCCTGAAATTCAACAGTGGTTAAAAAATGTCTGGGCTCCCCAAACCTTTGGGGCGGAATATGTTTGTAATATTGGTAATTATGCCACTTATGGCATCAAATCTGCTTTACAGGATATGGCCAGAGTTTATGGCTTGAGTCATGATGAAGTCAACACGGTTACCACCCAGATTGAAGATAAAGATGATGAAAATAAACCCATTACGTGGGAAAAAGCTTTGGAGCTAAACAAGGAATTGGCTGCTTATTGCGAGCAATATCCAGAGGTATATGATGCTGCCAAGCGATTGTATGGCAGGGTAAGGGGAATGGGCAAACATGCTGGTGGTTTGATTATTTCTAGCATGCCCTTGGCTGATTTTGTTCCATTGGTTGTGGACAAGCAAGGCAATCCGCTTTCAGCATGGACTGAAGGACTGCATGCTCAAGACTTGGCCCCTGTAGGATTGGTGAAAGTCGATGTATTGGTTATTACAAACTTAGTGCAAATAGCTAAGTGCTTGAAATTGATTCGTGAGCGATACGGTATCGACAGGATGTGTAATTTAGAGGCACAGGATGATTGGTCGGACACAGAGAAGTACCAAAATGATCCTGATGCTATTGCTTTGGCAAACGAAGCAAAATTAAAGTGCATTTTCCAATTTGATTCTCCCGGCATTAGGGATTTGGCAAAAAAGGGTGGTGTGACTTCATTTGATGATCTAGTGGCATTCACTAGTTTATATCGTCCTGGTCCTATGGGCTCTCAACTCCACACCACCTATTGTAAGCGAAAAAAGGGCGAGCCATACGAGTTGCATCCATTGTTAAAGCCTATTTTGGAAAAAACATATGGGGTGATGTGTTACCAAGAACAGATCATGAAAATCTTCAATGTTATTGGGGGTTTTCCATTGCCTCAATGTTATAAAATTGTGAAGGCTATTTCCAAGAAAAAAGGCGAGGTTTTCCAAAAAGCCAAAGTTCAATTTTTGGAACAATGCCAACAAAGATTGGATTATTCTGAGCAAGAAGCTAATGAATTTTTTGAGAGTATAGCAAAGTTTTCGGGATATGCTTTCAATTTAAGTCATGCTACTTCATATTCGTTTGTTTCTGCAATGCTGTTGTATTTGAAAGCTCATTATCCTTTAGAGTTCTTTGCAGCTATTTTGAGTTGTGAAAAAAATGCTGACAAGATTAAAGAATACAGATTAGAAGCCCAAAGATTTGGGGTGCCGATCAATCGTATTGATATCAATAAGTCGAAGGTTCATTTTGAAATTATAGACAATGAAATATATTTAGGGTTTGCGGACATTAAGGGTGTTGGTGATGAGGTTGCTGAAAAAATCGTGGCAGGACAGCCCTATAGTTCTTTTGTAGATTTTATGGAACGATTTGGCACTTATGCTGATGTTTTGAAGCCACTGATTGCTTTACGGGTTTTTTCTGATGAACCGATGGTTTTGTATGAATTTGCTGAATTCTATCGTTGCAAAAGCAAATCACGCAAAGATCGAGATAAGAGATATATTACTTCTCAACAAGATCGTCTAGATGAAATTATATCCTTAGTACAATCAGAATATGAGAAAATAATAGATGGCGATTGGTGTGCTCAGTTTAAAGACCTGAAGAAAAAGGAATTTATTGAAAAGCATAGTGCTATGTGTTTGGACGGCATGGCCGAAGATGTTTTTACAGCCATCAATCAATATAACAAATCTAAAGCCAACAATGAGAAAAAGGTAGCACTCGATACCGTTATCACAATGGATAATTGGAATCCATCGGGAAAAATAGATCACGAAATGCAGGTTTTATTATCACATCACTTGTCTATTGCCGAAAACAAATATTATGGTTTTCCTTGGGATTATGTGTTGACGCAATCTCCTGATTATAAAGGAAGAACCTTTGAGGAGTTCGATATAGCAATTGCACAGGGCGATCATGCCATTAAGCCGGTGGAGGTGCAGATAATAGAGAAGCCTCGAATTATGAAGTCTAAGAAAGGATACAAGGTCAAAGTTGTGGACGGCAATGGAAGAGCAGAAACTGTTACTATTTGGAAAGATGATTTTGAAAGATTTGAGGAAGAAATTGCTTGGTGGGAGCCGACATGCGAGTGGGGCAATTTATTACAAATGAGGCTTAAAAAGCCTATGGGGGATTGGAAAGATTACACATTTGAAAGTTTCCCCAGAGAGCTTAGGAAAGAAATGGTGCCTAAGGAAAAAAGCCAAGATGGTCGTTTGAATGTTTTGCGTTGGCCGGAAAGTGCCATAGTCAAACAAGATGTAATAGATAAAATCAAGGAAGATTTTACTATTATAGACTAGCTATATATGCTTGTCCTAAAGGAGGTACAATGTTAGCAACAAGTGAAAAATCCTGCACTCAACAACGAAAATGGTATCCCAAGTTGTTTCGTATTTTGTTTAATGGATTGTTTTCCTTTGATGAGTGTGAAGTATTTGTTCGAACAGATGCTCCCCACGCTTGTCAGACTGTATTAGCAGATTTTAGTAGCGTTTGTGGTTGTAGTGGTTGTTGTAGCAATATGGTAGCTTGATAAAGGGATAAGATGTTTAAAAGGTATAAACTTTCTAAATACAACATATTGGTGCAGCATGAAGATGTTTGGTTATTGTACAACCAAGTGTCTGGCACATTGATAAAATTGAATGATCGATTAAAGGATTTTCAAAAAATAGCCGACAGCACATTATGTTTAAGTAAGTTCAAAAGAAAGCTTCGCAAACACAAATTTTTAGTGCCTGTTGATGAGGATGAGTTTGCAACTTTTCGACAAACTGATGTAGATCATCTTAACAACAATCAAGAGAAGAAATTTGTCATTGTTGTGACTAGTCGCTGCAATGCAGCTTGTTTTTATTGTTATGAAAAAGAGTGCAAAGAATATTGCATGGCTACCGACATGTCATCCGATGTACAAGATCAGCTTGTGCGATTTATTGACCATTGTATTTCTTCCACCCCTACAATAAATTTTTCTATAACTTGGTATGGCGGCGAGCCGTTGTTGTGCCCAAATATAGTATGTGATCTTGCCAAAAAAATTAAAGATGTTTGCAAAAATAGAGGGGTGAAATTCTCAAACAATATTATTACTAACGGCACATTATTAGACAACGAAATGATAGATCGATTGCTGTCAATCAATTGTCGTAGTGTTCAAATTACTATTGATGGGATGCGTGAAATACATGACGCAAGAAGACCTTTAATTGGTGCCAACCCATCTTCTTATGACATTATTATGGAGAACTTAATTGCTGGATATTCTAAGGGATTGGAAATAGATGTGCGAAGTAATCTTGATTACTCAAACTCTGAACAATACAAGCAATTTTTAGATGATATATTAAACAAAGGTCTCAATCAGAGAAATTCTGCCGGTGGTATTGTTAATCCATCGCCAGCGATGACTCGATTTCCAAATCAATTGGGCATGAAGCAAGAAGATTTTGCCATTGTGACCAATGATACTATTCAAGCATTGAAAGGAAAGACAGAAGTATATAGGTTTCTTGCTCCTACCTTACCGGGGTGCATGAAGAATATGAGATTTTATTACACAATAGCTCCAAACGGTAATGTGACCAAATGTATTGGTGGAATAAGCGACGAAGACGCCATTGGAACCATATATGACATGAAACTGGCAGAGGAAGACAGTGCTATAGCAATTAGTCCCTGTGAAGATACGGAGTGTGTTCATTGCCCCATATTACCTAGTTGTGGTGGAGGTTGTGTAGAACGACACAAGAAATACAATTGTGAAAAATGCCATTATGGTGGTTGTCAAACAATTCGATGGACTATCAATAATGCAATTGTAGGATTGTATTATTTCTTATTGCACAGAGGAGAACTCGGAGGAGATAAAGAGTAATTTATTGTCGCTGTTTCTTGGAGCATTCTCATATTGTTCTATTTGCACTGGTTGATGCAATAATCCTTTTAACACATCTTTTGTTATCAATACAGATGTCTCATTTTGCTGATCTATAAATAAGGTGATTATTCCTTTTTTGTTTTGTCGAATCATATACGGCACAGGTGTTTGATTTTTTGATTTAAGAAATGAAGATATAAATGATGTAATTGTATGTGGGTCACAAGGCGTTTTGTTATTATCCCAAAGACATTGTATAGACTTTCCTGTAAATTCTGTAAAGACCCTGCCATAAATGCCGCATTGGCAACTCTTTGTTTGTATTACGCCCAGATCATCGGTTTTACAAGAGGCGTATGGTTGGCTGTAATTGAAAAAATCTGTGCTTGTAATTTCGTTGTAGTTATTTTGTTCAACAAGACATAATTCGTCATCAATATGTTTTGTTCCGTACCTGCATTCTATAAAGCTTAGCCCCGTATCCCACGCTCTCATTTTATCTATAACAGATGTGTATATTTTGAGTGATTTATCACGAGTGTCGTCAAACAAGGTCTCACAGCTAAACATAACCACACAGTTAAGTGGTGTTTTGTTTTCTGTGGCAAAATAAGACGCCATAAAAGTAGATGGTGTCGTATAGACCAAATCTGGACATATTTGGGCAGTTATGTCATACGCTTCTTCCCACTGTTGTTTATTGGCATTGTAAGGGATTGAAATTGTATAAACATTGTTGTTTAGAGATGCAATAGTGGATGGACCATCAATGCTTAAAGACTGTGAATTGGCTGTTGACACCATCCATGCAATGCGTAGCCTGGGATTTAGGTTGTTTAGGTAACAAATTTTATTAAAATGATATTTTTCAATATTTACAAATTCAGGCACAGAATATTTGTACATTTTTGCACAACCAGTGGTTGTGCCAGAGGTATGTAAAACAACATTGTTTGTTGATGTTCCGGCCTTTTTTTTTAGGTAACGGAGAGCCACTGTTTGGTAATGTGTCAAATGTTCATAATTGCGAATATATTGCGGAGATAATGGAGCAAATATCATAATTTTTTAATTTGCTAACTTTCTTATATAGAACAAGAAAGGGTTTTTCATGACCTATCAAGATATCGATCAATCTAATTTCAACGAATATTTTTTCAACATTCGGGAGCACCAGCCCAAACCAGGGCAGGTAATGGCTTGTTTTCACGCCGTTTGTGAGCTAATAAATGGCGAAGAAAAGAAATTCCTCATTCAGACATTGCAGCGTCCCAATTCGGCTCAATCCGCTGCCAACATAATGTCTAAACTATTTTATGCTAATAAGGAGAGTTCTTGGCATACCCCTGCTGAGATAGCCCAAGACCTATTAGATGGCATGTCAGAAGACGAAGTGGCTCAGAAGCCTTATGAGTTTGTTGCCGAGTTCTATTACTACACAGATAGGGAATGTGTGCCGCCTGATGATCCACAATGGGAGGTAATAGAATTAATAAGGCCGAAAATAAATAATTAGAACATATATATCTGTGACTAATTATTCGAGAGGTCAAAAATATGGCAAATATGTATTATCAAGATAGAGAAGAGCTAGAAAAATGGGCTCAAATTATAGAAAAAGCAACAGCAGATGGTAAGTTTAAGAATGCAGCAAATGTAACTCCTTCTCCCAAAACCTCCGAGGAAAGCTTCTTTGGGCTGCAAAATACGCACCCCACCGATAAGCCAGCCGAGCAGGATGTTAAATATTGGAATCAAGTAACCAAAAAGGCAGAAAATCCTTCTGTTTTGAATGAGGCAATAGACCCCAAATTAGTCAAAGAATGGCGTCGTATGGTTGGGCTTTCTACAAAGGACATTGTAGAAAGCACCGAAGATGTTGCTAATGTGGCGAAAAGTATTGCTCAAACACCAAATCCCATAAGACAAAATACTGTGGGTATGGATCAGTCTTTGGAGCCCGGTTCTTTGGGGCTGACTTTCTCCGAAGAAGATATCAAGAATTTGGATGCATTAAAAATTCAATTGCACGAAATGGAGTGCAAATTAAATGCTTTTGAGAGTCGAGGGGAAAATGCTTCTAAATTTGAGAAACAAATTCAAGTTCTTAAAGGTAAAATAGATGCTTTAAGCACAGCTATGACGCAAAGTTTCCCCTATTCTATTAGCCCACAGGGAGATTAATTATGGCAACAAAAACATCCAATGGCACTGGTGGTGGAACATGGTCGGTTGGTGCAACATGGTCGGGTGGTGTTGCACCAACCATAGGCACAGATGATGTTGTTATAGCGTCTACTGATACTGTGACTTGTGATCTCAACAGCACAACACCAAGTAAAGGCATTGTAGTTAATGGGATTTTAAGTTTTTCTACGACTGCATCAACCAAGCTTACAATGGGTAATTATACTATTGCGATTGGTGCCACTGGGGAATTGCGAATTGGTACGGTAGGTTCTGTGTTAGATAAAGCATATACAGCCGAAATATTGTGGGATACAACTACGGATGGAGCGAACGGTATAACAATTGCCGATGGTGGAAAATTGACCTTATATGGCGATCCGTTATTGTATAGCAATATTTTATGCACAAGTATAGCGGATTTTTGTACCGTGACTGGCACATTAAGCCCCGATGTGACTGGATATTACTACCCAACCTCTGATTATCCATCTGGATGGAACGATCATACAGTTTATCAAAGAGATGGCCTTGTTGGCGGGGCTCAATATTTTATTTGGTACGATGCAGATGTGAGTCGTTGGAGATTGTCGGCTGAAGTAGGAGGTATTTTGCCATATCGATGGCTTTCAGCCAGTGCCATATTGAATTCTACGTTCAACCCTGGCGGCAATTCTACTGGAGTGGGCACTTGTATCAATGGGTGGCAACCATCATTAGGATTGACATTTACAGTAGTGGGAGATGTGACAACAACATGGGCCAATGGGCAGGAGTTGTTAATTCATAAGAACGGGACATATTCACAAAATATTTACGATAGTTTTGCCGACGCAGGATTGGGACCAGCTACAATTGTCTCATTGGTCGCTAATAGTTCAAATAGTGCAAATACTGACATTCAAATTGCGGAAGCCTACACAGGCAGGTATTATAATACTGGTCGAGTATATAATTTAGATAGAAATATTAGAGTTGGCAAATTATCAGCATCTACTGATTTTGACGCAACACCAAACAATCGACCCATTATCATTGATGATAATTCAACATCGGGCAATGTAAATGTAAGTAATGTTGTATTAACTGGGTTTTATCGACCGTTCATTAACACCGCAGGCACCAGCATATCTGCTCTATTTGCCAGAGCAATAATCAGAAATTCAGAATTGAGTGTTTGTAATGTTTCTACATCAATGGATGTGCTGGAGGTGGCTAATACTATTCAAATTGGTGCAAATAGATTAGATCAAACCGCAGTCGCCAGTTATTCTTTCCCCAACTATGGTGCGGTAGCTGGTGGCGGGGGTTAGAGATTTGTTTTCGTTTTAGGAATGCAATTTTTTTACAGCTTACTCTGCTAAAGCATGGAAAAATGCTTCAAAATGCACTGTCGTCATTGCAAGTGGACAGAGCTATCTACTGGCATATCTGCTGATTTGGCTCATCTTGCCGAAGTAAAAAAGTGTGCTAATTGTGGCGGTCCAAGAGTTTTCAAATGCCCTAAATGCAACACGCAAGTCAAGCTTATTAGAATTCGGGGAAATACATGAGGTTAATCAAGTCGCCCCCCAAAGCCAAAGAAGAAACAATGGAGGATATTAGTTTTAATGTCCATAAATTTAATGCTCGGCCTAAGCCCAAAGATATTCGCAAAATTCTAATTATTTCTACGCTTTTTGAGTTTGGGTGTGAAACATTATCTGTGCTTTATAGCATCCCAAAAGTATTACAGAATTATGGCGGTTTGTATGTAATTGTCTTAGGATGGTACGGTCGTTCTTATTTGTATCGACACTTGGCAGATGAGTTTTGGGAACTAAAAGAGGAACATCAGTGGCTTAGAGATTACTCTAATGCATTTAGCAATTCCTCAAAAAACATTGCCCTTTTGCATAAAGAAGTGGCAAAATTGGGTAATTTTTGCCCACCTGAGCATTTGGCGGCTTGTGCGATAGTCAATTCTTGTAAAAAATGCAATCATTATTGGCGTGAAGACACCGAAGAATGTCCTAATTGTAAAAACGCAACTTTTGTCAAATCTTTATTTAATGATATACATTTTTGGAAACGATTGGCAATTCCTTTGCCACCTCCTTCGCCTGATAAGATGGAGGAAGCAAAAAAATATTTAAAGCCAAAAAGTGTGGCTGTTTTCGCTAGAGGCAGAGCCACCTATGGCAGGAATTTACAGCCTGAATTTTACGTTAAATTGGTTAAATTATTGCGTGACATGGGTTATAATCCAATTTGGTTGGGCGAAAAACAGAGTACACAAGCCTGTCCTGTTGATGGAATCATAGACATGTCTCGCAAGATAGAAGCCAGAGATTTAGAACTAACATTTGCGATTGTGAAACAATGCGAATTCACAGTGCAGTTTTGGACAGCTTCTACACGTTTGGCTGGAATGATGGGAGTGCCTTATATTTTAGCAGAAAGTCCAGATCAAATTTGGGGAATAGGACAAGAAGGTTATAGAAGAAATTTATGTGATTTCGGACCAAGAAAACTTATAGTTTCTCATTTCTGGAATGCGTATAATGACAATGAGGCATTTATCGATTTGACTAAGAGGGCTATTTTAGAAATGAATATTGGAAACTATGAAGATATTTTTGGATTACTAGAGACGGAACATGTGGCACAACAATGGAAAAAAGAGAATGATAAAAGAATTGGAGCTTACACATGATAGATGTTGATGTCCCATCCATACTAACCCGAGCCGCAGATAAATGTGGTTTTACTCGCACCCGATGGGTGGAGAAGGACATCCCTGGCAATTTGTCCAATATTTGTACTGTTTTATTTTTTGGGGACATACGATCCAGTTTTATACTTTCTTCTATGTTGTTAAAGCGTTATCGTGAACAAGTAAAAACTTCTAAATATTTCATTGTCTGCACTTGGCCCGGTTATGAGCATCTTTTTCCTTATGTGAATGAAGTGTGGACGATACGTGAAGAAAGTGTTTTGAAAAAGTTTGCTTTGTCTGCCAATGGTTTTGACAACGAATCTGAGTTAAGTGTGCATTTTAGAAGGGAATTGAATTATTGGTTGGAAGATGTCGCCGGGCCAGAAGTATTTTTGTCAGTTTATGACAATGGAATCAAGAAGGAATTTTGGGATAAGTTCAAACATGTTCGCAGATATTTGATGAGCGTTCCTTCATCTGGTATTTTAGGGGCCGAATTTAATAGGCAATTGATTGCAAGTGGTGCAAAAGTTTTATTATATCCTGTAGAACAGATACGGTCCTGGCGGCAGGGGTCTTTGACTTACATAAAGAGTCCGAAGAGTTTTTGGGTAAAATTAGCAGAAAGCTTGGTTGACAGTGGTATTACTCCCATTATTTATCAAAATTTTACAACTCATGATCTTTCCACAGAACTACCCAGTTGCATGTATACAACTGAGAAGGATGTGGTAAAATTAATGGGTGTCATGAGAACAGTAGGATGTGTGTTAGATGTGTTTTCTGGTATTTCTCGTTGGTCTATGGCAGCAAGAGCCCCGTTTGTGGCATTAGATGAGCGTTTAAGGTATAATGGGCAAAAAGAGTATGAGATAGATGATTTATTGGCGGATAAAACACTTCCAAGGCGATATATATTTTCTTTTCCTAATATTGTACCAGAAAATAGCGTAGATGTATGGAAAAATAACTTTTTTGATGTTATACTATCTACTGTGGGGTCATTTTTGAAGGAATTAGATCGAGAAAAGTGGCCATCGCCAGTAGAAAGAGAAGAGATCGTACTCTATGATAATGTACGACAAATGCGAACCAATAAAATGGGTGCAAAATTTTTAAAAGTAAATAGAGACTTGAGGAGTACAACATGGCAGTGAATTGTAGAGCGATTTTGCGGGTGGAACATGGAAAGTCGCCCGAAGAAAACTTTAGGAATTTGTTGGGTAAGTTTAGAAAAAAAACAACGGATTCTGGTGTGATGACCTTGTGGAAATCAAAACAGTATTTTGAAAGCAAGGGAGAACGCCGTAGGCGAAAAGAAAAAGCGGCCCAAATGAAACGCATAAAAGCAAATAGACCAAAAACAGTATAAGGTGTAAAATATGGCACAGAATGTAATGAGTATATCGCTTCCATTAGAGATGCAAGAATTACTAGATGTATCTGCGAAAAAAATGGGATGGAACAAATCTGAATTGCTCAGAAAACTGATTACCAAGGGATTGGACCTTGTGGTAGTGGATGGAGAAGAAATTCCTGTAATCCTGAAAATTCCTAACGAACTTAGGGGACAACCCGAGGTATTACGTAAATGGCTGTATCAAAAGAGCGATGCGATAACGACCAAACTATCCCAAAAATAATTCCAGTTGACCAAATTCCCAAAGCTGGCTCTGCTGATAAATCCCCCGTGGAATTGTATAAGATATTTGCTGCATTAGAAATTTTGTGCAAATTACGCAAAGGAATTGGTCTTCATGCGGTACAGGTGGGGTTGCCTTGGAATATGTACGTTGTCAGAAAATCGGCAGAGATGCCATTTGGCTACTATTTAAACTGCAAATATACGCCCATAGAAGATGAAAAGGTATCATCTTTTGAGGGGTGCTTATCTCTCACAAATCCTGATGGATCGTCTCGTTGGTTTAAGGTAGATCGGTTTAAAAAAATCCGAGTGGAAGGCCAACAACTGTATGTGGACGGAAAAATCAGAATAGATGCGGTAGATATGGTATTGTCTGCTGAAGAGGATGGTATTTTGTGTGTCGCCCATCAGCATGAAATTTCACACGGTGAGGGAGTGCTGATATCTGACATTGGAGAAGAACAACACATTTGGATGTAAGGAAAACATTATGTTGAGTCAAAAACAGTTGCAAGATATTTGTTTAATGTTTGTGGGAGATCATCGACAATGCCGATATTTACAAGAAGACCCATTGGCATGGCAGTGGTATTGCATAAAACACAAAAAAGTCGCAAAAAAACGCATGGATGAGACGGTAAACGAATTTTTAGAAAACTGCAAAATAACAGGTATTGACCCCCATGTTCAGGGAGTAGCTTTGGGGGATAATTGCCCTGGCTATCCGATATTCAAGAATATAGAGCAAGGGTACGACAAATCCCCTTGACACATTTTTTTTATGATGTCATAATTATTTAAATAATAGACCAGTACCCTTTACAGGAGCATAAAATGTCTGTGTCTACTCTTTTTTACGAAGAAACAGAAGAGCAAGGGGTCGAGTTCGTTGATGATTATTTTTTGGAAAATGTGGAGGAATTGGCAGTAGGATACTTGCAAGATTTTTTTGCCAATAAGCAACTTCATTGTGGCGGCAGAATTAGTCCCAATATTTTCAAATCCGCTGCCTGTATTGATCGAGCATTAAACACCTCTATTGAAGAAGGCGTGCCTTTAGCCTATGAATTGATTGAAAGGGAAGGCATAAAAGGAGGTGTTCAACTGGTGTTGGGTGTGTTGAATAGATGCAGTCAGTTAGGCATTCCCAAATGTTTCAGGGCTGGTATTTTATTGGTAAACCTGGAACTGTGTTATGGGGTAGTGATATAATGATTTTATATCACTTTGCTGAAAAAATACACCTGACATCAATTCTTGTGCAGGGATTACGAATAAATACAGGACACAAAGGACTAGGAAATGTAAGGTATTATATAGAGCGTTATGGAATGCAGCCCATTTTTTTAACTGATGATCCGCAATACATAGTTGACACAATGGATATACATGTGCATTCGCATTGTATTTTGTTGAAGGTAAATTGTTCGGGGTTGGATATAGAGCCAGAATATGATTGGAATACTGTTTATTTGCACCCAAAATTTTATCCAAATGGAAAACAAAAAACATTTATTTGCAGAGATGATATCTCTTCTGATAGAATACAAATATGTTAGATTCAGATGCTGAGCTAAAATTTATTGCCAACAAAGAAGTGGCTATTCCAAAAGAAAAACTTTATTTGCTCAAGTATTTCAGAACCTCCGTTCAGCAGTGTTTTTTATCATATTATCTTCTCTATGGCGATTATTTTCGTTTTACTGAGCACACAGGGCATAAGTGCAGTGTGCGGTGGATGTTTGCAATGCGTGTTAAAATGGAAAAAATTGAAGCCGCTCACGCTGTGGCCAAGAAAAATTTTGATTTAGATGCATTAGCTGATATAGAAAATGGCAAATATAAGTGGAGAAAATTATGAACTACAGTGATTTATCAGATATTGCACATGAACAATCACTAGACAATATGACAAATGTTCCTGCTTTATTGTCGGAAAAAGACACAAGAGCCATCAAGACAAATCTGCAACTTACTCGTACTAAAGATCGTACTTTTGTAATCGTGTTGGCTTTGCATAAGGAATTGGGAAGAAATGCTTTGCAAAAAATAAGATGCGAATGTGGCTCCCCTTTGGGCGGGTATGTTTACGATAATGTAAATGATTGCTATTATGTCAGATGTGTTGATTTTCTATCACTGTCTTATGTGCCGCTCGCTTGTTTGTTGAGAATGAAAGATAATAACTTTTGGCAAATGTATGTTCCTTTGCCGGAAGCATTGTTGATACGCAATTTAAGCCCAGATGCCAGCAACAAATTAAAAGCTTTTAAAGCTGTTTACAAAGATCACATTTTTCAATATGTGCAATTAATAGAATGAAAAAAAGAACACCACCACGAGAAGTACCTACCCGAGACGAGCGTTATATGGGGCTGGCATTTTGTATTGCTCAATTGTTTTCTAAAGACCCACACACACAAGTAGCATCAGTAATTGTGGGTGATGAAAATCGTCCTAAGGGCTGGGGATACAATGGTCCACCACAAAGCATTGCAGATGACGAAGTGGATTGGAGCCGCCCAGAAAAATACGACATGATTGTGCATTCGGAAATCAATGCTATTAACCACTCTTTTGGTTCATTAAAAGAAGCAACTATTTATATTACGGCCCCTCCCTGTCCCAGATGTATGCTGGAAATTATAGCGGCTGGAATTGACAAAATAATATATTTCAATTTCAGGGCAGATGCTGGTTCTTCTGTTAATGCTGAAGCATTAGCTAAAATAGAGGAAATTGCCAAGAAAGCCGGGATTCAGCTTACAGAATTTTCTGGAAACTTAAACTGTGTGAAAGATGCGGTTGCAGACATGGATAGAATAGGAATTTTTTAATGTTTTTTGTGAACATATATAGGATATGACAGTTTGCAACACACAACTCGGCGTTCCTGGCTACAGCCAAAACAATTGCGGCACTACTTGCAGTTCTGATTTCTGCATCAAGCGTCATGATACTCGACCTGCCTTCAAAGTCTCGGTTTCTGACTGTGATGGTCCTATGGACCTTACCAGTGAGTTACTGGTGGTAGAAGCCAGCATGTGGAGTAATGTTAAATTAAAGACCAGCATTAGCGAAACAGATGAGTATTTTAGGCTGGCTGACGATGTTGGTTTTCAACAAATTATGCAGAATGATATCATAGTGGTAGATCGCACAAGATTGCCCGAACAAATGCTGGTAACGGGATTTGATGAAGCCAACAAATTAATACGTGTGCAGAGAGGTTATCATGGTACTTTGCCAGCATCGTATAAAAAAGGACAAACTTTAAAAGCGTTTCGTATTTTGAATTCACCCGGTGAAATAGAATTAGTTTACGATGACATTCTTAATGTAGATGGTAGCACAAGCACAGATCAACTTATAGATTCTTACTTGGTTTATAATTTCTCCGCACTCGACACTTGTGTTCCTGGGTGTTTTTTGTTAGAATTCAGATTATTGAAAATGGCCGAGCCGGAACCTTCAGTTCAGTTGACTTTTGCACCAGAGATAATACCCAGTTTTACTCCAAGCACCTATACACCAACAGATTTTGGTTGTGTTGCTGGCGAGGGGATAGAGTGGGAAAGACGATTTCCAACATCTTCGGAAGGCTTTGTGATAGGCATTATTGATAGTCCAACTTCAGAAATCTTGTTGTAAGGAATATTTCATGTCGAGTGTGTCAGACTTTTTAGTAGAAAGAATGGAAAATGCGGGCGTAAAACATGTGTTTGGCTTGCCTGGAGACCATATTACTAATTTTTTCAAAAAATTGTCCAAATCAGACGTTGAAGTAGTTCATACTACACAAGAAATAAATGCGGCGTTTGCCGCCGATGCTTATGCTCGTATTCGTGGTGTTGGATGTGTTTGTGTATCACAAATGTCAGCTTTGAAAATAGCAAATGCCATAGCTTGTGCAAAAGCAGAGCATTCTCCTGTTATTGTTATTTCTGGGGCTAAATCACAGGGCCAATGCCAGGAGAGCTATCACAATAAAGTGTTTCAATATTTGACCTGTGCCTCCACCACATTGAATAATGTTAGCACTGCTGGCTATCAAATAGATTCTGTGTTGGAAAAATTAAAATATCACAAACAACCAGTATTCATTGAATTGGCAGAAGATATTGCTGATAAGACTTTGGTATATGATGTTTACAAACAGGGCACACCCTCTGCTCCCGAAAGTAATAAAGAGATTTTAGAAGAAGCGTTGGCAGAAGTGGTAGACTGGTTGAATGAAGCTAAAAAGCCCGTTATTTTGGGCGGAATTCAATTAGATCGTCATGGCTTGGGTGCCCTTCTTTTGAAGTTTGCCGAGAAATATAACATTCCGGTAGTTACCACGCTTTTAAGCAAATCTCTAATTGATGAAAGTCATCCCTTGGCGATTGGGGTTTATGCAGGAGCAGGAAGCAATCCAAAAGTTCAGGAAACAATTGATACATCTGATTGTTTGTTGGTTTTAGGCGTATCTTCTTGCCAGAATTTGCCCGCTAATAAACACACAGTTACGTGTTCTTCAGAACTGTGTATTAAAAATCATTTCTATGCAGATAAGGTTGGTTTTGAAGATTTTATCCGGGCTTTATTTAAAGCCTCAATTCGCCGGGAGGGCTTAGCCACAGTCATTGCAGCCCCAATCAACAAAGAGTTCCGACCACGCAGTGGTGTTAAAATTACTGTGGCGAGGTTTTTTGAAAAAATAAATAGTATTTTGAATGCCAATTCTATTATTGTATCCGATGTGGGGGATTCATTATTCGGTGCAAGTGATTTAATTACCCATCAACATGGATTCTTTGCAACAGCATATTATCCAAGCATGGGTTTCGCTCTACCAGCCGCTCTAGGATTACAAACCGCCGTTCCCAAGATGCGTCCAATAGTTATTTTGGGAGATGCGGCTTTTCAAATGTCTTGTAGTGAACTAAGCACAATTGTTGCTCGTCGTTTGAACCCCATAGTATGTGTGTTAAACAATGGTGGTTATGCAAGCAATTCAATTACTGGTCCTTTTTATGATATTCATGAATGGGACTATGAAAAAATGGTGGATGTAATTTCTGGAGGTATGGGAGCTTTAGTAGAAGATGAACAAACGCTACACTCTGTTATGAGTGCAGCCCTTGTGAATGAGTCTGTGTGTGTTATCAATGTAAAAATTGATAGTGATGATGTGTCGCCTGTTTTACAAAGAATGAGAAAGGGTATAAAGACAAGCAAATAGTTTATGCAAAAAGATCAGCAAAAGTTCTGTCGTGTTAATCGACAAATCAGATTCTCGCCAGTAATGGTTATCTTAGGCGAAGAAAAATTGGGCACAATGCCTACTTCTCAGGCATTAGAAATTGCGGTGAGAGAAGGTTTGGACCTTGTAGAAGTGGCTCCAAATGCTCGACCACCAGTTTGCAAAATAATGGATTATGGCAAATTTCGCTATGAGCAAAGCATTAAAGAAAAGAAGAGTAAGTCGCAAACAAAGGCTCAGCAACTTAAAGAAATACGTTTGCGGCCTTCTATAGCCACTCATGATCTTGATGTGAAGATAAATTCTGCACAAAGATTCCTTGAGGCTGGAAATAGGGTTCAACTTATGGTAAGATTCAAAGGTGCAGAAAATGCTCACAAAGACCTGGGTTTTAGCCTTATGCAGAAAATGATTGATTCTTTGGTTTCTTGTGGGAAACCCCTGAGCACTCCCCGATTAGAGGGAAAAGGGGTGAGTTGTATTATTGAACCCATGAAGAAATAAAATGAATGATATTCGAGAAGAAATAGATGCTGCTCTCGCTCAGACGGGCGAAGTTCGCAAAATTTATTCTGAATTCTTTAGATTTATTGGCGATACAGACGTAGAAGATGTAAAAGCAGTTTTGGGGCGTGACCTTGGCTCTTTTTTACACGGCTTGTGCCCCGTCTTGAATCTGTTACATCCTGATCTTCAAGATGTGCTTGGCTATTGTCATGTCGCCAAAATTACACAAGCAATAGAGGCAGCCACCTTTGCTAGGAAAAGGGGCTATGTTCTTTTGCATCAAGAGCTTTTTAGGGTTCTCAAGCCGGAAATCAAGGATATAGAGGACAAAATAAGACTGATGAAGATGTGTGCCCGGCTTTTGCAAAGAGGAGAAAAAGAAGCTGCACGACTGGTGAAAAGCACGCAAGCCATTGATTTGACTAATGCCTATAGGAAATGGAGCGATAATATCCCTCTTAATTTTGACCTATATGTGAGGCACAACATGGCTTACAAGGCAGAAATAGAAAAATTTGAGAAACAGGCCGAGCATTTCAAGCGTTTGGGCTGTGAGTCCATGTGTGCAGAGATTAAAAAATCATTGGATGTTTTTCAGGAATCCTTTGGTGACACACACTATGGATTTCGCAGAATTACCATGACGCTTATTGCTTTAATTTTGGGGAAAATGCACGGGTGTTCTATATCTTCAAATTATGTGCCTGCTGCTTATCCCGCCCATCTTTTAGACTTACCAGATAGAATCAAAAATGCTATTGGCATAACAGAAAACTTCCCAGAGGCAGCCGGTAATCCTATTTTTGATTATTATATTGTCGTCTCTCCTAAGATAGATACGCCGGGAAAATTATCGGAATCCATTGCTGACAAATCTATTTGCCCAGTTTTATTGGGCGAAAGAGATGGAAAATGTTATTTTATTTCGATATTTTGAAATTTATACTATTATAGGTAAAGTTATGGTCCAGATCACAACAGAAGAATTGAAAGAGCTTTTAGAAACAGCTTTTGACAGGGGATGGATGGGTTATTGTGACTTGAAAGAAGCCGTGGTGCAAGAATTGTTGTCAAAATACAAAGAAAAAAAAGAACCATTGGCTTATACATCGCCTTCTTTATTTGTTAATGGACAAGGGTGGGTTGGTACAAGTAATTGGTCTACATTCGATATGTGGACGGCAAATGACATAAATATACCACCACCACCAGAAGACTCAAACTAAAAAGGAAAAACAAATGGTTCCGAAAATTATTGGTTGTAGACCTGTGGGTTCGCAAGTTCTTGTAGAGCATCTTACCGACAATGAAATGTTGGGCACCACCATGATTTTGCCCGGTGGCAAAACATCTGGGCATGAAGTGCAACAATCCATAGTATTAGATTATGGGCCGTCATTTGATCCCAAAACATGGGGTTATGACAAGGGTGATCGTGTAATGGTGGTGGGAAGCTATAATCCTGTTCCAAAGGTTAGTGATGACCAAGTGCGAGAAATGGGTATTATTGAACCCCATAACGTCAGGGCTGTATTGTTACAAGCTCCCGAAGAGGAATAATCGATTGTATGGATTATTATGATGTTCTTGGTGTCAATAAAGATGCTAGCGAAGAAGAGATTAACAAAGCCTTTCGAGAGAAAGCAGTAGCTTCACACCCAGATATCAACCCAAATAAGCCAGAATTGGTTGAGCAATTTAAAGAAGTTGCCAAAGCTTTTGAAACCTTGGGCGATCCTCAAAAAAGGGCTCAATATGATCGTCAAAGATCGGGTATTGGGACGCCCTTTGGTTTCAACTTTGGTGGCGACATTTTCGGCAACATGTTTCGAGGGCCAATGGGTCGCTCCCGACAACATCCTATAGTTGTCGAGGTAGTTCTTACTTTTCAGGAATCTATATTAGGTTGTAGAAAAGATATTCCTGTAAAAGTTCGTGCTAAGTGCAAAGAATGTACTGATGGCGTCAAAGAGTGGAAAACCTGTGATGTTTGTCATGGTTCTGGTGGACAAACATCACATCAAGGGCCATTTGTTATACATACAACATGCACCGCTTGTGGCGGGCAAGGCAAAGTTGCCCAAACAAAATGTGACGCTTGCTCAGGAAGCGGATACAAAGGCACAGAGGAGAATATCGTATCTGTTGATATTCCTTCGGGGATTGAAGACAGAAGTGTGTTGCAAGTACCACATGCAGGAGAAGTTGATTCAAATGGCAGAAAAGGTGATTTGCACATTAAAGTCACGGTGCAATCACATCCGTTTTATACTCGGCACGGACCCCATATTTTTTGCCATGTGCCTGTAACATATACTCAATTGGTTTTGGGTGCTGATATAGTGGTCCCTACACTTACTGGTGAAGTCAAGATGACGATCCCTCCCAGGACTGTGGCAAACAAGAAGCTTCGTCTACGTGGAATGGGAATAGCCAGACAACATGGTGATATGTACGCAGTTTTAGAACCAAAATTCCCAGATCAAACTGACAAAGAATATGATGAAATAGTGCAAAAATTAGCTAGTTGGGAAAAAGCACATATCAATATCGCATTCCCATCACAGTAGCTTGGCTTTTTTGATCGTTGGGCAATCTTAGTAATGTGATTATAGCAACATCACCTTCTTTGGGTTTTTTGCCACCATTCATTATTTGCATTGTGCGGTATTGGTCTGTGTTGATTAAAATAGTTTCTGATTTGACAACATTCACCAGTTTGCCATCAGCAGTTTTTCTTTGAATTTTTTGTTCCACTCGTATTTGAACTTGGGTTTTATATGGGTCTTGGTATTCTTTTATTTGTGCTATTTTACCAGTGAATTTAGTGTGGGGAACTACTTGAGTGGTTAACTCATAGGCTGGCAGGACGGGAGTTAAATTGCTTTGTGTTTCGCTCCCTGATTGGTCGCTTGTAATAAATGCCCCACCTGTGCCTAGATTAAATGCCCCACCAGGACCGTCGTTATGTGTTCCCGGCACGTTCTGTTCTACAAATTGTCTAAATGATATTTTCATCACTATTATATATTGATTTGTTTTAGAAAAGGAACTATAATTATGCCAGAAGCTTTTAATGCTCAGGTGGGTGCCATAGGGAGTGGAAAAGACAATAAGGGCCGAGTTAGACCACGTTTTGAAAAAAGAATTACTTTCAAGATGTTGACTGATTGGATAAATGAGCAAAATTACGACGAATACACAAAGAGAGAATTGATAAAAAAGGCGTCGGCATATCCTTACAATGCTATGAAGTATTTTGCTGACAATATCAATCAGCAAGTTATTAAAGTTCGAGAGGAAAGAGAAAAACTAAGAAAGGAAAAAGATGAACGAGAAAGAATGTCAATGTCAGTGCCAATGCAAGAATCCAACGAAGGATCAGTTGCAGCCGAGTTGCCAGGAGTCGAATGTATCGATGAAGGACCAGTGCCAGAAATTGGTAATGCAGGAAGCGAAGGAGTTCAATACCAACCCTTGCCATATCCCGAAGGAAAAGAAACGGGTGATGGCGAGCCCCTTGCCGGTCCCCTGCCCAGCTAAAGATTTCTATGAGCCACCATTGCATAAGGTGGTGACTAAAATTGTGGTAGATGATCCTATGTTCATTCCACAATACAAAACAGAGGGTGCAGCTTGCGTTGATTTGGTTGCCAATATCCCAGCGGGTGAAATTAGACTTAATCATCGAAACACCATTAAAATTGATTGTGGCTTCTCTATGGAGCTAAAACCAGGGTGGAAGGCCAATGTGAGAGCAAGAAGCGGTTTGGCAACGCAGGGCTTGATTGTTACTAATTCGCCGGGGTGTATAGATGCTGATTATAGGGGTCGTATACAAGTTATTGTAACAAATGTAGGTAATGTCAACCCAATTACCTTGAAACATGGTGATCGAATTGCTCAAATGGAAATAGAGCCTGTTTATCTCTTTGACTGGCTGGTAGTTGACGCTTTGGAAGAAACCGCACGAGGAAGTGGTGGCTTTGGTAGCACCGGAGCCTAGTCGGCTAATATAATGAGTTTTTTATCTTCTGTGCTATAAGACCAACGGTGTCCATTTGGGCATTTTAATCCGTGGCCTCGTTCTAAATCTTCTACAGTATGAGGGCCAATGCAACGACAACGTTCATTGGCCCTTTCGCTGCATACAGGGCAACAATCTTTGTCTTGCCACTCTTGATATGTCTTCATTCTTCCACCTCGATTTCAAACCCACCCGCTGTGCAGAAGCATTCTACATCACCAAATTCACTGCTGAATTTCATTGGTTTATATTTATCGCCTATTCTAAAATCAGAATTTAGCTTTTTTACAAGTTCATCAGCTTTGCTGGCTTGTTTAAAAGCTTTTTCTGTTTTGATAAAGGTCACTTCTCCCTCAATTTGTCGGGCTACTGTGATGACTGCATAAACTATCATATTTTTTTCCTTCTAAATACTATCTTATAGTAGTTAACAGAGGAAAAAATATGAATTCTCCACACAATCCTTTAGAAGGACCACCCGCTGATCTCACCCTGGACCTGCACGATGGCACAGACGAGCAAATATCCATCATAATTGTTCATAAGGACCGCCCAGCCCATTTAAACATTTGTTTGCAGTCTATTTCTATTTGCAGCAATAACAATAATTATGAAATTGTAGTTGTAGACAATGCTTCTGGCAAGGAGAGTCAGGACTTTTTGGAAGAAATCAAGGATGAGGTCACCTTGGTCAAAAATGACAAAAATTTATACTGGTCATCGGCGGCGAATAGAGGTGCCGAGGCGGCCAGTAAAGCATCTAAATATTTAATTTTCTTGCATTGTGATACTGTTGTTCTCAATCCTGGTTGGATAGATTTATTGGTGAGTGTTTCACAGGCTCGTAATTCAGGATTGGTTGGTATTGACCAAGCATCTTATTACCTACAGGGGCAGAAAATGGATTTTGTGCCTGAATGGTGCATGCTTACCACCCGAGATTGCTGGAAAGCATGTGGTGGTTTTCCCGATGAGTTGCCTATGATTGGGCATTCTTTTATTTATAGTTTTAATGCCAACCGATTGGGGTATTCACCTCAAATAATGAAAAATCCAATTGTTCACCATTATCATATCTTCTCTTTGGAGGACGTGAGCGTGTGGGAAAAAATGTTGGAAGGGGCTAGTGGTAATATTCCCAAAATACTTCGTGGTCTTCAAAGCGAAAGTTTAGGAAAATGAAAAGCTCTAGTTCATTAGAAAAATGCCAGTGTTCCAACCCGATTCCTGTAAATTGGAATGGGAGCGATGGACACTATGGCATATTTTGCAATCGTTGCGGCTTAGTCGCAGAATGCCCAGTTGTTGGTGGCTCATCTGGCTCGATTGGTTCTGGTGGTAGTGGAATGTCTCATGTCGATATTGCAGAACATCAGAATTTTATCAAAAAACAATATAGCTCAAGTAGTGCCAAAAATCACTAATGTCTTGTATAAATAAGGCATGAGAACATTTAAAGATTTCATGCGGGAAAATATGTCTGTTTTTGTTGGTCCGAGTGATCCCCGCACCAGTATTGCCCAGATGTATAACTTATTGACTGGTTTAGAACCAAAAGAAGTTGCAGATTCTCAGGATTTGTTGATTCAGTTGCGTGATTTAGTTGATGATATTCTAAGCGGGAAAAGATATTGATGGGTTATTTTTTGACTTCCACAAAGCATTTCAAGTTCCGGGTTGGATATATAAGGGATGATGTGTACACATCAGCCTTATAGCGAAAAAAGGAGTTCGTGAGGGGTGAAGTTGTATTTCTTGGCGGAAATCAAATAAGCCTTTGGTGCGAATCAGTATTAGTAAACTATGGGGTAAAGGATACGCCTGTTAAGCAAAAATGGGCGTATCCATTTTTTTTTGTTATTTTTGGAAGAACTATTATATATAATAATAGAAATAGTTCTTCAAGGAGAAAATTTATGAGGTGTAATACATGTTCTAATGGTGCCGCTTTTGGCAATAAGAGTTGTTTGAAATGTTTAGCCAAGGCAAGGGAAAGATCGAATGAACGATATAAAAAAATGAAGCAAGAGAGAAAGTGCAAAACTTGTTTCGGCTCTATGCAGGAGGAAAAAGGAATATATTGCAAAAAATGCAAACAAGAAAAAAAAGACACATATACAAGAAGAAAACAACAAGGATTGTGTGTGACATGCGGAAGCAACAAGGCAACTACAACACAAAAATGCGACGAGTGCCATCAGGCGTATCTTGTAAATGTTAATGCAAAAAAACAAAAAAGACTGTCGGAGGGGCGATGTGCTTATTGTGAAAACAAAAGAATAAATGGTCAAACTTGTTTAAAACATTATTTACAAATAACATCTCAATCGCATTTTAAAAACATCAGCAAAGCAAATGATTTGTATAATCTGTTTTTGAAACAAAATGGCATATGTCCGTATACTGGCAAAAAACTAACATTAGGAGTGGATGCTTCATTGGATCATATTGTTCCAAAATCTCGGGGCGGTTCTGAAGATGTTTCCAATTTGCAATGGGTATATAATCAAGTGAATTTTATGAAAATAGATATGTTTGAAAATGAGTTTTTGAACCTTGTTGAATTGATTCACGAGAATTTGGCTAAGAAAGCTTCTTGATAAATTTTTCCCATTCGGGATGAGTAAACATTACATGCTTGTGTTTAGCATATTGGTTGGCAAATCCGTGGCAAAATAATTCCTCGGGGTTCTGACGATCTTTGTGTGTCATCTTGGTTTGTTTTACCATTTTCGCCCACTCGTTTTTCAACTCTGAAGGCAATGTTTCCCATAATCGATGCCCCAATTCATGCAGGAAAGTGAATTCTCTTCCATAATTCCAGGGTGCTGCTATAGTAATTGTTTTCTTCTTTTCATCCATAACACCGATGTGATCGTTATCGCCGCTAAGAGTATTTCCAGATTGGAACTTGAATTTATAGCCATGTATCAATTTTTGATATTTTTTAGGCAATTTGCCTAATGTTTCTTTGATGTCTTTTTCGTAATTTTCTACAAATTGCCTGAATTCCATGTTGTAATATCTATGTTTTCTATCTATAATATTTGTATGCAAGACATTGAATATATGCGTAAATGTTACAATTCTAGACCTGTGGCACAAGTTCCCTATCCGGTGTGGGCACTAAATCCATGCATGGTGTAATACTGGTTTCACAATTGTATATTTTTGCTAAAATTCAAGCTTGTGTTCATAATTCACACTAAACTTTGGAATTATCTGGGGTAAAAATCACTTGTGTAAGCATAGGTTCCCAGTTCTTCCCGATGCGTGGGGGTAGCGAACTGCAAACAAGCCATAATTTCGAGAGTGTGTCCTGCATTTTGGCCCTGTTGAGGATTTCTTCTTTGACAGGGCTTTCTTTATTTGCAGACGGAGTATAAATATCATTATGAGTAAAATTAAGAAAAATGTGGGGAAATTCCATATTGAATTTCTCAATGCCGCACAAAAACTGGCATGGGCTGGATTTCAACAACATGATGTAATGTTTATGATAGGTCCAGCAGGTACTGGCAAAACATATCTTGCGATGGCTTTTGCCATTCATGAACTGCTACAAGGCAGTCATAAAAAAATAATTCTCACCAGACCTATTGTAGAAGCTGGTGAATCTTTGGGCTATTTGCCTGGAGATTTGCATGAAAAAACTGGGCCTTATATGCTTCCTTTGGTTGACTCCATGAAGAAGCTTGCTCCAAATCCTCTCCAACACGATACAGTAGCTGCTGCTATTGAGGTTGCTCCCCTAGCATATCTCAGAGGTCGCACATTTGATAACGCTATTGCTATTTTTGATGAAGCCCAAAATGCCAGTCGTATGCAATTAAAATTGTTTTTAACTCGTCTGGGAGAAAATAGCAAAATTATCATTACAGGTGACCCCAGTCAAAGCGATATCGGAGAAAGCTCGGGATTGATGGATGTTGTAAGTCGTTTAGATGTAGTTCCTGGTATTTGTGTCGTGCGATTCAAAGAGGACTCTATTGTGAGGCATCCATTAGTATCAGCGATGTTGGCCAAATTGGAGAGTTAATGTTCGATTCAGTTTTAAGCAAAATGATGTTTACAAGCTCAAGCTCAAGCTCAAGCTCAAGCTCAAGCTCAAGCTCAAGCTCAAGCTCAAGCTCCGAAACATCAGATTATTCCTATGTGGCAACAGGTGCAATATACATTAAAACAAACCCCTTTGATCCAACAGGATTAGAGGCTGTGTATTTTCCAACTTTGCAGGTTTATTGGGATGTGCCCGGTATTGCATCTCGATCCATAGACTTTTATTGGGATGGTTATGGAAAGAATGTTCACAACAATGATCCAGTGCTTTTTTGGTGGCGAGTAGAAAGCGAAGTAGTTGAGAATTTAGAAACTGTTTATATAGATAATTGTGGCCCATCTGTCACATGTTGTGACGGCACAGTGCCATCCACAAGCTCTGGAGGACATTCTAGCTCTACTTCGGGCTCTTCTTCAAGCCGTAGCAGTAGTAGCTCTTCAAGTTCATCACAGTCTTATGTAAATCTATATTATTATAGACATGCATTTTCCATATCTGATTGGGTTTCGAGTGGGGGCATGTATGAAATTACATTTGTTCACAATCTTCACTCTAATGGGGTTGTTGTCGAGATTTGGGATGAAACTACTTCGCCAGCAACATTAGTGGATGTTCAAAGTGTTGAGCATATTGATTCTGACACCATAAGGATTAAGATTCCTCTTGCTCCTCCTGACTATAGATTTAATGGTTTTATTGTTATTTTAGGAGGGGTAGAAAGCCCACATTTATTATTTGCCGAAGAGTTGCCTCTTGATGTGGATGTATCTTTCGTAGATTCAAATATTTCTAAAGAAACAACTGATGGTGAGGTTGTGAATTTAGGATTGATACCACCAGAGGCTCTTAGATCATTCCTTTACGGACCAGATGGACAAGAGTGTAGTGGTTTAAATCCTTACGAGCATATTAGAGTATTGGGAGCCAGTGGACATGTAAGCCCTCAGCCAAATTGCATGGGTGATTATTATTGTTCTGGTAAGTATGGCAAGGGACTGACATACACACGAGATGATGGGGCGTTTGTATTTTGGTATGATCCCGAAATTTGTAAATGGAATCTTAGCACACAAGTTGGTATACATGCAAATCCAGAGTGGCGTGACCCAGGTTATGGCATTGGAATTTGTGATTCCACACAACCACCCTATTTTCCGTGGATACCCTTTGGGAATTATTATGACCCTATGCCAGGGACTATAGGAAATCCACTTCCTACGATAGTGGCGGATTATCCACCAATTCCAAGTTCAAGTAGTTCAAAGTTAAGTTCAAGTAGCAGTTCAAGTAGTTCAAGTTCAAAAAATTCAAGTTCAAGTTCGAACTACTTGAGCTTGAACTTTTTACAATCAAGTTCAAGTAGCTCAAAATCAAGTTCAAGTAGCTCAACGTCAAGTTCAGGTGGTGGTGGTGGTGGTGGTTTTCCAGGGACAGTGTGGGGACCAGTTTGTACTGGCACTTGTGGCATGTATTATATTAGGTATTTGACCGCCGCAAACATTCAGGATGTATGCACCAAATTAAAGAAAATACAGGCAGATCGTCCATTGTTGTATTGGCGTGTTAAATCTATTAAAAAATATTTAAAGCCGCTGGATTCAAAAAATGATGTAATATTGGGGCAAACTGGACCCTGGATAGTTTGCGAAGATCAAGTCGGATGGCAAACAGTGCCCGAATGTTTAGAGTTCACACTTTCTACCGGATTAGGGGCAGGAACAGTAACCACCACTACAAGTGTCGATACTGCTGTTGCACCTATTTTTCATCGACCTGTTGGTTACACAATACCCCCAGCATCAATTACTACTACTTCAATAGCTGTTGCTCCTAATGTTAGCGGTGGTATAAAAACATTTTTCTTAACTGTCGATATTGTTGAGAGTGTTGTCAAAATTGAAATAGGCGGCACTTCACCTGCACAGTGGTGTTTGCCTCCTGGGGCTTTTTCAAATGCATTCAGTTTAGAATTTGACAGCAGTGGCGTATGTGAGCTAATTGGTGGTATTTTAATTACTGGGACTTCACCTGTGATTAGCAGCCACTATGATTGTGTGGCTTCTGGGTCTTTAAGCATAGATGGCTTATCTCTGTTGGCGTGTAGTGCATGGGAAGCAGTGGCCAATGGAACGGTTTTGATTACAGGAATGTCGAGTGTAGTGTCACCCGTGTGGGAGTGGGAAGCCTCAGGTGGTTTAGGGCTAAGTGGCGTATCTTCTGAAAAAGCAACATATATTCATCTTGCTGAAGGAGTGGTCGCTTTAATTGGCTCTGCAAATTCCAACATTGTCACAATGGATTATTTATACACATCTTCTGGCGAGTTGGAAATAAAAGGCACTTCTCTTGCTTATCCTGTGCCGTATGTGGTTGTTCCAACACCTTTCTCCTTGGGCGGGAGTGCTATAGTAGTTTCTTCTGCTTGGGCAGCTACTGCAAGTGGAACAATAACATTAGAGGGGGGATATTTTGGTACATTTACTCATGTGTCTGCTGGAAGTTTAGTGATTGGCGGAAATTCATTATTGGATATTAGGGCAGAAGGTGGCATAACAATAGGTGGAACATCCCTTGTGATAAGTTCAGCATATACATGGCATGCTTTGGGGGAGATAGATGTTGAAGGTTTGTCCGAAACAGATTGTAGCTACAAGGGTGAGTTTGATACTTTCGGCGGTGCAGACGTTGCAATTGTAGAAGCTCCAAAGTACCCTGATTCAGATTTGTACAATTCACAGCCAATTATTTGGTTGCCGCAAGAGAATGTATCCACTTCTTGTGAGTGCCAGCCAATTCCACAGATTTTGTATATGCAGCACGATTTTAATAGATTGTCTAAATTAAAGTTTTTCTTGCTTAAAAATAATTTAGTGTTTCCTAATGTTGTCAATTTATTGTATGGTGGGAATTTTGATCCCTATTGGCGGGGAACAAGTCATTTTGCTGGCGTAGGATTGGAAGAACACACCACTGAAAAATGGACATTGCAATATGAGTGGAATTGCACAAGTGTCATAGGAGATGTCAGCATAGCTGATTGGACTTGGCAATATGTGCTAACAGCACACAGGTTGCAGAATTTGCTTGGTACAACCAAGAACACATCAGCGAAATTGAGAGTAAATTTTGCGATCAATCCGTATTGCAACAAAACATTACAATTTGGAATAAAGTTTGAATTCTTCTATTATGGTGGTGGAACAGCCATCAATCCTATTACCGGAGAAGCAGCAGTAGACGCACAACTAGTAGATAATATAGGCTTGTTTGATGCTTCTGCTTGGGAGGGTAATACCGCCCTTAGGATTTATATTGGTAGCCAAATAGTCAATCTATCGATTCCGTCAATTCCAGTTTCTATTTTTACGGCTTAAATGCTATAATGTATTCGGAGGCACATATGGTTATTTTATTGGTTGTTATTCTTGTTTTGGTGTTGATAACATTGGCTCTTTTAGTTGCGGCATGCTTTTTGTTGGTCAAGCTCTCTAACGAATTGGGCGAATTGTGGGAAGTTGTGCAAGCCCAAAGATCGAACGTTAGTCGATTGATGAATTGGGTTGGTGGCGTGGGCGATGAAAACAGGGATCAATCTTGACTTTTGTCTGAGTTTTATGCTATCCTATAATCATGCTCATAGAATACAAAAAATTTAATAGCAAGCGTCGTTTTGGTATTGAATTAGAAGTCAGCAGCGTAAAAAATCAAGTTATCCGTGGTTCTTCCAAAGAATCAGTGTGGACCGATCAGTTTGGCTATCGTCATCCATGTATTAGCAAACAATACATTAGAGATATTATTGCCAAAAAATCTTCTCGGCACATTGTGGTAACAGATGGTATTTTTGGTGACGATTGCCCAGGATGGGCACAAACCAGCCAAAATGATTATTGGCATGTCAAGTATGACAGCACCTGTGGTCCGCTCGGCAAGAAAAAAGACAATGGTGGATGGGAAGTTGCTTCGTTTATCGCCCAGGGCCAGCGTGATCTTTTGCACATAGGTAATGTGGCAGATGCTTTGCGAAAAGCTGGTGTAGAAGTCAACAATAATTGTGGGCTTCATATTCACGCAGAAGTTAAAGATTTTGCCCCAGAGCAAGTTGCCGTTCTTGTTGCTCGATGGATTAAAATAGAGCCGTGGATATGCCAAATGCTTCCACCACATCGCCGCACAAATAAATATTGCAAATTATTGGGAAAACATTTTAAGTATGAAGGAGTATTTGAAACTCCAGAAGATTATTGGCGTTATATTAAGCCTTCAAATCTCAATGTACATGAGAATCCTCAAAAAAAATTGGCAATAAATTTGGTGAACTATGCGGCTGCCATAAGGGGTGAAGCAGGGCATGGGGGATATGATACGAGTCGTAAAACAGTAGAATTACGGATGCCAGAGGGCACATTAACCAGTTCGGAAATTATTAATTGGACATATTTATATTTGTGGTTTGTGGATTTTTCAAAAAACAAAATTATGCCGACTGATTTTTCCCAAGTACCTACTTTGGAGGAATTTTTGAGGTATTTGGGACTAGAAAAAGATAAAGGTGTTTATTTATTGTCGGATGAGTTATTTGAATTAAAAAAGTGGATATTGAATCGTATGGTTCAATGGGGTAATTTGAAGCACAAAAAAGAAGCACAAAAGAAGTTGAAATTTATGGAGCTATGAACACAAGAGGTTTGCCACTTGTGAATCATATATAATTAAAAAGGGAGGTGAGTTATGCTTTGGTTGATTGGATTTTTATTTTATGCTATAATTGTGGGATTGATTGCGAAAGCTATCATGCCTGCGGCTGCCCCTGTAGGGCTATTATCAACAATTGTGGTTGGTGTTGTTGGCTCTTATGTTGGAGGGCTTATTAATTTCCTGATTGGTAGAGGTGAATTTGGACAAACTTCTGGCATCATTCTTGGCATCGTTGGCGGCATTGTTGCCCTGTGGATATGGCGATGGTGGAACACGCAACAAGCTGGTGTTAGTTTTTGGAATGGCAAATGAATCAGGAAGTGATTGATAAGCTAAGAGAAAGATATGTTGATTTGCATCCTTTGATTTTTTTGAGATCAGTGGAGCATGCCAAAGACACAGGAGAGCTTTTTGAAATTTTAGAAAGTTTTCCTAAAAAATACCCTGTGGCTTGGGACGAACAAACTCGTTGCTGGGCTGTGGCTGATCCTATTCGATTAAATGAATTGAAAAAAATTGTAGAAAAGTAATGTATCTCTGCGAAGAATATCTTAAACGGCACGGTATCGATATACCTTATGTTAAACACATCCGATCAGGATGTGCTTTTTTCAAGCCCGCCGACAACAATTGGTATTTATTGACCATTAATTGGCAAGAGCCAACATGGCGTCCGGGGGTATATTATATAAAAACTTACGAGCCAATACATAACGGATACAGAGATGGTGTTTTGTTTGAACAATTAACTGAAAATAAATTGTTTTTGGATGAATATGAAGATTTTTTTCTCGAATGGAGAAAAAATGTTGTAAGACTGCCTTGGCAAAAAGAATTACGATTAATTACATGGGAAATTTGCCTCTATTGTTATGATGGTTTGTTGGCAAGTTATGTGTCAAAACAGGACTTTCTTTCCACTATAGACCCGAGTTTGTCTGTTGAATCCCGACTAGAATCTTTAGATAAAATTTTGATATATTTTCAAAATAAGTTGCCGTTGTTTGTAGAGGCGTTAAACATGGATATGAGAAGATATTCAAAGGAATATGCCAATTGGTTAGCGGAGTTAGTACATGGAAATACTAAAAATTCGCAATCCTAAGTCGAGCTTTTCCTACATTAAAATAAAGCCGCATCAGGAATTTTTCCTCCATTTTTCCTCCATATTTGGCAATAATCCAGCAGAGCAGATTCTGGATTTTACTTGGAATAGTGAATATTTGGAGTGTGAGGAAAATTTAAACAAAGATCGTCCCGATGGACCAGTTGATATGCGTTTTCGTCAATTATATCCAGATATCATGGATGATTGGGCGAAATATTCTTCGGTCGTGTTGGGCGAAATATGTGTTGTGCGACAGCACGGACAATCTAACATGGTGGTTGTTTTAGAACAATCTACACCCAAGGTCAATGATATACTTACAATTATCGACCCAGACAATATCACCCTCACATTACGTCCAAAACAAATTTTAGAAATAGTTTTATCGGGCAATAAGGGAACTTGTCATTATTGTGCAACTGGACTCTCAAGCTCGCAGTGTTTTTATCATAAAGTTGCTTGTGCCTCAATGGAAATAAATGAAGAGTGCATGAAATGCAATGGCACTAAAGAGGCAGAGGGAATCTATACGGTCAACATTGGCAGCGATCAAGAGCCGGTGCGAGTGATGCCTAAGGTAACAGGATGTGCAATGCATTCTTGGTATAGAAATTTTCTTGCTGGTGCTAATTGGCCCGCTGGTGCCTATAATGCTGGAAGGATTTATTGCGAAGGAGTAGAAAATGAAGGGCAAATTAATTTAAATCTCAAATTGCGAAGAAAAGACACAAAAAACAAAGGACTATCTATTCCATCTGTTCAAAATACAGTTGTTCCATATTGTAAAAATGTTATACTAGAAGAAATAGGTGGTGAATTTGAAGATTGTGAAACTGTAGAATATGTTGGCGAAAACAAAATTATTAAAACTGTAGATAATCGAATAATAGTTTGCAATTCACACGAAAGGAACGCTCGTTGCTCTGCCCATGCTAACTCGTATAATTAAAGAATCTTTAAAACGCCCAAATCCTGGTCAATTTGCCATTGAACCACAAGCCAACCACGCATTGGTTTGGATAGCATGCAGAGATCGTTTTAATACGTGTTATTTCACAGAAGATACAGAAGGTTTTTACGTGTCTCATTTGGCTGGCGATGCTGTAAAAGTTTCTGCTTTTATGTATAAAACGGAAGTAATATTGGGTGTTTCATATTCTGAGTTTGCCCCCACTAATCGAGATTATATTACTTGGATTGCTCCATCTTTATTCTGGAAAGATAATTTTATTCGACGGTCTTTGCTTACTTTGTTGCTGCGGGCTGGAACTGCCTATGATCCAAAAACTGATAATTATGAGGAAGCCTTGTATTCCAACAAATACCTTAAAGACAGCAAACCGGCTGTTATGCGGTTTCTTTTCGGTTTTACAGAATTTCCAAGTGCTGGCCCCGATTGGAGCACAGGATGGTGGGCTACTTTTGTGAATAAATCAACAGAAGAAGTCAGAAGGGCGTTGGTTTCAAAGAAGGTCAGCGAACCTTCTGTAGTAGGCCAAGGCAGCCTTTGGAGATAAACAATACTATCAGCAAAATTATGTCGCTCGGATGGAAGCCTCAATTTAATCTTGAAGAGGGGCTACAAAAGACGGTAGAATACTACCTTTCTTAGGTTTACAAAAATCCCTTCTGAAGTATAATAGGGGCATGGACTATTTCACAGCAGATACTCATTTTGGACACGGCAATATTCTGAAATATTGCCACCGGCTGCAATTCATGACAGATTCCGAACGGGCTGTTATGGCAAGCGGCGATCATAAAGCTATATCCCAGTTGAGGATAAGCCAAGAAAGCATTAGCCGAATGGATCGGGGAATGCTTGACCACATTAACTCTGTGGTGGGGGAAAAGGATCGACTTATTCATGTGGGAGACTTCTGTTGGGTGCGTGGCGACCCCCACCGAATAGCTGGTGCTTTCATCTATTACAGAAAGCAGATTAAATGTCGCAATGTTGTTTTGGTTTGGGGAAACCATGATCCTAAGCAATTTTCTGCGGGCAGAGAGGCAATTGATGCGTCCGGGTATTTTCGAACGCATGCCGATATGTTGTCTTTGAGAATTGGGGACAAAAATTATGTAGCGTCCCATTATGCTTATGCGATTTGGGATCGTCGCCACCACGGAGCAAGAAACCTATACGGACATTCTCATGCCCGTGCTGAGGCTTGGCTTGATTCCATTATGCCCGGTCGATTTTCAATGGATGTGGGCATAGACAATGCATTCAAACTTCTGGGTGAATATCGACCTTTTTCCCTTGATGAAATTGAATCCATAATGTCCACCCGATCTGGGTTTGGATTGTTGAGAAAAGGAGAAGATGATGAACGTGGGTGAGCAAACTGCACCAGTAGGTCAGTGTCCATGTATTATTGCTCTGCAAAGCAATGTTGATTTGATCTTGTGCAAGGATAAGGCGACGGCTCGAAAGCAAGCTCTAGCCTATATGGCAGAGTGGTATCAAGATGATTTGGATTGGTCCTATATGCCAGAATTTATCAAAGCATTCAATGATGCTGTGGATGATCTGGAAGATGAAAATAAATTCCAAATAGTTTGGAATATTTGGGAAGAGCATGCCAATGGTGAGTTTGAATTTATCAAAATTATTGATAAGATTCACACAGCAGAAGATATAGCGTTGGAGAAGTTGGCCGAAGACGAGGAACAAAATGACACCCAAGCAGAAGAAGTTTCTGACGGATTTGTGGTTTGATGAATTTATAGGGCAAAATAATTTATGCGGATTGTGTGGCAACACAGGTCGTATCGATACTGTGGGAAAAGTAACCTCACCAGCGGGTTTTCCTGCGGGCGGTGAGTTTTTTTGTATTTGTCCAAATGGCAGAGCAATGAAGGAAGCAAATGATGTCAAGCAAGCCAAAAAAAATTAGTGGCACCTTGGAGTGGGCAGTGGCAAATGTGAATTGCATCAAAGGCTGTAGCCACAATTGCCGCTATTGCTACGCACGCTCCCGAGCTATGCGGTTCAAGCAAATCAACACTCCCGAGGATTGGACTAAGCCGGAAGTCCGAGAGCATGATGTCAAAAAGAATCGAAAAAAAGAAGATGGAACAGTGATGTTCCCCACCACGCATGACATTGTTCCAGAAATGATTGAGCCTTGCGTCATTGTGTTGCGAAAACTTCTGGAAGCTGGCAACGATATTCTCATTGTGTCCAAGCCTCATTTGGAGTGCATTAAACGACTTTGCCATGAGTTTGAAGAGTATAAGGATCACATTCTTTTCCGATTTACTATTGGGGCATTTGACGATGCAATCCTAAAATATTGGGAACCAGGAGCCCCGAATTTCTTTGAGCGTATGGCTGCCCTGAAATACGCATTTGTAGCTGGGTTCAAAACAAGCGTAAGTTGTGAGCCCATGTTGGATGCTCCCAATATGGTTGAATTATTCAACACGTTGGAGTTGTTTGTCACCGATAGCATTTGGATCGGGAAGATGAACAAAGTCAGACAGAGAGTAATCATTGAAACAGAGGAAGACGAGCGGCAGGTCGCCCGTATTGAGGCTGGACAGACCGATGATAAAATATGGGAAATTTATGAAGCCTTGCAGGATCGCAAGGTTGTTAAATGGAAAGAGTCCGTAAAAGAGATTGTGGGACTTACTTTAGCAATTGAGCCGGGGACAGACGAATGAGTGGCATTGCTAAAATAACGGTGTATTTAATAGTGCTTATTCCGGCTACGCCGATTGGACTGTTGCTTTATATAGGTCTGGTCAAGTTATTTGAGCCACATAATGCGTTTTTGTGTTTGCTTTGTGCTTTCGGAGCAGCGTTTGTAGCATCGATTTTAGTTCTTTATTCCATCATTGGTGTGATGGTTTTATTGGCACTTCGCAAAAAGAAACAGACAAATGAATAGCGTTAAAATTAAAGAATTTTTGGACATTAGAAAACGTTGCAAAGCAGCAGGTGTTGCTGAACCACCGGAAGTATCAAATGCTTTAAAAGGTTGTGCGTTGATGCCTTCCGTGGTCGAATTGTCGGCAATGAGAAAAGAGTACAAGTTTTTAAGCAAAGGAATACAACAGAAGGTTGATTTTCCTGCGTTAAAACTAAGATTGCATCTGCACATTTATTGGGAAGAAGACGACTACGCCAGTTTTGAAATTGAGGGCGTGAACATCATTGATCCAACATTTTTGGAAAAAACGTTTTTTCAGGAACAGCAGCAAGCATTTGATGATATGGTTGGGCACAACGGTACGGTCGAGGATGCAATATGGCAATTAAAATTATTCAAGGATTTTAACAAGAGAGTCAAAGATTGTTGCCAAAAGGCAAAAAAGTTTGAAAGTAAATATCCTGGGTTTGATTGGTATAGAGACATAGTTGAAATTGTCGAACAATAGAGGAGGTAGTGATGCAAAGCTTAAAACAAGAGCTAGACAACATACTTTCTGGGCAACGCAAGCACCTACGTGTGGATGCAGAATTGATTGCAAAATCCAATGCCAGCCAATCACCCCAGGATGTATCCCAGCGTAATTGTCGTGCCTTGGATAGATTTGTGCCATTGGTCAACTGTCTCTCGGATGTGGCAAAATTCGTAGATTGGTTTTGGGGATATTATTATGGTGAAAAGAAATCAAAAGACGAAAAAGCACTGTTGGCCGAAAACGAAAAGCTGAAGGCCCAAGTGAAAAGGCAAGCGGAGGAATTAAAGCATTTGCAGGAAGTGGCAGCAGCAAGAAAAAAGAAATTAGAGAATTGGCTTGTGGTCATGCGTCGTTTGAACGACAAGGTTGAGTTGTTGAATAGAAAACAAAAAGTGCGGGAATACTTGACAAAGGTGGGCTAAAATGAAGATTTTTGAAATTATCACCACCCAAGAGCCGTGCAAACTGCAACATCCCATTATTGGGATTGTTGAATGGATAAACGATCCAACGCAAGGGTGGGTGTTGGTGTTTTCCGAAGGGCCAGAAAAAGGACAGTGTTTGGTTGTGGATGAGAGCGTGATTCTCGATGATACATGGCAAACAGCATGAACGCAAAAGAAATTCACAAATTGTTGTCGGATCAAGGTGTTCGCATTTTTTCTGTGCGGATACAAAGCAGCTATGGATTGGAAACGGAGTATTGGATACATCCCAGCCAGACCGTGCAGGAATGGCGTCTGGATGTTGCTGCATTTTTTGAAAGTAAATTTATTTCCGAAGACGATTTGCTCAATGAATTTCACACATACATGCGAGGTTTGGGATACATTGAAATGATGGATGTAGTTGCCGATACATTTGAAGGCGAAGTGCGAATTGTGCATGAGGGAGAACATCTTACGGCAAAAATGGTGCCCGATCCCGACCACCGAGAGGATGTGACTGGGTTTGGGCACCACGGGTGGGAATCAAAGTGAAAAGTTTTTCTGAAAGATGTAGAATAATGGATTGGTTAAAACACGTTGATGACCTGAAGGCTGGAAAAAGAGTCCAGATTCGACCCAAAGGTAATTCAATGGAGCCAAAGATCAGCAGCGGTGATTTGGTGACTATCGAGCCAATCAAAGAAAAAGACCACCGTATTGCAATTGTTGAAAAAGGTGATATAGTATTCTGCAAGGTGAAGGGGCATTATTATATTCACTTGGTAGAAGCTGTTAAACAAAAAATGGGTTGTGTGCTTTATCAAATCGGCAATAACAAAAAACACACCAATGGCACCATTGGTGCCGATAACATTTTTGGGAAGATAACAAAGGTGGAAAAATGAATATTGAAACCAGAAAAGAGCCCAAAGAGCCAGAGAATGCCGCTGAGGTTATGGCAAGGGCAGTCGAGTTTGCCAAAAAACGTACCGAATGTTTGGTGCTGGGCGGCAGCGAAGAAGCTGCATTGGAGGCACAACTTGCGTTGGTATGGGATGAATTTAAAGACACATCCTTGTCCAAAAATATTGGTCTTTTTTTTCCTGAGCCAATCAAGGATGATGCGACCGATCAACTCAGGCTCTGTCTGTATAAGGCTTATTTGTTGGGGCAACTTTCTGTTATCAAACTCCAAAGGTCATGATGAACGATACAGAAAAAACACAGTGCGAACAGTTGAGGGCAATTATTGACTGGCTTTATATGCAGTCAGCCGATTTGTTTCTCTGCGGAGAAATTATAGAGATTCACGAAGCCCGTGAGTTTCTTAGGGCAATAAAAAATGACCCCCAACATGGCTACGGAAACGATACCCTTGCTCAACATTTTTCCATGATTTGTCTCAATATCAAGCCTGCCATCGAAATTAGAATAGACAGGATGAACAATGCTCTTGAGAAAATCGAAGAAGCCCAGAAAAAGCCGGGAACATAGTTTTCCTGTACATTGGGAAGATGAAAGGACAAAATCATGAATTACCCGAAATTGAATGCCAGTCAGTGCGATGAGTTGGAAGCCATTATTGCTGAGTTGGATACTCGATTTGATGACGGCGAAGATTGCCTAATCCCCGCCGATACATCGGATGATATGTTGAAACTCTTGGGGTTGGATGCTGCAACCCCCGTATCCGACCCAAAATACGATATGCTCAAGGGCACCCTCCAGGCTAATCGTTCTGACTCCAAAATCTTCAAAACTGTTACGGCTTCAAAGCGGGTAATTTCCACAAAGAAGGTAAAACACGTCCCATTGCTGACCTCCATCGACAAAGCAAGCCATGAGGATTTGGAAATCCAAAAAGCACAACTTTGGAAGTGGATTTCAGATTGCACAGAGAAAGCCCCCAAGTCGGTTCGGGAAGGCAAGTTTTATGTTCTGGATGGAGAGAAATACAAGGGCAGCAACGTAACTTATCCCCGTGGCTATTTTTATCAGCAATGGAAATTGGATGGAGTTTCTATTCAATTCTATTATGAGAAGGGGGAATTGGTTTCGGCTGGTTTGCGTCCACGGGATGGAGAATATGGGGAAGATGTCACAGAGCAAGCCAAATATGTGAAGGGCATTCCCACAAAGCTCAAAGTTCCGATCACATGTGCCATTCGGGGTGAATTGATTGTTTTGACTTCCGATTTCCCCAAGGTTCAAGATTGGAAGCGACAACAGGGGGAAAAAGAATTTTCTAACCAACGATCAGCGGCAGTCGGTGGTATCCGACAATTCAATGATCCCGAGAAAACCAAATATCATTTGGTAACTTGCATTGCTCATGGGATTACGTGGAATGATAGTTCCCCTATTCCTTACAGTACCGAAACCGAAAAGGCTATTTGGGTCAATAAAAATCTGGGCTACGATTCAGCACATCCGAATGAGCCATGCATTCGATTTGTGCAAAGCAGAAGCTTTAATTTCTTTGATTTGGCAAAGATGGAGGCAGAAGTCCCCTCTCTGGATTATCGGGTTGACGGGATTGTGATTGGTGTAGAAAGCTTGGATGAACAGAGTCACTTGGGCACCCACGGTGATAAACCCGATGGTAATCCACGGGGCAAGATTGCTTGGAAATTCGCTGAGGAACGTGAGCCTGCAATCATTAAAGCCATTGAGTGGAATGTGGGTCGCACTGGGGTCATTAAACCCGTTGCTATTTTTGCTCCCATTCGCTTGGCCGACACGAATGTAGCCCGTGCCACGCTCCATAATCTCGGATTTATGATTCGTAAGAAAATTGGCCTGGGCACAGAAATACTTGTCCAAAAAGCCGGGAACATTATCCCCAAGGTGGTGGGTGTCAAATCTAATTCGTGTGACCCAACCTATCCCAAAACTTGCCCATCGTGTGGCAAGCCTACGGCCAGTATTCACACCCCCGCCAAAGGTAATAGGGAGGAAATGTGGGAACTTCGATGTGAGAATTCCGACTGTCCAGCGAAGCAATTGAGCAATTATTGTCATTGGTTTAAGGTCTTGGGTTGCCTGGGATTGGGAGAGGCAACTGTTGAAATGCTCATGTCCAGTGGTAAAATTACCACCAGAGCCGATTTTTATTCTCTTTCCGCCGCAGATTGCATGGCGGCAGGGCTTTCGGAGCGAGAATCACTGTTGACCGTGGCTGCCATTCATATGATTCACGATCCCGAACATATTGATGATAAAGAGCTTGCGACACAAATAACAGCAGCAATTAAAACCCCCAAGAAGGTGGATGCCTGGAAGTTCTTTGCTGCCCTGGGTATTCCCACAGCAGGGGAGGATTCGGGAAAATCTTTAATTTCTCACTTTCGGGGTATTGACAAGATACAGGCAGCTAGCGTTAATGAACTTGAGGGCACGGATGGGGTTGGTAAAAAGACAGCCGAAATCATTTATTCTTACCTGCAATTGCATTCGCAAGAAATCAACCGGCTGCTGCAACATTTTGACTTGCAACTTCCCAAAATCGGAAAACTAACAGGCGTGACCTTCTGCCTCAGTGGTAGTTTGCCGCAAGGTAAAACATTCTGGAAAGCAAAGATCGAAGAATTGGGTGGCAAGTGTGCTGGAAGTGTATCCAAAAAAGTAAAATATCTGGTGGCTGGAGATGGTAGTGGTGATAAGTCGGCTGAGGCAACGGCGTTAGGAATTCCCATCATTGATGTTGACACCTTGAAGAATTTGTTGTAATGTCTATTAAATCATCAACGCAGGTTGGTCCGAAGTGCTTGTCGTGTAAGCAAGTTGGTCCGAAGTGCAAAAACACTTTGGTCTGCGAGGGCTTTATGACAATTGCTTTGAAGAAAAAATCGTTCACTCTTCCGTCCCCTATTTCTACATCGGGACTGCAAGACGACCAAAGCACACAAGAGCTAAGGTTCGTCAAGCCAACCGTCGAGGCCAATTTGAAGCTGGCTCGCTCTTCGGCTTTAACTTTTCTCAAGTCTAATGAAGATGTAGAAAATAGCGAAGAATATTCCGATGCTTTGATGGGCTTGTGGAGAGCCGTGGAAAGCTGGACACCAGACTTAGCCCAGCAACATGAATGCACATGGTCTAGTTATGCTATTCGCTGTATGCGAAATGCCATTCTTGATGGATATAAACAAAGAAAAATAAAATATCATGAAGAGTTGGTAGACTTCACTGAAATGCAAATTGTTGATCCACGGTCTTCAAACGCAGACTTGGTAGATGAATTGTTCACCATGCATTCTGGCGATACATTTTTTACAACAAGAGCAAAACAAATTCTTCACGAACATTATATTGAAAGAAAAACACTGAAAGAGATTGCCAAGCAATTGGGGGTATCAAGTCCGTATATCCATCAATTGCTTCAAAAAGCAAAGCTGTTGATGCGAGAGAAGTTTGGTATTGCATTGCAGGGCTGATTTAGTTATAGTTTTGTCATGGAGGAACAAATATGAGAATTGGTTTAGAAAAAGAATTTTTTCTTTTAACAAAAGACGGCGAGCCTGTTTCTCTGGCTGCTGTAAATCCGACCGGGACTGGCGGGCATTCCTTACTTCGTTTACCACACGATGATTGCGGCTGGTTGGTTGAAGCAAGGGGCGAACCTTTTAGCAACCCTGTTGATGCCGTGTTTAGCTTAAAGGCAGAAATTTACAAGATTGAGCAGACGCTGGCAGAAATTAACGCCGAAACCTTCTTTGCTGGATTACCATTCAGATTGTCAGATGTGCCAATCATGAAGGTTCCTAAGACCGTAAGGTTGCAATCCGCAAGATATTTCACTAAGCCGTTGGTGAAGTATCAAAACTTTTATGGATACGAAACACACAAAAATGCAATGCTGGAAGGCACAGCGGGCGTACATGTCAGCTTCACCCAAGAGACCAGTTTTACAGAAGATGCTTGTGAGTCATGCGGACATTGCAAAGAACGTATCTACAACGTCAATTTTGATTGGCCACAAATTTTCTTGAAGTTGGATGCTGCATTTGCCGAAGAAATCAAAGAAGCTAAGCGACGACCGGGTTTCTACGAGATCAAGCACGATGGGCGGGTGGAATATCGTTCGTTGCCCGCAGATGTGGATATGGAAAAGCTGATTAAAATTCTGAAAACGGTGGTTTACACTTGATTGATTCTGAAGTATAATGGGAACATGAAACGAACATTATTGATTTTGCTGGCAATGTCGATCTGCAATTGTGCGTCTGCTGATATCATTCCTGCTGTCGTTGATTATCAATATCATGGCGAATTGAATGGATCGATGTGGACGTGGACAAAAATTACTGATCCTGGTTATGGAATGCCCGAGTGGTTTACAATTCCTTCCAACCAAGATAAGTGGCTTTTTATTCCGAATAACGAACAGTTGGACAGAGTAAAGCATTTGTGGTTGCAAGTAGAGTGGCAGAGTGATTCCAATGTAGTCGATCCTATTGTGTGGGTGCCTCAAGGATTTACTGTTACGGGTAGTGATTCTGTTCATTTTGCTAATACTTATGTCTGGGAGTGGATTATCACACCCCAGTCGGGTGCAGAGATTATTCAATTCCCCAACTCGTTTTCGTGGGCTGGTGTCACTGGAATTGATGTTGCCACGGATTGTCCCGAACCATCTACTATCGTTCTGCTTGGCATTGGTGCAATTTTCCTAATTTGCAGAAACAAATCATGTGTGAACCGGCTCCTTCCTGTGGGAGCCGCATAGGAGGTTTCCCTTTCTCCTTAAAAGGGGGTTACTGCTATCCCTTAAAGCGGGGTTAGTCTTTTTAACTTAAAAGGCGGTCTTCCCTCGACTATAAAGTGGGGGTTTTCATCTGGTTTTCTCCACATAAACCCGAGGCTTTTATCTGATTGCCTATAAATCAGAGGTTTCAGCAGGTGTCACCACAACACCTGGGCATTACTGGTTTCGCCTACCTAGCCAGAGGTTTTGTCAGGTGTCTCCACAACATCTGGGATTTGTCAGTTGTTCCTCAACACACTGGGACGCATCTGGTCGTCCTAACCACCAGAGGTTTTTGCCGGATTATCCATAAAATCCGGCATTTTTTTTTGGTTTACAAGGCAAGTTTCTGGAGTATAATGTAACAGGAGCCACTGACCGGATGCGGTTTAATAACATCATCTAGGCAGAAGAGGGCACGGTCAGTGGTTCTTTTGCACTCTTAAAAGGAGTAGACCATGAATAAGACAATTATTTTGACATTGCTGTGCTTTTGTGGTTGTGCCCCAGACTTGCACAAGGGGGTCTATGTCAGCGACAAGCATACCATCGAAGTTGCCAGCGATGCCACTTTGCAGGTTGATGGAAAGGATTGCATTCATTATACCACGCATCCAGAACAGACTTTGAAAGCTACTGTGGATGGAGTAGAAGTCGTCTATTATGTGGAAGTGCCGAGTTCCACTAAATTTGTTTTAACAGCCAAAACAAATATCGGCCACAATGATCTTTCGGGGGTTTATATCAAGGACGATAACAGCACAAAGCCGGTGCCAATAGATGAATTAAAACAATTAAAAATCAAAAGAAAAGTGTGTGCGGGGAAACTGGAGAAATTGGATACGGTGTTGTTGACGATGAGTACCCAAATTGCAACTAAAACACAAAAACTAAAAAGTTTGGGCATTAAATCCTCCGCAGATATAAAAGACACCGAAACCAGACAGCTTGCTCAAGATTTGGTCGCTATGACAAAGGATCGGGACAATCTTGACAAAGCAAAAAAAATTATTTCCACGAAGCTTGATGAAATAGACCGTGGGATAGAGCAGTTGGAAACCAATACATCGGAGATTTCCGACAAAGAATTGGAAGAATTATTAGCGAGTATCGCTGATAAAAGGGGTGGGCAACCTAAGACGCCGGTTGAGAGCATTGAATCAAATGACATTTTGACAAAAGCCCTGGGGAAATAATGCCAACCACAATTGACGGTGTTGAATTTGGTCGTGGAGATACCGTTTGGGTTTTACGTGGAGACTGTGCTGCCATAGATAAGCAGCCAGCAAAAGCAACCGTTGAAATGCTGTTTCCCAGCCCTGACGGCATATGTAGAAAAGGAACTTTGAGGTTTGAGAACGAGGAAAGGGAGGATTGGCGACTGAGTGTGTTTAGCACAAAAGAAGCCGCCGAGGCCGCATTGGCAGAAACGATTGTGATGTTGAAGCTGGACAAGGACGATGCTCATTTTATTTGGCATCATCTTGCTGAGGGTTTCGCAAAAGTAAAACAAGAGTTGGAGATTTTGCGTATTACGAAAGATCGGGAGTTGACAAAACTTGAAAAGTCGATGTTGCCCTCAACGTTGGTAAGATATTCAAGAGAGCAACTGCAAGAACAAATCGACCCGTGGATCAGCTATCTGCAACACTTCATTTGGTTGATGCGTATGATGAAGGTGGAGGACATTTCCAGAGAACAGGAAATGGTGTGGTGCTATGGAGAAAAGCGGGCACATGAGTTGATGGATGGCTTTGGGCGGGAATCTTGTTTTGGCAAACGAATTCGTGCTGAGGATGTCAAGCACATTGATGGACCATTGGGATAATTTGTCAATTTGTCAATCAACAATATGAGGGTTTTGCTACGCACGGCACGCCTCTTAACCATGTGCGGATTCTTCGGAATCAGAAGGGTTGTTGATTGACAAATTTAATGGAAGAGCAAGCTGGCAACCTCCGAGAAACGGCGACAGCAAACCCCGATAAGCTAATGTCTCCATTGGAGCGGGAATAGTGGCAAGGCGACTCGGAGCCATTTTTGGTTTACGCCGAAAAAAATCCGAAAAATAGGGATTGACAGAAAAAAATTTCAAGCTATACTCATATATATGAACATGACGCAGGGGGTAGGTACGGTTATCTTATTTGGCTCATAACCAAATGAAAGCGGGATCATCCCCCGCCCCTGCCACTTAATTTTTGAAAACATGATGCGGGGTGGAGCAGTCTGGTAGCTCGCAAGGCTCATAACCTTGAGGCCGTAGGTTCAAATCCTACTCCCGCCACTGAAGGAAAAAGAATAATGTCGAAGCAACAAAAACAACAGAAACAAAAGTGGCAGCATTGCTGCATTACTGGCGATCTGTTCTGAGTTGCACCGTGGCTCAGGACAAATGCCTGAGCCGGGTTGGTATTGAAAAGCCCCGTTCAGGTAAAAAACTGGACAGGGCTTTTTTTATTGGCTTTAGGAGCATTATGATGGACACAATTCCAAGGATTGATAATTTGCCACCCGATGATCCTGTTGCTTTGCAAGGACGGAGGGTAATGAAGTTGCTTCAACATTTGTTTGATAAATTTAATACTATACCACTCGATGCTTTGAAGGAATTGTCACAATTTAGTTCAAAATTGATGCTTTCAGGTGTGACTCCTGTGGCTTTGGGTGATTTTTCCTTTGTTTGCGTTGTGGCAACAGAAGGTAACATGCTTCTGGGTGTGCCATTGGATTTTGGAAAAAAAAGTTATTTGTTGGTGCTTATGGAAGCTATCAGGCTTCTAAGTTATGCAAAAGATTTGTATAACGACAAGATGGATGATGGCTTGGTTCCAAGAGCAAGAGCTTACATGGCAGAGTTTGCAAAAGAGTCTCTTGCCAACAACTGGACCTGGGGCGATGCTGTAGGTTGTTTGACAGTTTTGGAGGGTTATCCCAGGGGACTGGGGTCTCTTGATGAAAAGTATAAGTATGAATCAAAACCATTGAAAGAAAGGAAAAGTTCGTTCTTTGATATGTTTCCAAAGTGCGATCCGAGTTTGAATTGAAAATACGTGGCTGACGGGCCGGTTTGCCCTGGAATCCCTGATAAGGATTCCGTGTTGAGTTCGACTCTCAAAGCCACGACTTGAAAAAAATAGAACTTTGCTATTATATATAGGTAGAAAGGCAAGGTTCTATTATGAAAAAAGAGTTAAAAGAAAAAGCCAAACAATTGAGGAAAGAAGGTAAGTCGCTTGGTGAAATAGTGAATTTGTTGGGTGTGTCTAAATCAACAGCAAGTGTATGGACACGCCCCATAAAAATGTCGCAAACGAAACGCAAGAATTTAGATGGAAGAATAGGGTTTGCTGGCAAAGAAGGAACAAGAAAAAAATATTTGGCAATTAGGAAACAATATCAGCAAGAGGGGAGGGAGCAGGCGAAAAAGGGAGAGTTGCAGCATTTGTTGGGTTGTACGCTGTATTGGGCAGAAGGAACAAAAAGTAGAAATGTGGCAAGCTTGGCGAATACGGATGCGAATGTCATTTGTGCATTTAAAAAATTTGTGGATACCTACTTCCCAAAACAAAAGTATACAATATGCATCAATTGTTATTTAAACAATGGTCTATCAAAAAAAGAGATTGAAGATTATTGGCTTGGAATTTTGAAATTAGACCATAGCAGTTTGCGAAAGGGAGTTTTCAAAGAGGGAGAAGGTGGCGGGTATAAAAAGAATAAGCATAAGTTTGGAGTTTGTTCTTTAAGGGTGTGCGACACTCATATGGTGCAACACATTTATGGAGCAATTCAAGAATATTGTGGTTTTGTGAATGAAGAGTGGTTGTAGGGTTCGTAATTCAATGGCAGAATAACTGGCTTTTACCCAGTTTATCGGGGTTCGATTCCCCGTGGACCCACTTGTGATCTTTGACAATTTGGTTTATCCTTTGGGTCCATAGTTCAGCGGCTAGAATAGAACACTCTTAATGTTTTGACCTCGGTTCGATTCCGAGTGGACCCACTCAAGGTTTGTGGCCATAAAATCCTTTTCCCAGGGTTTCCTGCAAAGGTTGTGCTGCTGTAATAAAGATTGGCAATCTTTTCCTTATATGGGATCGTAGCTCAATTAGTAGAGCAACGGCCTTTTAAGCCGTAGGTTTTGGGTGCGAATCCCAACGGTCTCACTTGCAACTATAGTTTAAGGGGTCGTAATAACTAATTCAATTCTAGAACAAGGGTTGGCAAAAAGCGGCCTAAGGCAAAACGTTCCCGACACCGGAGAAATATTGGTTCGATTCCAGTTGGTTGCAAACATGGGGGTATTGGGGTTGTTGGCAGACCCCGGCAGTCTTTGAAGCTGCATGCGAAAGCACTCGGAGGTTCAATTCCTTCTGCCCCTGCTAAATGTCCCAAGTTGGCGATACGGTGGCCGATAACCTCGGTGAGGATGGACAGCCTCTAACCTCGGCAGTTTAAGCTGTGGAACACCGAAATATTTACCAAATTTTTGGGCTGTGAGGTAACGGTTAGCCTGACAGACTTTGAATCTGTTCGTGAAGGTTCGAATCCTTCCAGCCCAGCTATTTTGCCCCGTGGTGTAGTGGCCGCACGTCTCGCTCTGAACGAGA
>Ga0172381_10000148_pt1 | contig 81628 bp, 65 predicted proteins | sample Leawel6488metaG_FD_119754 | JGI IMG/M metagenome (GOLD analysis project Ga0172381, IMG submission 119754) | Leachate microbial communities from a municipal landfill in Southern Ontario, Canada - Leachate well 64-88 metaG | ecosystem: Engineered > Solid waste > Landfill > Unclassified | place...
AAAGATAACGAATTTCGTCCCTTTCTGCGTTTGTGAAGTGCGCGGACTTTTTGTTTTGGTTTGGCGTTTTCATTTTTTGATTTTAAACGCCGGGTGGCTGAATTCAAACTTCAATTTCCTATTTCTGATATTTGGAATAACGGAATTAGAGGAGATATTTGATGGCGAAAGGTAAATTCGGCAAGAAAGGGAATGCTTCTGGAAAGAAAGTTATGATCGTCCGAATATTTAGCAAATTCGGACTGAGCGATGAGTTTATCAAAGGATTGCCGCAGGAGGTGCAAGGCGTCCTTGAGACATTGGCCGGCCAAAGAAAGCTGGTAATCACCGGCGAGATTCCACAACTGGTTTTAATGGCTAAGTTGCGGGAAACCGGCGAGTTCAATGATGAGTGGCGCTATCTGGCGGGGTTAAAATCCGCCAAAGTCAGCTTGGCTTGGTCTAGAAAAGATACCTGGACCGATAACGAAGTTGATCTAGCATCGATGGGGCGGGTGCTTCAAGCGGAGATGGAAGGATTCGGTGTTGAGGTTGAGCCTCAAAATGTCGAATTCATAAATGTTCCGCTTTCGGAGGAAGTGGTCCAGCAAAAGATCCTGGTATCCCGGGACGCAACTATCAGCGAGTGTGCTTTGTTATGGAATAACAAGTGGGTTCTCTATTACACCGTCCGGTGCAAGGAGGATCTGGTCAAGGGAGTCGGGTTCTTGAATCCGGGCCCGAGATTGATGTGGGGTGTCGACGGGGTACTCGTTCCTTCACCCCTGGGGCTTGCCCGGCTATTGAATTATCTGGCCAATGGAAAAGTTGGCAGGATAGCCTTGCCGGAAACATGGGTAAAGCTTTACCATGAACAAGTTAATCGCCGGATGGTCGGTCCTGATGAACTGGCCGGGTACGGACAGCTTCCGTACGGTTGTCCTCTGGGAGTACATTCCTTGATCCTGATGCATACCTACTGCAAGGATGATCCTCGAAAACAGCAGTATGTATTGAATATTTTGAGGGATTTGGAGCTAACCGTCCATGATGATCCTGAGGAATATATCAAGGAGCAGGAAATACTTCTCAAGAGGGGCGGTCAGGAGTTCCGACTTCAAAAGATGACTTGGGAGGATGCGGCCAGGAATCAAAGAGAGAGAATGGCCCAAAGGCTCAAACCCACCAAGCGGGGCAGTAGTATTTGCGATCATTCTTTTACTGCCGTGCAATGCGCTGGGTGTGACCGCCAATGCCGGATTGAGCACTGTGACGATTGCAGCTCGGTAAGATACAGTGGGCCATTGCCTTGCGCGATCGCACTCGGCCAAGGCCGGATAATGGGTATGGGAGATGTTTTATACCCTCGAATTCAAAGTTGATGGTTGGCTGAATACAGCCCCATCACTTTTTTGTTTTACGGCGGCCTATTTGCGGTTTGGCACCAAAGAGATAATATGGATTATACGTTTCAACTAAAAATCATGAAGATTTGCGCGTTGCAAAAAACGACTTTAATCGACTATCCCGGGCACGTGGCGGCCACGGTGTTTACCGCGGGGTGTAATTTTCGTTGTCCGTGGTGCTATTCCAAAGAATTGGTATTGCCGGAATTAATCGCCAACCAGTCCGAAATTTCCCAAGAGGAAATTTTTGAGTTCTTGAAGGGAAAGCAAGGCTTGCTGGAAGGGGTGGTCATTTGCGGAGGAGAGCCGACCCTGCATCCCGATTTACCGGAATTCGTTAAAAAAATAAAGGATCTGGGGTTTTTGGTGAAGCTGGATAGCAACGGTTCCAATCCCAAAATGCTCAGGGAGTTGATCGACAAAAAACTGATCGATTATGTGGCCATGGACATCAAGCTTCCTAAGGAAAGGTATTCTTTGGTTTTTGGCGGTCGATTATCGGTTGATGATATCGAGGAAAGTATCAAGATCCTGAAAAATAGCGATATCGATTTTGAGTTCCGGACCACGGTAGCGCCGGGAGTCCATACCCCTGGCGATCTGGGGGAGATGGCGCGGTGGATCGGCCAAGTTGTGCCGGGCCGGTCGCCAAAGTATTTTTTGCAGAATTTTCGGCCGGGCCGCAATATCGACCCGGAGTTTGAAAGCCGCCGGCCTTTTGGACCGGAATTTTTCAATGACGCGCTGGAATTAATAAAACCGTTTGTTCCGGATTGTCATTTACGTTGATTTTGGTGCCGATTTTTTGTCGGGAGGGGAGAGGTAATGGTTTTACCGCAAATATTTCTATTTTGGTGTCTTGCATTTTTGGCCGGGATCGGGCTGGCTTCATTGGCGGAGGTTTCACGTTTTTTGGTTTTGGCCGCGGCATTGGCGGCCGCGTTTTTGTTTATTATGGGTTTGGCCGTAAAAAAACATAAGCTGGCGGTGGCCGCGATGTTTCTGGCGGGTTTTATTATTGGTTTTTGGCGTTTTGATTCGGTCTGGCGGGCGGCGCAAGCTAATAGCCTGGTCGCGGCCAACGGCCAAACCGTCGAAATTATTGGGTTGGTTGTCAATGACCCGGTTTCGAACGGGACGAGCCGGCAACTGGTTGTCGACCCCGACGGTATGGAGGGTAAAATTTTAGTGTTGGCGCGGCCATATCCGGAATATGGTTATGGCGACCGGATCAAGTTTGTCGCGCCGCTTGAAGAGCCGCAGAGTTTTTCCGGATTTGATTATAAAAATTACCTGGCCAAGGACGGAATCTATTCGATGGCGCGTTATCCCGATATTGAGTTGGTTTTCCCCGCCGCCGGAAATCCGGTTTATGCGGGATTGCTTTGGGTAAAGCACAAACTAATGGCCGGGATCGGGAAAGTGATGCCCGCGCCGCATAGCTTGTTGCTGATTGCGATACTGTTTGGCGACCAAAGCGGTTTAAGCAGTTGTTCGGCAAAGGAGTTGGCGGCCGATCCGGATTGCGCCAAGCTTAAGGAACAGCTCAATATTTCCGGCTTGCGCCATCTGGCCGCGGTTTCGGGAACCCATGTTACGATCATGGCCGGAATCATTGCGCCTTTCTTGGTCTGGTTGGGTTGGTGGCGCCAAAAAGCTCTTTGGGCGACGCTGATTTTTATTTGGGGTTTTATTTTAATGATTGGCCTGCCGGCATCCGCGGTGCGGGCGGGAATTATGGGAAGTTTAATGATCCTGGCGCAGATCGTGGGCCGGCCCTCGGACATTTTGCGGATCGTGACAATCGCCGCCGCGTTCATGGTCTGGCAAAATCCGTTGGTGCTGCGTTTTGATATTGGTTTCCAGTTGTCGTTTTTGGCGGTATTGGGTATGGCCTGCTTTGCCAAACCCATCGAATCCGGGTTGAAGTTTGTTCCGGCGCGGCCGGAATTCCTGCGCCAAGGTTTGGCCGTCACCTTGGCGGCGCAAATCTTCACCCTTCCGGTGCTGATCTATAATTTTGGCTACGTCTCGCCCTACGCGCCAATTAGCAACCTGTTGGTTGAGCCGGTGGTGCCGTTTATCACGATCTACGGATTTATTTTGGCCATCGTTGCCGTTTTTAGTTTTGTATTGGGTTGGTTGTTATTTTTCCCGATTTGGCTGGCGCTTTCGTATTTGTTGGCCGTCGCGGGATTATTTGCGGGTTTGCCTGGTGCCGCGCTTAATTTCAGAGTCGGTTTCCTTTGGCTGGCGTTGTCGTATGCCGTTATCGCGGCCGCCGCTTGGAAAATACGATCAAGGGAAAGGCTTAATTTTCTAAAATAACCATTTTTGATTGGTCAAAAATGGCGGAAGGAGAGGCGATAAAGCTTCGGCATGGGTTGCTTATTTTTTAAATCAAAATTAAAATATATTAACTTATGATAAGACCCAATTTGCCCGACTATTTGTTTAAAAAATTTTAAGCAAACCAAACGGCGTAATTTGCAAACAAAACCATGAATTTTTTTGGGGAAAAATCACCGTCGGAATCCGAAGCTCCGATTGAAAAAGAAGGTTCCAAGGAATCCAGTATTTCCAGATTTACCGGATGGTTGGGAAAGAAATTGCGAAATGCCGACGAAGCGATTTCGGCGGAAGTGTCTCCGGAAGGGGGTGAGATCGGAAAGGCTGTGGATCGTTTGCTTAATCTGAAAAGAGAAGATTACCGGAATGCCGCCTTTGGTTTGGGGTGTACGTCGCTGGCGGCGGCTCTGCTTTTAAATGGCGGGAGAATGGCACTATCGGCGGCAATTCCGGGAATGGAAAATATGGCGTTTTCCGGAATAAACCCCGATGACTTGGCTTCGATCCCGGGATCGATAATCGATTCGCTGGGCCACGCTTTGGGCATGGGCGGCCATATTGACGCCGGATCGGTTACGCCACCTGTCGATGTGCCGGTAACGCCCGAGCATGCCGCGCCGGCGCCCGTACCGCAAGAATGGTCTGATGGTACCGATGGCGATTACCAACCAAACCGTCCTAGCCAGGTATTATACGAAAAACCCATCGGGGGAGATGGCGACAACGCGTCTATTTTATTCAAAAAAGAAGGTACCGGCTTTGTCCTTGGCAAAGATTCGCTCAATCCGGGAGGAACCGATGGTTCGGCCGAATTCAAGAAAGTCATCGATAGTATGCACGAAGGAAGTGGCGCCAACCCAAATCTTAATGCGGAGACGGGGGCATTCGGAGACGGTGCCGCCGAAACTAACGCGGATCCAAATATAGATAAAGCGGCGGCCGAAACCGCTTCAACTGGCGCTAGTGCGGATGCTGCGGCCGGCAAAGCATCACCCGAAACCATCGCGGAAGAACATGCGAGAACACTCGAAGATGGTGTCAAATCTGCGTTCACCCCTGGCACTTCGGAAGAACATGCGAGAACACTCGAAGATGGTGTCAAATCTGCGTTCACCCCTGGCACCTCGGAAGAAAACGCGAAAGATATTAATGCCGGCGTTGAATCTCATTTTGGCAAAAGCGCTGCCCCGGTCGAAACCGGAAAAAATATTGAAACCAATGTCAAATCTGCGTTCACCCCTGGCACCGCAGAAGAACACGCGAAGAAAATCACCGAATCGATCTTTAAAGGCAAGGCTTGATCGTCTTCAATATTTTTTTAACAACCAAAAATCATGGACCAACAAAAAAACAATGTCGCGCTAATCCGGGTTTATAAGATCCTTGGATTAACCACGGAAGAGATCGAAAAAACCTTCGAAGATCTGGCCGGGATACAGCAGATCGCGGCCAGTACCGAACTTTTGCGCGTTTTAGATAAGGATGAAGTGGATATGTTGAACGGTCTGGAGCAGAGTTCCGGCGCGGAGAGAGTCGCAACTTTGGAAAAAATTATCGGAAAACACAAGAATGATCCCGGATTTTCCGAAAAGATGCAAGCCGCCGCAAAGAGTGTTATGAATGACCACATCTCTACCCTTAAATCCCGGGGTGACGAAAGCCAAAGAGCCCGGATTGCCCAAGTTTTGGCCGGGATCGAATAATCGTATTTTAAAAGAAAGATAATTCCATTAACCAACCCGGATAAAACAATTCGGGAAAACCTATGGCAGAAAGTTCAAAATTTGGTTTCGAGCACAGTGACGAAAAAATTGAATTGGAGCCAATTGAAGCAAAAATAAAATCAAAGAGGGAAGCCTCCGACAGAAGAATAGAAACCATTTCGGAGGGATTTGAAAAGGTTGAAATTGAATCAATGGGAAGTGAGCATGACCCGAAATACGAAATGGATTTGTTTGTTATCCGAGAGAGGGTTTCGTCCAAGGATGAGGCTGGTGATTCCGGAGCGATCAAGATTTATATTGGCAAAAACGAACTTGAGGCCAAAACCAGGCAAGCAAAAGGTTACGCGGAGAGGCAGGAAGACGATTACGACCAGCATGATTGGGTTGATGTGGGTAAAGATGGCAGTATTACCGTCCATGATTGGCCCGACGGCCGCGATTACCTGTCAAACACTGCCAGGGTAAAGGGTAGGTTAAAACATCTTGCGTCCAAATTTGCCGGTAAGTTATAGCTTGCCCGATCAGCGCGAATTTTTGCATCAGCGTTTTTTTGCGGATAGGATTTTTTGGTATGAATTAAAATATGGAAGGAAGTGTTTGGGGAAGTCAGCGTTAATACGGGTTACGGCCACCAGTGGATCGCGCATCCGCTGAGAGATTTTGCTTACGATGGCCGCATCTGGAATGTCAACGATTATGACGGAATTCCTAACCGCGATCACGCCATTTGGGAAGAAAGCAGTCATTTTTACGAGGCCATATTAAAGCCCGAGTCCAAGCCGCCCTCGACGACCATCTCGCTTTCCTTAAAACCCGCGGCGATGCCGCCCAGAAAGCCGAGATTGCCAGGATATTGGCGGAAATTGAGTAGATTGTGACCGTAATTCCAACGGATTCTAAAGGCGGGATCCGTTTTTGTTTTTTGGAGTTCGCAGGTGAAGTTTTTTCTGGTATGATTTAACAATGGACGGGAAAGCATGGGTGGTCAGTGTGAATATGGGTTACGGGCATCAGCGGACGGCTTATCCGCTGAAAGATTTTGCGTACAATAACCGCGTGCTGAATGCCAATGATTACGAGGGGATTCCGGTGCGCGACCGCGCCATCTGGGAAGACAGCCGCCGTTTTTACGAATCGATCTCGAAATTCAAGCGCACACCCGTGGTCGGGAATTTGGCATTTGCTTTGTACGACAAACTTTTCCAGCGGATTTTTGATTTTTATCCCCGCCGCGATTTGTCCCATGCCACCTTTTTGACCCAGCGCACCTACGACCTCATCAAAAAAGGCTGGGGCCGGGATTTTGTCGCCCGGATGGCAAAGATGCCAATGCCTTTGGTGACCACCTTTTTCATTCCAGCATTCATGGCCGAGGAATTCGATTATCCTGACGAGATTTACCTTATCGTTTGCGATGCCGATGTAAGCCGCCAATGGGTGGCTAAAGACCCGCTTCACAGCCGCATTAATTATTGCGTCCCCAACTCCCGCGTTTATGAAAGGTTAAAACTTTACGGTGTATCCAAGCGACGCTTGTTTTTGACCGGCTATCCCTTGCCCGAATCCAATATTTCAACAGGGAAGGGTAAGGCATTCTGGGAAATGAATATCGTCAAAAGTGATTTGGCGCGACGTTTGGCTAATCTTGACCCGGCCGGGGCTTATCTTTCCAAGTACCGTGACCTGGTCAAAGAGATTGTTGGTCCATTGCCTCATAATTCAGGGCGCCCGCTGACCATAATGTTTTCCGCGGGCGGGGCCGGGGCGCAGAGTGAGATCGGTTTGAATATCGTCCGCCAATTTAAGACCCGGATCAGGCGGGGCGGCATAAAATTGATATTGTCGGTTGGCATCAATCGGGATTTGCGCGATATGTACCAAAAATTCGCGCGCCGCCTCGGGCTGGCCGGGTCGCCCTATTTGGAAATCCTTTTCGAGGAAAATGTGGCGGAGTATTTTGGTCGTTTTAATGAACTGTTGCGTAAAACCGACGTTTTATGGACCAAGCCCAGCGAATTGTCATTCTATTCCGCGCTGGGAGTTCCCATAATTGTTGCGCCGCCAATCGGGTCCCAGGAAGATTTTAATAAGAGCTGGCTTTTGCGGTCGGGATTCGGCTTGGAGCAGGGGAATTTAAAATGCATTGAACAGTGGTTTAGTGACTGGCTGGAGCATGGCTATTTGGCCGAGGCCGCCGTGGAAGGTTTTATCGAAGGAGAAAAGATGGGGACTTATCATATCAAGAGATTGGTTGCCAACAAGGGCAAATTGAATTAAATGACTGTATAATTAAGAAGCTGGTTGAATTTCTTAATTTCATTAATTTCAGCATTAAATGGCGTGGTTAATCGTGGCGGTTTGCAGTTATATCCTGTTGGCGGTGACGTCCCTGATCGATAAGATTTTGCTCTCGGGGCCGCTATCCAACCCGAAACTTTACGCGTTTTACGTGGGGATTTTAAGTTCTTTTGCGTTTTTGGTCCCGCTATCGGCATTGTTTGCGCCCGGTATTTTAATATCGTTGGGCGGCGATCCTTATCAGGTATGGTCGGTGCCGGGATGGAATTTGCTTTTGATCGGCATGGCTTCCGGGGCGGCGCAAATTTACGGTTCTTTTTTCTATCTGGCGGCGCTCCAGCGCCTGGAAGCGTCGCGCGCGGTTCCGATCATTGGCTGCCTGGTCCCGGTTTTCGGATTTTTCCTGACCGCGGCGGTTTCGGGAGGTACCGCGGTTTTAGGGACGCGGGAGCTGGCCGGATTTATTCTTTTGATCGCGGGCGGTTGGCTGATCATGGCGCGCGGAGTGTCGATCAAGGACGGTGGTTTGCATTATGTGTTGCAGGCGTCGTTTTTGTTTGCGTTGGCGGTAATTTTATCCAAATTAGTCTATCTTGAAGCGCCTTTTGTGAACGGGTTTCCGTTAATGGCGTTGGGATCGGTATTTGCGGCATTGACCTTTCTTTTTTCGGGGACGGTTCGCAAGACCGTGTTTGGCCACCATAGTATTGATAAAAATTCCCGGCCGAATTTATTGTTTTTCTGCGGCCAGATCATGGGGGCCGCCGCGTTTCTTCTCCAAAGTTTTTCGGTGTCGCTGGCCCCCCAGGCCAGCGTGCCGGTGATCAACGCGATGGCGGGCGTCCAGTATATTTTCCTATTTTTGTTTTCCATGCTGGCGTCGTTTTTCTTCCCGGGAAAGATCAAGGAGGCGACCGATACCAATTCGATTATCCAAAAAGCGCTGGCGATTTCCCTGATTATGGCCGGTTTGGCGATCTTTGCCCTCAACTGATGATTTTGGCCCCCGTTTTTATATGAGCATAAATTAAAAAATGCGAAAGAAATATATTGCCGGGTTGGTATTAACCATATTGGCCTTGGCGACCGGTTTTCTGTACTTATTTGTGCCGCCTATGGCAAAAAATATTACTTGGGGCGTGGTTTTTTCCCAAAAACACAGCCGCGATATGGGTCTTGATTGGAAAGAAAATTATTCGGCGTTGCTCGATGATCTTAACGTAAAAGACATCAAATTGGCGGCGCATTGGGATTTAATCGAGCCCGAATCGGGAGTTTATGATTTTTCGGATCTTGACTGGCAGCTGGAAGAGGCCCAAAAGCATGATGTAAAGATTATGCTGGCGCTCGGCATGAAAACGCCGCGCTGGCCGGAATGCCATATTCCCGAATGGGCCAAGGGTCTTGGCAAGGGGGTCCAGCAGGAAAGGATATTGGAAATGCTGGAAACGCTGGTTAATCGTTACGGCGGCAATTCCGGGATCGCTTCCTGGCATGTGGAGAATGAGCCGCTTTTCCGTTTTGGCGAATGCCCGTGGATTGACGAGGATTTTTTAAAAAAGGAGGTGGCGCTCGTGCGGTCTCTTGACTCGGGAAAAAGACCGGTGGTAATATCTGATAGCGGCGAGGGTTCTTGGTGGTTTCGTGCCGCCAAGGTTGCCGATATCGTGGGGGTTACGATGTATCGCCGCGTATATTTTGACGAATTTAAGCTTTACGCGACTTATCCGATCCCGCCGGCGTTTTATTGGCTGAAAGCAAAGATTGTGGGAATATTCTTCAATAAACCGGTGGTTTGCGTGGAACTTCAGGCCGAACCTTGGGCCGCCAACCAGCTGTATGACGGCGGCGACGGCGACGCCAAGACGATGACTTTGGCGCAGTTCCGGGAAAACATTAATTTTGCCAAAAACACCGGTTTTGACAAGGTTTACCTTTGGGGTAACGAATGGTGGTATTGGATGAAAGTAAAACATGGCCAGCCTGAATTTTGGGAGGAAGCTAAAAAAATCTTTGAGTAGAAAAGAAATTTATCCAGAGGTAAACCCCCGGTCTTACCCTTGGGAACCGATGGATGAGGATCCCAAAGGAAACATCCTTTGGTCGCCGCCCGTGGGTTCGTACCACGGGAGGCGAAATTCCTTTAGAAAATATAAATTTGATAGAAATAAACTCACTAGGTTCGCGAAATTTATGGAAACTTGTTGTTTTAATGCGATAAATTACCATCAATTTCCATCAATTTCAACAAATTTCGTGAACGTAGAGAACATCTATGTCCATGTACGACCTTAGTCCCAACCCGGTTCAAAATTCAACGTCTCCGGCGCGGCCGGCGGGCAAAAAATCGCCTTTAATTCCGCTATTGATAATTGGCGCGTTGGTTGTCGGTTTCGGTTTTGGTTTGGTATTTTATGGCCAGATCGCGCCCTTAGCCAAAGATATCAATCTTTCCTTACCGCAACAAAGCCAGACTCAATCTGCCGGCGGTGGCAATGGGGAATCAGCCGAATACCAGCCGCAAACCACCCAGGAAGAAGCGGTGATCCGCGCCGTCAAAGATTATTCACCGGCCGTGGTTTCCATAATCATTACCAAGGACGTTCCGGTTTACGAAGAATATTATACTCGCCGGACTGATCCGTGGGGGTTGTGGGATTTCCAAGTGCCGCAGATGCGCCAAAACGGGACCGAGGAGCAGGAAGTGGGTGCCGGGTCGGGTTTTATTGTTTCCGAAGACGGCATGGTGGTCACCAATAAACACGTGGTTGCCGATAAAGAAGCCGAATATACCGCCATTACCGTTACCGGGGAAAAATATCCTGCCCAGGTTCTGGCGCTTGATCCCGCCCAGGATTTGGCGGTTTTAAAGATTGATGCCGTTGGGCAGAAATTTTCGGCGGTAAGGCTGGGTGATTCCTCGAATCTGCAAATCGGGCAAACGGTAATTGCCATTGGTAACACGTTGGGGGAGTTTGACAATACCGTTTCGGTGGGGGTAATTTCGGGATTAAAAAGATCGATTACCGCAGGCGGTGTCGGGGCGAGCGAAACTTTGGAAAACTTGATCCAAACTGACGCGGCGATCAACGAAGGTAATTCCGGCGGGCCGCTATTGAATCTGAAAGGCGAGGTGATTGGCGTAAATACCGCGATCGCCAGTAACGCCCAGAGCGTGGGATTTGTTCTTCCTATAAACCTGATCAAACGGGATATCGACCAAGTTAAAGCGACCGGCACGATCACTTATCCGTATCTGGGCATTTACTATACGACCGTAGATAGCGCCGTCCAAAAAAATAACAATTTACCGGTCAATTATGGTGCCTGGGTTACGACCACGGATTACGAAAATCCCCAAAGTGACGTTTTTCCAGTGGTGCCCGGATCTCCGGCTAAGTTTGCCGGGCTACTTGACCAGGACATTGTTCTGGAAATAAATGGCGAAAAGATCGACAAAGACAATCCTTTGTCGCAGGTTATTGCAAAATATAATCCGGGTGATAAAGTGACCTTGAAGGTCCAGCGGGGCAACAGCCAGATCGAATTGGAGGTCACGTTCGGAGACCGTAGCGATTACGAGTAGATAAAACTTGAGGCGTGAGGAGGAAAGCGTAAAACAAGAATGCGAATTCGTGTTTTGCGTTTTGTAATTTTAGCCTTAAGCTAAGTATATGAATTCATCCGCAAATTTTACCCATAAAGCCCAAGAGGCGATTTTGTTTGCCCAGGATTTGGCCCGCGAGAAAGGCCAACAACAGATCGATGCGCTCCATCTGTTGGTATCCCTGCTGTCGCAGGAAAAAAGCTTGATCACTAACCTGCTTGAGCGTCTTGGAGTTGATGCCGAAGGGTTAAAGCGCCGCGCGGTGTCCGGATTGGGCCGCTTGCCGGTACTTTCTTCCCCGCAGGCGTTTGGTCAGTTCTACCTTACCCAGGATATGGCTAAGGTATTGGAAAAGGCACGCGAGGAAGCCGCCAAAATGGGTGACGAGTTCATTTCGGTGGAGCATCTTTTATTGGCGTTGCTGGTCACCCAGACCAAGGCGCGGGAAGCTTTGGATAAAGCCACGTTCATCCGTACCGAAGGCGGTACGGCCGAAGCCGAGATTGAAGGGCTGGATTACGAAACGGTTTTAAAAGAGCTGGTCAAGATTCGCGGCGGCCAGCGCATTACCGACCCGGAGCCCGAATCAAAATACCAGGTGATCGAAAAATATACCCGCAACCTGACTACATTGGCCCGTCAAGGGAAAATGGATCCGGTCATTGGCCGGGAAAACGAAATAAGGCGCCTGATGCAGGTTTTGAGCCGCCGTACCAAGAACAACCCGGTATTGATCGGTGAGGCGGGCGTGGGTAAGACCGCGATCGTCGAAGGATTGGTCCAGCGCATCGTTTCGGGCAACGCTCCCGAAAGTTTGCGCGATAAAGAAATTATTTCTTTGGATTTGGGCGCGCTTATCGCAGGTACCAAATACCGCGGCGAGTTCGAAGACCGGGTCAAGGCGCTCCTGCGCGAAATGGACCGGGCCGCCGGCCGCTACATTTTCTTCATTGATGAATTGCACACTTTGGTAGGCGCGGGGGCGGCCGACGGCACGATCGACGCGTCAAACCTGCTCAAGCCGGCATTGGCGCGCGGTGAATTGAAAGCCATCGGTGCCACGACTTTGAAGGAATTTCAAAAATATATTGAAAAAGACCCGGCTTTGGAACGCCGGTTCCAACCGGTTTTTGTGGCCGAACCCTCAATTGAGGATGCCAAAACGATTTTACTCGGTTTGAAGGAAAAATATGAAATGCACCACGGCGTCAAAATCGACGAAAAAGGCTTGGAGGCTTGCGTCGAGCTGGCGGCCCGCTACATTCCCGACCGGTTCCTGCCGGACAAGGCGGTTGACTTGATGGACGAGGCGATGAGCTCCTTGCGTTTGGATATCGAGTCCGAGCCGGTGGAGTTTGAAAAAATGCGCAAGGATATCCAGCGCTTGGAAGTGGAGCAGGAAGCGATCAAGAACGATAAAGACGCGAACACGATTTTAAGGTTGAAAGCGATTGCTCGCGAACTGGCCGACCTGAAAGAAAAAGCCGGCGTGGTCGAAGCCAAATGGCATTCGGAAAAAGAAACCATCGGCAAGATAAAAAATTTAAAAAAGCAGTTGGAGGAATTTAAATTCGAGATCGAAAAGGAAGAATCCCATGCCAATCTTCAACGCGTGGCCGAGTTAAAATACGGCAAAATTCCCCAATTATTAAAGGAAATGAAAGGTGCCGAAAAGAAGCTGGCGCGGTTCCAAAAGGACCGGCCCATCTTAAAGGAGCGCGTGACCACCGAGGATGTGGCCAAGGTGGTTTCCCGTTGGACGGGAATTCCCGTAATGCGCCTGATGGAAGAGGAAGCGCGTAAGTTGAAAAATTTAGAAGACATTTTAAGGCGCCGGGTGATCGGGCAGGAACCGGCAATCGCCGCCATCTCAAACGCGCTTCGCCGGGCGCGCGCCGGGATTGCCGAGGAAAACCGGCCGCTGGGGTCGTTTATGTTCCTTGGACCCACGGGCGTGGGGAAAACCGAAACCGCCAAAGCTTTGGCCGAGTTTCTGTTTAACGACGAGAATGCCCTGGTGCGCCTGGACATGTCCGAGTACATGGAAAAGCACACGGTTTCGCGTATCTTGGGTTCGCCTCCGGGTTATGTCGGTTACGAAGAAGGCGGCCAGCTGACCGAGAAGATCCGTCGTCGGCCTTATTCGGTTATCCTTTTGGATGAGATCGAAAAAGCCCATCCGGAAGTGTTCAATATCCTATTGCAGATTCTCGAGGACGGCCGTTTGACCGATGCCAAGGGTCGGACCGCGTCGTTTAAAAACGCGATCTTGATCATGACATCCAATATCGGGTCCGAGATCATCGCCAAAGAAGCGGCATTGGGTTTTTCGGTCCAGCAAGTGGATGACGGCGGCAAAGAAAAAATTCACGATAAGGTGATGGCCGTGCTTAAGGAAGCTTTCCGGCCGGAATTTTTGAACCGCATCGACGAAATTGTCATCTTCAATTATCTGGGTCGGGAAGAGATCAAAAAGATTGTTGATCTTGAACTAAACAAGGTGGATAAGCGCTTGCGGAGCAAGAGTCTCAGTATGAACGTGACCGATGCCGCCAAGGAAGTACTGGCCCAGCGGGGATTTGATTCCAATTTAGGGGCCCGGCCGTTGCGCCGTGTGATCCAGAAATTGGTTTTGGACGCCTTGGCGTTAAAGATAGTTTCGGGCGACCTCAAAGAAGGCGATAATGCGCTGGTTGACGCGCAAAATTCCGAGATTGCAATTACTTTGCCCGTTAAAAACGTAAAACCTCGTAAAACGGCTAAAACCGCGGCTTAATCATGGTAAAACAAATAATAAAAGTTTTGGCATTAGTCGCGGTGGCATTGGTTAGTGGTTTGGTGGGCGGCCAGCTGGCATCTTCTTACCTTATTGGCGATTTTTCTTTGGCACTCGACAATAATACCATCCAGGGGCCTTTTCCGGTGGCGCAAAAGGAAGTGATTATCCGGGAAAATGAAGCGATCGTGGCCGCGATTGCCAAGGTGTCGGGAATTGCGATCAGTGTCGAGGTTGCTGATGCCAAAGGCGCGGTAACGCGCGGTTCGGGGGTTATTATCACTTCCGATGGTATGGCGGCGGTGCCTTACGGTCTTTATCCGCCGGGTTCTCAGGCCAAAGTCATGGTGGGCGGCCAGAAGGTATCTTATACGGTTTTAAAACGCGATAAGGCGGCCAATATCGCCATTCTTAAACTTGAAGGTAGCAACTGGCCCACCGCGGGATTTTATTCCGTGGAGGACGTCAAAATGGGCCAGCGCGTGTTTATGGTCGGAACCCTTTCGGAAAGTAATATTTTTGCCAATGAGGGGATTGTCAGGACCGTGAGCGCCAGTTCGGTCGGGACCAATATCATTGAAACGCCGCCGGCCGCGGGCAGTCCGGTATTCGATATCGAAGGCAGTATCATCGGCATGGCCCTGGTTGATAATGCCGGATTTGTGAGCGCCATTCCGATTGCCAAGATTAAAGAACTTTCCGGCTTGTAGAATTTATAACTAAATTTGTATTCAGTATTTCAAGGTGCCACCTTGCAAGCTTGCAAGGTGGCACCTTGTATAAACTTGCATTATTTGCAAACTTGAATTTTGTATTTCAAAAAAAGCAGGCTGGCGTTCTGTAATAAAAAAAGCGGTCGAACAAGATGCTTGTTTCGATCGCTAGATAGCTAAAGTTGTTTAGTCGTGCCCTTTGACGATGTGTTGGTCGAGGAATAGGTGGCTCCCATAATGGGTTTCCCACTTCCTCAATAGGCATTCGTCAAAAACCAGGCTATGGGAATGCTCGAGATCCCAGTATCGAACCGCGGTATCACGTCCGTATGTTCGGACCAACGTTACCGCCCCGGGATTGGAAATCTTACCCACTGCTACTTGCATCGTTTCGCCGGGCCCGAGATATCTTCCCGGGCTTTTTAGCTCCTTTGAACCCAGGTAGTCCCAGCCACTCTCCAGGCTGACGTATATCCCGTCGATCGGGACCGGATGGGGTTCCGCGTTCCATATCCACACCGTCGCTCCCAACCCATTATTGAATGGGTCGTATTTATAAGCGATTATGCCGCCTTCGTAGGACCAGCTTTCACTGGCTATTCCCATGTTCATGGATAATAGTATGAACACGGCCAAGAGCACATATTTCAGCATTTCAGTTCACCAAAATAATTATAGCACAAATTAGCAGTAAAGTCAATAGCAATATAGCGGGTAACTTTGGTTTGTATTTTTGGAGAATTGGATGGCTTTTTGCAATCAATGTCCTAACTGTTATAATGATTTAATATCTTGTCCGTATGGAACGAAAATATGCCATTGCGATTGTGCTTCTATTGATTGGGCTTTTGGCCGGAATTTTTATGCTAGTCCGCCAGAACGGCGGGGTTGCGGCGGTGGCCGCCAATCTTTTGCAGGCCGTTTCGGGCCAGGGCGGGCAATGGGTGCAAATCCAGCCGCGGACTGCGATTGCCAAGGATGGGGTTGTTGGGTTATCGGATGGGGCAGTGGGTACTGCTGTCAACGAGAATTCAGTTTCCGTTCCGGCCGTGGCTATCAAAAAACCCGTAGTTACCTGGTGTGATCCGGCCAATGCCGGGCCGGTTTCGGCGGGTACGGTTATCATCGGCGAGGTGGCCTGGATGGGGACAAGTGTCAGCTACAGCGATGAATGGATCGAATTGGAAAACCGGTCTTCGGCCAGCGTTGATCTTTCCGGGTGGCAGTTGCAAAACAAAAACAAGAAAATCAAAATTTCGTTTGGTTCCGGTAATATTATCGCCGCCCAGGGGATTTATTTGTTGGAGCGTACCGGCGACGATACCGTTGGCGGAATTCCTGCCAACAAAATTTATACCGGCGGTTTGGCCAATTCCAACGAGGCGCTCTATCTTTTTGACGGGAATTGCAATCTTGTGGACACAGTTGTGGCCGCACCGGATTGGCCGGCGGGAGATAATAATACCAAGCAGACCATGGTCCGGCTCCCAAGTTTGAATTGGGCTTCCAGCGTCGTTTCTGGCGGGACGCCCGGGATAAAATGACTTATCTTCACGTGCCCTTACTCCGAATTTTAAAGGTCGTTCCTCGACGTACTCGTTGAGGTGCGACCTTGGCCAACTGTTTTTTGATTGTTGTTTGTTATGAATTTAATCCTTGTCCCATATTGTATTAGACATAGTTGGTTTCCCCGGGTCATTTGTTTGCTATAATGAACTAATCGCGACGACGTTTTTCAAATATGCGAGTTTACTAAGGGGAGGAAATTTACTTATGGATAAAAATACCCTGATACAACTTGCCAAGGACGTTTACCGGCTTTCATTACTGTTTCCAAATAAGGAGCCGCTTCGCTATCGGATGCGGGCGATTGCCGATGACATCATTGTTGAATCGATAATGAAACACAATGATTATTTGCATGACATTAAACTGCATTTGGAAACAATTGACAGTTTATTTGAGATCGTCTCCTGCCAGGATTGGACGGCCCCGGCGCGCGTGAACGCGATCCGTGACCGATACCGGGCGGTGGCCGCCGATCTAGATCCGTCCATATCCCCGGCCAAAGATATGATTTCGGAAGTAATGATTCCGGTTGAACCAATGGTTTTGGAAGAGATTTTTGTTGAGCCCGAGATCATTCCCAATGTCGCCGCCGCGCCGATCGCGGTGGGGGGCGTGATTTGTCCGCCGCCGCCCACCCCGGCCCATCCCATGGTGCGTCCGGAAAGTCGGGTGATCGCGGTTGGGGAGCCCAAAGCTCCCGATGCCGGCAAAGAGCTTGCCCAGGAAGAGGTTTTGGAGCCCGCGGCGGTCCAGCCGGGGAATGAATCCGATATCGATCTTGGCGAAGACGGCGACGAAGGTGATGATAGCGGCACCGGCCTGACTAGCGGCCAAATATTGCGCCAAAACCGAATTTTAACGTTTTTGAAGGAAAAGGGCGGCGCCCAGGTGTGGGAGATCCAAAAGATTTTTCCCAGCGTCAGCAAGCGTACAATTCGCCGCGATTTTCGTTCCATGCTAAAGCAAGGTTTAATTGAGCGGTTTGGCGAGCGCAACACCACCTCCTACAAGCTTAAAATCAATCTTTCCTAGTTTTTTTAAGGTCGCACCTCGCCGATTATAGCAAGGTGCGACCTCGGCAAACTGTATTTTATATATTGGTCGCGACCCTATCTTATGATCGTGTCCTAAGCAGGCTTAAAACTATTTAACTTGTCAATGGTGTTTTGCTTGTATTTTTGATGAAATTGTGCTAATATTCACTTCAGGAGGGAAAATACTCCACCCATATTTTGAGTGGTATTCTGTGTTGCCTCCTGCATTTGTTTCTGCATTATGTATTTAAGGACTGCCAACTTGTATTTTTGTCTGTACCCGTATTTGCATTTAAGGTCGTTCCTCGCTGTAATCGGCGAGGTGCGACCTTGGTCAACTAGTATTTTGTAATTTATATCCCGTATTTGCATCCATTAAAGAGTCTTTTTTAAAAACTTTAATTTGGGATTGTTTCAAATGGATAAGATTCAGGCGCAATTCAGTAAAATTTACGATGCCAACATCGAAAAGATTTACCGTTTCGTCTTCCTGCGGGTAAATTCCAAGGAATCGGCGCAGGACCTGACTTCGGAAACTTTTACGAAATGTTGGGACAGTTTTAAGGCCAACCCGGATAACATTAAGAATCCGCGGGCTTTTTTGTACAAAACCGCCAAGAATCTTGTCATTGACCATTACCGCCGGCAGGGTAGGGTGCAAACCGTGGCCGCCGATCTGGCCGATATCCAAATTGCTGATCCCAAGGCGGACTTCGCGCAAAAAGCGATTTTAGCTTCGGACATGGAGGCGGTGCGCAAAGCCATGGGTTCGATGAACGAAGATTACCAAAATGCCATTATTTGGCGTTATTTGGAGGAAATGCCGGTCAAGGAAGTTTGCCAGCTTTTGGAGCGGTCCGAGGAAGCTACCCGCGTCCTGCTTCACCGGGCAATGAAAGATTTGCGAAACCGGCTGTCTTAATGATTCATAACGATTGGAAGATTGACGCTGTTGGCACCGGAGGCGGTGTTTTTAATTTGTTTTTAAGGGTGCTGGGTTATTATTCCAATAGTTAATCAAAGTAATAAAAAACCTATGGAAATACTTCTTGGAAAGAAGTTCCCGGTTATAGTTTTGTCAGCGTTGCTTGCCGCCGCGCTCTTTTTTTCTCCGGCGGTGTCGCGGGCCGCGACTTCGGCCGATACCCAGGCTCGGATCATTGCCTTGCAGCAACAACTTGCCCAATTGCAGGCGCAGTTGGCGGCGCTATTAGGAGCGTCGGCCGGGACGATTCCCTCGGCTTGTGTCGGAATCAATTTTAGCCGCGATCTGATGATCGGGATGACCGGCAACGATGTTCGTTGCCTTCAGACATTCTTGAACCAGGCGGCCGATACCCGGGTGGCGCTTTCGGGTGCCGGTTCCGCGGGTAATGAAACATCATATTTTGGTACGCTTACCTATAACGCGGTGGTTAAGTTCCAAAACAAATATGCTTCCGAAATCCTTTATCCTCACGGGCTGGTCGCGGGGAATGGGTTTGTCGGTTTGCCAACAAGGACTAAGTTAAATGCCCTGCTTACTCCAACGACAACCACTGGCACTACCGGAGGCACCACTACTACCGGGACAACGACAACGGGCGGGATCGTTATTAACGGCCAAGAGGGGATGGTTACAGTCAGCGCCAATCCGACCCCGGCCAATGGAGTTAAGGCTTATGAGGGAAATAATAAGGTGTCGGTCATGGGGATCCGGGTCCGAGCTACTGGTTCGGACTTGAGCGTCCAGAGGCTGAGTTTGGAATTTAACGCCCGGGCGTATGATTATTTGGAGCGGATTTACCTTTATGACGGTAATACCTTGATTGCTTCCTCGGATCTGGATTCGAGCACGCTTTCCCGCATATCGACCAGCGTTTACCGGATTACCTTGAGCGATTTTGCCAAATCAGTGGTGGTTCCCCAAGACACCACCAAAGTTTTGACCGTTAAGGTTGATGTTTCAAGCGCGATTTCCAACAGCCTGTTGGCTTCCGGCTCATCTTTCAATTTGAAGCTTAGCGTCGCCGCCAACGGCGTCAGGGCTCTGGACCAGGCTTCGATCAGTGAATACGCGCCTGCGGCCAACAATGTTGTGGTGCGCACCATTAATATCAATAACTCGCAAACCGCGAATGCCGCGATGGTCATTGGCCGGGCCAGCAACAGTCCGGCGACAACCAGCATCACTTCCGATTCCCAGGGAAATATCGAGGGTAAGACCTTGTTAATATTCTCGGCGCGGGCCCAGCGTGATGATTTAATGATTACCGAGATTGACAATGTTGAATTTGCCACCGGCACCGGATATCTGGTTCCAAACACCGCCTATTTGTATGACGATGCGGGGGATGTTCTTGATTCCGCGACTCCCGACCGGGATACCGGGATCGTTAATTTCACCAACCTTGATACGGTCGTAAAACAGGATAAGACGCGCATTTATACGATCAAGTTCGATGACCAAATATCCACTTCTGGCGCTGACGATGGAAAAAAGTATAAAGTGGCGGTAGCGGCGTTAAATAGCGATTCTGAGGCAAACCTGGTGGTGGAAAGGAGTGATGGCGAGGTGGTCCCGGTAGAAAATCTGGCCGGTTCGGCAGTTAGCAATAATATGTTTGTTTACCGGATGGGGTCGATGTTTACCCTCAATTCCGTGACCACGACTTCGACGACCAAGACCGACCATACCCAATCCACGATCTCGGCCACCTTCAACATCGGCATAACCGCGCTGGGCGGGGATATCTATATTCCCAAGACCAATGCTTTTAAGGTGTTTTACTCCTTAAACGATATTTTGCCCGGGGCGCCCGTGACCAGTATTTCCTATTTCAAACCGGCCGCGGCAATGGCGTTTGCCAATTCGTACCGCGTTTCCCAGGATACGACCGTCAATTTCATTGTCCACGCCACCTATGTGCTGGATGGTCCGGTGGGCAGTTATAACTTGCGCGTCGCCGAAATCGATTGGGGCACCAACGACGCCGCTCCTGCCGCCAACAAATCAACCTACATGTCCGAAGACTACATCAGCGAATCCAAGTACCTCCAGTAGGCTAGTCTCGCCCGTATCCCCAAAGGTCCGCGCCTTGCGCGGACCTTTTGTATTCCACTTTGCGCCAAAACTTGTACTCCGTAGCCCGTATCCGTATTTAAGGTCGTTCCTTGCCGTAATCGGCAAGGTGCGACCTTAGCCAACTGCATTCTGCATTTGTATTCGTATTTAAGCTTGTTTTTAGTATTCGCATTCAAGGTCGTTCCTCGACGTACTCGTTGAGGTGCGACCTTGGCCAACTGCTTCCGTATTAAGGTTCCTGGAAATTCCTCCTACCAACCCGTATTTCCCCTCAAAGCACCCCAACTGTAACATTTCCCCCTTTTAAACGTCATAACTATATGCGGCACACATATCCGGTAATGGCTATGGGTGTCCCAAAACCCAAAACAATGGACTCCGACAAGGAATTGATCAATCGAATAAGAAGCTTTAAAGAAATAAAACCCGATACTGATTGGGCCGCTTTCACTAAGGCGCGGATAATAGGACATGAGGCGGTAGGACAGCGTCGCTCCATTATGTCCGTACTGGGCGAAATGATCCTTGGATACCGGGTTGCTTTGGCGGGGTTATTGGTATTTTTGGTTGCGGGTGGTACAGTAGTTGTGGCGCAGAATGCTTTGCCCGGCGAGCCGCTGTATGCCTTAAAACGCGTAACGGAAAAGGGGGTGGCGCTGGTTACCGGCAAGGACAAAATTGCCGCGGCCAATCTGGAATTGGCGGCCAAGCGCTTGGAAGAGATTAACCTGGTTTCCGAGAAAAATCTGGTACAAAACCTTCCCGCCGCATTTGAAGAATACAAGAGCGCCAAAGCCGCGGCCAAAAGCAAAGTCGCCGCGCAAATCCAACAAAATCCAGAGAATGCCAGCCAAATCGTAAAAGAAGCCGCGGTCGCGATGAAAGGAATGAATGACCTGGAAAAGCAAGTTTATGGAGCCCTGGGGCTGGAGCAAAATGCCAGCACCACTATCGACGTTGCCGAAGCCGCATCCGACCAAGCCATTGTCGCCTCCCTTATAGATTATTTAAAAGACAGCCCGAATTTATCCGAAGAGCAAACAAAAGAATTGGAACAAGTAAGGGGATTGTATGATGCCGCCAACTACTCCCAAGCCCTCGATAAGTATCTTGGAAGCACCCTAAATAAATAATCCTGAACCCGAATCCAGTATTTGCATTTGAAAGGTTGTTCCTTGCCGTAATCGGCAAGGTGCGACCTTGGCCAACTGTATCTGCATCTGTATCTGTATTCGCATCCAAAAGCTTCAAAGACTTGCTGACAAAAGATTTTCCCGAACGGTTGGGAACATCCTTCGTCAGCATGTCTGACGCGGGTCCGTAAGGTCCCGATAAGCAGTCGCGATCCTTGCAGCTTTAAAGCTTTGGCTGGAAGGACTGGATCGGAAACGATCCTAAAAATGGTCGGCGCGACAAACTAATTAAAAGGTTATTATATAACCTTGAGTAAAAAAAAGACCCATAAGGGTCTAAGAATTAAACAATGAATAGCAAGAAATTTATCGCGGGCATGATTGCCTTGTCGATTGGCGCAGTTGCTGCCGCTCCTAGCGCGCAAGCCGCTACCGCCGAAGAATTAGCCGCCCAGATTTCCGCCCTTCAGAGCCAATTGGTTTCTTTGCAGGGACAATTGGGTGGCACGACCACCACGACTAGCACGACCACGACTGGCACGACCACTTCGGTTGCTGCTTGCGCGGGAGTAACTTTTACGAGAAATTTGACTCTCGGTTCCACTGGTACCGATGTCAAATGCTTGCAGGCTCTTTTGAATTCGAGCGCTGACACCGTGGTTGCGACCACTGGTGTTGGTTCTTCCGGGAATGAGACCGTTTATTTTGGTGGATTGACCAAGACTGCGGTTGTTAAGTTCCAGAACAAGTTTGCCGCCGAGGTGTTGACCCCGGTTGGTTTGACCGCCGGCACCGGCTTCGTCGGAGCTCAGACTCGCGTTAAATTGAACGCGATGTTGGCTGGTGGCACGACCACGACCACGACCACTGGTACTGATACCGATACTACGACGACCACCACTACCACCACCACGACCGATGGTGAAGAAGGTGAATTCACCGTTGCTTTGAACTCGACTCCTTCCAACAACCAGAAGGTTGAAGAAGGCGAAGAGGCTCAGGCGGTATTGGGTCTCAAGATCAAGGCCACCGGTTCGGATATCAACATCCAGCGCGTGACTTTGTCTTTTGATACTAAACCTTACGATTACCTCAAGACTGTCTATCTCTATGATGGCAGCACTGTGGTTGCCGAGGAGGCTTTGGATTCGGATAACGTTTCCAAGGTTGATTCCAACGATTACCGGATCACTTTGTCCAGCTTCGAAAACAAATTCGTTGTGGCCGAAGGTACTACCAAAGTCTTGACCGTTAAGGTTGATGGCGCGGATAGCATTGATACCGATGATTTGGGGAATGTTCTTGCGATTTCGCTTCCTTCGGATTCTTCTATCCGGGGTGTTGATGGGGCTGGCTTGAACCAGTACGGCGGTGGTGATACGAACACCCGCAACATCACCTTCGAAGAGCCTGCCGCCGAGGGTGCGACTTTGACACTCAGCACGAACGACGACACTCCGTTGGATCGCAACGTGGTTGCCGATTCCGATGGGACTATTGAGGACTCTACTTTGTTGGTCTTCGATATCGAAGCCGAGGATGATGATCTTACGATTACTGATATCAATAACGTCTTGATCACTTCTTCCGTGGCTGGTAAATATCCCGATACTGTCTATTTGTTGGACAGCAGCAACGAGGTTATCGCTGAATCCAGCGTGACCGAAAACGATTCTGATTTTTCCGGAGATAATGCCACTACGGTTGGTAGCGTTGATTTTGAAGACTTGGATGTGACCATCGCGGATGGCGAGACTGAGACCTTCACGGTCGAATTCGATTACGACACCGAGGCAACTGGCTATGCAGCTGGGATGACCTTCTCGGCTTCAATCACCGATATCGAAGGTGATAACGCCGATTTCTCTGAGGTTATTGCTGAGAACTCCGATGAGGATGAATTGGATGCCGATCAATATAGCGGTACTGCTACGGGTAACGATGCGATAGTCTTCGCGATTGGTCCGATGTTTACCATTTCTTCGATCAGCACGACTTCTTCTGAGCCGGAAACTGCCACTTCTACGATCTCCGCGACCTTCAAGGTTGTGGTTGAGGCCGTGGGTGGTGACATCTACTTGGCCAAGAAGGTTACCGATGTTTCTGCCTTCAACGTTGTATCCTACCTCGACGACGCGCTTTTGGGCGATGCGGGTAGTATTACCTATACCAGGCCGTCTGCCGCAACTGAGGAAACCAACGACCAGGATGTGGTTGGTTATCAGGTTGAAAAGGGTGAAAGCCTGACCTTCACGGTGAATGCCACCAGAGAGGTTAGCGACGCTGGTTACTACGACTTGAGGATGGAATCCATCCTTTGGGCTGATGCAACGGACTTTGATGCCGCTACCGCCGCGACTGTTGCGGGTGGTTTCAGCGAATCTACCTACATGAATGGTGATTCTGCCTGGATCAGCGACGCCGAGTACTTGCAGAACGCCGAGTAAATCGCCTTTCTTGTGGAATGGCGTTACCGATCTGGCTTAACCGCCACCCGGTACTACAAAAGCCCCGCTCTCGCGGGGCTTTTGTTTTCCTCACCTCCCAACTTCTCCCACCCCAAACCAACCCAAGTTTTTGCAAGGTTTCACCTTGCACAAATTGTGCAAGGTGAAACCTTGCAAAAACTTAGCATTCCCGATATTATTGCGATAATATGACAACTATTACTCGTGAATTTGCAAACGGCGAGCTTTATCACGTATTCAATCGCGGCGTCGAGAAGCGCAACGTTTTTATGGACGACTCCGACTATTACCGGTTCATTTTTTCACTCTATGAGTGCAACGATGCGGCCTCCGTTAGGGTCGGCGCGCGCATTGCCGCACGTCGCCAAAGAAACTCCACAAGCAATGCAAGTTCTGCAAGGTTTCACCTTGCAAGTGTGCAAGGTGAAACCTTGCAGAACTTTGAAACTCTGCAGAACTCGAAGCCGCGCAAGAGGGAGCTGTTGGTTGAGATTATTGCTTTTGTTTTGATGCCCAATCATTACCATTTGATTTTGCGACAACTCGTTGATAGTGGAGTTTCTCTTTTTATGAAGAAATTAGGTAATGCCTATACTGGTTATTTTAATGATCGGTATGAGCGCAAGGGGATGGGGGCGCTCTTCCAAGGGGCATTTAAGGCGGTCCACATCGATGATGACCGGCAATTCTTGCATCTGGTCGAGTATGTGTTCTCAAACCCGGTGGAACTCGTAGAAAGCGATTGGAAGGCTAAGGGCGTGCAGGATTCGGTCGCGGCGATTGAATTTTTGAATGATTATAAATGGTCCAGCTATTTGGACAGTGTTGGGGCAAAAAACTTTCCTTCGGTTACCACGCGGGAATTCCTTTGGCAAGTTTTTGCTGGTTCCAATGATATCCAAAAGGGAATACTCTGCGTAAAAGAATCCACCGAATCCTGGATCAAAAACAAATCCTCCCTCTCCGCCGGTTTACCAACCGCCCAAGACCTTTCCCCCGACCGTTAACCACCCCAGTTTTGCAAGGTTTCACCTTGCACAATTGTGCAAGGTGAAACCTTGCAAAAACTTGCATTGGTTGTTGGTTTCTGGTTGAAATTTGACTTCGGAAATATTTTGTGATAATTTGGCGTATTTTGGGGAGCTCAAAATACTATGTCTAGGAAATTTTTAATCATTGAGGCGGTGGTTGCGGCGGTAATTGTGGCTTTGTATTGCTCTGCGGGCAGCGCCGATCGCGCGGAGGTGCCAGCCGCGCAAAGCGCGCCCGCGCCGGCGCAAGATGGGGGCGGCAATACGGTGGAGCTGGAACGGCCGGCGTTTTTGGGCGAGTAGCGTGATTGTTTGGCAAAGTTTGGTTTTCCCGGGAATGGGGAAATCAAACTTTGTTAAATAATAAAATATTTTATCTCTGGGGGAGGAGGGGATGATGTGATTATGAATAAATTGACGAAATTGATTTGCCAACTGTTCTCGGTGCTTATTTGTGCGACTGCTTCCCCGACAATTGCCAATGCCGCGAATGCCACCTCGACCTTTCCGATCGAGGATGCCGGCATGTCCGCCTACGTCCAGCTTGATACCATTAGTCAGGCGACTTTTGACAACGCGACCGCCAACCTGTTCGAGTCGGTGGAAAGTTTTGATTCCACCTATATGATCGGTGTTAAAGACTATTATGCCAGTGATGTTTTTACGGTCAGCAAATTACAGTTTCATATCTATCTGGATACCAATGGTTGGTTAGTAGTTAGCCTTTTGAACAGCCAGGAACCCAGTATGATGGTTAATTGGAGTGATGGGGCAACCTTGGATAATAATCTGCTCAAATCGGCCGTTATCGAAGCGGTTAATAAATTGGGCGCGTCATATAATAATTCCTCCATTAAGTATTATGATTTTTCGCATCCCGATGCTACTAAAATGACTTTGGTAAGGGAAAATATCCTGCCGGGAGAAGATCTCGAGGATGAATTCACCGCGTTGGTGCCGGGAACTATCCACCAGGCATCCTACGCGATGGTCGTTTTATCGGGAGGTCTCAATTCATGGAGCCAGGCCGCCACATTGCTTCTCGATGGCAATCTTGTCGTATATATAAAGCAAAACAGTTTTGTTTACGGCTTATATGATGCGGCGATCTTTACTCCCGGAGTAAGCCATACAATCAACTTGAGAAGCCGTGACACCTCTTGTTCTATCGCCGCGGCCACATTAATCCTCTATAGTGCCGACTAAGTTCATTATTTGAACGGTTTTTACTTTAGACCTACTGCTCAAATATTTTCGTAGTGAAATTTTCAGATTTCGAGCGAGAAGAATGAAGAGCGAGGAGGCATACTTAGCTTAAAGTCTGTCGACGAGTGATGAATTATTCGCAGCCGAAATATGGAAATTGTAGTAGGAAATATTTGAGTAGTAGGTCTAATAATCGATCAAATATGAACTTCAACCAAAAAGCTTGGTTTTTAGCCTTATTCACTTTCGCAGCATTTTCTCCGGTTTTTTCGACCGGCCAGGTTTACATTGAAATCGGCGACGCCGACGATGTTTGGAGCGCCGACATTGAGGCAACCGACCCCGCAACCAATCCCACCTTCGAATTACCCCTCACCGAACCCGTAATTTGCCACGCCGATGAAGTCTGGACCACCGATTTCGAATCTTTTGGTAATAAACTCTCGTTTCCTTCCGATATGTTTGATTTGCCTATTGAGGCAGTAATTTGTCGTGCCGATGAAAAACTTACTGTTGGTGTAAAACTTGAATTAATCGATAGCAACCAAGAGGTTGGAACTGAAACTATTACCGGTATTCAAGAATGGGGTGAGGATAAGTTTATTGATAAGCGTATCGTTATTGCTACTGGTGCGGAATTGAATATTAAAAAAGGGATAAAGATTACTTTTCAAGAAAATGGATCGCTTGTGGTTTATGGAAATTTGATTGCGAAAGGCACGGTAAAAAATCCCATTTGGTTTTATGGCCAGAATAGCTATTCGGGAACAATTATGTCGGTTTTTGATTCAGGGGCAGCTAATTTAAGAAATGTAGAATTTTCAACCAGCCTAACTGATGGCTTGCCGTCGCGACAGACTGCAATTTCTGTTTTTGATAATGGAAAATTGGAAATCCAAGGCGGGAATATTAACAACAACTCGACCGGAATCAGGCTGGAGCGAGTTTTTGGTAATAATATTAAAGTTAATCGTTCGAAATTTAACGGTAACATCATCGACGTTGATAATAGTAACTTTGGCGATAACTATTTGGTTGATTTTGGATGGAATCAGTGGGGCGATGCCGTTATCTATGGAGAAATCAATCATTCAAATCAAGTTGAGGGTGAATTACGTGATCCGGTGATAATAATTCCGGGCGTTCTCGGGTCATGGCCGGAAAACGGCGAACTTAAGATTGACCCGATTTTTCATTCTTTTGATAATTTGATTGCTCAATTTGAGGCGAATGGATATGTGAAAGGTGTTAATCTTTTTGAATTTTCCTACGATTGGCACAATAGTAATGTTGTTAACGCCCAATTATTACGCTATGAAATTGACCAAATAAGGGCTAAAAATGGGAATTGGCCAAAAGTTGATATCGTGGCTCACTCAATGGGTGGTTTATTGGCGCGTGAATATATCGAATCTGATTACTATCAAGGCGACGTTGACCAATTGATTACCATTGCCACTCCGAATAATGGTTCGCCTCAATCCTATTTAACGTGGGAAGCAGGTGATTCCGGAACGAGTGTTTCGGCTGCTTTATTTGGGAAGATTTTATCTCAAGAAGTTAAAGAATATGGATTTTCCGACACATTTTCTTATGTGCGCGCGAAAGTACCATCGGCTGCGGAATTATTGCCGAATTATAATTATTTGTACGAAGCCGATTCTGGTAATACACGCCAATATCCGAATGGTTATCCGGTAAACGAATTCTTGGATAATTTAAATTCCGCAGAAAATATAGAAAAGCTAAAAGCGGTTGAATATGATAAAATCGTCGCTAAGTTAGGTGACGAAAAAATCACAATTACTGGTTTTAAGGTTGAGTCAACCGATAAATCCCTAAAATGGGAACATGGATATCCGGTGGGTTATGATAACCCGCTTGACAGAGATGGGGGGATTACAAAGGGAGACGGTGATGATACGGTGCCAATTGTGTCTAGTCAAAGCGCAAATATTCCCGCAGATGAGGTTGTAACGGTTGATTCCAAGCATTCAGAAGCGGTTAGCAATAGTCGACAATACGTGATGGAATTATTACTAGGTTATCGAGCAGACGCACCAGGGGTTGGCTGGCAAACTCCCAATTTGATGCTGATACAGGTTTTTTCACCAGTAGATATCCAGGTAGTTGCGCCCGATAATAGTTGGAGCGGGAAAAACATAATTGGGCTTCCCGAATCAAATAGAATTGAGGACGCTTATTATACTGGCTACGATACTGAAGTTGAATTTATCGCAATTCCAAATCCTTTGGAGGGAAAATACCAAATTATAGCTCAAGGTACCGGAACTGGGAATTATGTTATTGAAACTACGAAAATTTATCAAAATGTAGATTTGGTTGAAGCAACAATGACTAGCGCGGTTGTTGAGGGCGCAATTACAACTGAAGAGAAAATAAGTATCGGAGTCTCAATCCAGGGCGATGAAATAACGGCGGAGAAAATTGATACATTGCCTCCGGTAATTAGTGTTTTTTCGCCTGAGAATGATAGTAATTATTTAAATATTGGGACATTATCGATTGAATACGAAGTAAGCGATAATAATACAATTAATTCGACGGTTAATCTTTACCTAGATAGCGCGACAACAACCCTAGATATTGATTTGCCGTTGCAAGCTACTGGTAATCATTCAATAAAAGTTGAGGCTTGGGATGAAGCGGGGAATAAGAGTGAAAAACTGGTAAAATTCACGATAAGTGCTAGCGTTGATTCGATATTAAGCAATATTAATTATTATGAAAGTCTGGGGTTGCTCAAAAAATCACAAAGAGTGGTTTTAGTAGCGCAACTCAAGGCTTTGAAGGCTCAATTAGTTGTACTGGATAAGCTGCAGGCTAATACCAAATTGCCAGCCAGAACTAAAATCGCGGCGATAACCGCGCTAGAAAAGACAATTAATAAGCAGATAGATTCTCTAATTATCCTTGTTGAGAAAATGGCGGGTAGGGGGGTTGGAGATAAAGCCGCAGAACTGTTAATTGATTCGCTAAAATATGTCAAAATAGATTAATAATCAATAAATTAACAAAATATGATGGACGATATTGGTTTGGGTGGTGCACTGGCAAATATTCTTTATCTTTTTCTTTTGTTTATTACGGTTACTGTTGCGGGGGTTTTGCTTGCTAAAAAGAAAAATAAATGGGCTTTGTGGTGGGTGTCGGTGATGTTGAATCTGTTTACCTATCTATATTTTTTGGGTAATTCGACTTTAATCGGTTGGCTGTTACGGGTATTTAGCATTGTTGCTTGGCCAATAATTAATGTTGCCTGGGCGATTTGTCTGATTGTTAATCGGCGTAAAAATAAGAATTTATTCGGAAAATAGACACTAACTCAATCTTATTTTTTGAGTTTATGAAGTTTTAATAACTAATTATTATTGGCTTGTTTCGCGGTTAATTTCGCCTTAAATTTTAATCCTCAAATCGGATAATTGATCTACGGATGAGCAGTTGGTAATCTTTTTTTGAAACATGATGGACGATATTGGTTTGGGTGGGGCGTTGGCGATCTTGGTTTATTTGTTTATTCTATTGATCACGATTGTTGGTGTTGTGGTTTTGTTTGTTATAAAGAAAGGTAAGTGGGCTTTTTGGTGGGTTTCGGTGATGTTTAACGTCTTTTTCTTCTTATATTTTCCTGGCGGGAATAGTGATTTAAGATTTTCAGAGAGGATATTTGTGATGATTGCTTGGCCGGTGGCTAATTTGGCTTGGTTGTTGGATTTGGTGCGGAGTGAGTGGAGGGGGAGAAAAAATAAAAATAAGAAATTTTTTAAAAATCTGTAACTCCCTGAAGTCTTGTCTCGGGGAGTTACAGATTTCGAGGATTCCAAAGGGGCGCCCCCTTTGGTTGATCTGCAGGGTTAACGCCCTGCAGTATCGAAATACATTTGGGAAATATAATTTTTAAATGGGGTTAAGTTGGTTTGGTTGTTTGGGCTTTGGCGGGAGTCCTCAACAAGGGTTGGAGGGTTTTGTTTTTTGGGGTTTTGTACTATATATATAGTATTGCTCTTTTGAGTATTTACTTTTGAATATTAGATATGGATTATTGGGATTTTAGGGGTTGTAAACTTAATAGGGTGGTTTTGATGGGGGGATTTTTGGCTTTGGCGCTGGCGCTGGTGCTGATGCCGGTTTTTGCGCGGGCGGACAGCGAGGGGAACAAGAAAATATTCAATACTGATAAATCCTACGATACGAACAACCGGACCAAGGTTGCGTCGACTTTGGTTTGGGCGGAGGGGAAGTTGTATTTTTATGTTGATGATGTGTGGTGGGCGAGCTTGACTGCGTCACAAAAGAAAGAATATGACGGCGCCTTCCAGGTGCTGGAAACCGAATTTTCCAATACTATTTATCCCAATTTGACGGCGTTGTATGGTAGCGACGTCAACCCCACGGTAAGCCGCGACGGCAAGATTACGGTGCTTATCCACCCGATGCCCAAGGATGCCGGCGGGTATGTTAATACCGCCGACGGTTACGCAAAATCGGTGGCGCCGGTTTCTAATGAGCGGGAAATGGTGTATTTGAATTCCCTTTATATTAATACGCGGCTGGGGAAGGCTTATTTAGCGCACGAATTCATGCACGTGATTACCTTCAACCAAAAGGATCGTTTGCGCGACGTTACCGAGGATGTTTGGCTTAATGAGGCGCGGGCGGATTACGCGTCTACGATTTTGGGTTACGATGCCCCCTACGCGGGCGGCAACTTTGAACAGAGGGTTAAATCATATTATGCCGATTCATCGAAGAGCCTTACCGAATGGCTGAACAAGCCCGCAAATTACGGGGCGGCGCATTTATTCATGCAGTATGTTGCGGACCAATACGGGACGAAGATTTTGACCGATTCGATGGCTACGGATAAGGTGGGGATCGCGGCCATAAACTACGCGTTGACTAAAAACAAATATAATGTTGATTTCAAGCAGGTTTTTCGCAACTGGTTAATCGCGCTTACGGCAAACGATTGCAGTTTGGGGTCGCAATATTGCTACAAATACGCGCCGCTGGCCAATTTCCGCATCGCGCCGCGGATAAACTACCTGCCAAACTCCGACCAGGCATCGCTTTCGGTGATGTATAATACCTCATATTTTACCGGGAACTGGCAAAAGATCATGGGCGGGGCCGGAGATTTAACTTTGGAAATTACCAGTCCTCCGGCGTCAAATTTTTGGATGCCGTATTTGTTGTGCGCGGCGGATGGCAAATGCGCTGTGGGTGACCTTGACCTCGACGAGAGCGGCAAGGCGGTCTTAAAACTGCCTAAATTTGGCTCAGAATACGCCTCGCTGACGCTGATGCCATTTGCCACGAGTAAAACCGCGGGATTTGACAATTCCAATACCAGTACGCTTTCCTATACCTTTAGGATCGCACTGACCGGCGCGCCGGAAATTGCCGGGGCCGAGACCGAATCGGGGAGTGACGACCCGGAGCTTATCCAGAAGCTTATGGCTCAAATTGAACTTCTGAAAAAAGAAATTATGCGCGTCCAGGCGGCGATCGCGGCGCGGCTGGGCCAATCCCAAACGGCGCTTGGGGGCAATAAAACCTCAACCTATTCCTGCGCGACGATTACCGCCGATCTATATTATGGTGTGGAAAATTACGGCCAAGTAAAATGCCTGCAGGAGTTTTTGGCCGGCCAAGGAACCCAAATCTACCCGCAAGGAAGCGTGAGTGGCAATTTCTCCACCTACACCCGCGACGCCGTTGCGCGCTTCCAAGAAAAATACGCCGCAGAAATTTTAACGCCATTAGGCCTAGTCTCCGGCACCGGCTACGTCGGTAGCTCGACCCGCAAAACAATAAACCAGCTAATGGCGGGGTAAGTGTTTTTTTGTGAGTGTTTGGCGCCTTGGATTCCTTGGAGGGCTTGACGCCAAGGGATTTTAGTTTAAAAATAGTTGATCGGCAGAAATAATTTTTAAGAACATCATGAAAGCGTTAATTTTAGCAGGGGGGCAAGGAACGAGGCTTTGGCCTCTCAGTAGGAAACAAAAACCAAAACAGTTCCAAAAGCTGGTTAGTAATAAAACCTTACTTCAGGAGAGTGTTTCTCGGATTTCAAAAATTATTAAACCGGAGGATATATATATAGCCACAAACAAGGAATATAGAGCTGAAGCCGAAAATGAATTAACTAAAATACCTAAAAAAAATATTATTGCTGAGCCACTTAGTCGGGAAAGACTTGCATCAATCCTTTTTTTTATAGCTGTTGCGGGTGGAAATAACACCGAAGAGCCAATTTTGGTGTCACCTGCAGACCATGTTATAAAAAATAACAGCGCTTTTTCGGAATCGATTCGGGCGGCGGGTGATTTTATAAAGAAATATCCGGATTACATTGTCCAATTGGGCGAAAAGCCGAGTTTTCCCGATACTGGTTTGGGATATATAAAACGAGGCGAGTTTCTTGCGGAAATTGCGGATTTAGAAGTTTACAAAGTAGATTTTTTCAAAGAAAAACCAAATTTGAAGAGAACCAAGGCTTACGTAAAAGAAGGTAATTATTTCTGGAATACCGCGATATATGTTTTGATGCCCGCTCTTTTAGAGAAGCTTGCGGCTCAATATGTACCCGATAATTACCAGCGGTATTTAAAAATTAAAAGACTGCTCTCTAAGAATGGAGCGGAATCTGAAATAGAAGCGGAATATTCTCAAATGGATAAGGCAAGTCTTGAATACAGTATAATTGAAAATTATGATAAAGTCGCTGTTATTCCTACAGATATGGGATGGAGCGATGTCGGCAGTTGGTCGGTACTCAAAAAGGTACTATCTTCGCCATCAGGGAGCTACATCAAAGGAAATTATATCGACATTGATTGTGAAAACGTTATGGTTTATGGTTCTTTCGATAAGTTGGTTGCGGGAGTTGGAATAAAAAACCTGGTGATTGTTGTCACGGACGATATTATCCTTGTTTGCAATAAAGACGATTCGCAAAAAGTAAAAAAGGTGATTGAAAAGCTGGAAAAACAAAAAAAATTCAACTATATCTAATTCTTTAATCATGAAAATTTTGATTACTGGTGGTGCCGGATTCATTGGTTCCAATCTTGTCGAAGAACTATTGAAGGGCAATAATGAAATCGTTGTTGTCGATAATCTTTCAACGGGAAGTTTGGACAACATTGCCCGTTTCAAGGGCAAATTTAAATTCATCCAAGCGTCCGCTGGGGAAGTTTTGGGCTTAACTGAGTTGAAAGGTATCGGGGGAATTTATCATTTGGGTGTTCCTTCCACAACCGCGCTTTATCGCAATGATCCATATTTGGTTGGGGTGGCGATAAACGATTTTATCGCAATACTTGAACTCGCGAAAAGGGAAAACTGTAAAATCGTTTGGGCTTCTTCTTCTTCGGTATATAACGGCAACAAGCCGCCATTTACGGAAGAGATGCCGGTGTTGATTAAAGATTTCTATACCGAGGCTCGCTATGGAATGGAGCGTTTAGCTAAACTCTATTACGATTTTTATGGAGTTAGGTCGGTTGGCTTTCGCTTCTTTTCGGTATATGGACCGCACGAAGAGGCTAAAAAAACGTTCGCTAATTTGGTATCTCAATTTTTATGGGCAATGAGAAAGGGGGATCAACCAGAAATTTATGGCGATGGGACGCAAACGCGTGATTTTACCTATGTTGGTGATATTCTAGCAGGATTTATGGCAGGAATGGCATCAAATATTGATTGTGATATCTTTAATCTGGGCACCAGTCACCACTGTAGCCTAAACGAACTTGTTGAAATTCTAAACACGCTGCTTGGGACCGATATAAAACCAGTTTATAGAAAAAATCCCTTGAAGAATTATGTACAGGACACCTTAGCAGATGTCTCAAAAGTAAAATCTATGCTTGGGTGGATGGCAAAAGTTGAGCTGCGGGAAGGAATAAAAAAGATATTATGAATCTTTCGGATGGAAAATCGTCATTAAGGCCTTTGGAAAAAACAAAAAACAACGATGGGGTATATAAATTTAAAAAAAAACATTTTCCACTCAGCTTTTGGGGAAACGTATTATGGGCCACTCCAACTCGGAAAAGATTGACTGGGAATTTTTTTTCATTATCTGTCCTGCAGGCGGCCAATTACCTATTGCCGCTATTGTCGTTACCTTATTTGGTCAGAGTTTTGGGTCCGTCAAATTTTGGTTTAATTGCTTTCGCCCAAGCGTTTATCAATTATTTCGTCATATTTACAGATTACGGTTTCAACCTTTCAGCGACCCGGGAAATTTCTATAGAAAGGGAAAATAAAGATAAGGTAGCGGAAATATTTTCATCAGTGATGATAATTAAGGGCTTTTTTTGTTTGTTCAGTCTTATTGTTCTTTTGTTGTTACTATTTTTTATTCCAAGGTTCCATAATGACTGGATTATTTATATCTATGCTTTTGGAACGGTGGTGGGGAACGCGATGTTCCCGGTTTGGTTTTTCCAAGGAATTGAAAAAATGAAATATACCACATTCATTAATGTTGCTTCGAAGTTGTTTTTTACGATTTGTGTGTTTATCTTTATTAGAAATATTAATGATTATACTCTTGTGCCGTTAATAAGCTCAATGGGCTATCTAATCGCTGGTATCATAAGTATGGTGGTTGTGTTTAGAAATTTTGGAGTTAAATTCAAGTTTTCAAGCGTTGATACTCTTAAGTGCCAATTGAAAAGCAGTTGGTATTTTTTTATATCTAATATTTCGATCAGTCTTGTTTCCGGAAGCAATGCTTTTCTTTTGGGTTTGTTTGTTCCCAATTTATTTGTCGGCTATTATAGCGCCGCAGAAAAATTGGTTAAAGGATCATTATGCTTCGTTTCTCCAATAAGCGGTACGTTATTCCCTTTTATCAGCCAACTGGCAAAAAAATCAAAAAAAGAATCATTGAAGTTGTTAAAAAAAATTTTACGGTTCAATATGGCGCTGGGCGGTGTAATTTCTTTGGCGTTATTTGTTTTTAGCCCGTTTATCGTAAATTTTGTCTTTGGATCGGAATTTACTGAGTCGGTCATCGTTCTTAGGATATTATCGGCAATTGTTTTTTTGCTTATTACTAATGATATCGCCGGAATGCAAACAATGATACCTTTTGGATATGAAAAAGCTTTTTCAAATATTATCTTAATGGGTAGTATTGTAAATATTTTGTTACTCATAATATTATCTCCAATTTTCTACCACATTGGCGCGGCCATTAGCTGGTTGGCGAGCGAAATAGTGATTACTGTTTCCATGTTTGTATTTTTAAAAAAAAGGGGTATAGATTACTTATCTTTTAATTTTAATAAAAAATATGAGAATGGTTTTTGATTTAGATGGCGTAATTTGCCCCTTGAAAGAACCGGGGGAAAAATATTCGGATCTCGTGCCTAATTCAAGCGTGATAAAAATAATAACTGACCTGAAAAAGGACGGCCATTATATTATTATTAACACGGCGCGACATATGAGGACGTGTGGTGGTGATGTGGGAATGGTTGTTGCAAAGATCGGAGAGGCAACATCGGAGTGGCTTAAGCAACACGATGTTCCGTTCGACGAATTGCATTTTGGCAAACCTTACGCGGATATATACATTGATGACATGAATGTCATTTATTCTACGCCGGAGAGTTTGAAAAGAGACATAAAATCAATAATGCCTAACTTTGTTATTCCGATGGCGGGAAGGGGGGAGCGATTTCTGAAGGCCGGATACAAAACCCCAAAATACATGGTTAAAGCCGGTTCAAAAACATTATTCGAATGGGCCTTGGAAGGTATTCCCTTGGACCTTGCAAATAAATTGATTTTTATATGTTTGCAAGAGCATGAAGAAAAATACAACGTAACCAGTTTCATAAAAAAGACTATAAATGATAAATACCCTTTTTTAAATGATAAATACATTGTTATTTTCATCAAAAAGGTGACTCGGGGGCAAGCAGAGACTGTTTTGGCGGCAAAAAAATATATTAACAATTCCACGTCCTTGGTAATCTATAATATAGATAGCTATTTTAGTTCATCAAGGCTAAGGCAGAGATTAATAAGCGCAAAAAACCAGAAAATTGACGGGATATTAGGGGTGTTTTATGATAATAATCCGAAATGGAGTTTTGCAAAAATAAATAAAAAAGGTTTTGTATCGAGAACAACAGAAAAAAACCCAATTTCCAATATTGCTTCAACCGGGTTGTATGTTTTTACTGAAGGAATGGACTTTGTGAATGCGGTTGAATATGCGCTAAAAACCGGCATGACAACCAATGATGAATTTTATATTGCCCCACTTTACAATATTCTTATAAAACAAAATAAAAAGTATATTGTTGATCCTGTTGAAGAGTTTTGGTCCCTAGGAACTCCTGAGGATTTGAATTTTTTTGTTGATAACTATTTGAAGGCAGAAAAAAATAACTGACAGGCGGCTACTACAACTAACAAGCCGGTCGATAGTCGATAATCCGTGCTATGCAAAAAGATACCACAATAATGATTTTGACGGGCAGCAAAATTTCCAGTGAATTGGCTTCCGTCTTTGGCGAATTGCCTTCTGCTTTAGTACCGGTCAATAACCGACCGGCGATTTTTTGGACATTGGAGAGGTTTATAAATGATGGTTTTGATAAGTTCGTAATTTGTGTCGATTATAAGAAAGATAAAATAGAATCCTTTGTAAGGGGTAATTTTGGGAAAAGGGCAACCATCGAATTCGTTGACGTTAACCAAGCAAAAAAACCGGGCAATTCATTTCTGAAAGGCCTTGCATCCGTAGAGTCGGGGAAGTTACTGGTTATCCTGGGCGATACACTGATATATGATAAATTGAATTTGGATTATTGCGAAGATTCAATCCTCGTTTCCGATGATTTCAAGAGAGAAGAGTCTTATCGGTGGGCGCTTGCCTTTAGTGAAGGAGGTGTTTTGAAGGAAATTTTCGATAAAGTAGGATTTATTGATCCACAAATAAGCGACAAAAAATTAAGTTTAATCATTGGCGTGTATTTTTTTACCGACACGGCATTGCTTAAGAAGATTTCCCGGAATATTATCAAAGAAAATAACGTGGAGATTGGTGAGATATTGGATAAATATAACAACGAAAAACCAATAAATTTGGCTAATTATAAACATTGGTTTGATTTTGGCCATTTGGATAAGTATTATCCATCCGCGAAAAAATTTCTCCAGTACCAATCTCGATATTTCAATTCTTTGAAATACGACGATGTTTTGAGTATTATTACTAAAAAGAGTAAAGATAAAATTAAATTTAACAACGAGATTAAATGGTATCTTTCCCTTCCTAACGATCTGCGGGTTTTAGCGCCGCGGGTAATTGATTGCGCGGTAGGCGAGAAGCCTTTCTTAACTCTGGAATATTACGGCTATCCCACATTATCGGAACTTTATGTTTTTGGCGAGTTGCATGATTTTGTCTGGCAAAACATAATCGACCGGGTCATGATTATTATGAAACTTTTTTCCCAAAAGAAGGGGCTTGTTTCCAGGGATGAATATTTCGAAATTTATTGGGAAAAACTAGAAAACAGGATCGCTCAATTGATCAAAATTAATCCGAAATTTAAAGCGATCTTCCAATACGAAACGATAATTATTAACAAAAAAGAATATACAAATTTCGGCGGCCTTAAGGAGAAAATAATATCCAAGATAAAAGAGTTGTATTCTAAGGATGATAATTGTTTTATCCATGGAGATTTTTGTTTTTCCAATGTTCTTTATGATACAAAAAATGGGATTACGAGAATTATCGATCCTCGGGGCGTATGGGGCAAGAGCTGCTTTGGCGATATTAAATACGATGTGGCGAAATTAAGGCATTCCATTACTGGTGGATATGATTTTATAACCAATAATTTATTTAGTGCGCGATTGGAGGGAAACGAGATAAATTATCAAATTTTTGACCAGGAAAAACATTTTTTTATGTCCCAATATTTTGATTCAAAAATCGGCAAATATTGGGATCTGGAGCAGATAAAATTTATAGAAGGACTGCTTTTCCTCTCAATGCTACCCATACACAACGACTATTTCGAGCGGCAATTGGTAATGTATTCGATTGGAATGCAAAGGTTGAACGAAGCAATGAGTAAAAAGTAGGTAAATATGAGAAATTTAATTCTAACAATCGCTGTTCCGAATTACAATGGCGGCGAGAACATCGTCAGGGCTATTGCGTCATGCAAATACATTGGTTTAAAAACCGATGAATTTGAGATTTTGGTAGTAGACAACGCGTCTGAAGACGAATCGGTCAATATTGTAAAATCGCTAGAAAACAAATTCTCGAACATCAGACTGGTCATTAACAAAACAAATGTCGGGAGGATCGGTAATTGGAATCGCTGTTTGGAATTGGCAGAAGGTAAGTTTTTAATGTTTTTATTTCCCACGGAAGAAATTTGCATGATTAATAATATTGATTTTATTATTAAAAAAATGGAGGGAATGGGAATTTTTTTTGCAAAGTCGAATATAATTAATAGAAGTAACTTTAATCAGTTAATCATAAAAGCTAAAAATAAAACAAAGGAAAGTTTTGAGATAAAAGATGTTAGACGCACTTTCCAGAAAGCAGTAATCTTATCAGGATCTTTGCCGTTCGGGCCGTTGCAATCATTTATTTTTAGTTTAAATTTCATAAAAAAAAATAATATTAAATTCGATGAAAAATATAATATTGTCGGCGATCAAGATTTTGTAATTAGTATAGGGACAAAACTTATCGAAAAAAAGGTGAAAGCTGCTTATTTATTCACAAAAAGCATTAATATTATTTTTGACGATACGGATAAAAACAGAACCCACGGCCAATTATCGCAATATTCAAGATTATGCGAAAGCTTGGACTTAATCGAGCGGCGAGGATATTATCGTTTTATCGGATTGAAATTTAATGATGTTTTATATTTTGTTTTGGCTCATTTGTACCTACTGGACAAAATCTATGGATACAAAAAAGATTATTGCGGAAAAAAAATTTATGAAAACGACAAGAAAAAATTTTACGGAAGATTTCATTATAGTAAGGGCAGGATGATACTTTTTTTCTTGTTGACGACTTGGGCTAAAGTCATAATAAAAATTATAAAAATTATGAAGAATTTTATAGATATTAATATCGCGCGGATAATTGTGGTTGATGCGAATTGTCTAAATGAGGCAAAGAAAAACAAATAACTGTCATGTCGCTGGTTAAAAAAATATTACTATTTTTGGCGGTTTTTTCGGTTTCGTTTGATATTTTTTTGGTTTTTAAAATTGGTGAAGCGACGGTCAGGTTTTCTAATCTTGCCGTTTTGATGTTGGGTATAGTGGTGGTTTTCGAAAAATTGTTGCGGCGCAATTTTGTTTTAAAATATGTTAAATATCCGATGGTCCCGCTGGTTCTGTTTACGGCGGTTTCTTTTTTATCAGTTATCGGATCTGAGTGGTTTTTAAAAAGTTCCATAACCGCGTTTTATGCGCTTTTTAATTTGATTTTTTATGTTTGGCTGATAGCCGAATTGGTGAAAAACGAAAAAGATGCTTTGTTCCTAACTAAGATTTATTTGGGTTCGTTTTTGTTTGTTGCCGCTTTCGCCTTAGTCCAATTTGTTCTGCCTTTTGTTGGTATAAGGCCGCCGCTGGCTGGCGCTTATTTGGAATTTATGAGTTTTGTTCCGCGCGTCAACGCGTTTTCTTATGAACCCACTAATCTTGCCACTTATCTGGCGCCCGGGTTGTTTTTGGCGCTATTTATGGCGATAAAAGGGTCAAAATTGGTTAACCGGTGGTTTTTGAATGTTGCGGTTGTCGTGTTGTTTGCTGCTGTGGTGCTATCAACTGCCAGAGTCGGCTGGTTGGCTGCCGCTATTTCTTTGGTTGCATTAATTCCGCCGATATTAAGAATGATCGCGCGCGGAAAAATTAAAATACCGGCTTTTAGAGTGTGTGTTTCGTTTTTTTTAATCTTTTTGTTTGTGCTGCCGGCGTTTATCTATTTGAAAGATGATTTTTTGGGTCTCGTAAAATCTGCGCCGTCGGGAGTTTCTGCCACATGTCGAACGCAGGGCGCGATTTATGTTTTTCAAGTTTTTAAAGAAAATCCGATTTTAGGCGTGGGCGTGGGCGGCGTCGGAGTTTATATGAACAATCGGCCGCAAGAATTTATTCTTGAAAAAATGTGCGCGAATACAAGTAGCATTTGGAGTATTACTACTAGTACCGTTGCTGCCGAAATATTGGCAAGTACCGGGATAATCGGATTTTTAATTTGGCTTTGGTTGCTATGGCGGATATTCAAATTTGCTTGGGATAAAAAAAACAATATTTTAATTTCTCGCGACTGGCGAATTATCATGGAGGGATTATTATGGGGATTTGTTGTACAAATAATTGTTTTGCAATTCAACCAAAATTTTTTCCGGAATTACGTTTATTTGCATATCGGTATGATTGTGGCGATCGGCGGCATATTTATCAATAATTGCCGAAAACATGATCACAAAAAAATTTAAGCCAAAATATTCATGAAAATAGCAATTGATTTGATTTTTGTACCGGCCCAAAAAACTGGGGTCGGACAATATGCCAAATTATTGATCGGATCATTGGCGGAATTTGATGAAAAAAATCAATATCTTCTTTTTATTAAGAAAAACCAGGTTTTGGAATTCGATCCTAAGAAAACAAATTTCCGGATAATTACTTGCAGCGATGTCTTTCGGTTCAAGATATTGATGATTTTTTGGGAGCAATTTATCCTGCCTTTTATTCTGTCGTGGAAAAAAGTCGATATCCTGCATTCTTTGCAACAGACCACTCCTTTGATTGGCTCTTTCAAGCGCGTGGTCACATTCCATGATATGACAATATTCCTCTTTCCGGAGAAGCATACTACGGCCAGGAAATTTCTTTACAGTTTTCTCATGCCGCTTTCCGCCAAAAAAGCGGATAAATTGATCGCGGATTCGCTGAGCACTAAAAATGATATGATAAAATTCTTAGATATCATTTCCGAGAAAATAAATGTCGTTTACCTGGCCGCAAACCCGGTTTTTGGTCTTCGAAATACAAAAAATGCAGGCGACGTTTTGGAGCGATATGGTATAAAAAACAAATTTATATTGTACGTAGGGACTCTTGAGCCAAGGAAGAATGTAATTGGGTTGATAAACGCATACCAGCGTTTGGTCGTTAAAAACGGTATAGCGCATCGCCTGGTTATTGTTGGAAAGAAAGGCTGGCAATTCCAACCAATATTTGAAACCGTTAAAAAAATGAGATTGGATCAAAATATCATCTTTACGGGTTATGTGCCAGACGATGATTTGGCGGATATCTATAACGCTGCGGATATTTTTGTATATCCGTCACTTTACGAGGGGTTTGGAATCCCACCCTTGGAAGCGATGGCGTGCGGCGTACCAACGATTACGTCAAATGTTTCTTCCTTGCCCGAGGTTGCGGGAAACGCTTGTATATTGATTAACCCCAATGATACGGAAGAGATTGAGCAATCCGTGTTTAAATTGTTAATGACCGAAAAATTACGCCAAAATATGCGGGAAATGGGATTGTCCCGGTCAAAAGAATTTTCCAGAAAGAAACTGGCCGATGGAACAATCGCAACGTATAATGAAGTAATGAATTAAACTAACAGATATGAAAGTTCTGCAATTTGGAAAATTTTTTCCACCTGATATTGGTGGAATGGAAACATTCATGTTTGACCTAACGGAAGAATTATCGCGTAAAATAAAATGCGATGTTTTGTGTTCGAATTCAAAAAATAAAACGCTGGTTGAGAAACGCGACAATTATATTGTCACGCGCGCGGCCAGCTTGGGACGTATTTTATCGACTTCATTATCGCCGGCAATGATTTACCAATTAAAGATGATCGGCAATAACTATGACGTCATTCATATGCATTTACCAGACCCGATGGCGGCGCTGGCATTCTTTTTGGTCCGCCCGAAGTCAAAATTGGTTTTGCATTGGCAGAGCGATATAGTGCGGCAAAAATTTCTCCTGAAAATTTATGAACCACTACAATATTGGCTGCTTAAAAGAGCCGATCGGATTATTGCCACATCTCCAAAATACGCTACCGATTCGATTTACCTTGATAAATATAAGAACAAATGCGTGATTATTTCCCTTGGGATTAATCCTAATAAGTTAACCGCCGATAACGAAAAAGTTGCCGCAACGAAAAACAAATATCGCGATAAACCTATCATCCTATTTGTTGGCCGACTCATTTATTACAAGGGGATCGAATATCTAGTTGAAGCGATGAGGGACGTCGATGGATATTTACTTATTATCGGAGGGGGCCCCCTCAAAGACAAAATTAGGGATTTAATCGAAAAACTAGCCCTGACAAAAAAGGTTTTTTTGTTAGGTAGAATAGAAGACGACGATCTAGGGAGCTACTATAAGGCTTGCGATCTCCTTTGTTTACCATCGATTCACAAGAGTGAAGCTTATGGTTTGGTACAGCTGGAGGCGATGAATTTCGGAAAACCGGTAGTTTCCACCATAATCAAAGGATCTGGCGTGGATTGGGTGAACCAAAGCGATATAACCGGATTGACGGTTGAACCTAAAAACCCTAAAGCCTTGGCTGGCGCGTTGAATAAAATTATCCAAGATCCAGGGAGGGGAAAGATCCTTGGGCAAAACGGCAAAACTAGATTCGAACGGGAATTCAATATAAAGATAACCGCGGCCAGAATAAATAATCTTTATAGGGAAATTTTGCGTAACCAATAGCAAATTTGTCGTTAATATGCTATAAAAAAGATTAAAATAAATAAAAATTATGTCAGAAAACAAAACAAAAGTTCTTATTACTGGGATCAGCGGTTTTATTGGGTCGCATTTGGCGGAATATTGCTTGAATATTCCGGGAGTCGAAGTTTTCGGCACGGTGCTTTCCCATCACTTGGGAGACGAACGGTCAAGGATCGAGCATTTAGAGGGAAAGATTGGTCTGTTTGAATGCGATTTGACCAACCGTGTGGCCGTAGCTAGAGTTATTGGTACCGTGAAACCTGACAAAATTTTTCACCTAGCGGCTCAAAGTTTTGTTCCAACCTCGTGGGAGTCACCCGAGGATACGTTATGTGGTAATATTATTGCTGAATTGAATATTTTTGAGGTTTGTCGCGAGCTGGGAATAAATCCGGTTATTCAAATTGCAGGCAGCTCCGAGGAGTATGGTTTGGTTTTGGAAAATGAAACTCCCATCAAAGAAACTAATCCTTTGCGTCCGCTGTCTCCCTATGCTGTTTCCAAGATTGGCCAGGACATGCTGGCTTTCCAATATTATAAAAGTTACGGATTAAAAACGATTATTACTCGTTGTTTTAATACGGAGGGACCGCGCCGGGGCCGACAATTTGTCCTTTCGTCGTTTGCCTGGCAGATAGCAGCAATAGAAAAAGGGCTGCAGGAGTCGGTAATAAAAGTTGGGAATCTGGACTCCTACCGTGATTTTACGGACGTGCGGGACACCGTTGTTGCGCTATGGTTAGCTACTGAGAAATGTAACTATGGTGAACCGTATAACATCGGCAGCGGTAAAACCCATAAGATCGAAGATGTTCTAAACGATTTGATTGCCTTTTCAACAAAAAAAATAACAATTGAAAAAGATCCAAACCGGATGCGGCCCAGCGATGTGACAATGTTGTGGAGTGATCCGTCAAAAATAAAAGAAGCTACCGGTTGGGAGCCGAAAATTGATTTTAAGAAAACTCTTTTAGATACATTGGACTATTGGCGGCAGGAAATAGGCAAATAAACTTAGGTGCAGGATGGATTACGTCTGTCAGCCGTATCTATGGGGAAAAAAAATTTGAACCAACTTATGTTATCGGTTGGCGACGTAATTCTAATGTATTTGTCGCTGTATTTGGTATTGGCAGTGCGATACAATGATTTTTCGTTGTTTCCGGGGCCGCAGAGTCGGGATTTTTTCCTTAATTTTTCGGTGATTCACTTGGTTTGGCTGGGGTTACTTTATTCCTTTGATTTTTACGATGAATTTCGGAATAAGAATGCGGTTGCGATGGCAAAGGACCTGTTTTTATTTGCGGTGTTGGCGTTTGCGTTTGGAGTGGTTTATTTTTACCTTAATTTGCATTCGCTAATTTCGCCCAAGACGATACTTTTTGCGGATGTGATTTTGTTTTCTTTGTTTATTTTTTTGCGAAGTTTGTTTTGGGGCCGCGTTGCCGGCGGCAAGCGGTTTGAAAGAAAGATTGCGGTGGCGGGGTGGGGGCCAGAGATGGAAGAATTGGCGGCGAATTATTTGCCGCGCGCCAATTACCGCGTTGCGGCGGTTTTTAGGCCCAGTTCTTTGGATGGTTTTGAAAACTTGGATATTTATACCCGGGGAGATGATTTTATTCGTGCGGTTAAGGAAAAAGGGGTGGAGTTGATTGTTCTTGCCGTTCCCCAGGAATCGCGGGTGGCACTGTCGGACCTGCTTTCCAATATTGATATTGATATTAAGGTTGTTGGTTTGGAGGGGTTTTATGAGGAGGTGGCCGGGAAGATACCGCTTCGCCTGATCGATAAATTTTGGGTTATGGAGATTATTCCCCGCACTTCAAGGAAGGGGTATATGATTATAAAGAGGACGTTTGATGTATTTTTTTCGTTTCTTGGCTTGTTGGCGACCGCAATAATTTTCCCGTTGGCGGCGCTGGCGATAAAAATCGATTCCCGGGGTCCGGTATTTTACGTGCAAAACCGGAAAGGGAAAGGCGGCCGGACTTTTAAATTTTATAAGTTTCGGACGATGACGGCGACCGACGAGCAATATTCGGTTTGGCGGACGGGCCGGGACGAGCAGGTGACTCGCGTGGGGAAAATATTGAAAAAGGCGCACATTGATGAATTTCCGCAATTTTTTAACATTTTACGGGGCGACATCAGTTTTGTGGGACCGAGGCCGGAGTGGGACCGGCTGGCGCTTGATTATGAGAAAAAAATTTCGCTTTACCGCTATCGCTATCTGGTGCGGCCGGGATTTACCGGCTGGGCGCAGATAAATTACAAAGCTTCGACTTCGATCAAGGAGGCGGAAGAAAAATTCGAATATGACCTTTATTACATTAAAAACCGGTCGTTTGTTTTGGACATTTCGATAATTGCCAAGACGATCCAGCTGTTTTTTAGGTAAGGGATGCGGGGGTGCGGCATGCGGGGGGCAAAAGGCTGAATGCGGATACAATGCAGTTTGCCAAGGACTCACCTTTCCGATTACGGCAAGGTGAGACCTTGTGGGATGCGAGGGAAGAGACTTGGAATACCAATAAAAATGGTGATAAGTTAAAATAAAAATATGGAATCACAAAAAATAAATCAGGGCGGGGAGTATGAGGAGATTGATTTGCGGGATTTGGTTAATGTTTTGATAAAGCAAAGAAAAACTATTGTTTTTTCTACTATTTTTGCGACGGTCGTGGCTTTTGGCGTGAGTCTGGTGATGCCCAAGGTTTATCGGGCGCAAATGGCGTTTGAGGTGGGGGCGGTCGACGGGGCGGTTCCGGTTGAGAGTATTACGCAGGTGAAAGATAAAATTGACCAGGGGATATATACAAACCTGGTTAAAAAAGCGGGGGCGGCCGTTTATCCGATCAAAACTGCCAATACCGCGGGCAGTGATATTATTTCGTTGACCGTGGAAGGGTCCGATCCACAGGGGGCGGCAAATTTTTTAACCAAGGTGGGGGAATTGGTAATCACCGATCATAATAAAATTACCGCGAGTCGTCGCCAGGTGGTTCAAAGCCAGATTGAAGCGAACAGGTCGTATATTGAGAGTTTGCGAGCGGAGGTCAAAAAGCCTGGGAAAGAATGTTCCAGCGAAAAATATGTCGCGATCAACGGAATGGAGGGCCGGGCTATCGACATTGAAGTGGCGTTGGCGCAAATCAAAGATACTTCGGTTGTTAGTTCGCCTACGGTTTCCGGAGCGCCGATCAAGCCAAATGTGATGATGAATACAATTTTGGGTGCGATCCTGGGATTATTTTTCGGGATTTTTGCGGCGTTGTTCATTAATTGGTGGAAAGAGGGTTCTTCTAAGAAAAAATAGAGTAGACCTGCTGCCTAAATATTTCCGTAGCGGTAGTCTGGACGCCCAGTAGGGCGTGGGATTAATTTTCAGATTTCGCGCGAGCCGAATGGCTTGCAGGAAGCTTAATAACTTCTAGAAGGAGAAGGCATACTAAGATTAAGTCTGCCGCCGACTGATGAATTCGGCGCAGCCGGTTTGGCGGGCGTCGCTAATGCGGCGATAATATGGAAATTGCAGTAGGTAATATTTAGGTAGCAGGTCTAATATATGGATTATCGCAAGCTTTTAATTTTAATTAAGGTTGGGATTTTTGCCGCGCTGATCACGCCTTTGATCAAGAGCGTGGAGTTTTATTTTCCTTATGTGGGGCCCAAGAGTTTGTATTTTATGGCGGTGGCCGAGATCGTTTTCTTTTTGTGGGTGGTTTTATCTTTGGGTTGGAAACAATACCGGGTTAATTTGAAAAATCCTTTGATTATCGCAATCCTGGCGTTTTTGGCGATATCAATTGCGGCCGCATTGGGCGGGGCGAATTTATCGGCCAGTTTTTGGTCCAAGTTTGAGCGGATGGGCGGGGTGTTGATGCTGAGTCATTTGGCGGCATTTGCGGTGGTGGCCGCATCGGTCATGGAGCGGCGCGACTGGGTGCGGCTGTTTTGCGCCAGTATCGGGATTGCCACAGTTGTGGCCTTGATCACGCCTTTCGATAAAAGCACCGGCGCCGGTGAGGGGGGGATGATTGGCAATAATTCTTTTTGGGGGACCTATCTTTTATTCAACATTTTCATCGCGCTTTATATTTTTGTTTCTGCGGAGGCCCGGCAAAGAAAAAATATAAAATATTTTTCGGCCGCCGCCTTTTTAATAACGGCGGCAAGCTTGATGATGGTGGGGACGCAACACTTATTGAATCTTACGCAGCAGGGCGTGGAGCCTACAATGGGTTTGGCGGCGGATATTTTATATGGCGGGGCTCGGGCGGCCAAGTTATCGTTTTTGGGCGGTCTGGGTTTGTTTGCCCTGTTTTGGTTTTCATTCGCAAAGAACAGGATAGCCAGGATATTGAGCCGCGCAATATTGGTAAGCGGCTTGGCGGCGGTGTTGGTTGCAGTTGCCATGGCGATCCAGCCGGGGAATAAAGTTTACCAATTCATGGTGGATAATTTCCGGGAAGGCAGCGTGCGCGGGCGGTTGGTGGTTTGGGAAACGGGCTGGAAAGGATTTCTTGAGCGGCCGATATTGGGTTGGGGGCCGGAAAATTTCAATTTGGTGTTTGCGCGTTATTACAATCCTTGTACGGGTTCGCCGGAGTGTTCCGGGGAAACCTGGTTTGACCGGGCGCATAATATTGTGGTTGATACCCTGGTGGAGACCGGGGTGGTTGGTTTAATTGGCTATTTGGCAATATTTGGCGCGGCGCTGTATCTTTTGTGGCGGCCGGTTTTAAAAAGCGGCGCGGGGCTGGCCGAGGCGGCGGTATTTAGCGCTATGTTTGCGGCGTATTTTGTCCAGAATCTGACGGTGTTTGATATGGTGGTCAGTTATTTGATGTTTTATTTGTGCCTGGCGTTTATCATATCGGATCGCCGCGCGGCGCGCGGTTTGGAAAAAAATTTTCCGGTGCCGACGGAACCTTCGCGAGTTATGACGGTCGCGGCGGCGGGGATAATTTGTTTTTATTACTTTGTGGCCGGGCCGTTTTGGACCGATTATAATACTGTGGTTGCCGCCCGGGCACCTTACGGTACTGATGAGAAGATTGGACTTTATAGCTACGCCCTGGGGGCGTCGCCGGCGGGGAAGTACCAGATCCGGATGTTTTTTGCCAATCAGTGGATCATGGGATTGCAGGAGCCGGAAGTTTTAAAAACCCTGACGGTGGGCGGGTTGCAAAAGACCTTTGTTTATCTTGCCGGCGAGCTGGAAAAAAGCCGCCGGGAATCACCTTATGATTTCCAATCGCGCTTGCGCCTGGGACAGCTTTATAATTCGTGGGGATTTTTTGACCCGGAAAAACTGGCGCTTGCCGAAGAAGTTTTAAACCAGGCGATGGCGCTTTCGCCAAATAATCCGCAGAGTTATTGGGAATTGTCGCAGACACGGATCCAGCAAAAAAGGATTGATGACGCGCGGGCGCTAGTGCGGCAGGCCTACGATCTTTATCCGGGCAATCCCAAGGCGGTTTCCATGCTGGAGAAAGTGGAGAAACTGGCGGCACCGACTACGATTGGGGGAGAGGTAAAATGATTTTGACAGGTAGAGTTGGCTCTTGAGTTGAAATTCGCGCGATGGTTGGGGGGAGTTATTAATAAAAATTTCAAGCACCAAATTCCAATTATATTTTAGCTTAGGATTTGTTTGTGATTTGGTGCTTGGGATTTACTAATATATGGATGCAAATGCGATAAAACTTAATGAAGTATTGGCTGGGCATTGCACTTACCGTATTGGCGGGGCGGCGAAATGTTATTTTTGCGCGGCCGGCGAGGATGAAGTGGTGGCCGGATTGGAGGTGGCGCGGGAAAACGGGTTTCCGTTTTTCATTTTGGGCGGTGGGAGTAATGTTTTGTTTTCCGACGAGGGTTTCCCGGGATTGGTATTGAAGATGGAAAATAATTCGATCAAATCCCGCGACGACGGCGATAAGGATACGTTGATCGTCGGCGCCGGAACACCCTTGGCGGCGCTGGTAAAATTTGCCTATGACCATTCGCTTACCGGAATGGAGTGGGCGGCCGGGATACCGGGGACGGTGGGCGGCGCCATCCGCGGTAACGCGGGCGCGTTCCATCGCGAGATGGGTGAGGCGGTGGTTAAGGTGCGCGCGCTCAAAGTTAATTCCGGCGACATTGAAAGCCAGATATTCCCAAAAGCAAATTGCGATTTTTCGTACCGCGACAGTATTTTTAAGCGTGAAAAAAGCTTGGTGGTGGTGTCGGCGGCATTGTCGCTGGCAAAAGGAGACGCCGCGGCCATAAAATCCGAGATGGACGAATATTTGTTAAAAAAAACCACGACCCAGCCGTTGGACCATCCATCGGCGGGATCGGTATTTGCAAATCCGCCCGGATTTTTTGCGGGCAAGATAATCGAGGATTGCGGTTTCAAAGGAAAGGTTGTGGGCGGGGCGCAGGTTTCGGAAAAGCATGCCAACTTCATTATCAATCGCGGTGATGCCAAGGCACTTGATGTTAAAGAGTTGATCGGGCAAATAAAGATTGCGGCCAAAGAAAAATTCGGCGTGGAAATGAAAGAGGAAATAGAAGTCATATAAACATGTAAACATTTAAGCATTTAAACATAGAAACATTTAATCATAAAATCATTTAAGCATTTAAAAAATTCCGCGGTGGCGGAATTTTTTGTTGAAAAATTTTTTAGATCGCGCGCGAAAAAAATAAAAACAACAATATATTTTCAAAAAATTCAAAAAAATATTCCATTGCGGTGCCGCGGAAATTTTTTTAAGAGGGAATAAATTTTTTTTAGTTTTCCACACTTGACAAAGTTGTGCGAAATGAAAAAATAAAACTAAGGATGTTGAAAATATTTTTTAAAAATAATTTTAAAAATATTTTCGATGGCCAAGGTCGAAAATTTTAAAAAATAATTACGGACCAAAATGGTCTGATAAAAAAATGGCAACAAAAACAAAGAAACCTGTTAAGAAGGTTGTGAAGAAGGTTGTGAAGAAAGGCAAGAAGAAGTAATTTTTCGTAATTACTTAGATCTTGGTAAGGCTTGCTTTAATAATAGATTCTAAAACTATGGTTGTAGTCCCAAAGAAAAAGAAGGCTCGTCCTTCCAAAGAAAACAAACTGAAAGCCCGCAAGAGCGGGAAAAAGGTTTCCAATAGATAATCTCGCAGTTGGAAAACTTTTTACGGATCGAGGAAGAAAAATTAAAGCAGCTTTGACAACAAAAGGAATATTCTAAACAAATATTCCTTTGTTGTCGGGGGTCATGAAACAAACCGCGTTTGCGGTTTTTTTGTTTCTTTCACGATGATTTATTTTTAAAAATTTAAGCGATCTTTGAAATTTAAAACGCTCGGTTAAAAGGGGAGTTGGAAAAACTGTGGGAATATAGCGGGGGTGTATTCCGCAATTTTTAATCTCTGGTATAATGATGATACTTCGTAATTGGGCAAGCCGGGAAATTTTTTCCAACCATGGGGGTCGTAAAAAATTGCGCGGCAAGCCTTGCGGCAAGATGAACATAATAATCAGAACGAAGAACGTTGAGCTGACGCCGACCCTGAGGGAATTCATCGAAACGAAAATAAGTTCTATTGAAAAATATTGCCGCGACTGCCAGATTGATGACGATCCGGGGCTAACTTCTACGACGGAAGCGATCGTGGAGGTGGGGAAGGGGACTTTGCACCACAAAAAAGGCGATGTTTACGAAGCACAGTGCCAATTTACTTTCAACGGCAATAAGATTCACGCAAGCACCGATGCCGACGATTTGGAGAAGGCGATCGCCGCAATTCGTGACGATTTGCAGGACCAGCTGACCCGCTTGAAGGGAAAAAAGCTTGACAAAAATAGGAAATAGTGGTAATGTTTCGCTGGAGATAATCATGCGTAAGATAATGGGAAGACGGGCCAGCCTTTTGCCGGGCGGCAGGGGTGTGGAGAGGAAGTTGTTCGCCTGTAACGACTGCAAGGGTATGCACCCTATTGGTGAGTGTCCTGATTTGAGAACATTTGTTACCGGAAGGCGGAATGGCTTCCGTCCAGGAAAGGAGCCTAGGCTAGCGGGGGGTATTAACTATGTAACCCCCCTTTGTTTTGCAATAAGCCCTTTTTGAGGCTTTCTTTTTTTATAAATTGATCTACAATAAGAAAGCGAAAAGCGTGGGGCAAAAACCGCTATTTTTGCTTTATGCCAAGCTTTAGATTTACGCAAATATTATCCAGAGGTAGACCCCAGGTCAAGCCTTTGGGAACCGATGGATGAGGGGTCCTTAGTAATTGGAAGTAATCTTCGAGGAAACATCCTCGATGCCGCATTAGCGGCCTTCGCTTCGCTAAGGTTGCCGCCCGGGAATTTGTACCCCGGGAGGCGAAAATCCTATAAAAATATAAATTAGATGTCATTTTTAACCAAAATTTTCGGCGACGAAAACAAGAATTATTTTAAAAAGCTTGTGCCCGACGTGGAGGCGATCAACGCGCTGGAGGAAAAGTTCAAAGCGATGGATGATGCCCAATTGAAGGCCAAAACCGGAGAGTTCCGGGAACGGCTGGCCAAGGGGGAAACTTTGGACCAGATTTTACGCGAAGCGTTTGCCGTAGTGCGCGAAGCCGCCCGCCGTAATCTGGGCCAGCGGCATTTTGACGTACAGTTGATGGGCGGCATTGTTTTGCACCAGGGGAAGATCGCGGAAATGCGGACCGGCGAAGGTAAAACTTTGACCGCGACCGCGCCGATATATCTCAACGCCCTGCCGGGGTTGGGGGTGCACTTGGTGACCGTTAACGATTACCTTGCCCGTCGCGACGCGGTTTGGATGGGCCAGGTGTATTGGGCATTGGGGTTGACTACGGGCTGTATCAACCACGACCAGTCATTCATATATGATCCGGAGTATAAGCAGGCGCAGGAAACCGAAGATACGATGCGCGACAATCTTGGGTCATTCCATATCTCGCAGGATTTCCTGCGGCCTTGTTCGCGCCGGGAAGCCTACGCCGCGGACGTTACATACGGGACCAACAACGAGTTTGGTTTTGATTATCTGCGCGACAATATGGTTTACCGGCTCGAGGACCGCGTCCAGCGCGACCCCAATTACGCAATCGTCGACGAAGTGGATTCGATCTTGATTGACGAGGCGCGCACGCCGCTCATCATTTCGGCGCCGGATGCCGAGAGTTCGAAGTGGTACCAGGATTTTGCCCGGATAATTCCGCAATTAAAACCCGAAGCTGATTATAATGTTGATGAAAAAGACCGGGCCGCGACGCTTACGGAGGCGGGAATTGCCCGGGTGGAGAAGATAATGGACGTGGGCAACATTTACGAAGAGAAGGGAGTGAAATATTTGCATCATTTGGAGCAGGCGCTGCGCGCCCAGGCGCTTTACCGCCTGGACCGGGATTACGTGGTCAAGGACGGCGAGATCATTATTATCGATGAATTTACCGGCCGCCTGATGCCCGGACGCCGCTGGTCGGGCGGGTTGCACCAGGCTATCGAAGCCAAAGAAGGAGTGGTAGTAAAACCTGAGTCGCTGACGCTGGCGTCAATTACTTTCCAGAATCTTTTTAGAATGTACCAAAAACTGGCGGGAATGACCGGGACGGCCATTACTTCGGCCGAGGAATTCGACAAGGTTTACCAGCTTGATTCGATCCCGATCCCGACCAACCAGAATATTTGCCGCACGGACCTGGCCGACCGGGTTTATAAAACCGAGGAGGCCAAATTCATGGCGGTGGTCAATGAGATAAAAGAAAGGATTGGCAAGGGTCAGCCGGTGCTGGTGGGTACCCGGTCGGTGGAGAAAAACGAATATTTGGGTCGGCTTTTGGAACGGGAAGGCGTGAAGCACGAGGTTTTAAATGCCAAGAACCACGAGCGTGAAGGCGAGATTATTGCCCAGGCGGGCCGTTACAGTGCGGTGACGATCGCCACGAACATGGCGGGCCGCGGCGTGGATATCCTTTTGGGCGGCAATCCCCCCGAAAAGTCCGAGGCACAAAAAGTCCGCGACGCGGGCGGGTTATTCATTATCGGTACCGAGCGGCATGAGGCGCGGCGCATCGACAATCAGTTGCGCGGCCGCGGCGGCCGGCAAGGGGATCCGGGAACGACGCAATTTTTCATTTCGCTGGAGGATGACCTGCTGCGTATTTTTGGCGGCGAGCAAATGAAAAAGCTGATGGACATGCTTAAGGTTCCCGAAGACCAGCCGATCGAATCGGGAATGCTCACCAAGCGGATCGAGGAGGCGCAGACCAAGATTGAGGGGACGCATTTTGATACCCGCAAGCATTTGCTTGATTACGACAGCGTAATGAACAAGCAGCGCGAGGTGATCTATAAGAAGCGCGTCGATATCCTGAAAAAAACCGACGAAGAAATTTACACCTACATGACCGAGCTGGCGGCGAAGGGCAACGCTTCCGACCAATACGCCAAACGCGAGGAGGAAAACGGTCGCGAGCCGATGATCAAGGCGGCGCGCTATATCGCGTTAAAAACGATCGACTTTTTCTGGCAGGAGCATCTGGAATTGATGGATAATGTGCGCGATTCGGTGCGCCTGCGCGCTTACGGCCAGCAGGATCCGCTGGTGGAATACAAAAACGAAGCCAATAAGCAGTTCCGCATCCTTTTGGATACCGTCGAGGCCAATATCCTGCAAAACATCTTAAACGTTACCATTAACAGGAATGTGACGACGACCGCCCAAAAGCCCGCGGCCCAAAAACCCGAAGTCGATTACGGCAAAGTTGACCGCAACGACCCTTGCCCATGCGGAGCGACAAAGCAGGACGGTCGTCCGGTAAAATATAAACATTGCCACGGTAAATAACTTACCTTTTTTGGGCGCAAAGCGGAGTCTCGCCAAAGCCTTGGCGAAGGCGGACGGCAGCGGGAAAAAGTTCAAGAAGTGCTGCGGAAAATAAGAAATTATTAAGATGCAGGATTTTTCCAGAAGGATGACAATCGCGATCCGGGAAGACGTTGCTTCCTGGCAGCTTACCAATACGGTGGGCCACATTGCGGCATATCTTGGCAATAAAATGACGGAACCTTTTGATACAGGGGAATTCTTTGTGTCAAAAGACGGGATACGCATGCCCAGGAATTCCCAGTTCCCGGTGGTTGCGTTGAAGGCGACGAAGGATGGGCTAAAGGATGTGGCGTTTAAACTTCGCAGTACAAAGTTATCCTGGATCATATATACCCAAGAGATGATCGATATGGCGGATGACGAAGAACTGGCCCAGGTTTTGAGCTTGATAAGATCGGAAGAGATGAATATTCTCGGAATCGGAATATTTGGTCCCAAAGACCAACTCAAAGGATTGACCGGCAACCTGCGATTGTGGAAATAAAACCAATAAATTCGGTAAAATTTGAATCATTAGATCGTTATTTTACGAATTTTGCCTTGTTGGCGATGCGCAAATTATAATTACTTTCGCGGAATTTTACGGATAATTTGGCGGTAATCCGCTATTAACCATGGGTGAAGGGTTCGATTTGTTCAGGGAGAACGAAGAAGAAATTCCGGGATCGGAGGCGATACCGGTTTTAGGGGTGGAAAATGCCGCGGACGAAAAACTTGGAAAAGAAAAATCAAAAAAAGCCGCAAAATTCGTGCGTAAGGCGTTGGAAAACGAGATCAAGGACAAAATCTGTTCCCGAAAGTTTGAAAAAGTCAAAGGATCAAGATGGATTCGGGATATGGGTAATTATTACCAGATAGTTCATTTGCAAAAATCAAATCTGGATATTGCTCCGCAAATGACCTATAAGATCGAAGTCGGTGTGCTTGACCGGGAAAAAATAAAGAAAACGGAGGATTATTTCAACAAATACCGCATAAGTAGGGGCAAGCCGCCCGAATCGATTGCCAGAAATGATCTAGATATCGTTTACTGCCGCAACGAGGATCGTTTCGAGGTGGACAACATTACTTTCATTCGGCCCGAAAACGATAAAGAGAAAGAAAAAGTAAAAGAGCAGGTCGCGGCGGCCGGAAAATTGCTGGAGGAATATCTTAATCGGCTTGACGTATTTGGCAAAGAACGGGATAAAGCGGGGTTTCCGAATCTGCGTTCAAGAGAGCAGGGTCCGGCCTTTTAAAATACTAGAGATATGGAGTCATTTGGAATAGCCAAACAATTTTTAGGAAAAGAAGTTGAAATTATTATTGATCGTCCGCTTGGATCAAAACACCCGGAGTTTGGTTTTGTTTACGAAGTTAACTATGGGTATGTTCCGGGGGTGGGAATGCCGGATGGTGAGGATTTGGATTGTTATTGCCTGGGATGGGACATGCCGCTTAAAACTACTCGGGGGCGGGTCGTGGCCGTGGTGCACCGCCGGGACGACGATGACGACAAGCTGATTGTGGCCGCGCCCGGCAAATCATTTGATGACGGGCAGATCGAAAAAGCGATATTGTTCCAGGAAAAATATTTCAAACACATCATAATAATTGATGAAAAATATGGAAACACTCGGTGACAATCAGTTTGAGAATCGGTTGGAGCGGGTTTCCGGATCGGAATTCATAGCCAGTTTCAGAAACGGAAAGGCGATCCTTGAGGGGATGGGGGAAATTCCGACTCGCAGTCCGTTTAATTTCGAAGCCGGACAGATAGTATATAATCTTGACCGGATTTTTGGCGGGAGAGCCAATATTTTTCCGGCGAACAATGAAGAGAAGGAGGAAATGAGGAAATACATCGATACCGCGGTAAATGCGGCCAACAGAGAGTATCAAATGACGCCTATACATTTGCCGGACGAAAAAAGAAAACGGGCCCGGGATTTTGTTTATCAAAAGCTGCGGGATGATTTTGGAATTGACCTGGGTGAATAATCCGAAAATTTCCCGCAGGATTTACTTTTTAGAGTTTTTGTGGTATTTTTGGTTCGAATAAATTGGAATAAATCGGAAATAATCGGGTCATTCCCGGTTTGAACATATTATGAAAAAGAACAATCTGTGGTCGCTGGTTTTTATTTTTGTTTTGGCGTTGGTTTCGGCGGTATTTTGTTTCCCGCAGTACGCAAATTTGTATATCGACAAAACCAATTCGCAATTGAAGTGGAGCTTGCCGCACGTGCCGGAAAAGCAGTTTAACATGGGGCTGGATATCAAAGGCGGTGTCCATCTGGAATACGCGGCGGATTTAAGTTCCGTGGCCGAAGACCAGCGGCCGGTTGTTATGGAAGGTGTTAAAGATTTGATCGAACGGCGCATCAACAGTTACGGCGTGGCCGAACCCCAGATCCAGGTTTCCGGCGAAAATCGGCTGATCGTGGAGCTTCCCGGTATCGACAGTATCCAGGACGCAATCGATTGGATCGGCGCGACGCCCTGGCTCAGCTTCTCGGAAGAGCGGACTAAAGAGGAAAGCGACGCCCTGATTGCCAAAATGAAAGAAATGGAAGGCAAAACGGCGGAAGAAATCATGGCAATTCCCGATATTGCCACGATTTTTGAGGCCAGCGGGACGATAAAAAATCCTTTATATAAAGAAACTGAATTGAGCGGGAAGTATTTGGAGAAAGCAACCCTGGCGTTTGACCCGAATACCGGCGCGCCGCTGGTTTTGCTTAAATTCAATGCCGAGGGATCTAAAATTTTCGAACAGGTGACCGAAAGAAACGTGGGTAAAAGCATTGCGATATATCTTGACGGTCTGTCGATCATCGATACCAACGGCGATAACCAAATCAACGCCGCCGACCGTTACGCGCCTAATGTCAATGAAAAGATATCCGGCGGCGAAGCGCAGATCACCGGGATTGTTAGCGTCAAAGAAGCTAAGACCCTGGTTAAGCGCTTAAACGAAGGGGCTTTGCCGGTGCCGCTGGGCAGCCCGATCACCCAGCAAAAAATCGGCCCGACTTTGGGTGCGCAATCTTTTGATTTGGCGGTTCGGGCGGGTATTTACGGCTTTTTAATGGTGGTGATTTTTATGATGTTTTACTACCGCTTGCCCGGCTTGCTGGCCTCGCTGGCACTGGTGCTTTATTCGGTGGTTTTGCTGGCGATATTCAAGATAATGGGCGTAACGATGAGCTTGGCCGGTATCGGCGGTTTCATTTTATCGGTGGGTATGGCGGTGGACGCCAATGTGCTGATATTTTCCCGTATGAGGGAGGAGCTGGCGTCGGGCAAAAGCTTGGCAGCCAGTATTGAAGACGGTTTCAAACGCGCCTGGCCGGCGATCCGCGACGGCAATTTTACTACCATTGTGGTGGCGCTGATATTGTTTTTCCTCGGTACCAGCTTTGTGAAGGGTTTTGCGGCGACGCTCACCTGGGGTATTTTGCTGTCGATGTACTCGGCGATTGTGGTGACCCGGACTTTCCTGCGGATTTTGGCGCAAACCAAGCTGGGTAAGGCTATCTGGATTTGGAAACCGCTTGCATAAAACGAAATTAATTGAAATTTATAGAAACTGATCGAAATTGGTCGCAAACTCATTAGAACAATAAATTTCCATCAATTTCGCGAGCCTAGCGAGCAGATTTCAATAAATTTCTGAACTTAATTATGATTCCATTTATTAAATACAAAAATTTCTTCATCGGATTAACCTTGCTTGTGATTGTTGCCAGTATCGGCGCGATCGCCAGTTATAAGCTCAAGTTGGGGATTGAATTTACCGGCGGCAGCGTGATTAGCCTTGAGTATAAGGCGGCGCGGCCGGATAATTCCGTGATCCAGGAAAAGATTGCCGCTCTTAATCTGGGGGAGGCGCCGACCGTTTACGCGGAAGGCGAGAAAGGGGTGATCATCCGCGCGGTGACGTTGGATACCGCCACCCATGCCAAAGTGCTGGAAGCTCTGAAGGAGACGGGAGAATTCGAGGAAAAGAGTTTTGAATCCATCGGACCGGTGGTGGGGAAGGAGCTGACCTCGAAAATGACCGTTTTGGTGCTGATTTCGCTGGTGGCCATGCTTATTTATATTGCAATCGCTTTCAAGAGCGTTCCCGGGCCGGTAAGTTCCTGGCAATATGGCGTGGCGTCGTTTTTGATCTTGTGCCATGACGTATTGGTGCCGCTGGGGGTTTTCGCGGTTCTGGGGGCTTTCTACGGGGTGCAGATCACTATCCCGATCATTACCGCCCTGCTCATCGTGGTGGGTTATGCCATTAATAACGTGATCGTGGTTTACGACCGCATTCGCGAGAATCTTGTGCGCGACCATCGGGCCAAGTTCGAAGAAATTGCCGACCGTGCCATCAACCAGACCTTGAGCCGCCAGATCAACACGTCCGTGGCCACGCTTTTGCCGGTATTCGCGCTGTATTTTTGGGCGGGAGACAGCCTTAAATATTTCGCGCTGGCCTTGATCTTGGGGATTACGGTGGGAACTTATTCTTCGGTATTTTTAGCTAGCCAGATATTGGCGGTGTGGATGGATTTCGACAAGAAAAGAGGTAACTAGTGCGACACTAATGTGGTTTCGCGCATTTAGAACATTCAAATCCGGCCAGATTCGATGAACGACGACGAAATTGTATCCTGTGTGATACATTAAGGAGGAGTGAAGTGGAGGGTGGCCGGATTTCAATGTTCCCTTAACGGGCAGGATTTATCCGGCCCGTTTTCGTTGTTGCTTGTCGCTAATGTAGTACATTGACTACATAACGCTCCGCGCGCCTAGAAACCGGGCCGGATAAATCCTGCTAAATGCGCGAAACCACATTAGTGTCGCACCGGGCAATACCCAATTTAGTTCAAAATAGCTTAAAATACCGCCTCGAGAGGGGCGGCATTTGACAAAATTTTGAAAATACTATATAATAATTAATGACTCAGAAAATCGGTAGTGCGGTCTCGCGGAATTATATCCGTAACCCGTATCGGTTTGTACCGCATCCATATCGTGCCCAAAGCACGGGTCGGGATTGCGGTAGTCATGGATCTGTTCCCGAATTATCTTCAACTGTAATTTCCACCTTTCGGCTACAAAGAATTTATCATTCGTCGGCAGATTTAATTTAAATATGCCTTCTCATTCTTCATTCTTTTCGCTCGAAAGCTGAAAATTTCGTTCTGAAAATAATTCGGGAACGGATCCATATATAAAATTTATTAATTGGTATGATGAACATAAATTATCAGGACATCTGCCGGGAACTTCTTGACCAGCTTCCGGCCAAGCAGCGCGAGGTTATCGAACGCCGTTTTGGTTTGAAGGGAGGTGAGAGAGAGACCCTAGAATCGATTGGCAAGAGCCACGGTATTTGCCGCGAGCGCGTCCGACAGATCGAAAAGGTGAGCCTGGCAAAAATGAAGAAAAAGGCTTCCGGTTACAAGGAGGCATCTAAAATGTTTGCCAAGCATTTAAAGAACGTGGGCGGCGTGCGCGAAGAAAACGCACTTTTAGGGGAGCTGGGCGGAGCCGAATATAAATCGCACGCTTATTTCTTGCTGACCCTTTCGGGGGATTTCATCCGCGTGAGCGAAAGCGAGGATTTCAACAGCCTTTGGGCGTTAAACAAGGAATCGCTGGAAACCGCCAAGGAATTCATTAAGGCGGCGCAAGTCAAACTTGAAGAAAAGAAACAATTGGCGTCGTCGCGCGAACTGGCCGTGGCCGCAAACTTGAAGAAACCCATTGCCGAAGCCTATTTGGGAATTTCGCGCCGGGTGCAAAAGAACAAGGAAGGTTTGTACGGCTTGCGCGAATGGCCCGAAGTGAGCCCCAAGGGAATCAAAGATAAAATCTATTTACTTTTCAAGAAAACCCGCAAACCGCTCCATTTCACGGATGTGGCCACCAAGATCGAGGGTAGTTTGGTACAGACCGTGCACAATGAGCTTATCCGCGACAAGAGGTTTGTCCTCATTGGCCGGGGTATTTATGCCTTGCGCGAGTGGGGCTATGTTGAGGGCGATGTGAAGGATGTCATACTGAGCATTTTCCAGACGGAAAACAAGCCTTTGAGTAAGGACGAAATACTGGAGCGCGTCATGAAACAGCGCCTCATCAAGGAAAACACCGTGCTCATGAACCTGAGCAACAAAAAGTTTTTTTCGCGCGACAATGAAGGCAAATATTGGCGCGGAAACGTACAAGAAGCGTAATCTTTCAATTATAGGCGACTCAAGCTATAATCAAAGCGTATCTGCGACGCTTCTTTTGCGTTTTAAAATCTGTAACTTTCTTAAGGTGCGTTTTCGGGGGTGTTGAAGATTTCGAAGATTCCTTGGGGGTGTCCCCTTTGGCCCCCGCCTTGGCGGGGGAAAACTTTTGGAAAATATAATAAATTACAAGAATGAGGGTGGGGAATTGAGAACGGCACATAATCCTTAATTCCTAATTCTTAATTCGAATTTTTTTTGATGTTTGCTGAAATTGGGGAAGGACTCGCATACGCATGGAATGTTTTCTGGTACTGGTGGTGGGTACCGGGCTTTTTCTATTTCCAAGGCAAATTCGATCATTACTGGAAATGGTGGCGCCGGGAAATGTGGTACGGGACTTTCTATAAACCGATTTTGCTTGAGATCAAGATCCCGAAATTAATCCCCAAACCGATTAAGGCCATGGAGATGACTTTTACGGCTTTGCACGGTGCAACCTATAACGATCCGGATTGGTGGGAAAAATACATATCCGGCGAGCCGCAAACCAGCTATTCATTCGAGATCGCGTCTATTGACGGACAGATCCATTTTTATATTCGCGTCCATGCCGATTACCGCGAACAGGTTGAAGCGGCAATCTATTCGCAATTTCCCGGGGCCGAGATCGAGGCGGTGGCCGATTATACCAAGCAGGTGCCCATGGACATCCCTAACCGCGAATGGGATCTTCACGGTTGGGACTGGAAGATGTTGAAACCCGCGAATTATCCACTTCCGACCTATACGGCCTACGAAGACGAAAATAAAAGCGCGGAGGAAGAGGAAAAGATTGACCCTTTCACTGCCCTAATGGAAGGTATGAGCAAGATTAAGCCCGGCGAACAGATGTGGGTGCAGATCCGTGCCAAACCGATTTATTATTCCTTGCCCAGCGGTGAAAAATTTGTTCAAGAGGGTGAACATTTACGCGATGTTTTGGCCAAGCGTATCGATGAAAAAAAGATGAAGCTGCCGCCGTTGTGGAAAGAATTACTCGATTTTATCGTTAACGGTGCCAAGCCCGAGGAGGAAAAGGCCCAGGAGCTTTTTCCGGCGGAAATGCGCTTGACGACCGGGGAAAGGGATACTATCGATGCGGTGGAGAAAAAGTATTCAAAACCGATATTTTCCTGCACGATTCGCAATATTTACCTAGGAAAGCGGGATGTTTGGTTTAAACCCAACCACCGTCATTTTTACAATTATTTCAACCATTTTACCAATCCGGACATCAATTCGCTGTGGATCTGGACCAAAACTTTAACGCGCGTCAAGAAATCACCGTTTTGGTTCGTGAATTATATCCAGGAGCGCCGCGCGTACGTGAAGCGCCGCCGCATGTACCGGGTTTACCGCGACCGGCTGGAATATTACAGTCCGTGGGAGGGTGGCGACGAAGGGGCCAAGATCAGGCTGAATACCGAGGAACTGGCCACGCTTTATCACTTCCCGTCGCATATCGTTTCGCCCACGCCCGGCATTCAGCGCACCGAGGCCAAGGAAACCATGGCGCCGTTCAACCTACCGGTCTGACAATCCAAAAACGATCCCTGGAGGGATCGTTTTTGGATTGTCAAATCCCAAGCGCCAAATAAATTCTAATGATCAAAGTTTAAATATTAAAAATTTTGGTCATTGGGATTTGTTTGGGATTTGGTGCTTGGAATTTGGAATTTATGTACTGTTGGTCAAAATCCGCCAAACGAGTTAAAATGAAAAAATATTATTCCTTATCCAGAGGTAGCCCCGCGACAAGTCCTTGGAACCGATGGATGAGGATTCCAAAGCGAAGCGCGAGTACTCTTGCAAGGAAACATCCTTGACGCCGCGCTAGCGGCTTCGCTTTGTTAAGGCTGCCGCCCGTGGGTTCGTCGCGGGAGGCGAAATTCCTTTAGAAAATATAAATTCGATTAAGATATATATTTGATGGCCGACGATAAAGATTTAATTTACCTGGGCGAAGTTACTTGGCGGGGTAAAAACACGAAGTTTGGCATTAAGACCGACGACCGCCGCCGGCATATTTACCTTGTGGGTAAAACCGGTATGGGCAAGTCCAACATGCTGGAAAACATGGCCATCCAGGATATCCAGGCGGGGCGGGGGGTGGCGTTCATCGATCCGCACGGCGAGGCCGCCGAAAAGCTTTTGGATTACGTGCCTTCGTGGCGGGTTAACGATGTTATTTATTTCAACCCGGGGGACGTGAGTTATCCGACGGCGTTCAACGTGATGGAAATTACCAATCCGGAACAACGCAATCTGATCGCGTCCGGGTTGATGGCGGTTTTTAAAAAGATTTGGCCTGATGTGTGGTCGGCCCGCATGGAATATATTTTAAACAACGCGCTTTTAGCGCTTTTGGAATATCCCAATGCGACCTTGCTGGCGATAAACCGGATGTTTTCTGATCCGGGTTTTCGCTCCAAGGTGGTGGAGAAGGTGACCGATCCGATCATTAAATCATTCTGGCTGACCGAATACGCCAATTACGATCCCAAATACGAACGGGAATCCACCGCGGCCATCCAGAACAAAATCGGCCAATTTATCGCTAATCCTTTGATGCGCAATATCCTGGGTCAGGTGAAATCCAATATCGATATGCGCAAGATCATGGATGAAAAGAAGATCTTGATCGTCAATATTTCCAAGGGTATGGTGGGTGAGGACAGCTCCCGGCTTTTTGGCGCGATGCTGATCACTAAACTCCAGCTGGCGGCGATGTCGCGCCAGGATGTTCCCGAAGAGGAGCGCGAAGATTTTTATCTTTATGTCGATGAGTTCCAAAATTTTGCCACCGAATCGTTTGCCAACATTTTATCCGAGGCGCGCAAATATCGCTTAAACCTGATCCTGGCCAATCAGTATCTGGGACAGCTTGAAGAGATGGGCGCGACCGGTAAAAGCTCCAAGGTTAAGGACGCGGTTTTTGGCAATGTGGGTACAATGGTGATTTTCCGCGTTGGCGCCGAAGACGCGGAATTTCTGGAGCCGGAATTCGCCCCGGATATTTTGATCGAGGATTTTGTGAATCTGGGGAAATACCATGTTTATTTGAAATTGATGATTGATGGCATTACCAGCGCGCCGTTTTCGGCGCACACCCTGCCGCCCATCGAAAAACTTTTGGTTTCGGAAAGGGAAAAGATCGTTAATTCTTCCCGCGAGCGTTACAGCGTGCCGCGGGCGATCATTGAGGAAAAGATTGCCAAATGGACCGGGGAGATGGACGAGTCCACGGTCAATAATCCGCCGGCCAAGGGGAACAACCAGTCCAAGATGCATGAGATAATTTGTTCGATGTGCAATAAGAAGACCAAGGTGATTTTTGAGCCGGAGCCGGGAAGAAAGGTTTATTGCAAACCGTGTTTGAAAAAACTTCAGGAAGCCAACGGGCCCAGGCCGGACGGTGGCGCGCCTCGGGCTTTAACGCCGGGAGCGGGAACGGCGGCGATGCCGTCCGCGGCCGCAACCCCGGCACCTTTTGCAACGCGCGCAAATTCCGTAACTTCTGCAACTCCGGCCGCGGCCGCAGTTTCTGCGAACCCGCCGGCGGTAGGGCCGTTGCAAAGCAACCATACCCCGACGGGCAGCAGCATGCCGGTGCGGCCGGTGGCGGCACCATCGAATAACGGGTACCGTTCGAATTCTTATAATCCGCCGGCAAATAACCCGTCAAATGCGCCGGCAAGCAGGTCGGTGACAAACAATATTCCCACAAATAATGTGTCGACGGCCGCGACGGTACAACCCCGGCCCCGCTTATCGTTGACCGATTTGGCGCGTACTGAACCGGTGCGGTTCTCCGGTCAGAAAAAAACGGATGTGCCGCGGGTGAAAAAAGAGGTGCACATGGATGAGTTGAAGAAGGCGCTCAGCGACGCGCTGGGCGGCGCGTTGAAGCGCAACGACGAAAGTTCCGGGAACAAGCCGGAGTGATTTGGCATCATTATAATCCCATATCCATAACCAAGATTTCCATGAAAACCCTAAAAAACGGCAATTTTAAAAATAAACGGGTGCTTGTGCGTTGCGATTTTAATGTGGCCATGGATGACAATGGCAAGATCACCGAGGACTTCCGGATCGCCAAGGCTTTGCCGACGATCAAATTTCTTTCCAAGAGCGGCGCGGTGGTCGTGCTGATGAGTCATTTGGAAAAGTCCGGCCGCCTGGTGAGCCTGGAGGCGGTGGCCGAGAGATTGGGCCAGCTTTTATCTGACGAAGTTGAATTTTTGGATGATTGCGTGGGCGAGCGGGTGGAAAGAGAGATTAAGGCGGCTTTGCCGGGACAAATTCTGTTGTTGGAAAATCTTCGCTATCATAAAGAGGAGAAGCTCAATGACGACAATTTTGCCCGCAAACTGGCTCATCTGGGCAATGTTTACGTGAATGAGGCGTTTTCCTGCTCGCACCGGACACATGCGTCGATCGTGGGCGTTCCCAAATATTTGCCGTCGTACGCGGGCCTGTTGCTTGAAGAGGAACTTGCCAATCTTTCGCGGATCATTAAAAATCCAATCCATCCGTTCGTGGTGGTCATTGGCGGTGCCAAAGTGGAGACGAAGAGCAAGATGATAGTTAATATTTCCCGGATCGCTGACCATGTCCTGATTGGTTCCAAGATCGGTGAGGACATTCTTATTCAAAAACAACAATTAATGGGGCGCCGCCCGGTAAAACGCGATCCGGCGGTGGATGCCATTGACCTGACCAGTTCCAAGATTCACATGCCGATCGACGGCGTACTGGCGTTAAACGATATTTCTGAAGGTTATTTGCGGACGGCGGCGGTCGGGACGATGCGGCGCGAAGAGGATATTTATGATATCGGCCCGGAAACGATAAAATTTTTCACCGAGATCATCCGGGATGCGAAAATGATCTTTTTTAACGGTCCGGTGGGCTTGTTTGAAAAGCAGGAATTTTCCGCCGGGACCAAAATGCTGCTGGAGGCAATATCGCGCGCCCATAATGCCTACCGCGTTGCGGGGGGCGGCGAGACGATCGAGGCGATCCATAAATACGGGGCGGAAAGGGTGTTTAATTTTATTTCTACTGGCGGCGGGGCGATGTTGGATTATTTATCGGGGAACGTTTTGCCCGGAGTGGCGGCTTTGGACCGGAGTCCGGCCGAAGTCGCCGAAGAGATCGCGCCGGAGAAGACATCGATTCCGATTCCTAAACCTAAAACAAGATGATAAACGGGAAAAAGATAAAAAACATGGACTTGGCTGCCCGGCGTATCCGGCAGGCGGTTGAAAATTCGGAAAGAATAATTATTTACGGCGACTCGGATTTGGATGGGGTGGCGTCATCGATCATGGCTGGGGAAATCGTTAAAAATCTGGGCGGCAAAGTGGCGGCGTACTATTTTCCCGTCCGCGAAACAGAGGGTTATGGAATCACGGAAACGGCGTTGGAAAAGCTTAAAATTTACGCGCCGGGGCTTTTGGTGGCGGTTGATCTGGGGATTGGTAATTTTCGTGAGGTGAAGACGGCCCGCAATCTCGGTTTGTCTACGGTCATTGTCGACCATCATGAAATCCTAGACGGGGTGCCGGAAGCGGATGTAATTGTTGATCCCAAGCAACCCGGGGACGAATATCCGTTTAAATTATTTGCGGCCGCGGGGTTGGTATTTAAGCTGGCCGAGGAGGTTTTCGGGCATGATTTTTGCGGGAGCTTGCGGCAGAGTTTTGCGGAGCTTGCGGCGCTGGCCACGATGGCGGACATGATGCCTCGCGAAGAGGGGAATAAGGACATCATTAGCGAGGGGATGAGCACACTCAAAATGTCATTCCGGCCGGGCATCCGGGCTTTTTTTGATACGGATGCGTTCTTTGAGAACGATTCGCGTAATTTTAACAACCGGGTTAATCGCATCATTACGGTTTTAAACGTCCGGGATGTCCGCAACGGGGTACCGGCGGCGTTTGAGTTGCTGACCGCGACTTCCCTGGACCGATCGGCCGAATTGATACGGGAATTTCTGTCGATCAACGAACTGCGGCGCAAAAAAATCGACGCGATGGTCCAGACCGTTGAAAAACGTCTCGATCCGGCCAAGTCGATAATTTTTGAGGGTGACGCGGAATGGGAATCGAATTTATTGGGAACGATCGCGTCGATTTTAAGCCTCAAATACCAGAGACCGACTTTTATTTATAAGAAATTGGAAACCGAAAGCCAGGGAACGGTGCGGTCAATCGACGGTATCGACAGCGTGGCGCTGATGAAAAAATGCAAAGACCTTCTTATTACCTACGGCGGCCATCCCAAGGCCTCGGGGTTTCGCGTAAAAAATGAAAACTTGGGTATATTTAAGCAACGTTTGATTGAAAATATTTTTGCGGGCTGATATAATCTATTATAAAATAATAAATCAAAAAAATGAACCAAGGGATGGAAGGGTCTCTAGAAGATTCGACAGCCGTAACGAGTGCTGAGTTGCAAGAAAAAGAAAGCAATAATCCAAAGGAAGAATTAATAAAATATTTGAGCCAGAATGGAGAACTAACCGAAGAGGTTTTGGCTGCCATTGATAAATTTGAAGCATCAATGGATAAGCAAAGATCTTCAGAGGCCGGTAATTTATATTTTGAAAACCAAAGGAAATTTTTTGAAGAATTAGAAAAAGCGGTTGGAAAAATGTCAAAAAAAATTGATATTCTTGATATTCTTCCTGTTATATTGCTTTGTTACGCTGCGGTTCCATTAGCGGCGGCATTGGCTTTGAATTTTGAATTGGTATCTGAAGAACTTGTAAAAACCAGCTTTAATGTTTTTGTGGGTGCGGGGTTGGGTGCTTTGGTTGCGGTTATAAATGGCAAACGTGTGACGAATAAATTTTCAGATTGGGTCAATCTGAAAAAAGAAGCTTTTTTGCGCAAAGAAACAGACAAAGAAATATCATAAAAAAATAGTGAGTTTTTTTATGTATAGTCATTGAATTACTAACCAAAAAATAATGGACCTCAAATCAAACCCTAAAGAGCCGCTCATTCGCGCTTACCAGATACTCAAATTCACTCCCGAAGAAATCACCGAAGCTCTGGGCGATCTGGCCGGCCTCCAGCAACTGGCCGCTGCCACGGAACTGTTAAAAGACCTTACCGAAGAGGAAGCCAAGGACCTAACTACCCGCTTCGCGGCCCTGCCCGAAGATGAAAAGAAAAAAGAGATCGAAGCTATCGCACAGAAGCGCATGGCCAATGGCGATTTTAAAGCTAAGGCCCAGGCCGCGGTGGGAAAAGTGCTGGCCGACCATGTGGTCTACCTCAAAACCCGGGGCGACGACACCCAGAAGGCGCAGATAGCTCAAGAGTTGACTGGGGTTTAAGGGGATCGTTAATATTGTTGTAGTTGGTTTATTGAAGGCGCAAATACTTCTTGATATCTTTCGGCGGCTACGCCAAAGCCTCGAGTTTTTGCGTAAAAAATGATAATTTGGGAAAATGTTTAATCGATAATCTTGGGAAAAATTAGCAATTCCCATAAATCAATGGCAAATATCAAGGATGCTTTATTGCAAGCTTATACGATACTGGAATTTGCGCCCCAGGAAATCGACGAGGCGATAAGCAATATTATTACGCAGCAGCAGGCGGCGGCAATCGAAGTTTTGATGGCCGATATGACCCAGGAAGAAATTGTTTCGCTAAACGTCAAATCCACACAGGGGCCGGAAGAGGAAAGGATAAAGGAAGTCGAGGGCCTTTTGCTTAAAAGGAGCGCAAACGACGGATTTAATGCCAAGGTCGCGGCGGCAATGAGCGAAGCTATCGCCGAACATATTGAGCAGTTAAAAACCATGGGGGATAAATTCCAGAGGATGCGCTTGGAAAAAGTGTTTTGGGATATTATTAGACCCGCTGCTTAAATATTCCCTACTGTAATTTCCATATTATCGCCGCGTTAGCGGCGCCCACGGGAACCGGCTGCGAATAATCCATTACTCGCTCGCCTCGCCGAAGCCTACGGCGTAGCGCGGGTCGACAGACTTTAAGTAAAAACCCGCTTTGCGGAACCTTGATTTCGCTGACGCTTGATTAAGTATGCCTCCCTCGTTTTTGCAAAACGAGACCGCGAACGAACATTCTTCATTTTTTTCGCTCGAAATCTGAAAATTTCGCTACAGGAATATTCAAGAGCAGGTCTATTGACAAATAACTTTTTTAATTGTTAAAATGACATGCCGGACGGAAAACCCAAGCCGGTAAAGCAACTACCCCGAGAAGGCCGCGAGGCCGACAAGGGGAGGAAAGTCCGAACTTCCACTCCGTCGCAAGACGAGTTAAAAAAATAGAGGGTAATACCCTTCAGCCGTAGGGCGTATCGGGAAACTCTTTTCTTTACGAAATTCTTTTATTGACGCCTGAAGCGAAGCGAAAGGCGGTTCAACGAAGATACTCCGTGGCGTAAGCCCGGGGAGCTTCATTTCGTCGCGAGAAGCTTAAAAAACGAGGAAATGCACATACCTATTTGTGCATTGACGAGATTTTTAAGCTTCGCAGCAGAAAGAAAAGAATTGCAGTTGAATAGGGTTTTCTGATACGCCCTATAGCTTGAGGTGCGAACAGTGACGTATGCCAACGAAAGACGGCATAGTCCCGCGCCAAAGTGGCGCGGGAGCAATTCCATGGCGACATGGAAGTGAAACGGCTAAATCCTTATTGGATGCAAGGTCAAACCCCCCACAGAATGCGGGAGGTAAAAGTAGACCGCTTGAGGCCGCGGAGCAATCTGCGGTCCAGATAAATGGTTGCTTCGCCACGCCATAGTTTTAGCGGCGGCGGGATCAACCCGCTTTCGTCAAGACTCCAGCGTGGTAAGACAGAATTCGGCTTATTGCCGGCTTGGGTTTTCCGTCCCGCTTCCGAAATTGCCCGCCGTTAGGAGCATGTTCCTTTTGTTCCGCGTCCCCTTGGGACCGTCCCAAAAGGGCGGTTTCAATATCGGCACTGGGACGCTATGTCACATCATTTTTTGAATGGCGGGTTGCTCAATATTGAAAGCAAGGGAATTACGGTGCCGGCGATAATTTTGGCGGTTTCCGCGGTGGTTAGCCGTTTGTTGGGAGTGGCGCGGGATTGGCTGCTTTCGGAGCGCTTTGGCGCCAGCGCCGACCTTGATGTTTATTTTACAGCCTTCCGGATACCCGACCTGATATATAATCTGCTGGTTTTCGGCGGAATCGTGGTGGCTTTTTTGCCGCTTTTTTCGGATTATTACGCCAAAGACAAGGCAAGTGCCTGGCGGTTTGCGAATAACACGTTAAACGTTTTTCTGGCGCTGTTGGTATTGATCAGCGCGATTTTGTTTATCCTTACGCCGCAGTTGACGGCGATGATTGCGCCGGGTTTTGGCGAGGCGCAGCTGGCCAAGACAATATTTTTGAGCCGGATAATGTTTTTAAGTCCAATACTTTTTGGTGTCGCGTCGATATTTTCGGGGGTGCTGCAATATTTCCAAAGGTTTCTGGCTTACAGTTTGGCGGCATTGCTTTATAATGCCGGGATCATTGCCGGAATTTTATTTTTGTCACCCTATTTGGGAATCACCGGCGTGGCGCTGGGCGTGGTGGCGGGGGCATTTTTGTATTTGCTGGTGCAGATCATTCCGGCGATAAAATGCGGTTTTTGTTATCGGCCGGTTTTTTCCCTGAAAGACGCATCGCTGAAGCGGGTTGCCGGGCTGATGTTGCCCCGGACGCTGGGGATCGCCGCCAACCAGATCAATCTGATCGCGCCCACGATCATCGCATCGACCTTGGCTGCCGGTTCGATCACGGTCTTTAACCTGGCGAGCAATATTTATTCGTTGCCGGTGGGGATAATCGGGGTTTCCTGGGCGACGGCGGCGTTTGCGTCATTTTCCCGATCCTATACTGAAGGTAAAAAAAACGAATTGGCGGAAAAATTTTCCACATCGTTTCGCCAGATCGGATATTTCGTGGTGCCGGCGGCGTTCTTATTGTTTGTTTTGCGCCAGCCGGTTGTTGATCTTTTGTATTACCACGGCCAATTTGGTTATGAAGCGGCGCAGCTGACCGCGGCGGCGCTGGGGGTATTTTGCCTGGGAATATATTTCTCGTCGATGATGCCGGTAATTTTCCGGTTGTTTTTCTCGATCCGTGATACCGCGTCGCCGACGGTAAGTACGGTGATTTCGGTGGCGGCCAACATTTGGTTAAATTATATTTTTGTCGGGATGCTGGCGGCGGGGCCGCTGGCGGATTTGACCCGGGAAATTTTTGGTTTGGCCGCGGCAACCGATATCTCGGTGCTGGGACTGGCGTTTGCGTATAGCGCGGCCAACATCCTGCAATTTGCGATTTTGGCGGTGTTGGTTGGGTTAAGACGGGATATCCCAACGCGGGTTTCCCAGATTGCCGGGTCATTGCTAAAAACCTATATTGCTGGTATTTTTATGGCGGTTGCGGTATATTTGGTTAGTGGCGCGCTGCCGCAGAAAACTACGTCCCAAGTCTTGCTTAATCTTGTGTTGGCAGCGGGAACGGGTGGCGCGGTTTATATTTTGGCGACAATATTAATGAGGTCGCCCGAATTGGTCCCGATAAGGGCGCTTTTGCAAAGAAAATTATAATGAGTTTCGATCAAACCAAAATAAGAAATTTCGTCATTATCAGCCATGTGGATCACGGCAAGTCGACGCTGGCCGACCGCTTTTTGGAAGTGACTGGCACGATCAAAAAGGACAAACTGGAGCCCCAGCATTTGGATATGATGGACCTGGAAAAAGAGCGGGGGATCACGATCAAAATGCAGCCGGTAAGGATGGAATACAAGGGATATATTATGAACCTGATCGATACTCCCGGCCATGTCGATTTCGGTTATGAGGTTAGCCGCAGCCTGGAGGCGGTGGAAGGCGCCATCCTTTTGGTGGATGTGGCGCAGGGAATCCAGGCGCAGACGTTGGCCAACCTTGACCTGGCGCGAAAGCAAAATCTGGTGATAATCCCGGCAATCAATAAAATTGATTTACCTTATGCCAAAGTGGACGAGGCCAAATTGGATTTGGCCACATTGTTGGGAATCTCGCCCGACGATATTTTCGCCATTTCGGCCAAGTCGGGCATTAATGTGGAATCTTTATTAGATGAGGTGATTGCCAAGGTTCCCGCGCCGCAGGGCGATCCGCAAAAACCGTTGCGGGCGCTAGTGTTTGATTCCAAATACGATCCGTACCAGGGTGTGATCGCCTATGTGCGCGTTTTGGACGGCAGCACGGTTTACAACGATAAATTATTTTTGATCCAGAATAAGGCGGAGGGCCTTGTAAAAGAAACGGGATATTTTAAGCCCCAGCTTACCAAGTCTGAAGGTATTGGCACTGGTGAGATTGGCTATATTGCCACGGGCATCAAAGACCCGGAAAAAGTGCGGGTGGGCGAGACTATAACCCTGGCCTCGGCATATAACGAAAAACTTAAGGTGTTTTTGGTGCAGGCTTTGCCCGGTTATGCCGAGCCCAAACCCATGATCTTTGCCTCGGTATTTCCGGAAGACGCGGCCGATTTCGATAATTTGAAGGTGGCGCTGTCCAAACTTAAATTAAGCGATCCGTCGTTTATTTTTGAGCCGGAAATGAAGGAATTTTTGGGCCGCGGCTATCGTTGCGGATTTTTGGGGACGCTCCATGCGGAAATCGTTTGCGAGCGGCTTTTTCGGGAATTCGACCTTAATCTGATTATATCTTCGCCGTCGGTGGTTTATAAAATAAACAATACCAAGGGAGTCGAGCAGACAATCTATACCAGCAGCGACTGGCCCGATCCGGCTTCGATTGACGAAACGTTCGAGCCTTGGGTCAAATTGGAAATTGTGACCCCGATTGATTATTTGGGCGCGATTTCCGACCTGGCCAAGGACTATGGCGCGATCTATGTTAAAACCGACTATGTCGGCAATGAAAAATTATTGCTGATATACGAAATTCCGTTGCGCAAGATCGTGAGCGGTTTTTATGACGATCTCAAGGGAGTGAGCCAAGGCTATTCGTCGATGAATTATGAAATGATCGGGTATCGCAAGGCCAACCTGGTGAAATTGGATATTTTGATCAATGGCGAGAGGGAAGAGGCGTTTGCCAAGATCATTCCCGAGGAAGACGCCCTTTCCGAAGGGCGCAAGATAGTTTCCAAGCTCAAGGACAAGTTGCCGACGCAGATGTTCTCGCTGCCCATCCAGGCGGTCCTGGGAGGCAAGGTGGTGGCGCGCGAGACGCTGGGTGCCAAACGCCGCGACGTGACCGCACCTTTGTATGGCGGCGACGTGACGCGCAAAAACAAACTTTTGAAAAAGCAAAAAGAGGGCAAGAAAAAACTGCAAGCCCGCGGCCAGGTTCATATCCCGCCCAAAGTTTTCATGGATATGTTCAAGAGCGGTTAAGTCTGGAATGATAGTAAAAATTCCCCAAACTAAAAAGCGCCGGTTTATCCGGCGCTTTTTGGTCTAATTTTTTCGACTATACGCTAAAGAGGGGCGCAACTAAAAGCAAGACGGTGCTCAATGCAACTAAAATGATCATGACCTTCCAAATCCTTTTGATGATTGTTCTTGATTTCATGGTTTGTTGGTTTTGGTGTAAAATTATGTATCGGCCGGTTTTTGGCCGCCTTGCGGGCGGTCTTACATTCTATTTATCTGCCATTTTGGGCCTTAAGTCAAGCCGATATCTTACCTTTAACTTTGCGCCTTGAGTTTTGCGCTTAATTACGTGGCGGTTAAAATTCCCCGGGTCAAAAAAAAGCGGTCATTGAAATCAAAGCTGGTCGCGGCCGCGGCCGGAGCGGCGGCGTTGGGCGCGGTGGCGTTCCTGGGGTTTTCCAACTGGCGCATTTATTCCGACCGGCAAAAGATGCAGGCCCAGGTCGATACTCTGCTGGAGCAGATCCAAATATTGGAAGAGCGGCGCCAGGTGCTCCAAGCCGGGCTAAATGCCGCCCAAGGCGAGGATTTCCAAGAGGAGAAGATGCGCGACCAAGGCTACAAAAAACCCGGCGAAGAAGTAATCGCGGTTTTGCAAGACAAACCCGCCGATGCCGCCGGCCAGGATGCGGTCGAAAGCGGCGGTTTCTGGCAGGACCTGTGGGAAAAAATCTCGAATATCAAATAATTTTTCGGGGGACTAGCACTCATTACAAATTCCGCAGTCCATGGCGGCGTTGCCCGGTGTTTACAGTATCGGAAAAAAAATGTAGCATTGAGTTGTTTGTTGCGGTTTATTGGCATGCTTCGCATGCCAAATGTCACTAGACGACCGAATCCTCCTTGCGTTTGGATTTGGCGGGCTTTGCCCGCCGAAGTCCCGCCAAGGCGGGACGAAGGTCGCTTTCGCGAACCTATTTGCGGGCTTTGCCACGCCGTAGGTTCGCTACTGCGAACCGAAGGCGGGTGTCGTATAACGGCTATTATGCAACCTTCCCAAGGTTGAAACGAGGGTCCGACTCCCTTCACCCGCTCCATTCTAGTACAAAGACTGGTTTTATCGTCAAAATTTCTCGCGGCGGCTATCGCCGCCCATTGAATTGCGGGCCTTCCCGTGATTTTTTTGGCGGAAAGAGGCAGGTCCGAGCCGAAGATTTTTTTGGTGGATGCTTTTTGGGCGGAAAGATCGGCATTTTGAGCGATTCCCCTTATATTTTGAGCGTCTTTTAGCCATTCCCGCATCGGTCCGAGCCAAGCATTTCGTCCCCCCGATCAAAATCGCTTATTTTCTCTTCTAACGACTTCTTCCGGCTCATAAGGTTGGCTTTTCTCTCAACATGGGTTTCCCGCTCAATATCTTAATCAAGATAGCCGTCCAAGAGCCGCGGGAGCTTGCCGTTAATGTTCTGCGGTTCGTTGCGCGATTCTTGAACAAGGATGGCCGAAGATTGGGCAAGTTCTCGTTCTTCTTCTGCGGTCATTTGGAATAATCGGCTTGCCCAATCTTCGGGCAAGGAAAATTCTTCAAGCAAAGATGATAACTGCCGATCTATTTCTTCCGCCCGAACGAAAAGTTCGGCGCATTTAACCGTCTTTGATTTTTTGCGTAAATACCACTGGCTACATTATACAATGTTTTTGATTTAAGCTTTACGAATTGCCAAAATGTGGTAACATCATTAACTTGATAAGCAAAAACAGGCCAAAATCATGCAAAGACTAAAGATAAGATACATTACCGATGATGAATCGTTCAACCCTTCGTTTGGCGGACAGTATAAAAACAAACAAGGTCAAACTTGCTTGTTAACTCATCCGCAAGCGTCAACTTTGAGGGTGATGGACAAATTGAAAACGTCCGAAGATCAATTTGAGTTTTACTGCTACGCATATCTTCGGGAATTGCTTGATTTGTGGCTAATGAAGCCGGAAGCAAAAGCTGCTTTGGGTGTGTTTGATAAATTGCATAAAAAGTACGGTATGCCTTGGCGGGGGAACGTCAAAAATACTTTGCCCGCCATAGAATCTTGGACAGATCACAGAATTATTACAAAAGACAGAATCGATATCCAAAAGATCAAGGAAGAATTCGATAAGTATTTTGAGTATGAGTTTGTTTTGTACTAAAAAAGCTGCGGACCATGCGAAGGTCCGCGCCGTTGGTGTTTTTTTAATGTTGGATATGATGCGCTGCATAATGGGTAAACTATTATGAGAAATATTATTCAATTTCATATTTCCAAAGGCGAGAAATATTATATAGTCCAGGGGGTTGATTTTCCGGTAATAACACAGGCCGAGACTTTAGACCAGCTTGTGAGGAATATTAAAGAGGCGACGGAGCTTCAGCTGGAAGGGGAAGACCTTGCAAGTTTCGATTTGGCTCAAAATCCTTCGATTTTGCTTAATATGGAACTGGGAAGCGCCATCTATGCCTAAACTCAAAACGTTATCGGGCAAAGATGTAATCAAAATTTTTGAGTGTTTTGGTTTTACGATTATTGGCCAAAAAGGCAGCCATGTTGAGCTTGGAAGAACGGCATCCGATTACAGGCAACCTTGACCGTGCCCAACCACCGCGAACTTGATAAAGGAATTCTGAAAGCCATTTACAATCAGGCTTCAAGATACATTCCGGAAACCGATTTAAGAAAACATTTCTATACAGATTAAATTGCTCGTAAACCGATTTCGAAATACACGGAAGACCCGTGTATTTTGTTTTGAAAAGGCGAGATTGACGCGAGGCTAAATTGTGTAAAATTTGAGCTTGCATCACAGGGCTGGGGGGGGGTATACTAAAAGGAAATTAGTCATTTTGAATCTGCTTAGAAATGAAGAAGGAAAATTCACAATCCAAACTATGGGCGAGGATAAAAATCATCGTCGCGGTGCTGGCGTTTTTTTGTTTGGCAATGCCCGCGCAAAGCTTTGCGGCCAATGGCGGGGAAATGAATTTTTTTGAGAGGGCCACGGAGAAGATCGTGGAGACGATAAATCAGGCGGCAGCCGGAGCGCAAGCGATTGTTGCCGGTTTGGGCGAGGGCGCAAGCGTTGCGGCAAATGGATTGCAAAATAGGATTTACAGTTTAGCCGACAGTGGAATAATCACCGCGGCGCGGAACGGGATAAATTCGACGAGCGGAGTTGTGGCAAATTTGGGACAAGCCAGTTTGTCTTCGGTTTGGGGCCAGATAACTTGTTTCTTTGGTTTTGGATGTGCGGAAAAGAAAACCGCGGAAAACACGAAAACGGAAACAATACAAACACAAATACAGGCAGAAACTGGCAAAGGTCTAACCTTTGTTGCTACAGAGGATAGACCTTTAGATACGATAAATACAAATCAGGGAGAAGCGCAAAACCAAGAATTAGAGAGCTTTGGAGACAATAGGACACAGATTGGGGATGTCCCATCACAAGAAATACAGTCAAAAGCAACGAAAACAGTAACGATAATCCAGCCGACTAAAGAAATCCAAACAATTCACACAGTAACCAACAATACCGAAACCGTTGTGGCCGATGAAGATTTGAGGGCAAAAGTAAATCAACTCATTTGGCAGTTGGATTCTGACCGGCCTAGTTTTTCACTGGGCCAATCGTATACTTTGCCGTCGGGATTGACCGCCCGGACTTTGGGGATTGGCAATAATTCAAGCTATAACGATTTTACCGTTGATAAAGACGGCAATGTGAACGCCCAAACAATTACTGTTGCGGGCAATGTGGCGGTGCAGGGTAATTTTACTGTGAGCGGGGCGCAAACATTTTCCGGCGCGACGGCGTTAAACGCCGCCACTGCCGGGCCGCTGTTAGCGATTGACCAGACCGGTGCGGGCGCGGCATTGCGGGCGGATAACCTGATGTTCAAAGAATCGACGATTTTCACCGAAGATACCGACAGCGCGATTCTTTTGAATCCAAACGGCACCGGCGCGGTGCAATTCAATACAACTGGAAATTATATTGATTCAAACGGTAATCTGGTTTTGACGGGCGGCATTACATCGAACAGTCTTAATGTGCAAGGCTCGAACGGCGCCAATGCGGGCATCGAATTTTCCAACGCGATACCGGGGGCAACTTCGATGAAGCTTTACAACGATTCGGGTGTTTTGATGTGGAACGGCGCGGCCTTGGCGATGGGTTCGAGCGTTTCGGGTACTATCGGTTATTTGCCAAAATTTACCGCGGCGAACGCTTTGGGAAATTCAACTATTTTCGAATCCGGAGGCAATGTGGGAATCGGTACGAATATTCCTTCGGCAATTTTGCATTTAAAGGCCGGGACGGCGGTTGCGGGCACCGCGCCGTTTAAATTAAGCGGCGGCGTGAATCTGGTAGCACCTGAAGTCGGGGCAATGGAATTTGACGGCACGAATTTGTATTTTACGCCGTCCGCCGCGAGAAAAACCGTTGCTTTTATAGATTCCAACGTAGCAACGGCCACTGCGTTGCAAAATTCCAGAACCATTAATGGCGTGTCATTTGACGGCACGGGAAATATTGTGGTTACCGCGGATGCGGGCACTCTTTCCGGGACAACCTTGAATTCAACGGTAGTTTCCAGCAGTTTGACCAGCGTAGGCACATTGGCAAACCTGACCGTTACTAACCCGATCACGGGAAGCGTTACCGGTTCATCGGGCTTCACCACTGGAAACGCCGCGACTGTGACCAATGGCGTTTATACCAACGCGGCTAACAGTTTCTCGCTAATCAATCCGATTACAACACTGGCTGAATCATGGATCGGTCCGAGCAGCACGGCAGGTATATATTTTAAAAACAATAACGTCGGCATCGGGACGACGGGACCGGCAGCAAGATTGCATGTGCTTGGTTCCGACAGTTTGGCGACAACCACGGTTGCCAATTTTTCCGGTGCCACCGGGACGGGCTTGGTGGTTATGGCGGATAGGAAGGTGGGGATTGGGAAAACCGCGCCGGTTTACGCTCTGGATGTGGCGGGAGCAATAAATACTGATTCTTATTTGCGTGCGAATGGCGCTGTTGTCAGTACTACCAATGGTCTTTATTATAGTTTATCGACAAAAGGTAAATATGGATTTGGCACTGCAACTACAGGGACTGGCGCTTACCCATTAACTTTATATTCTGGTGACGCGGCTACTTACACGGATGGTTATATTAACTTCAATACTGCCGGTTTAGAGCGTATGCGTATTGATAGTTCGGGCAACGTCGGCATCGGGACGACGGCGCCGGCAGCAAGATTGGAAGTTCGTAACGATGATGGCGCGGAAATAATGATTCATGCCATAAATGGCGGCGGTGCCGATACGGATTTGCGTTTAAAAACTAATTATCGTGATTGGAAAATAAATGTAGGCGATGTTGACCCAAAAGACGGCCTTACTATTTTTGATGGTACGAACGCAAGAATGTTTATTGATGACAGCGGCAACGTCGGCATCGGGACGACGGGACCGGGAAGTAGTCTAGAAGTAACTGGCGGCATAAGAGCACGAGGCGGAGCACCTGGTTTAAATGGCGTCAACAACAACGGCTATGCCTTTAATGGTGGTAGTGGCGATATCGACGGCGGTATGTTTTCGAGCGCGGATGGAATTGTTGATATTTATGGTAATAATCAGAAGCTTGTGACCTTCGACGGTGATGGGACAATAGGCACATATTTTAACTACGGCAACGTCGGCATCGGGACGACGATGCCCTCCGGTATTTTTGAAGTGTTTCCTGCGGGAGCGACAAGGACTGCCGGAGCATTGAGGATAATTGATAAAGATGTAACCGTAGGTATATTGTCAGGGACGAGCGGAGATAACAGTAATTTTTCCGTGGTAAACCGTTCCGGCGGTAATATTTTAAATGCAAACGGCACTTATTATACAGTTGGAATTTCGGGTGCTGCCATACAAGGCACGGGGTTGAATATTGCTTCACTGAATTTTGCCGGCGCCGGTCTTACAAATGCTTATGGTTTGCAAGTAAATGCACCTACCGGTGCGACTAATAATTACGCGGCAATATTCAGCACCGGCAACGTCGGCATCGGGACGACGGGACCGGGGGCGAAATTGTCTGTGCTTGGTTCCGACAGTTTGGCAACAACCACGGTTGCCAATCTTTCCGGTTCCACGGGGACGGGCTTGGTGGTTATGGCGGATGGGAAGGTGGGGATTGGGACAACCGCTCCAATCAATCCTTTACAGATTAATCATACTGGCAATAGTTTTGGAGCTTTAACAATGGGTGACTATAGCAATTCGGCAAATAGTACGGGTATTTATCTTCGGACGACAGCGGGATATGGTTATATAAACACGGCTGTCGGTGGACAAATTTTTATCGGGACTGGAGGAGTAGGGACAGTAACGAATGGTATCAAAATCGATAGTACCGGCAACGTCGGCATCGGGACGACGGGACCGACTGAGAAGTTGGATATTTCTGGTGGTGGAATAATTGTAAGGGGTGCTAACAATTATACGACGAATCAAGAGGGACTTTATCTTGGTTATGGAGCTTCTACTTCTAACATTTGGTCACTGCAACCAAATGGTGCAGGTTATAAAGATTTATTGGTAAGGGCAAATAGTACTACGATAAAGTCAGGCGAAAATGTAATATGGTACGGGTCAAGTACCGGCAACGTCGGCATCGGGACGACGGGACCAACGCGTGGCAGATTGGAAATTTTGCAATCTGCCGACGCTAATGCGAGTGGGTTGGCTGTAACCGGTACTTCAGGGGGCAATGTGAGACTTTGGATTGATAGTAATAGTAAAGTTCGTATTGATGGGTCGTCTACTGGCGGTAATCCCATATTGTTAAATGGAGAAGGAAGCGGCAACGTCGGCATCGGGACGACGAGCCCAGGGACGGCGTTGGATGTGAATGGCAATGTTACGGCAATTAGATATATTACTGGTGGTTACAATTTGTCGTCGGCAATCGGTCTTTATGCTAATACCGTGGATTTACCAGTTATTGCTGGCGCGAACACTAACGCAACTGCCAATATACTTTTCAGTACCAATAATGCTGGCACGGCTGCGGAACGCATGAGAATTTCAAGCACGGGCAACGTCGGCATCGGGACGACGGGACCGGAGACAAGGTTACATCTCAAGGCCAGTAACACGGGTTATGCAGGTGGATTATTACTCGAGGAGAGCGCAAGCTCTAATGAGTTTGCCATTACATCTGCCGGCAGTAAATTATGGATTGGTTCGGGCACGACAGCAGACATTGCTAACTCTGTGACTAGGATGGTAATTCAAAATGACGGCAACGTCGGCATCGGGACGACAAGCCCGACATTTCCAAGTGGGATAAAGGGTTTGCATATTGCAGGGTCAGCAGTTGGAGTTGGGACGGTGCTTGGGACTTCAAATTCTGATAATTCTCGTTTCCTTGAATTGTATAGCGGTCATTCTACAGATAATAATCCGTCGATAATTTATCCTTCTTCTTATGACTTGCGTATTGGAACTTGGACGGATATGGTTGGTAGCGCCTATAGCGAAAAGATGAGAATTACGAGCGGCGGCAACGTCGGCATCGGGACGGCTTCGCCTGGTACGCGGTTCGATGTGGTTGGGGCAGGCATTACTTCCGCAACTGCCGCGATGAATATAATGAACGCCAGTTCTACCTCCGCGTTGTATGTCCGCAATGACGGCAACGTCGGCATCGGGACGACGGGACCGAATCAGAAATTTGAGATTGGTGCTAATGGGGGGATTGGTTTTTCTGGAACTTCGCCTTACCTTGGGTCAAGCGATAAAAAACTTTATTCACCTGTGGATGGTGATTTGGAATGGATGACTGCTAATGCGGCAACGGGTCATGGGTTTGCCGTGTCCAGTGCGGGAGCAAGGACTGTTTATTTGAACACCAACGGTAATTCTTATCTAAATGGCGGTAAAGTCGGCATCGGGACGACGGTGCCGGGGCAAAAACTAGAAGTTTCCGGTGGTGGGATCCATGTTGTTGGGACAGCCGCAAATCCAGCGGTGAATTCCGGACAGGGTCTTGAAATCGGCGGCGGGGCTACTCCGTATATCCAAGCATATGATAGAAACGCGTCAGCTTATCTACCGCTTATTACTGTTGGTTCCTACCAAGCTTTCCAAATTTCTGGTTCAGAAAAAATGCGTATTGACAGTTCCGGCAACGTCGGTATCGGGACGACGAGCCCTGTTTACCCCCTAGATGTGGTTACTACCGTTAATGGCGGCGGAATAAGGATACAAGGAGCAACGGACAACAACGCCTTGCGGCTGGAATCGTCAGCCTCCGGCGGACGCAGTTTCTATCTTGCCTCAACGGGAGGAACGTCGGGCTGGGGACAAGGCCGATTAGCCTTTGTCGATTCAACGGCAGGCGCTGCTCGGATAGTGATTGACCCGAATGGCAACGTCGGCATCGGGACGACGGGACCTGGGGCAAAATTGGAAACTATAGCAACTCAAGGGGTTATAAATACAACCGTCAGACAATTAGGTCTTGTAAATATTTATGATGATACTGCGTACGCTGCCGATGTCGGAGCAGCCTTGACTTTGGGCGGAAAGTATAATGCTAATGGCGAGTATGCTGTATTTGGTGCGATAAAGTCTGGAAAATCCATTGCGACTAGCTCTTTTGCTGATGGTTATTTGTCGTTTTATACAACTCCAAGTTCTGGAGTACTTTCAGAAAGGGTTAGGATAAATAGTGCGGGCAACGTCGGCATCGGGACGACGGGACCCCTCGAGCTATTGCATGTTAAAGATGTTAGTAATAATGCTTTAATGGGTGTCCAGTCGGGCGTGAATAGTTTCTGGGCGATGGAAGCAGTGAAT
>Ga0172381_10000149_pt1 | contig 81341 bp, 123 predicted proteins | sample Leawel6488metaG_FD_119754 | JGI IMG/M metagenome (GOLD analysis project Ga0172381, IMG submission 119754) | Leachate microbial communities from a municipal landfill in Southern Ontario, Canada - Leachate well 64-88 metaG | ecosystem: Engineered > Solid waste > Landfill > Unclassified | place...
ACTATAGCAATCATCATTGTAGATATAATAAGTTTTTTCTGCGTCTTCACTACAGTATACCTCTCTTTCTATATCTTGCAAAACAGTGTAATACCTATATCTAGCAGTGCACTGCGTCTCTTCATCTGACATCTCCTGAAGAAAGTCTTTTACGTCTTTAATTTTATCTCTTATCTCTTTTACTTTTAATGGTATTAAATTTAATAACATCATGATCCAATTACCTCGTACTTAGCTAAACACTCACTACATCTAAAAGCAGGACCGGGCCAATGGGGTTGGTATAATTCTTTAAAGCCATAAGCCTTGCACTTTGGGTTTCCCTCTGGTTTTCCTATAGCAGACATATGCGGACATTTCCAGGAACAATGACGGCCCTCAAATACTGCTCTATTAAGTGGTAAAGATGTTGTAAAAAGAGCAGTCCTGTTGATTCTTCCTATAACTTGAACATAAATTGGTTTTTCCCTCAGTAACCCAAGTTCTTCTAATACCAAGAGGGCAACACTAGTATTAAATCTATTTTTACCGTTGAGTTCCATCTTTGATAGTTGGTCACTAACTACTTCTTTTTCTATCTTTAGCCCCAGTTTTTTGGCCAACCAATAACAATTAGCAGCTAATGCCATACTTACTGACGAGGGGTTATCTAGTGCATATTTTAAAGTATGTAAATATTTATGTAGTTCTTGCTTTAGCTCGTTTGTACTGTGGTCCATATCCCTCATATCAGCCATGGCCTTAAGGCCGTCTCTGGTCATTTGTATATGGTTTCGTCCCAGTTCTGAGTTAAATTCCTCTTTTATAAAGCCATAGGAACCTTTTAGTTCTTCAATAACTGTTTCTATTTGGGGGCTAAAAACTCCTGTGGGGAAAAACTCAAATTCTAGTCCAGACAAAGAAATAGGTCTCTGCATTTGGAATCCTAGGTAAAAAAAGTACAAAACGGCATGTATTTTTTGCCTGTTAAGGAAATTACGATCTAAGTACTCTATTGCCTGTAATACCCAATAGGTAATAGTTTTTTCGTTTATAACTATGTTAGTCACGCCCTACTCCTTTCTAATAACCTTTAGTAACTATAAAAATAATAAAAAGAAGCCAATACAGTATAATTTGAGCCCAGAGTAAGGTATTAGCTATATAAAATCTCTTTAATAGTACATAATTTTCATCCCCAAGTTGCCCAATAACCTCTTTTAATTGTTTATTTTCTAACTGAAGTCTATTAATTAAGTCTATTGTCATTTGCCCAATTCTCCTATCTTTTTGAGTATCCAGTCCCAAGCCAGGCTTAATCTTGCCCTGTTATAATACCGCTTGGATGTTTTTTCACAGCCTATAGCTTCTTTTTTGTGTCGGTTATAACCCAGTATATATTTTTTATACCGGGGGTTTGATCTTAATATCTCAGCGGCTCCAAGTATAATATTGGCAAAATGCTGTTCTAGTAATTCATTAAGTTGTGAATCTTTTATACGAAGACATGTGGGCACAAATAAGCCTCCGGTATTTGATTCAAAATAATCAATAGCTCCGTTTTTCATTAAAACAGTTTTGCCGAGTTCGATATAATTAAAGACTAGTCCATGAAAACTAAGTACTTCTTTTGACCAGAAAAAAACATCTCTATTTTTGATATTCATTGCCTAATACTGTCTCCTTTTTATATAATTATAAATCCAGGCGCAAACTTATATAACCCCCGTATATAATGCAAAGAGCTAAAACGCAATAGAAATAGTGTATTTAGCTCTTTACATTAATTAATAAAGTTACAGTTTATTACCAACAAACACTAAGGCCAGCTTCATCAGCAGGAGTACAATGCTCTTTTTTGTCAAATGTATAAGGTTTTGTCTTTCTATCTTTTTCTAATTCTTTTACCTGAGCTTCTAATTCTTCTATTTGTTTTTCCATTATCTCGTCTTTCTTCTGTAGTATGCTGAGAATAGACATGAGAATAATTTTATCACTTTTATAGCTTTTTAACGGAATATCTGATGACCCTAATTGCACAGTCTGAGAATGAACTTGTTTATAGTCAATTGCAGGCACTGCCGTCTGGGTTAGTATTAAGCTCGCTACTAATAAGTTAATTACCATATTACCTCCTTTATTTTAAAATTGAGTATCTACTTCTTTATCAATTTGAATATTCCTATTGCGAGTATGAACCTGTAAGCAATTGAATATTCGTTTGCCAACATACGTAATTCTATTATTTAAGTCTTTGCCTCCGGCTTCTTTTATTAAATCAAAGTCTCTTGTTACATTTAGGCGCATGTTGTTAAAGTCAATTTCAAAAACGGCTATTACTCTTTTCTTGTTATCAATTACTTTTATAAAAGCCTTGTGTTCAGCAGGGGACTTAAGTAGTGTAACGCCCAACTGTTCTTTATAAACCCAAAAGTAATCCACTGTAAATTCGTAGCAGTTGTTTAATAAATTGTTGTAGATCATTGACTTACCCCTTTCTCTAAATTATAACCCAAAAGTTACATTTTTGTATTAAATTGAGAACCTATTTGTTACATTTTTGTAAAATTTTTGAAAAACATAGCCTGCACTTAGTGCTGGCCCAGACATAATTATTCTCTTTCTGTCTGTTTTTGATTTAATTCTATTAGGGTGTGACAAAGGATTAGTGAATAGCCATTCATCGTCATTTATTATACTGCGCCATAGTTCTAGATATGGATCTTTATTCATATTTGTATCTCGGGTTTGTTTCTTTGTCTAATTCGTAATGTGCTATTTCAACGTCTAATTCCAATTGTTTTCTCTCTAAGAACTGGCTTCTTTTTTTTATGGGAGGAAAGTTTTTCAATCTATCGCATAACAGTTTGATTAACTCCTTCTTTTGCTCAATAACAGATTGTTGGTCTTTCTCGTCTTTAAACTTAACTATTACCCAACCCTTAAAATCTTCTGCGATTGGATGAAATCGTTCTGCAATCCTAAACAAGGGGGAAATAGGAAGGGAAACTTTTTCTAGGGATACAGTTGTTTCTACTGTCCAGTACCCACTAAAGAAAGAGGAATGTAACTCTTTTATTTTTTCTGATACTACTAATGGTATCGAGTGGTCTGAAGTCCGAGATTGATACAATTGCTGTAATGGTATTCCAAAATTTTCAAGTGGTATCTTTATTTCAAAGCCTTTTGCCATTGCCACTGTCTCACTATATGTCATTAACCTTTTAAATTCTTCTTCTGTCACAATCCATTCTCCTCTTCTATTGCCTTATAATACCCGAGTCTATTTAATTCTTTTTCCACATCGTGATATAAGAACAAAAGTGATAGAAGTACGTCATTGGGAACTACTTCTTCTAGTTTAGGATCTGGAAGTATATAAACAGTTCGTGGATCAATACCTCCGTCAAGACCTACCGCTATTTGTTCTTCTAATACGTATTTGCCTGGAATTTCAGCCTTACGACATAGGGCATGAAAATACTCGTGAGCCAACGCCCTTAATGGCGAAATTATGTCACTAGAGGGACAAAGGTATATAAGATTTGTTTTTGATCCATGGCAATAAGCGTTATAGGCATGTACGCTACTTACAAGCTCTATATCTTTTCCCATTATCCTATTATGATGTTTCCTTAGTAACTCTAAGTCAGGAAGCTCTATTACCTTAATAGTATGTTTTTTTTCTATATACCGCTTAAGTTGATCGTATGTCAGAGGACTGGTTGTTATCGGCACTATTCGCTCCTTATTATTTGTCCATAAACCTCAGCCTTATCCCGTTGCGTCCAAACTTCGACATCTTCTATCTCGTCGAAGTATCTAACGGCACCGGTATTTCCTTTTTGGGATTCTAACTTCTTTATTTTTGGATTTGTGGCCACAGGATTTTTGCCGGATACTAATTTCCTTTTCTCTAAAAAGATATTCATATCCCATATCTCATTAGGGTAGGAAGTTAGGTATTGTATCATATTGATTAGTTTGTCCTCAATCAGGGGATGTTGAAATAACTCATAACCACGGCTATAGGCAATGAAGGCAACCCAGTTGTCGTCGGTAACCCATGTGTCACCGTAGTTAGCATAGGCCACTGCTAATTCCAGGGCCTTGGTTTTTGTAGGCCTGTCATTATACTCAAGAGTCATTAACTTTAACTTGGTGGTATAACACGCCCTAGCCTCATTTCGCTTAGTGTCTTCGTTCTTTATTATTAAATTAAAGCACCGGTCGTGGGTCTGGCTGTGTACGCTCTGTACACTTTGAATTGTTAACGTTAAAAACAATAGTGTTGTTAAAAATTTTTTCAAGGCCATGGTCCTCCTATAACTTAGTGGTAGTCGTAATAAATAGCCTCTGCCTCTTCTTTTTCTGGGTTTTTCTTGAATAATAGGTTAACCCAAGTGTTTCCAACTCTATTAAGTCCGTCTTCATTCTGCCACTCATTTATTAACGTAAAATTGCGTTTAGTAAATAACCGGATGTAGTCAGATGCTGGTCTAAGAATAAACAGCCTTCCGTTTTTATCTCTAAGATTTTCGTCTATTCCTTCTCTTTCAAGCGGCACACTTATTAATACATTTCCGTGATCAATTATATTTTCTTTTATAAAAGATACCATTTTGTTTACATCGTCACTGTCCAAATGCATTAAGACAGCAGAACATATAATGCCCTCAAATTCTCCGTTCATCCCAGGGGGAATTGCTGGCAGGAGCCTGGTAACTAACTTAGGGTTTTTGGAAATAGCAATGGCCCTTAGCTCATTACATGGCTCAATACCAACTGCGTTTATTTTTAAGTCCAATAACTTCAATAAATCACGGCCGGATGCTGCCCCAATATCTAAAACATTATCTCCCGGCTTGAAAATATATCCAAAGAATTTAGAAATTCCTCCTTGTACCCCTATATAATCAGCATATAACTTAACGGCGTTATTTTTATAATATTCTTGTGTTTGATTATCTAAAGTCATCCTGGGACTCCTCTTCTGTTAAAACTACATTTATAAACCGGCGAGTACTATAGAAATCAGATTCCTGCACTGCTAAAACAATGGGATGATTTCTTAGCTCTACTCCGTTCTCAAAGATATCAGAATACAATCCGTACTGTTCGTTATATTTATCGCCCCATATCCCCATGTGGAAAAATACAGCGGCGGCCAAAAGCGTTAACTTTTCTTGGTCCGTAATTAACGACCGAGCTATATCATAAATAGCTTCTCCGTTTTTCTGGGCATGTTCGTAGTCTGTGCGATATTTACTTTTTTCTTTATCCCAATAGAAACAATGGGGCATGTCATGAATGAGTGCTGCTGTTTTTAGAATTTGAATTTCTTCTTTTGATAAATGATATCTAGCTCCGGCCTGCCCGGACAACTTAAAGCATTTTCTATGATGCAATAACTTCCCGCCCTTACCTAGTTCGTCTTTAGGGTGATATTTCCCAGTGGTGCTTGCAGGTTGGTCAAAATAGAAATCAGGAGTTGCTTCGATTACGGCCTCTGCTACCTTTTTTAATTCTGCCCTAGTTCGCTTTTAAAATAACCTAGTTTGTCCATTGTCTTTTATTTCCTTTCCCTTGTTATGAGCTATATACTCAAGGACTTCTTTTAGTCCTAGTTTTGTCATGCAATAATCATAAAGCTGAGGATGTGTTTTTGACATTAATTCAAATTTATCAGGATTCTCGTATTTTAGGCCAAACATACAGAACATACAGCCAGTATGATTATAACCCTTATTATATATTTCTGATATATCCAATTTGTATGTATGTATGTATGTATGTATGTCAGATCTTGACCAGAAGCTAAGGGGTCTAGAAACTGGTCTTTCTAAAGCAAAAGCGTTACATCCGTTTTGGAGATACGAACTTTTCCTGAGACTAGAATCAGTATAGCGAGTTCCTACAAATGGCTTAAATCCTGTATCTCTTTCAAATGTTTTTGCTGGACCGGTTTTTAGCTTATCGCAACATTGATCACTGATTTTAAAAGGAGCAGTAATTAGATGTCTATAGCATTTAGATAACTTCCCAGTTTTTCCATTATTGTTTTTGCCAAAGAGGCGAGTATTTAAGAGATTATTTTCTTGCCAATAACTAGGTAATTCTTTAACTTTATGATTTATTATATAGCGCTGGATCTCATTTATTTTTGCAGAAACTTCTTTTGAGATAATAGGATAACCATATTGAGTAATAACCTGAGAAAAATTTATTTTGGGCTTCAGAAATATAACATTGTCTTTACTCTTTACAAATTCTCTTATCTCTGGATATTCAAGACCTGTGTCATTAAAGACAGCGGGGATAGAGCTGTCTACTTTTCTAACTAAATCCAATAGCACAGTAGAATCAAGGCCGCCACTAAAGGCTACGTAAAAACCTTTTCTTTTAAACTCTTTTTCTTGCAGCCAAATATTTTCCCACTCGGTCATCCACTGTTCTATTTTGCTAAGAGAGAGCTTTATCTTCAACTCGAAAGGAAGATTTTGTTTTTGTCTTAAAAACTTTTCTCTTAGCTCTTTATCCACTACCTCAAGCCTCAGTAGTTTCTATATTAAGATCATTTATTTCAATTACCTCATCAGGGACTTTCTGATCTACTTCTGTTGGGGTTTCGAGCTCAACCAATTGAGATATTAAAATTGATTTTGTGTTTTTCTTGAGCAACTCACATTTTATGCCGATTTCTCTGCCGATAACCTGAACGCACTTAATAGCTCTCTGTATCTGCTTATCGGTCTTTAGTGCCATGAGTTTATTACCTACGTTTTTAACTCTTTTTGCCTGTCTTGCAATTTTTGAATTTTGGGTTACTATCATCTTTATCTCCTTGTTCTCTGGTGTAAGTAACTAACTAACTGTTTTTTCAAAGGGAAGTGAATGTCGTTATTTAACTTTTTTTAAAAAAGAAGTACGAAACCCGCCAGAAAAAACTCTATCTAACATTACTACTTCGGTACCGCACCCTAGATTCCATGGCATAGAGGTACATTCAAAGACTTCGCCCTTGTGTTCTTCGGCCTCAGCGCCTTTAACTATTTGCACTTTATCGCCTACTTTTAGTCCGTTCGCCATAATATCCTCCTTTATGGTTTACGACAGGATTTTGTTCCTGGATTAAAATTCATACTATGCGCTATTGGTTTTTCGTTTTTGGCGCTATAGTATCTAACGGCTTCTCTTATAAGCTCGCTTCTAGTCCTTTGCTCTCTTTCTGCCAAGGCATCTACTTCTTTTAAGAAGTTATCTGTCATTGAAATTAAGACTCTTACCATCTAAAAGCTCCTTTCTCTTTATTGTTGTACGTCGTCTACATGTAATATTACTTTTGATTTAAGTTTGTTCAAAACCCTATGGCAATGGCAACGGTGAATTATAAAAGGATTATGGTCCGGCTTAAAGTTTTTAGGCATAGCTCTTTTTATTATTCTCTGAACTTGTCGGTATTCACGCCTGTTTAGTTTTTTAAAAGGGTCTTCCTCAAGGGATTCAATGTGGAAATCTTCTTTAAAGAGGAGGGCTATTTTATTTTTCATGTTTTCTACCCAAGAGATTGTATTCAGGATATTTTTTTAAAATGTATTCTTTTAAGTTATGTAAAAGGATATGGCCGTGCAATAGATCCTCATTGTTTTTAGTTTTCTCAATACAAAGGGAGATAATTCTTTGTACGTTGTTAATTTCTTTCAGCATTGTCCCATCTCTATGACTAACAGATATCTTTATTCTAGAAGGAAGGTGGTAGCCAAAATTAAGATCAGGGTCAACAAATAACTCTATATTTTTATGTTCTATTACGGTCATCTCTTTATCCACTTCCCTGTTCGGGACTAAAGGTGTTTCTATCTCGAAATATTTCTTACAAAATTCAGTCCGGCACACACGAAAAGATTCTTCTTTTTCTATGTCCCCTTCTGTCTTTAGTTCTTCTCCCGTCAGACCACATTCAGATCCAGGGGTTATCCATTTACCACAAGCATGGTTGCAATAATTGTCGTCGTCAACTACTATATCTTTTGTCAAATCTGTCAGAAACATATTTTGTAACCCTGTTTTAAATCCTACGTTTGGCATCTTAGCTCCTTTCTACTTAGATTGTATTGGCATAATTAACCCCATGGCATTATCAATACCGTTTATTACCACAAGTCCCTTGCTGTCTTTTTCTATGACAATTGGCGGTTTTAGTTTACTAAGTAATGGTATGGCATCGTCCATATTCTTATAACCATATAAATTTAGTAGGACTGGAGCAAGGTTAGAGTCTCCGAATATTATTTTGACTACTGCGTTTTTGTTTTTGCTATTTAGCACATTAAGTATTTGCAAGAGATAGTGAAGATTAAAAGCTATTTTAAAGCCCGGATCTATGCCCGTTTGATCAATGACACCCACTTGGGTGGTTGATGACACGTCTCTATTTTTGTCAGTGGCTATCAAGTTAACTACGTCATTGCCCGCAACTTCTAGTTTTGCCAAATTAGTTCTGGGGCTTATTGCTGGAGCTAATTGTTTTAGAGAGGCTATTAACTGACCGAGATCAAATAACATATACTTTTCTTGGTTGATTGGTATTAGCTTTTTATATACGGGGTAACGGCCTTCAATTAGTGGCGAAGATAGAAATACTCCAGGGGCTTCAAAGACTACTGAGTTATCGTCCATTATTCGTAGTCTAAGGTTAGTAACCGACGGGCCAGATCCACTGTCTTGAAGATCAAGGACTGACATTAATAGTTCTAAAAAAGCAACGGGCATAACTATATTACCTTTTAGTCGGTCACTCTCTTCCTTTTTGCTTCTAAAGGCAATAACTTCAGAAACGGGTACCGATGAAGTCATTAACCTGTTTCCATCGGTGGCTGCTAACTCTAAAGCCCCTTCCGTTTCGGCTAGTGACATACTTACTCCAGATAATATATTTCTGGGTTCAAAGGATGCGGCGGCCACTATTACTTTTTGTAGTTCTCGGCAATAAGCTAGAGGCTGGTTAATAACATACTCGCCAACTACTGACACGCTTTTTATCTCGACTATATTTTCTAATGTAGTCGCCGGAAGCTTGTAACTAGTTTTTGATGTTTTAATTGTAATTTGATCTGTTCCTATCTCTAGATCTACTCCACGGTCTTTTATAGCCTTGATAATTGGCAATAAGTCATCTATTTTAACCCCCAATGGGCCAAAATCGTGAATCATGTCCGCCTGGCTTAAAACCATTTTAGTTTCTAGTTTCTGGTTGTTACTGGCTAGTGTTATATTACCACCAAGAGCCCCAATGACAAACAATTGGTCATTAGCCTCCTTCTTTCCAAGTTCTGCAACGTACAGGGCTTTTATTGTAGTAAGTACCTTCTCGAAATACTTTTTCCCAATAGATAGTGTTTCCATAATCTTCTCCTTTTTCTATAAATTATTTAATGTGTTATTAAAGTTATTTCATTAATGTATACAATAACTTGTTCTCGATTGCCTCCATCTCTTCCGAGAGGTCGGTATTAGTTAAGATAATAACTATAACTTCTTCAAGAGCCACGTTGTCTTCTCTATTGACTCGAGTGTACTCGTCAGGAGAGTCCTGATCATCGTAATCATATCCTCTATGATAATATTCAATCACTTTATAGCTATTCTCAAAAAAGTTATATTCTATTTCCTTCCATTCCCGTGATTCTACTTTATCGTTTCCGTAGTCTCTTTCATCATACTTAAATAATTTAACTACGTTTTGTTTGGCTATTATAGAGCCTATAGTATTTTCTATTACTTTTGTAAAATCTTTTGGCAGGGGGCAAAGATCTTCGCAGACTATAAAAGTTCCAGGATATTAACAATCAAGCTTTTCTATTTCTAATAACTGTTCCTGGGAAAATTCACCTATTATTATGTCATTTTTTGTTATGTCAATAATGTTAGCAATGCGGTCTGACCCCTCTAGTTTTATTTGAGTTATAGCCTCATCCAATATATTAAACTTGGACGATATAATTCTTTGCTCTACTTTGTTCAAAGGTCTGGGTGATAACCAATATACTTTTTTCATGAACTTCTCCTTTCGCTTTATATTCTATGCCAACACACTTCCTTCTATTTGCTGCCCAGGATTAGGGTCTTTGCCTTCGAGGGCAAAAACCAAAACTAATGCCAGTAAACAACACAGGATTATAAACGATAGTAATACTTTTTTATACATAAATTTATTCCTGTTCTCGGTAAGTAACTTATATAATTATTATCTACTTTCTTATTTTTTAGAACCCTTTTTGTGGGTTTGTAAATATTAATTTTTGTTAACATTATTATAGATAAGGGGTTGAAATTCTAAAAAAAATGATTTATTATAAGATGTATCCAGAAACAAATTTAAATTTAAAACCGATGGACTAGGATGAGGAAAACAGTATATGCCTGTAGTTGGTCACCCAGACGATAACTGAATTTTTTATGCCTGCTCGGCTAGAGCTCGATAATACACTTATTTTTAAGAGATAAAATTTAATAATCGCCAAAAAGGCAAAAACGGAAGAGAGTCGAAAGGCTCTCTTTTAGCACTGGGTTTTTTAAAAAAAGCCGGGAACGGTTCCCGGCTAGTAATAATCAAGAGGATACTGTTAATTTTTTCTAAGCTTAGCCCTGACTGGTACTTCGCTGGGGTACACAACTTTTTGTCCATCACCCAACACCAGTGGAACGTTACGAATATCTCTAATCATTCTCTCTAGCCCTTCCGGTTCTAAACTGGCAGCTTGATCGCTCCCCCAAAGAGTTCGATCAAGAGTTATATGTCTTTCGACAGAACATGCCCCCATGGCAACGGCCATAACCGATGGCATAATACCTTTTTCGTGGCCAGAGTATCCAACTGGAACATTATATCGGGCTTTTAGCATGGCTATTGCTCTCAGGTTTATTTCTTCGTTTTTGCACGGATATGTTGAGGTACAGTGATAGAGCATGAACGGATGGTCACCAAGCAAGGCAACGGCATCGTCTATTTCCTGTAACGTACTCATTCCGGTACTTACCAAGAGAGGAACGTCTAAGTCTTTTAATTTACGTAGCAGCCTCATGTCTGTTAATGACGCACTAGCTACCTTAAAACATGGGCTAAAAAAATTACACAGAATGTCATCAACTGACCCTGTATCCCAACACGATGCAAACCACATCATTCCCAGCTCTTTACATAGGACGTCAATAGCATCATACGCTTCCAGGCTCAACTCAAGCCCTCTTTTTTGATCGCCATTTGTCGTTCCAAAAACAGATACTCTGGGGGCTGCTAACTCTTCAGCAGAGTACACGGCATCAACTGTACGTTTTTGGAATTTAACAGCGTCACACCCTGAGTTGTATGCCATGCGTACAAGTTTTTTTGCAGTTTCTAGATCTCCGTTGTGATTAATGCCTATTTCGGCCACAACGAAACATGGATGGCCATCGCCTACGAACTTGTTACCTATTTTAATACTACCCCTACTCATTTTCTGTACTCTCCTCATCTTTCTTCTTAACTCTTTTTACTAAAGACAAATCACCTTGATAACAAAAAAGGCCAATCATATATGGTTTAAAATAGTCTGGTTTATTTATTATTGAACAATCTTTGCATTCATTGGTATCTTTCTGGCAATAGTAACATGGTTCTTCTATAAATTCTTCTAGCCGTAGACCATTTTTGTCTATCGGCTCAGCATAAATATCCTGTTCGAATACTATATCAACAGGGTCATATCCACTGGCTTCAACGCCTAATTCAAAATCTGGATATTTATCAATAAGTGGTTGAAGGTCTTTTAATTTCATAGCCTTTCTTCCTCGTCTTTTTTAAAATTGCAATCACAATCAGAATAAGGACTATCGCAATGACATATTAACTTACAACAAGCGTTATCTGATGCCTTTGACTCTCCAGTTACGTGCTCGGTTTGTACTTTGTCTTGAATCTCAAGCGCCTTTCCTTTTTTACAAACTACCAATCCGTCTGTTATCTCTACGCTATCAAAGTGCTTTCTAAATTGAGCACACCACCAACTAAGTGGTTTTTGAATAGCATGTAACTCTACGTCTTTCCCCGTTACTTTGTCTTTGTCAGATCCCACAGCAATCCCGGCTATATACCAATCAGTAACTCTCGCTATTTCCCTTAGTGACTTATTTAGGTCATCAGGATGAACGTGCTCCATTACGTCAAAAGACGTAAGTAAATCTACTCTCGGTAATGGAATTCTGGTACTATCCCCTTTCATGAAACCAATATATGATTTGGGCAGGTTTTCGTCATTTTCTGGGACAAATACAGGATCGACGCCATAGACTATATGCTGAGGAAATAACGTTTTTATCCACCGACAAAAAACACCATAACCGCATCCTAAATCGGCCACTACCATTTGTTTCCTAGACTTAAGCACTTTTTTAAGAAACTTATAATGTTTCCGTGCATTATTATTACGTCCATAGTTTGTCTCACAACCTGCGTCAATAGCATTTTTAATGTCCTGATACTTTTTTAATTCATCTGGATGCATTATTCCTTTAACTCCCCTTCTTTTATGCCTTTGTACCGTTTTTCTAACTCTTCGTTAGTAACTCCCCTGTTTAGATTAAGGCAAATTCAACTCTTTTGCCAAGCCACTCATAAAATGGCTTTAATTCCTTAGAGCTACTAGCATTAAGATCTTTTGGGACTAAGTCCGATACCTGTAAATTCCAATTACCTTCTTTAAAACAAAACCTTTCTTCGGCATATTTACTGTAACAAGCAACCCATTCTTTGCCCTCAAAATAAGGCTTATCTATCTCAAAAATATCTACTATTTGTTTCTGAGTGTCATTCACTGCCTTTATTCTCCTTCTTTCACTTATGGTATTCGGGCACTAGATCCTCGCAGGAACCATAAATACGTACATATATTTGAATGATAACAATGCTCACTAGCTCTCCCTTTATATAATTTGCATCCATTGCACCTGGAGTAAAGGAAAAACGCATACGAACATATATTTGAATGATAACAATGCTCAGGGAGATTCCATATTCTAACACTTCTTTCTTTCTCTACGCATTCTTTGTTATAGAATTCACAATTTATACACAGAGCAAGATCTCTTTTTGTGTTTTCTGAGTCCAAATAAGTCATTTGTTATTTTGTGTCCTTCCTCAAAAAATTATCCAGTATATCAAGCGTCATATTGTTTTTAGTCTGGTGAGTATATATTTTTATACTACAGCACTTGGCCGTGTCCTCAAAGACGCCGAGTCGTCGGAGACAAGACAACAATAATACATTTTCTGAACTCAGATTATAGTCCTTAAACGAATTACTTTTTTTTACCTCTTTAACTTTATTTTTCTCATTTACTTCCAAAAGACCCCAACCCGGTAGTAATTCTTCTGGTTTGAGTAATCCAACTGGAGTAATATAATACCTTAAGTATCCAATACCCTTCTCGGGATATATTCTAAATCTTTTCTGTAAATCTTTCTTGTAATCAGTCCTACTAGTCTTAGCCTCAAGTAAAATACTATGTCCATACCTCCAGCCTATGGCGTCAGGTTGCTCGGCTATGGACGTGGTAGCCTCGCTGGTTACTACCGAACATCCCCTGCTAGACATTAGCCAATGCCTACCTACATCAATAAGCCAATTATGGGTATCGTGATTAGGTTTTTTTCTTGCTTTTGCAGGGTCTTGGTGGATGATGCACTTCTTAATTCCTTCCTTATTACTAGAGCACCAAGAGGTGAATTTACAGTCAGTACAAGCTTCCTCTAACCCAAATTTAAATTCTTCAACTAAATTATCTGGTCTCTTCATCTTATTATTTTTTATTACTGCCATCTAATTAGCCTCTCTCTCACATCTTTGATTATGTTTTTGACTAGCACAATTAAAGACCTTGCCATCAAAATCAATATACAATTTATTGCCAATCTTGATGCTTTTCAAGTTGTCTTTCTATTGATTCCATATTTGAATAAGTGATGAATGGCTTAGTACTGCATTTAGTGCTGCAATGTATACAATTTAGTTCACAACTATTAGTAACTTCCCAGTGTATATTTAGAACCATATAAAATTTCCCCTTACCCTATCCCCTTTTTATATTATTATACATGTATATAGTTATAAAACCAAGATGTATTTTACAAAAGTTTATGTTAAGAAATGTAAAACTTTTAGAATAGTAAATATTTATGTCTATTTTTGGCAAAACATGTGTTACAATATAAATAGGAGTGGAATAGGAGTGGAATATTAGGGCAATGAATGTCGACTTAAGTAGAAGATATTCGGGAAGCGAAATAGAGGATATCATCAGGGAAAGAGACCTTGATGGTCGCTTTCTTTATATAGAAAATTCTTATAACAGGGGCAAAATAAGATATAGATGCACTGGAAAAGATTTTAGGGGTTCTCAATGTACCTATCCCGCTACTCAATTAGGTGGATTTTGTATTAGACATACTCCCAGGATCAAGCCAATGTCGACCGCTGCTGTTATAGGCAAGGAGTTAACAGACGAAGACCAAGACCTGTTAGAAGAGCTTCAAGATCAACCACTTGAGATGAAGGCAAAACAGATTTTGGACTTTGCAATAGTAAAGATTGCAACGTCAGAGCGGATAAATAAAGAGCAAGGTTCTCCAATCATTAGGCAGTTAATAGCAGTTATAGACGATGAGCTCAGAGAAGGTAACATCTTATTTCCGACAGCAAAGGCACTAAAAGACGCTATTTACAATAGGAACATGGCAAATACGTGCAATTTGCTAAAAAACATTACGGCCTTGATTTCTGCAAATAAAGATTTTGATGAACTTACATTTATAAGAGAAAGTTATGGTCCTCTTCTTGACCTGATGATTAAGGTCTATAACATTTGGGCAGATGACGGTAATCCAAAAGCGCAGAGTGAAATCCTTCAGCGTATGGAAACTTATTTATACGACTATGAAAAAACGATGAGAGAGGTTTGTGCAAAATTCAACATAGATCCAACCTCTGATGTTATGCTCAATAACTATCCAGTGCATAAACCTAAGCTAGAGAACAAGGATTGTAATAAAGACATAGTAATAGGCGAGAGACCAGTAAATCCAGTTCCACATGATGTTATAAAAGAGGAAGAATAAAAAAGGGGTATTGGCCGTGATTGACAGATGGATAATTGGAAGCATTTTAAAACCCAGAGATAAAAAACCAGAGACATCTTTAATTAGATTTGATCTACTTAAGGTAAAAAGAACTAGAAGTAATCCTATAACCGATAAGGTAGTCTATGACTATAAATTCGATATTAGAGAGTATTACTTGGCGGCTGCCGTAACGGAAAAAGAAGCTAAGACCCATATTAAAAAAGAGAAAAGAGGAAAGATAGAATTCAATGCGATTAATGACCCCATCTTTTTCTTTCCAGATCCTATAACAGCACCCACCAGGAAAATTAAGATAGCAAATAACTTATACAAAGACCCAGAAACTAATTTATATCAATTTCCAACATCAAGAGGGGTTAGTTGTCGTATTAATCATGAAAACATTGATATGATTTATGAGCTCCTAATGCGGTTATTAAAAAAAGCACAAGAACTCATAAAAAAAAGACCCAAGTAGAGGGTCTAAGGAGTGCAAAAAACGACAAATTAAAATTAGCAATTAACAGCCAAAAGCCTTCTAATTCCGCTTGAAGAAAATCTATTCCCTCCCCGTGAAACGAGTCCGTTCTCAAAAAGTTTAGTACTTATTTTTTGAAGACTTAAACCTTCTTCCTTTAAGCGTTTAGCTATTTTAACCATATCGAGCTCTTGTTCGTTTGGGACTAGGCTATTACCGTCTCTCATAAGACCCATGGGTATATTTCCGTAAACCTCGCCCTTTGCTTTTTTATATTGTTGGGCGTCTGAGGTTTTTTCACTCAGGCTATCTCTTTCGTATTCAGCCACACAGCAATGAATGTTAAACATGAATCTTCCACTCGCAGTGGATGTATCTATATTCTCACTCAAAGAGGCAAATAAGATGTTATTCTTTTCGAGAATTTTGGCCCTTAAATACGTAAGGTCCTCAACAGATCTTGATATTCTGTCTAATTTATAGAGAACCAGAATATCAAATTCTTTTTTCTGAGCCCTTCTTATTATCTCTCTAACTCCATCTCTTTCCAAATTTTTTCCGGTTTCTGCTGGATCGGTTATTATTCCAATAATCTCCCATCCTTTTGCGAAGCAAAAGGCTTTTGTTCTGTCTAATTGATTATCTAAGCTAACACCTTCGTTAACCTGTTTCTGGGTAGAGACTCTGGTATAAATTAATGCCTTCATGTACACTCCTTTCTTTTAAAACGAAATAAGGGCAAGATAGGATTTGAACCTACGAAGTTTTCACAGCGATTTTGCAGATCGCTACCTTTAACCACTTGGATACTTGCCCAGACAATGGCGCTCTATGGACTATAATTGCCAGTTATTTACTCTCTAATCGAGATAATTTAGCGCCATACATGTAATATAACCGCTATCTTTAAAAAAAACAAGTATTTATCCTTTATATATTAATAAATTTTTACAAACAGTCTTCAAATGTTTAATTCAAAATGTTATAATAATTACATTATAGAGTTTGTAACGAAAGGGGAATCAACATGGCAGGGCAGAAAAAAGAATTCAATCCAATAGGTATGATACATGAGATCGAGGCCAAATATGGGACCTCCATGGCATTCGTAAAAACAGGGGTAAATCAGCTAAATACTGCATATGCCCTGCAAGCGGCTTTAGAAAAGAACCAGACGGTAAAAGAACTTACAGTAGAGGTCAAGGGTTTTGGTTTTGTTTTTGACACCAAAGCTGGTCTTCAGAGTTATATTAATACCCTAATTAAAAAGGGCAAAAAATATATTGGGATGAATGGCAGGGAAGCTCTTGAGCACTTTGATAAAATCAGAGAAGAGATAGATGCTTTAGTCAAGGAATATGACAACGAGGATAAAGACCAAGGTAAAAAAGGCAATGAATAACTTAAAATTTGGGGATATAGTAAAACAAAAACATACTAAAGAAAATGCTATATATATAGGGCATAAAAATAATAAAGAAATAAAAGTAATATGCCCTGGGGCTAAAAACGAGATAAATGTTATAACTTGGCTAGAGTCTGATATCGACGAGTACAAAAACTGTGGGTTTGATAGCTTTTAACTTGGTTTACTAGGCAGTGAAAAATTATAAGATTCAACAAAAACTACAACTAATATACGAGAGATTTCCAGAGCTGGGAAAGCTAACGTTATATACCTATCCGGTTTATAATGAAGCCGGAGTTTTGAAGTGTATAACAATATGTGTTGGTCCATACGATTTAGCAAGAGACTGTCTGCCTAGCTCAGAAATCAAAAAGGGGCATATTTCTTTAGTCAATTTACATACTGAACATGGCTTTGAGTTAACAACTGGGCAAATAGCCAGGGTACATGATTTTTTAAAGAGAATAAAGCAAATAATTCCGCCTGAAGACGAAGAGGGTTAGGTACGTGGCAGAAAAGAATGTATTTTTTTTGGGTTATGATAAGATATTAGAGAGAATAACGTCTAGGGATTTAAGTATAATAGCCAATGGGCATAACCTTATGGCGAAGGGTTATATGGGAGGGCCTGAGCTTAAAAATAAATACATTCAAAGATATTCTTATAATAAATACAATTTGGATTTTCTTGTTTCAAGAGGAGAGATAGATAACCTAGTTCAGTTTGGGGACTATAGTTATTATAATTCAGGTTGTAAATGCATTAAAATAATTGATAGTGATCCCCGATATAAGGGCAAGGCTGAAGATATTATAGCATGGCATTATATTTCTGGACAAAGGTACATAACACCAACTATGTATTTGACGACAGAAGATAAGGGCATAGAAATAATCTATCAAAAAAAGATAAGGATTAAGGACGTAGAAGGCATTGGGCATCTTGTATCCGAAGTAAACAACGCCAAATACGAAATGCTTAAAACGTTTTTACAGTTTTTAGCGTCTCGCATCAATATAATATATACCCGTGAATATGAAGGGGAGGTTGGTTCTGTCCGGGTAAAAAAGCAATCTTATGTCGAAACGGACAACGACAAACACCACAATATTCTACAGACTAATAGAATTAACTTTGAAAACAAGTCCTCTGAAATACAGTACCAAGTTGAGCACTTGACTACAGTTGGTGGCGCAGAATGCTATCTTTGTAATTCTGGGATAGAATATCATTTAAGGGTTTGGCAAGCAACTTCGTTCAGGAATATGAATTCAGAAAAATTATATGGCAATGGCCACGTTTTTAAAAATGATCAACAAGGTACTTACATTGTATGTGGCGATTGTGATATAATAAGATTAGAAAAAGTTCAGTTTGTAACAGAGAGAGAAAAACCAATTATTACGCCAGTTTTTGGACCAAAGGATATGTTCTTCTAAGACTGGAATAGAGAGGGGTAGGGGTAGGAATAGGGTATTAGCGACAAGTTTAATATTATATTAGCGGACCCGCCATGGCAGTACGAGAATGAGAGAAGACATGATCCTAAATTAGGGGGAATGCCTTATTCTACTATGCCGCTTAAAGAAATATGTGCATTGCCTGTTCAGGAAATTGCGGATAAGGATTGTCTTTTATTTTTGTGGGCAACTATGCCGAAATTGCCAGAGGCGTTAAAGGTTATTAACGCATGGGGATTTAGGTATACAACATGTGCTTTTGTGTGGGTAAAAGTCAACAAAAAAGGTAAAGTTTATCAGAATAAAAGAAATATCATAATAGAGAATGGTATTTATTCTGGACTGGGCAGTTGGACTAATGGTAATGCAGAACTTTGCCTGCTGGCAAAGAGGGGAAGGCCAAAAAGAAATCTTAAAAACGTAAAACAAATAACGCTGGCTCCGGTAGGGAGACATAGTACTAAGCCATTAATAGTTAGGCCCAAAATAGTTGACCTGTGTGGAGATCTTCCAAGGGTTGAGTTATTTGCTAGGGATAAAGTTAGTGACTGGCAGTGTTGGGGTAATGAGGTAGAATCAGATATAAAATTATAGCCATAAACTAAGGGCTAAGGGCTAAGGGTGCAAAAATAGATGGTTGGTAGGATTACTAAACAAAAGACTAAGCTTATAGAAAATAAAAAGCTTATTGATGCTCAAAAATCTGAGTTTTTGGACAAAAATGAGTATTGCCTAATAAACTACGCAGAAGATTTTAGGGTACTACAGAGAAAGAAAATGTCTTTGGGTCGTGACTGGGCTTATATAAGAGCTTGTCAAATGTTTTGTAATTTTGACCCAAAAGGAACTTATAATAAAGTACAAGAAGCTTATACCTCCTGGGAGACCACTAACGTTTTTGAGCCGGTTAATAACCTTCTTACTCCAGAAGCCGCAAGGGAATGGCTTGAAGAAAACAAAAAATTACCAAAAAATAAAGAATGTTGTTGGGAAAACGAAGGCAATAATATATGTAGGTATTCTAGGTCTAAAACATGTGGCATAGCGTGGGCCTATAGAGATGTCGCTATTAGAAAAAGTTCTCAAAGTCGTTTTTCTGAACTGGCCCTAACAGTTGCTTTTTATTTTAGTGATGTATTTCAATGGACTGGTGGCTATTATATGCCCACCGAAAAACATATAACCAAATGGGCTCCAGAGAGAATCGAGCAAAATTTTATTAAGACGACTCCAAGATATAAAAAAATATGCGACTATATCAGTACCAAAAACATTATAAAGTTTAATAACTTTAATTACTTATATCTATTTGGACTAAGTACAATTCCGATGTCATTTCCTCTTAATTTTTATGTTATAGACGAAATGGCGGAAGTAACTAATCTTGATTATGCATCGGCATGTGATGGACGTCTTAATGATAAGGACTGGGATGAAACTTTTAAACTAATAATATCTACTCCACGTATTCCAGGTAGGGATATTTGTGAGAAATATGAATCAGGGACAATGCACGGATGGCATGTTAGATGTAAAGGCTGTGGTTCTCTTGAGAATATTACATTCTTAACGCACATGAGCAAGGATGCTGGTAAGTTAGAAGATTACAATTTAAGATGTAGCAAATGTAATGCTATTATAAACAAAAATAGTGATGGGGTATGGATAGCTAAAAACCCAGACAATAAACTTAGACTAAGTTTGCAATATGAAAAAACATATACCGCAAAATCTAATCTCAGAGCCATGTACTTAGCTAGTCAGTCAACAAGTTTATCTGATATCCAGAAATTTTATTGGCACGATTTAGGCCTGCCATATACTCCAGAGGGTACGGAAATAACTGAGGCAATGATTAAATCATGCCCAAAATACAATCCCAGCACCTATTCTAAATTAGGTATAAGAACGGCTGGGGTTGATGTTGGTAATACGTGGTTTGATATTAGGGTAAGTGACCAATATTTAGGAAAAAAATACGTTATTTATAGTGGAAAGTTAAAATATCCAGAAGAAAACCAAGTCCATGGCAGTATAGCATGGCAGGAACTTGACAATCTTTTATTTAATGTCTTTGGATGCGATATAGTTATAGTCGACCACGAACCAAGGGTTAAGGAAGCTAGAAGGTTTGCAGCAAAAAGACATGGCAAAGTGTTTAGATGTAAGTTTGCTAATGGCAAAGTAGAACCCGTTCTCAGTGGTGGTAAAAACACAAAAGATCTTAATAAAAATTTCTTAGTGGGAATAGATAGGACGGCGTTGTTGAATGAAGTCCAGTATCAGATATCAGGCAAGAGATATGTTTATCCTGAAAGATTTTTTGCAGATGATTCTCAGATAGAGAATTTCATACAGGACCCTACTCGATACCTAAATCATCTTACAGCCCTTCACCGTGCAACAGTAGAACACGAAGTAAAATCGAATGGTATAGTTATATACACAGAACCAAGGCTTGAATGGGTACAAAAAGGATCGGCAGAAGATCACCAATTTTTGGCCGAGGCCTATGACACCCTGTGTGGATTATTGTATTTAAAAAAACCGGGCATTGTCAGCAGAACAAATTCTGAAAAGGAAGAGATCAAACATGAAATAGAATTTCTTCAGGATAGTTTGACAAGAGCCATGAAGGAGTTAGAAGTCAATGACTAATGTAAAAAGATTAATGAAGGATTTAAGGGGTAATAACTTCTTTAAATGGGGTCCCTTACAAAAGTTATTTAATACAGAAGAAACTAATCTTAAAGTTTTAGAGTATGCAAATGCATTAAGCAGGTATGCAAGTAAGGCTAAAGAAGCACAGTATGTAGATATACTGATAAAAAAACTGAACTCAGATAAATTTGACGACTTTGAATATAGCCCTAGTCTTGAAAACATTTATAAGAGCAAGGATAAGGACAAACTTGACATTATAAAAGGGACTAAAGTTTTTAACAGATTTGCCATAAGAAGTAAGACAGTTACTTTATACCTAAGCCATAATACTATAAAAAAAATGTTAGAAGCTCATAGATTAGAATTACACGAAGAATTATTAGAGTTAGAGAAGAGGTTTGAAGCTTATAATGAGAAATTTGAAGAATTCCATTTCTAATATATCTAATTTTGTTAGTAGTTCTATTCTGGCAAAAGCATTGACTATGGATATGGCAAGAAATGAAAAAATAAAATTAGAATTCCAAGAAAAAATGGCAAAAATGAATATACCATTGCATCCCCGTACAATGCATTCTAATAAGGCTAATTCTTTCATAGATGTCACTGCCGGAAGTAAGTTAATGGATATGCATAAAATAACCAGCCTGAGAACAGATTGGTTATTATGTTATTATTACTTAGTTAAGAACGACCTTATCCGGTGCGTTTACGAGATAATAAGTCGTGAAGTTGGACAAATGGAATACGTCGTTAAAAGAACAGACGGCAAGGTTCTTAAAAACGACAGGATGCAAAAACTATTACAACGTAAGCTTCAACAAGTAGATTTCCAATCACTCATGGCAGAGGCCATTCCATGGGCAGCTATATTTGGTAACGGGCTTATAAGAATAAATAGAACAAAAATAGGGTCAGTTGATAGCTTTGATAATATATCTTGGTTGTCTATCACCCCGGTTATAGATGGAATGACTACCAAGTTAAAAGGATTTACGTACCTGGACGGGGCCAAAATATATACGTTGGATTTAGATGATTGTATAAGGATACTTCCTTATGCAAGAGATCCTGGGAACACTGATTTCGGACTACCTAGGATATGTGCGTGCAAAGACAGTTTGGGAATTACTGACGAGTGGTATAGTCACTTAACTATATTGTTACGTAACGGAAATCATGATGGAACCATCATTAACTTTAAGTCCAGTGAGCAAACAGATCAAGGCGCATTAGATGAGGTAATGGATCAAACCGAATCCGACATAAATAGTAAAGAGAATGTAGGCAAGGCCTCTGTTCTCAAGGATGCAGAGATTCATACGGCAGCTACCAATAATGCAACACCCTTTGGAGAAGTACCTGATATAACTGCAAAACAAGTATCAAGAACATTCTTAATACCAGAAGAAGAAATAAACATAGCAAAAAGTGGTCAACTTGGATCTAATAGAGCCACTAGCGATAAAGATAGATTAGATTCTTCTATCCTCAGCAATTATGTAAAGCCAGCCCTGAGATGTGTTAATAAAAAATGGCTACAAGAAGAGGGTGGAATCTACGACTATTATATAGCTCCGGCAAGAGACATAGTTCCAGTTGGACTTGATAGAAGTAGAGCTATAAGTACAATGTGGAGAGACGGAATGATTACTTTTGCAGAGGCTAGAACCCTAGCTGGATTAAAGATAACAGACGGAGACGATAGAAATAATAAATATTATTTAGATCTTCAACCAGATACAGATCCTTTAACAGATACAACACCAGGTACAGATAATACGGACGGAGAAAGCAATGGACAGAGAAGGAGAAGCTAATGGCAGGAAACAAGAACAAGGGCAAGGACAAAAATCAGAAAAAGAGCAATGGGCAAAAACCTACACAGACCAAAGCAAATCAGAAGCAAAAAAAAGGAAGATAGCAAGCGGCGTTATGTTTCAAACAAAATAAATCAATAGCGATAAAACAAAGGAGATTAATATGCCAAGGGCAACCCCAGAACAGTATAAACTTATTCAACAAAATTGTCTTCTAGATGAAAGTATTCCCATAGAAAATGTCTATGTTTTTAAACGCAGGGCATGTGACAATCTTCTTGACAGACACATGCAAGTCCTGAGCCATAAAGCCCTACAGACCATGGCAGCCACAATGAAGGACAATGCCGCCTTAATTAGCCACTGGGGTTATTATGGAGCTCCATGGGGAAGGATTTTTGATTCTAAGACGGTAATAGATAAATCACAAGGCAAAGGTTATAACCAAGAGCCAGATGCACCTCCATACGAGTATTGCGAGGCCCTTGAATACACAGTGTTAACGGACGAAAACAAAAGTTTTATTACGTTAATGGACGCAGGAATAGACTATAAAGTTTCTGTAGGCTTTAGTTATACCCTTGATGACCTGATGTGTTCAATATGTGGCGAACCTATTTTGTGCCGTGATTCTGACGGGAATTTCTTATGTCCTCATATGCCTGGAAGAGAATACGACGAAGGCATGTGTTATATGATATTTGACGACATAAAAGAAAACCTTGAACTTTCTAACGTGGCTATTCCCGCTCAACCAAGAGCCGGTAGTTTGAAGGCATTTGATGGCAGTCAACAACAAAACATGGGTAGTGATCAAAAAAACATAGGCTCAAAAAAAATACTTACAGCCAACGAGGCATTAAATAAAAAAGTGGTAATAGAGAATAAGGATTTTTATGAAATTCAGGATTCCTTGTTTGAGATTAAGGAGAAGTCAATGACAGCAAAACCAGTAGGAGAAAACAATGGGATGCAAGAAACCAAAACCGAAGCCGAAAAAAAATTAGAGGCCGAACAAGCGGCCAAAGACTTGGCCGATAAAGAGGCTAAGGACTTAGAAGAAAAAAACAAAAAGGACAAACTTCTTCAAGAGAAGAAAGAAGAAGAGGAAGCGGCTAAAAAAGATGCTAAGGAGCTAAAGGAATCAGTTGAAGCCCTTCAGAAAAAAATGGAAGAAATGAGTACTGAAATAACTAAAGGCTCTGCAACCGCTGAATCATTTAAGGCTATTACCGATAGAGTAGAAGCCGCAGAAAAAGCGCTTGAAGCCCTTCAAAAAGCTTTAAACGAACAGAGTACAGAACTTAAGCTTTTAACAGTTGCAAAAGAAAAGGGAACACCTGCCCACGCCATAGTATCGGAAGGTTTAAAACTTACTGAGTCAGCTCAGGAAAATTTAATCAATTTTACTTTAGATTTAGATGGAGAATAGACAATGACTAATTTAAACACAATGCCAACCCCGGGCTTAATCAGCAAGACACTTTCTAGTGCTGCTATCTTTCAAAAAGACGAGGATTTCAATATCGCTAAAAAATCCGCTAAAAGCGTATTGTCCGGCAAAGAAGAAATTGCAGTATTTAAGTCTCTTATGGGCACTAAATCAGAATTAATCTCTGACGAAAAAGTGAAAGCCACAATGAAAGCATTGGCCTCCATAGATTCAGTGGCCAATATCATTAACAATATGAGAGACGAAAGAGTTGGGGATAAAACTATTTCGGTATTTAAAGAATTTATTGGTCAGTCCGTTAATAAAGATTTTAATATCGGATCAACCGCCCAAATTAGAATTATAGACGTAAGTCATGCTTTTGTAAGTATTACCACTGATCAAACACCATTTTTAGATACATTGCCTGGTTTAGCACCAGTAATGTGCCAAGATCTTAGAACTAAATGGTTTGAAGACAACTATCCAGCATCTACAAAAGATGCATTCTTCAACCCAAACAGAGGGCCAAAAGACAGTGACGCTGTACAAGCTGAAAAAACCAATACTATAGGCTTCTTCGGAAGTGCCAATAGAATTGGAAACGTAGCAGAAAGCTTGAGACTTAACATGGGTTATCAGCCGGAAGCTGAGATGGCAGTTATTAGAAAGTATAATTATCTGCGTAGAGTAAGAGACGAAGCAACCTTAGATTGTACAGAAAATGCAGTAGGCCCTATCTATACCCCAGCTGGTGTAATCCAACAAATGACAAACTTAGTTGTGGGTCATGCGGATATCACCGAGGCTGTATTTAACGACAATATTTTACTGCCTATTACATCAAAATACGGTAGATCCCCTTACGTTTTAGCTACGAGCTCAGGCGCTCAAATTACTAAGATAGATGACATCTTAAAAACAAAAGCACCTGGCAGAAACCAGACCGAATTATATACCGGTCCAATCCAAGGTCGCATAGGAACAGTTCCTTTCTCTACATTCTTTATCGCCCGTAGCGGACAAATAATTCCAGTTATTTACTTAGAAGGATGTGCAGCTCTAGCTAACGCCGCCTTATTATATATTCCTGGAGGAATTCAACCTGTATCTATGAACCTTCCAACATTTGGTGGTGGAGTAGGTCCTTTCGCTATAGTTAGTATAGATTCTGATGGATGGGCAACCCTCCACCAAGTATTCGATACCATGTCTACTCAAGTAAGAGACCAAATTAAAATGGCTTTAATCTCAGGCCTCAACTAAAACTAAAAGCAGCAGATAAAAGCTAAAAAAATTAAACAAAAAGCAAAACAATACTAAATTACAAAAGGAGTAAAATACAATGGTTAATAGCGATTTAAGAATTGTGGGTTCTTCCCACACCCACGTTAAGGAAGGCATGAATGTAAGTCCGGGGGCCGGACTTACATTAAATATCAGCGAAGGAGTCGTTGATGTAAAACATAGTGCAGGCCCTAAATACGTTGCAGCAGATACAAGTATTGCTGTAGCTGCCCCTGCCGGATCAGGAAACGTAGTTAGAAACTATTTACGTATGTTAAATAGTGCGCCTGGAACATATTCAGTCTTCAGAACAGCAGAAGGCGTTGCTATTACCGCCCTAGATTTAGCTGGAGCGTTCATGGACGCAGATGTAAATGCTGTAAATGGCGACGGAGAAAACCATTATTTATACACATACCTTGGTTATTGCGATGTAGCTTTTGGCGATGTTGCAGTAGACAGTGCTAAAACATACGTATGTAAACCTGTATTAACCGTAGGCGTATAATACGATAATTGAAGTATGGGCTGGATTTTTATCCAGCTCCATACTACTGAGATATTTACTAAATATAAATATAATGGGGAAAGTATAATGACAACTACACCAAGACCTATTTTTGATCTATCTGATTCTTCGGAGCAGACTGATTTTAGCGATAGAATATCAGCTTATGACTATTATTCTACTTATGGCGTATTGTCACTTAATGTCCTTCAGACTGTCATTAATCAAGCAAGCATCAGAATATATAAATATACTAGACTATGGCCAAAGGCTGTGGGTCAAACTATTCTTGTCCCGATAAATCCTGATTCAGGAGCGGGCTGGATTGGTCACAAATACCCAAGTAATTTGACGAGTATATCTACTACCGATCTAAATTTTGCTGGCGTTAACATGGCAACTGATATAGTTGATTTATATCCTAACGGCAAAATTAAATTTAGATCCGGTGTATGGTCAAACCAGAAGGGTTGTATGATATACCCCACGTCAGTAACCGTCGTGCTTGATTATGGATTTGTTTTTAGCGACATGCCCATTACGTTTAAGGACGTGTGCATAGAACTTGTATTACATTATCTATTAAAGAGAAAAGATCAGGCTAGAATTGAATTAGAAACAATGTCTCAAGCCCAAATAACTCAAAGATATAGAAAGCATGAAGTAGTTGAGCAATCAATACTTAGTGCATTAAGGTAGGGTAGTTTTATGCACATACTACAGTCTAGTGAAAACCTATATTTATACGATGTATATAAATGCATTGATGACCTGGTAGCAGACGCAAAGGCATTTAACGTAGAGAATTATGTTATAACCCTAAAAGGGAATTTGCCTGAGCAATTTAAGAAAATGAACGAAGCACGGGGCATGATGCAAAATCAAAAAGAAACTTATCAAATAATCCTTAACGATCCTCTGGCCCTTGATGAAAAATATTTGGTAAAGAGAAAGGACAACGGTCAAAGGTTTAAAATAATCAGCGACCCAAAACCTTTTAATGGCTCACATCAAGTTACATTGGTAGTAGAGGAGGTGGTATAGGATGATAACAAGAGCAGTCTTTAAAATACTGGAAGTGGACGAGACTGATATATTAGCCGCCACGGCCATAACTAAACTTCAAGCAAAATATCCTTCTTTTACTTCATCCGGGTTAGAAGATTATCATTATCAAAGTCTAAGAACCCTGTGTAAAGAAACGTCAGGAAACGTCGACCCCAATGGTAATAAAATATGGGCAGAAAAACATATAAAATATTTTCAAAAAAAGGACAAGGCTGAAGAAAATAACTTGCAAAAAACTGATCTGCCTATAATTATTATAGATTGCCCGGATTGTAAATTGGCATCTAATAGCGGATGGCATGAAGGAAGAGTGACAATAGACGTATACACTGACGCCATGGCAGATACATCTCAATTAGTAGCAAGCATAGTTAATAGGATTAAGAGCATATTTATATGTAATCCAGCCTATACCTGCTCTACGGTACGTAAGTTTGAGAATCCTGTCAAGGGAATGGAGTCTATAACCATAAATCCAGTAGAGATTCAGGATAACAGTTCTTGGAATCACAGAAAACTTATTTGCGAATTTAATATGCAAATATACGAGGTAGTTCAGTAGCTCATGAAAAATTTCAAAAACGAAAAAATATTTGTTGGCAAAAATTATGCGGGGTTCCAAATATCTACGCCCTATGGTCTTTTGGACATAGACTCTGATGGTTGTTATCATCCAGAATCAGGTTTTAAAATAGATAACTATAATAATAGAATACATGACGAGTATCATATCTATCAAATAGTTGCGTACCTGATTAAGAGCGTAGTTCCAGAAGCTGAAAGATTAAGACTTATGCCAAAGCCAAAAATACTCAATAGAATATACGACTAACTAGAACTAGGACTAGGAAAAGGAGAAACCTAAAAATGACAATGCAGAACCAAGCAATTCCGGGCGGCGGAAACATATTTTATTATACACCAGATGCCACCCCTTTAACACCACCTGCCGACTTGGCAAGTGCTACTATTACAGACCTAACAACTGATCCTGACAAAGAAAGACCAGGAGTAAGACTAGCCGATGGGGACGTTGTTACGGTAGAATTAGCTTATTTGGGAATGGATACTCTTCATGGCGGGTTGGCTATTACCGCTAAAAACAATCCAGTAAGCCACACACTAGGTACAGGTGCAAAAGGAATACTACTTAATAATGTTATTATGCCAGCAAAAGTACTTGGCGTAATAGTATTTATTAACGGCCAAGCTTCAGTTTTCTTCCCACAGTTACCAGCAAACAGAGCTGCACAAACTCAAAGTACACCTGATATCCCAGTGTATTACAAAGCATCTAGTAACGCCCTGTTAGCCGCTGACGTAGCTGCAAAAGCATTATACTCTGTAAATGCCTACGGAATCAAAAGAAATTCATTACCTGACACAACCGACGAAACTCAAAAAGTCAACGCCAAACAAAAAGTAACAATGACACCAGCCCACTCTGGTGACTATGACGTAGTGTCTGGTGTAAATATTAGTTTCACATCCAAACTCATTGGGCACGACGACTATGCCATGGCGTTAGTAAACGGTGCACTATATACCAATTTGGCTGGTGTTAAAACAAAGTGGGAAGGCTTCGCTGGAGCCGGTATTGCTAAATACTTGCCACTAGAAGTACATCTTCCATCTGGTGACTCTGGTAAAGTAGATGTTTATTTTATCCCTTGTGCCGAATGCGAAACAACTGACAGCACAATAGGTGGTGGAAAAACAGCTAAACCTGAAGTTCCAATTACAATCAAACAAGTCCCTGATGACTTGTTAAACGAACTACAATCTGTAGTTTGTCAACAGTACTAAAAAGTACCCCTTTTCTCTGCGGTAGTCTATAACATAGGTGACTACCGCTTTTTTTGTTGCTCTTTTTTCGCCAAATAAAAAAATCCATACCCTTGTAAGGATATGGGGGATGAAATGTTTCTTTTTATTGCTCTGTGTTCGATTACCGTTAATAAAAGATGGGCCGAGAGACACACACATTAGTCAAGGAGGAATTTGTAGCCCATCGAAGGATTAAAAAAATGAAATTTCGATTCTTTTACTATAGCATATACCCCCAAAGTATTACAAGTCCCTAAAAATAAAATTTACAAAAGTTAATAACATGAACTATTTTCTAGGCTCATGGGTTATAATTAGAAATAATACATTTGGGGTACTTAATAGGAAAAGGATAATAAAAAGATGATGACTAATCCATTTAGGGATAAGATTTTTGAGAAAAAGGAATTGCCTCCGGCTGTACAACAACTTAGAACAGAAATAGCTTCTTGTCAAGATAAGAGAGTTAAAGAACTTAGCAGCTGGACAGATGTAAGTTTTATAAATCTTGATACACTAAGACCCGATAAAAGATTATGGCTTACTAGGAGCATGATAGAAGCAAATAGTATTAAACCAATAACGCTGCCATTAGATTTTAAAAGAGCATACTGTTGCATAAATAAGTGGGTCCATATTGCCGAGTTCTTAAATCTAGAGCAACTAGATTCTGAAGAGGATTACAGAAAATATTTAATAAATATCTCTTGTGGATTAAGTCGTCATATAATAAATCATACTATAATGAAAAAAAGTAACTTAGGCCCTCTTTATGGATCAAAACATTGTGCGGTTGTTAAACAAACAATCCCTACGCTAAATGTTATAAAAATAGAGGAATATGGGGAAGCGTTATTGACCATGGACCTAATCTACGGGGTATGTAAGTTATGGTAGATGTTGTGTTATTTATTATATCAGCAACTATAATTTATATAGTTGTGTTCACGGTTATGGGCTTAGTCATGAGATATGTAGACAATAAAAGGAGATAGTTAATGGAACACCTATCAGTGCAATTAGATACTGTAATCGAATCACTTAGAACTGTTATTCTTCTCGTATCTATTATTATTGGATGGGGATTAGGAACTGCTGTTTTTAATAAAACAAAGTAAAGGAGGTCTTTTCATGTCAGAGACAAAATTAAGAAGCGTCAGGCTTGATGCTAGGTTTAAGAGGTGGTTAACAACCTTATTAAAACAAAAAGTAGAGGTCGAGGTTAATACAAAAAAGAAAGAAGTTAGTCAACAGATATACGATATGGTTAACGAAAAATTAAAACTACTTATTCCAGAAGAAGATAGGCTGGTTTTAGAAAAATGGAAAGTAAACAAATCTCAATATTCAATATATTTTAATGTAGAAGGCAAGAAAGAACAAGTCTTTTTATACAATGAGAGGAGTATTACATTTCCATCTTCTTTACATGACGATTTACTACCCAAGATGACAAAGATTGAGTTATCGGTTATTCGTTCATTAGAAAAAGAAAGGAAAGAGTTAGAAGATTTCTACCTATCTAAGGCTAGACAAATAGAAAGAACTATAAAACAATTTACGAGTTCTAATAAGTTATTGGAGACACTTCCAGAACTAAAACCATTAGTAGAAGGCTATTATGACTTTAGTTCTCCTAAGAAAGAAATAAAAGGAACAAAAACCCAGAACAAAGAAGGCATTGAATATATTAAAAAAATCTTAAATAACGAAATACTGTTGTTAACAACCAAGCAGGAGCCGGCCCTTGGCAATAACACCTAAAAAAAAGAAATACAAAAGAAAAAAAGTTAAATACTATAAGCGCAAGGCCAATGCCAAGCAAAAAAAACAAGAGCTAAAGGCAAGGGGCTGGCTTATGGCTAAATATACCATGCACATCCCCACCCAAAATTATTTGCTTTTATCCGGTCTCTTGCCTGAATTGTTTTTTACTTACTACCTATTTTATCAAATGATTTACAACTCAAGCAAGAGGATAATATCTGGGCATATCCTTCACAGGCTGTGGGATATTGAGTTTCTGATAGATTTCGAGTTAATAACCAATATAATATCTATTTTTATTACCGACGAGCCAATTAATCCGCCAGAACCAAAGAAGTCAAGGGCCAAAATTAGCTTTAAACTTGACCACTCTTTTATATCTTTCTGGGGAATAGGATCTAGAATTGTTAGCGTTATACTACCTATGCCTGATTATTATAAGGCTAGTAAGTTACTAGACAAATTAGGAAAGGACAGGCTTAAATGACTATAATAAAGAATATAACCAATTTTCTGGATTTTATATCTTCAAATATAGAGATAGAAGATGACAATATTTGTGATAGATCCTGTTCTTTTTTAGAAATGATTGATGATCTATATTGGGACTGTCCCTTTTCTGATAAATCGGACGAAATGGGAGAGTTTGACAACCCCAAGAGATGTAAATTTTGTAAAGATACCTTTGATAAAGGAGAATAGATATGAAAAATCAACTTAATCTTCCGTTTATAGACCCCCTATTCCTAATTAAAGGCAAGGGAAGGGAACTTACTAAAAAAGAAGCAGATCAAGTTATTAAATATCTTCATGATAGCGTTAGTATTAATGATAAAATTTCTTTTGCTTTTGACCAGCTTATAATTAAGATGGAAAGACTTATATCTTTGATAGATAGAAAAAAGAGGCCAACACTTAAAAACTTAGGAGGAAGCCATGGCAGAAACACTTAATTGGATACCTGGATTTATAACTTTAATTTTTATTATTAAAATAATTGCCACTATATTTTATATAGCGTTGGGTACTGGCTTAGGTTTTATGGTTATAAACTATTTAAGAGTTAGTAGGGTATATAATAAAGTAATCAACGAGACAGTCCCAGTCTCTTGTTTTTACTGCGGACACAAGGATATAATAAAAGCCATGGAATTAGATGCCTTGGCCCATGGCTATATATGCGATGGACGTAGAGTTATTATAAACAAAGTAAGAGAGGAGAGGGCTCGTGATAAAGGAATGGAGAGATCAAACAGCAAGGAAGATAATAACCTATGATCCACTTAAACCAAGTGGTTGTATAGTTATTAAGTTTTTTGATTATCAAAATGAGGTGGCTATATCTTCGGCCTCAAAACTAGAGTCTGACGATGCTTATTATAGAAACATAGAGGCCAATCTTTCCGAGTTTTTTCAAAAGACATCCCCTTACGAAATAGACAAAGGAGAAGAGAAGGTTAATGAACAAGACAGGTATTGAATGGACCATGGGTCCAAATGGAGAACAGGGATATACTTTTAATCCGGTAACGGGCTGCGAGCACCGATGCTCTTATTGCTACGGGTTCGACCTATCAGAAACAAGACTAAGTGGAATATATCCGTGGGGATATGAGCCTACTTTGTGGTTAGACAAGTTCAGCAAGAAACCACCAAAAAAACCTTGTAAAATATTCCTAGGCTCCATGGCAGACGTTTTTGGAGACTGGCAGTGGAGATTATGGTCAGAGGATATAGAAGGAGAAGCTTATTACCCTGCTGACAAAGTTAGGAAAATGGTTTTAGATTATTGTAAAAAATATCCACAGCATACTTTTATTTTGCTCACCAAAAACCCGAAGGGTATGTTAGATTATGTCTTCCCTGACAATTGTTGGACAGGTGTCACAATAACAAAGACTGAAGATCTTGATCGGATGCATATACTATCACGGGTCAAGTGTAAAACTAAGTTTGTGAGTTTTGAGCCCATCCTTGAGCGGTTAGCTTTTAGTGAAGATGACGAAAAGATACTTAAACTTTGTATTGACTGGGCTATTATAGGAACGTTAAAGGGTCTGAAGAAAGACGATTATAATGCTATAGCCATCAGAGAGGCTATTGACGAACTTATATCTGGTATCAGGTTATATGATATTCCCTTGTTTTTAAAGGACTCTGTTTTTAAGATAATACCAGATATGTTCAGGTTTAGAGAATTTCCAGGGGAGGAAGTGAGCTTTGGCAAAAATGTCATTTAAGGATTGGTTAGAATCTCTTCACAAAAAGGATGAGACATTTGCCTATAGTCTTAAAATAGAAAAATCATTTTTTAGTAACGGAAAAGGTGGCCAGAATGTTAATAGGCACCTGAACGGGGTAAGGTTATATCACAGGGAATCAAAAATAATGGTAAGTATTCATGACGAAAGGTCTATAATCCAGAATGCCGAAAAGGCTGTGAAAGAAATGAGCTTGAGACTAACTAAATACTATTCTGACAAGGCCAAAATCCATTTTCGAGAACAAACAGTCCCTCTGGGTGATAAGATAAGAACCTATAACGAAAAAAGAGGACAGTGCACAGATAACAGAACAAATAAGACTTATCAACTGGATAAGAATTGTACATTAGATCCCGGGGTGTTAGACGCCTGTATAAAAGACAATATAATGACAGGAAGAGGTAGCTAGATGCCAACAGAACTTTTTAAGGTTGATGATCTTTATAGGATTAATAGCTTAAAGGATAGAATAGGAGACCAACAAAGGAAGTTGGAAATTAATAAAAACAAAAGAAAAGAACTCAATCAATTAATACTTGACGCTGAAAACAATATTAAACAGTTAGAAGACGAGATAAAAGCTTTAGTTATCATTCAGGAGTAAATAACATGGCAAAAAATAAACTAGAACAAGCAAGGGCCTATGTCAAGTTGGGTGATGATCTAATTGCAAGCTATAAGTATTGGAAGTCTCAGGTTGAGTTCCTGAAGGATAAATTAAAGAGAGTAGATGATCATCCTTTTTTTGAGCCTAATATTTTCATGCTAAAATTTTTCCAAGGACAAGTAGAAGAGAAGGGTTGTATTGATTGTACAATAAAAAATCTCGGTCCTTTTGGAGATGAGCTACATAATTTAATTCGTTTGCACTACGATCCCTTATGTAAACTCATGAAATCAGCGATAGACCTCAAACTTCAAGAGGCTATAAAGAACATGGAGAGTGACAGGGATAGACTAATTAGGAATTACGAGGTTGACATTAATGGGATATGAAGAAAAGATACGGTCAAAGCTTGATGCTATAGAAAAACTAATAGGCAAAAGACCAAAGGTGCATGGAGCAAGAAGAGACGTAGGCGGTAAAGAAGTTATACTCAGGACTATAACTATTGGCGATACTATGCCATGGTTTTACACGGAGACAGACGCAGGTGTATTTGCTTGGCTAAGAGGATTTGAAGAAGCAGTGGAAAGAGAAAGAAGAAATAGGGGTAGTTAGATGCAAGACAAAAAAATTGTAGCAATAATTCCAGCAAGAGGCGGAAGTAAGGGTATTTATAAAAAGAATATTAGATTGGTTAATGGCCGGCCTCTTATTTATTACCAGATTGATGCCGCACTTAAATCTAAGTACATATCAGAAGTTGTGGTATCTACTGACTGCGATCTAATAGCTGATGTTGTACATAACTATCCTGACCAAAGCAGACTTAGTGTTGTATGGCGTCATTCTAGTGAGTCTGATGATTATGCTAGATCTGAGGCTGCACTAAAGACAGTTTGCAGCGTATATGAAAACTCATTAAGAATTATAATTGATATAATAGTTTTTCTACAAGCCACTAGTCCTTTGAATAGAACCGAGTATATTGATAAGGCTATTGAAAAAGTATTAACAGAAGAAGTTGATTCATGTTGTATGACGACAGAAGATTTTGGTTTTTATATTAATACCCAAGAAATAATTGACCGGCCACGCAGACAGGATTCTACCCCCGCCATAAGAGAATGTGGAAACGGATGGGTAATGACAAGAGAATCTTTGTTTATAAATGATAACAGATTAGATAATAGGTTAGGAAGAGGATATGGTTATATCCTTATCCCCAAAGAGGATGCATTAGACATTGATTCCCTTGCTGATCTCGAACTTGCTAGTATATTACTTAAAAAGAGAGAGAGAAAAGAATCTGGTAATTATTTTAGGAAAAGAATTCCGGCAGGGGTTATTAACTACGAAGATAATTACTGGGGCAAGACAATAGATCCTGATGGCAAAGAACGTAATAAAGAGAGAGAGAAATGGCAGTATTTAGAAGACGCTAAGCACGTTATTGACTATATAAATACCCAAGAGCCCGGTGCTGTTCTTAGCGTAGGTTGTGGATTTGGATATATCCTAAGTGCTATTAATGGTAAGTGGCTAAAATACGGGACTGAGTTATCTGAATATGCAGGAGAGAAGGCAAGAGAATACGGGAACATCCATATTGGATGCCTGCTAGAAAGCCCCTATCCTGATATGTCTTTTGAGGCAATTAATATGTATCATGTTATAGAGCACTTGCCAGATCCGGTAGTATATATCCAAAAAATAAATAATTTACTTAAAATAGGAGGGAAGTTGATTATAACAACTCCAGACTTTGAGAGTATTACGGCTAAAAGATTTGGTGATAAGTTTAGGTTGTTACATGACAAGACACATGTTTCGTTGTTTGGGACACAAGGACTATGTAATATGCTTGAGGATTACGGTTTTGAAGTAGAAAAAGTCGAGCACCCATTTTATGGCACACGACATGAGACTGAAGAAAACCTACTTAGGTTAATGGATACTACTAAGATATCCCCTCCGGCCCATGGCAATGTAGTTACTATCTTTGCACACAAATGTTAAGGGAAATTAGAAAATGTTAGTTAAGGACTTGTTGTCATTAATTGATAAATACCCAGAGGCAGTGGTAAAGCTTAAAGACTTTGATAAATACGCATATTTATGTTGCGTAGATTGTATTAGAGATGTTAGATGTTGCGATAACTGTAAATATCCAAAAGTAATATTTAAGGACTCTCTTAAAGTTAATGCTATTAGAATTGAAATAGAAAACCAGGAGGATATTTAAATAAATGGTTAACTTTAAATCATTAGCTTATGGCTTTATGATGCTTCCTTATGTAAAGCGAGAAGCTATTATTTTAAAATTATCACTAAGAGAAGAAGAGGATAAAGATTTAAAGCATATTGATATTCTTAATAAAATTATTCAAATGGCTGAGGAGCAAAAATGTGTTGATAAACTATGGGAGGAAATAAATAATGGCATTAACAGTTAGTTACCACCCGCAAGAGTTTATAACCGAAAACGGTTTTGATGCTCCGCTTATTTCTATTAAAAGTCCAAAGGCTGAGCCGTTTATTTATCATCCTGCATGGAACCAATCTAAGATCCTTAAACTTGAGTTTGATGACATTGATTATTTTCACATGCATAAGGATCTGACAAAATATAATTTCAAGTTATTTGATTTTGAGATGGGAGAAAAGGTTCTAGATGTTATTTATACCGCAAAAATAAATAATGAACATGTATATATAAACTGTGAGGCTGGATTTTCTAGAAGCGCAGGCATTGCACACTACATGTTTGACAAGATGGACTTTAAGTTATTAAATGGCAGCGATTTTTATAACAGATACGTATACGATATATTGCACTTAATTTGTTGCAGACAAAAAGGTCTTTTGTGGTTGGTTAAAGAAAAACGCATTGATACCTTCCAGTGGTTCATAAAGAACCATAACGATGATATACTATTTAAGGACGAAGGGGGAGGAGATAGTGACTAGTCGTAGATTAGGAATTACTCAATTCTCGGAAATTGATTTATTAAGGGTAGTATCAAGATTAGATTCCATGCCTAAAGTTTTTTGCCAAATAAAAAACGTAACTATTTCTTGGCTGTTTCTTTACTTTTTTATGAAAATCTTTTTAGAAATAGACAACGGTAAGTGGCAATCCCAAAAGACAATGCCTTTAAATAAATATTATTTTTATGAACTGATAGATATTTACGAAAAGTATGGTTATTCCAAAGGCAATTTAAATAATGCTATTGATGAACTCAGTAATGATGATATATTTTGTGTACTAAGTGCTTATTTCTCGGCAAAACAATTATTTGATATGTATCCAAAATGGGAATTAGCAGCTTATTGTATGTATGATATTGGCAAAGTAGACAATAATATTCTAAAAACGCTTGAGGTTTTGGATGCTATTAATGAAACGGCATTAGATAATAATGAATTTAATTTAACTTTGTATCAAAAAATAAATAAAGATATTACCATGATGAAGGAGAAAATAGTATGTTAACAGAAGAAACAAAGACAGTAAATATCTTTAAAGACGAGGCTAAGACTGTGTTAACAGACGAAGCATATAAAAAATTACACCATGCTCTTTTTGGTAGCTCTAAATGTAAAGATCCTTATAGAAATAAATGTTATAACTCTAGCTCTCCGTTGTTAGAGGAGTTAGTAACTCACGGGTTCATGGACGTAGACCGTAACTACCATGGCGAAGATGGAACTAATTGGTATTATGTCATCGAGAGAGGATTTATTTATGTACTAGGAGCAAAGTATTATAATGCTCATAAAAAAGAATTAGAGGAGGAGTTATAGATGACAACGTGGCCTGTAAATTTTATTTGCATGAAGCAGAGCAGAGATATTAAAAAAGATGATCTATTAGAAGGAGGTCTGTTTAGAAAATGTAACACAAAAACGGCCGGTGGCGGATATGATAAATTTTCAGAAATATGCCTTAAAAGACTAGGGAAAGAAGTGTCTAATCAATTTGTGGTCCAGTTGAACGGATGTCCATTGGCATGTCCTTATTGTTATGTTACTCCAGGCGGGGTTCATAGAATCCCGCATTATTTAGATACCGATCAATTAATCTCTTCTTTTAAGAATTCCGGCCAAGAAGTATTTCACCTAATGGGAGGAGCTCCTGCTCTATACGTCAGATATTGGCATAAGATATTGAACAAATTGCCATCTAATTTCGTTTTTCATTCTGATTTTATTCTTGTCGAAGGGCGTTATAAAATTGACGAACTATCACGATTAGAACGTAATAATGCACTCTATGCTGTTAACATAAAGGGCCTTAGTAAAAGGGAATGGAGAGACAATACCGGAGTGGATAATTTTGATACAGATGATATCCTTAGAAACATAGATGTTATTTTAAGGTCAGGTATTAATTTCTATCTCACGTTTACGGCATGTGATCATGAATCTAGTGAAAATATTCTTGAACCCCTATTTAGGAGAGAATTTGGGGATAGGTTATATGATGATAGTTTTGATATTAAGATAATACAATATAAAGCATTGGAGGAATAATAATTAAATGGTAGGCGTAGAATTTAAAAACAGAGTAGTAGTGGAAGACGAAAACCATTGTAGCATCTCTAAATGCAAAAAATTGAAATCATATAAATGCGCATTGAATAATTCACATTTATGCTACGATAAGGATTATAGTATTTTAAGAACCGATTTTTGTAAAAAATTATTTAAAACCAAGGAGAAATCATAAGATGACAATAATATCAGCGAGTATGAGAACTGATATTCCGGCCTTTCACCATAGAAAATTTTTAAGACAGTTAGAGGCTGGGAATTTGGAATATACCAATCCCTATACTAAAAACAGGTACAGTATAAAGAGGGACGATATTGATTGTATTGTTTTTTGGTCTAAAAACTACGAACATTTGATTCCAAAACTGCATATATTGGATAGTTATGGCATTAAATATTATTTTCAATTTACAATTAACGGCTATCCCTTTTCTATTGAGCCTAACGTTCCAGATGTAATGGAATCAGTCCGTCAGGTTTATGACATAACAATGCATAACAGTAATATTCCAATAATATGGAGATACGATCCTATTATAATCACCAAGGAATTTACCCCCGAATGGCATGTTAATCACTTTGATTTTATAGCAGACCAACTTTGTATATTGGGCGACGGAGCAATAACCCAATGCACTATTTCTTTTGTGGATATGTATAATAAAACCAAAAACGCATTTAAAGACGCTGGGATAGAGGTATATGACTACCTAGAGGTTCAGAAAAAAGTAGCTTGCGACTTGTCTGATATTGCTAAAGAATATGGTATTGAGGTATCGGCATGTTGCGAAGACAGCATTCGATTTAACGCCTATGGTGACGAACTGATTAAGAAAGCTCATTGCATAGACCCTGAGTTAATTACTAAACTAATAGGTAAGCCATTTGAATTCTCAAAGTCAACAAGCAGGAAAGAATGTGGTTGTGTAAAGACTGTAGATATTGGAGAATACGGAACTTGTCAACATTCATGTATATACTGTTACGCTAAATAACAAAGGAGAAGACATTATGGTATATAGAGAAGCAGGGTACCACCAAGATTATAAGAATAGAACCGGAAAGGCAAATTATCCAGGTGGATCAAGAGACAGGCCTTATGTTAGTGCCCTAGAACCCTATATGTGTACTACCTGTAATAATTATTTTGACAAAGAGGGGCTGGATGGTAAATGCCGGTTGGATGACAAAGTATATTATTTTGATAACTGGTGTTACAAATACGAAAGCATTAAGCCACAACCTGAGACTCAAATGCAAGCTAGGGCCGGTATAGTTGCTAAAGACAAGTCTCTCCTTGGGAAGATAGTGAAAGGTTTTAGTAGTTTCTTTAGAAGCTAAAGGAGTGCCAAGATAATGAACTTAAATAAATACGAAAAACTGTTAGTCTCGCTACTTAACGGAATAAATAAAGGTCTATACAAATTAACTGAAGGGGAATATAACTCAAATGCACTAGAATTTAAGGATAAGGTACAAAAAGATTTGGGAATAGCCCATGACATAACAGACCTATTATTAGCGTACTTGACTCAAAATAATTATATAGTAATTACCTCAAAGGGAATAAAATTTACACCAAAGTTGGTTAAAGAACTTAGAGAAAAATTTGGAGTCTGGGACATAGAGGAGATTTAGGGCAATGAAAGTAGCAGTGGTTGGTAGCCGGAATTATAATTATTATCCTGAGTTTAAGCATGAACTCGATATGGTACTAGAAAAAGAAAATAACCAAGGGCCATGGCATATAATATCAGGTGGCTTTGCCTCCGGGGCTGGTAACTTAGTTGAAAGATACGCCCGGGAAAAACAATTGTCAATAACTATTCACTATGCAAAATGGGAAGGCTATAAATCCACTGACCCCAGTAAGAAAAATCCGGCGGGTATGATAAGGAATAGACAGATAGTGGGCGACTGTGATTTTATGATAGCATTCTGGGACGGAGTTAGTTCGGGAACTAAAAATGCTGTGGATATAGCAAAGAAGGAAGGCAAGCGTGTTGTGGTTGTAGACATTGGAGATGGGGAATGATTTATTGGGAGTTAGCTACTGTTTTTATAGTGTTTTTAGGGATGGTCCCTCTATTACTGTGGGTAGCTATTTATATTATGAAGTTACAAGATAACAAGAAAGGGAACAAAACGCCAAAGACTAATTTAGTGGAAGAAATAATAAAAGTACTGAGCAAAGATTTAAATAAATAGTTGAATAACTGTATTAAATTTTGTATAATATAACTACAGGGTAAATAATAGGGTGCAAAATGAAAAACAAAGGGTTGGCTTTAAAATCGGATAAAACCGAACAGGATGTGGAGTTAAGAAGTCCAAGATTAATAACTCTTGGGCTGGGTAGTTATGAAAGTCATGCCCTGAGTCTTAAACAATATGATATGCTACTGTCTCCTATTCTATCTTATCTGGGAGATAAGGGCGAAGATGAAATTCAATTATATCTAGATGCTAATAACTCAGAGCTTCTGTTTAGCGAAATGCTTATTTCGTGGAATGCTCTTGAAAAATATAACATCAATCTTCAATCTTTTATTTTGAGCTGTGTTGACGAGAAGACATACAATAAAATAACAGCCTTGTTTGAGATTAATAATAAGATCTATAAGCTAAGCCAAGTACTAGAACAGGGGATGGGTTTTTGTTCCTTATTTGTTAAGATAAAAAGAATAGTATTAGGATTCCTTCTAAGACACGATCTCAGAAAAAGACTTCGATTAATTGAGGCTATTGAAAGCAGCGTGGCATTAGCCGAAAAAACAGCCACCTGGATGCAATGGTGTAATGCGTTTAATACCGTAATTGAACAGAACTGTATCATGGATACAGTTCTAAAACTTGTAAAAAAAAAGAACCTGAAAGGTTCGTCAGGGTTGATGCCAGAAATTTAAACGAGAGCTTAGTACTATTGTCGGCTAACGGCATGGCAATAGACTACCAGAAACTCATTAACTCCTATACTCCTAAGATGCTTGAAAATAAGTTATTGGCCATAAAGAACCTGGAAAAAGAAAAGGCTCAGTATTTGTACTTTGCTTGTGTATCTGGCTTCAATGGCACTCCTGATAAGAAGAATTTCTTAGAGGTCGTTGGCTATCTTGAAAACACTTTGGACACAATTTACAAGGCTGATGATTACGATGAATTCGAGGCCAAGAAACTAGAAAGAAATAGACACGCTATTTTTAGCGCTTGGCATGAATGCGGATGGGAAGGCGATAAGAATAACGCCACAAACAATGCTAACATAGTGAGATACTGCGTATCTCACTATGAGAATTTCTTTAAGTACTTGACTGAAGGGATGATAAAAAGTTCATTACCTTACTTAAAACCAGAAGAGGTTTATGAGGTTAGTCAAAAAGTAGAAGAAGACGAAAAAGAGCATCCAATAAAAATGGCATGGGAGAGAAGACAGAATGCAAAAAAATAATTTTGATGATGTACTGGAGTTATTAGAGGGTAAAGATGTTATTGTTATAGGCTGTAGCCCTGTTGTTAATGACATTTTTTTTGACGGCGAGTATGATGAGCCTGTTAGTAAAACGGCCTTAAAAATGAATCCAGAAAGGAATAAGATACTGGATCATTCTATAACTATATCAGAAGAAGATCATATTAGGTACGAACAAATGTATAGAGACTACGGTTTTAAAAACGATAACATCGTAACAATAGGCCTTAATTTATTTCCATGTTTTTTTCCATCTGATATAGCATTATGGGGTGATCAGGGGGCTGACGTATGTGTGCCTTTAGTTTCTAAGTCGAAATATATTATGACAATAAATAAGACAATAGCCAGGCTGGAACAGGATAGCCAAAATAGTTGGTTGCTTGATAAAATAACCCATGTCTTTAGGTGGGAAGGTGAAAAAGTAGATCCTAATACAAATTTTGCTGATTATAAAAAAGGACATTTTGATACCGAGTTTAATGGCTATCTCTATTACTGGAGAACAATAGCCATAGCCGCCATCCACTTAGCGTGTATGGCTAAGGCCAAGTCTATAAATACATTGGCAATAGACTTAGATCCTATGATAGCCAATCACTTTTATGAAACAGTATTGTGCACGACAACTAAAAATTGGGTAAATGCCGAAATAGTAACAGGCCGTAACAAATTTTCCGGTCAAAAAATTAGTGACGAAAGTATTTTAGATAAATTCCAAAAACAATTCCAAGGCACAAAATTTTATAAAACAAATACCGGAAGCTACCTTCCGTTTAAATACAGGCCGTTAAAGGAGTTATTAGCCAATGACAACATCCCAGCAGATTTATAATAAGTGGCAAAAAACATTTTTGGACCTGGCTCAGAACATAGCTGTAGAGATGTTTAAAGGCTATGTTCCTGTTGATACTCGTGCGCTACAAAATTCTATTGCCGCATACAAAAAAGATAATTCAACTATAGTGGGAGTAACTAATCAGATTCTTGATTATTCTGAGAAAGTGGATAATAATCCGTATGCTAACGAAGAAGATAGGTATATTAACTCTATTGTTTTAAGCCATATTCTTGAAATAGGCAGAGCTCTAGATAGTACTACAATTCATAGGTCTCAAGATGCTGACTATCCAGGCCCAGGCAGAGACTATGGGGACCCTACAAGAGCATGGTGGAGTACCGCAAATATAGAATTAGACAAAGAACTAGAACCAATACTTGAAAAATGTTATAATAGTATGTTAGAAGAGTTGACAAACAATGCGTTTATAGAAGCCGGTTGGAAAAGAAAATAGAATATAATTAAAGGAGTGCGGGAAGTGACTGATCAATTTAAGAAGGAACTGTTTTTTGATGCCAGTAAGGCCTTTGATACAATAAAACAATTAGAAGCCAAGTTAGCTGAGCTAAATACCAAGCTGGGATCAGCTACTAAGTTGCACTTAGAAGTAGATACCAAGGAAGCAAAATCAGAGCTACAAAAAGCTAACGACCTACTTAAATCATGGACTAACAGACTTGAAAGTGCTTTAGTCAGTAAACAATCTTTGATGGCCTCTGGAAGTAGGATGGCTAAGTCATGGGTGGTGGATCTTAAAACAGCTAATGAAGCGGTAGAATTAACAACCACTGGGGTCAAGACTCTTATAAAAAAAGTAAAAGAGTTGTCCGTTGAAGAGAAAGGTGGAAACGCTACTCATTATTCCGAAACACTCTCTCGTGCAGCCGCTACTATAAGTAAGGCAATGAATGATGTTGCCAGAGATAATAGAGATTTAATAACACAAAGTAATAAACTTAAAGAAAATTTATCTCAGACCATGGCATTACTAAAGACTCAGCCAACTGGATCAAGAGCTTTTGAGACAACAAGGAAAGAAATACAAGGTACTATATCGGATTTAAATAAGCTTAAAGCTGTAATGCTTAATACAATGAAAGGCGATGCCGGTCCTGATAGAGGTTTAGCTAATGCCGCTAAGTCTATTATGACAAAAACGACTACCGCTAGTGAATATATATCAGATCCGGCTATAGCTGCTAGGCAAATGGCTGCGGCCAATAAAGAACAAAATGCATCAGCTAAGGTTCAGACTAATACCTTAAGGGGTATAGCTAATGAAGTTAATTTACTCACCGCTACCTACAAAACCGCAAAAGACGAGATAAAGGACGAAGGTCGTATAACAGAAGATACGAAAAATAGATTTGAAAAATATCGCAATACACTTCTCAGTACTAATCTTGCAAAAAAAACGCTTATGGACGGAACCACTACTTATGAAAAAGTAGCACAGGGGCTTACTCTGAAGCTAGAAAAATTAACGGCAGAGACCAAGAGAGAAGAGAACGCAAACGAAAGGCTAACAACCAAAATAAAAGAGGTTGCGGCCGCTACATCATATCTTAATACTCTTAATACAGGATACGAGAAAGGTGCGGCTGGCGTAGATATATCTAAAATAGATGCACAAAAATCTAAAATAAAAGAACTGGCAGTAGAACTTGAAAAAATTAAGGCTACTGGAGGTCCTATTCTTTCGGATAGAGCAGGTCAGGCATTGACTAGAGCTAATATGGCATCGGGCCGGGAATTAACTGCTTACGACGATACCGAAAAACTTAAGCAAAACAAAGCCCTACTGGGTACAATGAAAGAGGATTATTTAGCACTAGTCTCAGAGACCCGGAATTTAACAAAGAATACCCAGGAATGGGTTGCGAACATGGCAAAACTGTCACAGTCCGAAGCCAAGATAAAAGAGCTAAAAGCCAGTTTGGCTTCAATGGGAGTCAAGGGTGATCCACTTGGTATTGATAGAATGATATCGGATACCCAGCGATTAGCTTTGGGTATAGATCCTACAAAAAGACTAAAAGAAGAAATAAGGGCCTTGTCTGGATTTTACACAGAATTGAACAAACAGGCAAATATGTATGCTAACAACCCACAAGCATTAAGTGGAGTAAAAGCCTCTGCAACTGCCGTATCCGAAAGGTTGCAAGTTGTTATATCAGAATTAAAGCAAATAAATGCATGGTCAGCAGAAGCTACTAAGGCAGAAACCATGTTAATGAAACCCCTTGGGGCATCGGCGGCAAAACCTATATCTAATGCCTCTGAATTAGACAAACAAGCAAGTGCTCAACTTAGAGACTATAACCAAATGGTAATAGCCAGTAAAAAGATAAGAGACGTTCAAGGAGTACAAGGACCTGACTATACTGATGCTATTCCAAAAGCCGCCAAGATGAGAGAAGGGCTTGAGGGCATACGGTCTAAGTTAATGCAAATAAACCCTGCGTCTGTTAACTTAACACGTATAAATGCGGCATTGTCCAGATCCTTTGAAGAAGCAACTCTGAGATCTACTAACCTATATGGTCAATTATCAAGATTAAATACTATGATGGCATCGGCTATAGGCTGGTGGTTTATTGCCGGAAGTGCTTTACATAATTTTAAATCAATTTTCATAGACACTATAGACAAATTAAAAAACCTTGAAATAGCGCAGGCTGGTGCGTTTAATAACATATACGTTGAGTCGTTTAATGACAGTCTTAAACGTAGTCATGGATTCATGAAAGAGTTATTGGCGATAAGTGTTAGAATGAATATTAATTTTAGTACCCTCCAAGAAACAGCAACGGCATTAATGCCCCTGTTCCTAACAAAAGGATTTAGCGAAGAGCAAAGTACTAAGATTATAGCAAGATACACCAAGGCCGCCGAACAAATGTTTCCCACCATGGCAGGTTTTCAGGCACAATCTGAATTAAGGGCCCTTTTGGGGCAATCGCCATTAAACAGGGCTCAAATAGTACAGGCTAGTGGTATAACTAGTAGCGCACAACTAAAGGGGTTAATGGGGAAAGGTCCAGAGGCATTTACTGAAGATGTATTAAACAGAACAAAAGGTTTTGAGGCAGCAGGTGAAGAGGCTGTAAGCAAAACAGTAAGTGGTATGATTCGTAAACTTAGTACTAAGTGGCTAGAAATGAGTCCTGAATTATTTTCAGGTATTCACAAATCATTTTTGGACATGCTTAAGTCCGTAAGTGACGGAATTGAAAGCGGTAAATTCAAAGAAACAATTGGACTAATTAAAGACGCTGCAAATTTCTTTGCCTTTTTAATTGATAAAGGGATTAGGCCGCTTCTGGACAATATAGATAAAATTACCGTAGCCATTAAAGCACTTATTCCGGCTCTAGCTGGTATAATGATAGTAAAAAACATTATGATTGTCATAAGTAACGCAGAGATTATATTAGGAAGATTGACAAAAATTATTGACTTAGGAATAGCTGCCATGGTGGTAATGGAACAAGAAGAAGCCAAGTTAACTGCGGTTAGGGCCGAATCTGTTGTTGCTACAGAGGCAACAATAGTTGCTCAATCCAAGTGGCTCTTGTTATTAACAGGAACAGCATCGGTATTGTCATTAGCAGCTACGGCTCTTATTGGATTTACAATAGCCTTTGTAGCATGGAATCGGGAGATGGACAAGGCTAAAAATAATTTAGATTCAAGTACTGCAAGTGCTTCGTCTTCTGATGTAAATGCTATTAAATCAAAGGCCGTTGCCGAATTTGAACCTCTTCTTAAAAAGTCAAAGGCCGAAATAGCTGTTACGGATATGGCAAAATATAAAAAAGATTATGATCAAATAGTAAAAGACTTAACGGAAGTAAAAGAAACCAACGCATCGGCAGCACTTGGAGCCAAGGATCAGAATCTTAAAGCACAATACGAATTTACATCTAGTCAAGCAGAACAAGAACTTAGCTATATAACAAGTAGATATGGGACTCTTTTGGGCGATGAGGTATTGTCCCTTACTAAGCAAGTAGAAGAGGTTTTTGCTCAATATACACCCACGGTAGCCGCACAAAAAATGAAAGAGGCCATAGAAGATGCTGGGTCTAGTATGGGATTATGGACTCAGCAAGTTAAAGACTCACAGGAAAAATTAAAGTCAGTAAATAACCAATTAAAAACAACAGCGGGTGGATTGTCTCCAGATGATACTAAAAACGCATACGAAAGTTTATCTTCTCTAATTAAATCCGGTAAGTCAGCTTATGGCTTGCCTGTTATTGAAAAAATGAATTTAGGGCAAAAATTGGGAATAGAAGAACCAAAAAATGTAAATCTTAATACCCAAACTGGATACCAAAATGCATCTAACTACACTAAAAAAATTGCTGATAAATTAAAAGCAGCCATATTACAGCAAGATACCTTTGCTCTAGAAAAAGTTGATTTGGAAAAAGAAATTGCTGACAAACAAGCGGCCATTAATAACACAAGCACACAAGTATTATCAGCTAAAAGAGATACCTTGGCTCAAGAGAATAAGGCGCTTGATGAAGAATTAAAAGTTACAAAATTGGCCGTAGATAGACTGCCGCTGGAAAAGAAAAAAATAGAAAATCTAAGGGCCATGGCAAGGGTAGAGGCCGAAAATTATGCCGCAGGTATTGGTCCGGCTGGAATTATAGCACAAAACAATGAGGCTGTAACAAAACTAAAAACAAAATTCTATCAACCTGGAGCAGACAAAGAATCCATCCTCGCAGAAACTATCAAATTACAAGAGCAGAGTAATAAACTAAAGGCACTAAAATACCAGACCCCAGAAGATATACAAGGTGCTAAAAATAATATAAATACATGGACACAGGAAATGAACACTCCCGGAACTAGTTCCGAGAGAGTAAAAAAACTTAGGGCTAAAATAGATGAGGCCCAAGGGTATTTAACTCAGACTATAGATGCTACCACCGATTCGTTCAAGGCCATGGACAAAGCGGCATTGGATTCCGGCAGAGAACTTACGGCGGCAGAACAGGAAATATTTAAGGACTTAAAAGAAGTAGTTACAGATCAAAGCAAGAGAATAGAGGACTATAAACTCCTGAGTCAAAGTCTAAAAAGAGGAGGACAAGATACTAAGGGTATAGATCAGTATATAACCTCACTTCAAAATGATTTAAATTCTACGGTCTTAGGGTATAAAGATATTATAGCCAAGGATCAAGAATTGGCCATGATAGTTAACGAGGCCACTAGTGTGGGAATTGATGTATTCTCAAATATTAGGTCATTCCTCAAGGGCGTTGCTACTGAAACCAAGTCCCAAGAAATAAAAGTCGCTACGAAATATGAACGTAAAAGACAAGACCTAGAATTATCAGGTCAAGGACTGGGAGCAGAAGCCAGTGGGTACATGTCTATGGCCGGAGCTCAGCTTTCAGGAGAAGAGCAGGCTGCTAAAAGGTCAGTCTATCAAAAGAATACAACAACCGCAAGTGGCTTACTGACTGGTGCTCTACAAGAAATTAATACAGTTCCAAAGAGCTCGGCAAGGGCCAAGCAGTTGAGCTCTGAAATAGAACGGCTTAGTAAGGTCTATGAAGAAAATCAAAATAAAGTTGATGCCTGCAATAAGGCAATAGAACAGTCTGCTGTCGACTACCAAAAAGCAGCTAAATCCGTTGACGACATGCAAGATAGTCTGGCACTTGCCAACTCACAGTTTGAACGCCAACTTCAGTTAGCCGAAAAACAACACGGGGCAGAAATGAAATTATCGGCCTTGGGCATGGCACAAACCGATATTCAACAAGGTGTTGCCATGGGCCGGATATCTTCTTCGGAAGCATTTGGATCTAATCTGGATATAGAAAAAGAACAATTAGGTGTTAATACCCAGATGGGATTAGATCAAGTAAATGCCGACACCGAAAGCAAATTGGCAGATCAGCAACAGTTATATGACAAAGCGTATGCCGCTGAAATGGATATGTATGATAAATATGGAGAAGATCTTACTGACGCACAACAATTACAACTAGAAGGAATACTTGCGGCCCAAGAATCGGCTCAAGAAAAAATGAGCCAAATAACAGCAGAAGGCGAACAAAAACAAAATGCTATTATAGAAAACGCAGGACAACAAGAACTTAGTATCAGGCAAAAACTTAACAATGAGGTAGAGGCCGTACAGGCCCGGAACTTGGCTAAATTAGAAGAATATAGCAAAACATCCAGAACCCAGAGCTTTACTACCTCAAGTGACATGGGCGGAGGCGGTGCCCTGGCTATGGTTCAAAATTATAGTCTTCAGGTTGCAGCAGGGATCGCTACTGCCATGGACCCAGTGACAAAAATGGCTCAGGAAATAACTAATAGGCTAATGAATCCTGTAGCCAATGTATCGAATCCATCGTTATTAGATAACTCGCAAGCTACTAAAAATGTTAATCAAATGATCTATAACCAACAACAAAACGTAGCTTCAGGACAAGAGGCTGGGGGAGGTTATAGCTATGAGACACAACTGAAAATAGCTCAAATGAAATTAGCTACCGCCCAAAACGATTTTCAAGAAAAAATGATAAAGCCATTTACTGCCACTCTTGGAGAATTTAGTGCCTCCCTCTCAGAAGTAAGATCTATTGCCGGGCTAGATGCTATAGTTAAGTCCCTAACCAGTCTTAAAAATAATTTCTCAAGACTTCAGGCATTGGCCGATGCCTATGGCATATCCCTTGATGACTTAAAAACTCAAATTGATGATTTTGTCAAGGCCATAGACGAGAAGAGAAAAGAAATAGAAGCTAATCTCAAAGCTGTTGTTAGGCAAATTAATTTAGAAATAAAAGGTCTTACTCTGCCTACGTTAGAAGCTAGATCTGGATATAGTACCGGTCTTTCTATGGTATCTGATATCAAAGATCTACTAGAGCAGGGTGTTGACCAAAAACTTATTCAAAAACTATTAAAAGCCAGAAGTCAAAATCTTATTGACGAAACAAATAAAAGTCTTCAGGAAATAGCTGATAAAATATCCAAGGGTTATGAAAATAATAGAGGCGAACTTGTTTCGCTAGAAGCCGGGCTGGGTATTGATATTCAAAAAGTTATTGACGAGACTAAAAAGAGTTTAGATAGTATAAGATCTACTTATAACGATGCGGCATTAGATATAATAAATAAAGACAGAGACGTTGCTACTATAAGACCTGAAGAAGACAGAAGACGTCAGTTAATGAAACTGGCACAGAAACAAGCAAAAGAAGAAACTGAGGTGGCTAAGGACGCAGATGACTCGATAGCCAAGTATAAAAACGAATACACAAGGAATATAGATGATTTACATAAACAATCAAATAACTATTTAACAACTCTAGCCGCTGCACTAAAGGCCATGGCAGAAGAAGTAAGCGCATATATAAAAGGGTTTGTTGCTCCTAAGTTGCCTACCATAACGGCAGTAAATGGCTCTACTGGTTTGGCTTCTACGGAGTCTCCGGCTACTAATTTAGGGGCACCAGCTCAGTCTTTTGGCGGAGTACCTTTTGCTAGTAGCCCAGCTACTGTTTCGCCAGTTCTTGAATCTACACCAGGATCTTTAAGCAGTAGTTCTTATTCATCAGGAGGATCTGGAGGAAGAGAAGGTGGTTATTTAGGCGAAGAAGATAGTGGGGAAAGCGGAGATGAAGGAGATGGAGGAGGAGGCAGTGGAGATGGAGGCGGTGGAGGCGGAAGTCCTACTGATACATATGTAGGAGATGGTATATGGTACAATTCTCAAACTGGTCAGTATCATGATACGGCGGGACATAGAGTTGCTAATCCTAATTCTTCAGCAGCTCCTGAAAAAACTACAGAAGAAGATACAAAAGACAATGGAGGAGGAAAAACTGATAAGTCAGGATATTGGGAAAAAATAGCCGAAGATTATAATTTCTATAAAAAAAATGGATATAGTAGATCAGGATCTTTGCCAGGAGGAAGCTTGTCTTCTATAGTAGAAGGCGGAATAGAAAATGGAAGCTTAGAACCAGACCCATCTAACCCTAAAAAAGTAAGGCCAAAGCAAAGAAAGCCAAGTCAAGATGTAAATCCTTCTGAAAATGGATCATTTTTACCGCCAAAAACAGGAGGTAGTTTTGCTTCTGGTATAAGTTATGTCCCAGAAGACATGATTGCAAATATACACGAAGGCGAAAGAGTGTTAACAAAAGAAGAAAATAAAAGGTTTGATAAAATGGCAGGGATGGTAAATAAAAACTTTAATTTTGATCTCAACTTTAATGGCGGAGATCTTACCAATGCTGATTTATTTAAAATCTTCAAGGCTATTATGCAGGATTATAATCGTAAGAAAAATCAAGCTTAATACTCCTTAATAAAAGGTTATAAAAAAAGTAGTTTAGGGCTATAATAAGTAAATGACTACGAGAGTGGAAAAAGAAGTATTAACTCAGATAAAAGATGGGGTGGTTATAGCTGACCTCGTCTCTGAGTACATGATATTAAAAAAGACAGGAAATAACCTTGCCGGATTGTGTCCATGGCATAAAGATAGTAGGCCTAGTTTTATGGTATATCCAGAGAAACAGGCTTTTAAGTGTTTTGGTTGTGGAGTGTCTGGCGACGTATTTACCTTTCTTCAAAAAGTTAATAACTGGTCGTTCCCAGAGGCTATAAAGTACTTGGCTAATAGATGCGGTGTTGAGCTAGGCGATGACGATGGGAGTCTTGCGCTAGAAAAGAAAATACTGGCTGTTAATTCAGAGGCCGTAAACTATTACGCAACTACCCTGCAACTAAATGACTTGGGTCTTGATTATTTATCTTCTAGGGGAGTGGATCAAGACGAAATAGATAAATTTGATTTGGGTATGGCAGAAGGTGAATGGCAGGGGTTAGTTAACTACCTAACAGAAAGGGGTTATGACCTGAGTATTGCCAATAAAGCTGGTCTGTGTATAGAGCGCAAAGATGGCTCGTATTATGATGTATTCAGGTCCCGGATAATGACGCCTGTAAAAAATATATATGGGAATGTCTTGGCTTTTACCGGAAGATATTTGGGTACCGATCAGAATCAGGCAAAGTACATAAACAGCCCCGAAACGCCTGTTTACAAAAAGTCAAAAACCTTATTTGGTATCTACGAGATAAACAGCAACGCAGAAAACGTTATTCTAACAGAAGGTAATTTTGATGTTATTACTGGACATAAGTACGGACTAGATAACGTACTTGCCGGACTGGGTACGGCAGTGTCAATAGACCACGTAAAACTCATTGCCAGGAAATTCAGAGAAAAAGTTATATACCTGTGTTTTGATAACGACGAAGCCGGGAAGAAAGCAGTTATAAACTTTTTTGACTTGGTTCTTTCGTATTTGGCGCAGGGCTCTGATTATCTTGACGTTAGGGTTATAACCCTCGATAAGGTTAAGGATCTTGATGAGTATCTGCGGACAGAGGGCAAGGATAAATTCTTTGAGCTAATGACCACCGCATTACCGCTATTGGATTATAAGATTAAGTCGGTAACTGACGGTTATTCACTTAAAAACAATAGTGAAAGAATAAAATGCATTAAGGATTTAAAAATTATATATAATAAATTAGAAAATGCTATTCTTAAAGACAGCTTTATAAGAGTGGTTGCGGACGAAACGCAAGTTGATATCCAGGCCCTTAAAACTGAATTTGGGGTCCGGTATTTAGCTATTGTCCCAAAAGTAGAAACGGGTATTGATATCCTGAAGGTAACTAAACAGGCCGAATGTAATATACTTAGTCTCTACCTGATAGCTGACAGACTATGGTATATTTTAAACGCAGAGGATATAACTTTTAACACTCCTCTCTATGATCAGATCCGGGCTGATTTAAAAAAGGCTATTGACTATCATATTCATGACCCAAATGTCACTAGAGTTAGTATTCAATCGGTTATAGACCTGGTTGAGTACGAGTATGCCGATAACACGGATTTAAAACAAGAGTTTTATAACATTAAGTTTAATACCGACTTGGTAAAAGAATATTTAACACCCGATAAAGCAAGAGCCTTTTTGGATGATAATTTACGGGCGCTTGAACGGATTAAAAACCATAAGGCATTGGCCGAGGCCAAGGGCATCGTGGCGGTCAGTGACGATGAGGCCGAGGCCATAGCTAAACAATATAAGTTAAGGGATTTAATAAAAGGCAAAGATAAAGACCATGGCAAAAGCTAAAAGATGTTATTTAAAAGTTATTGATCCGCTGCCTACTACTGAAAAATTCATTAGGGACGAGGCTAGAAATTTAGGGATTGAGGTAAAGGAATATTGGCAGGCTACTGACAAGTACTTAAACAGACATCCTGAAGCTGATGTCGTAAGACATTCAATACCCATGCATCCTCAAAACTATAAACACATACTTCAGGTCTTTCATTGTAGCCGACAAAAGATAGAATTTATAAACCAGTTAATAACTGAATACATGGCTACTATTAATAGCCTTGAGTCGCTTATAACAAAGGAAGGAAATAAATAATGTACACATTTCCATGTGAATTTTGTCACAAGCCGTTTGATTCAAGCGAAAAGCTTGGAGTTATGGACTGGCAATGTCCTGAGTGTAAAAAGAAATATTATGGAACAGAACCCGAAGTAGAAAAAATGGTAGTTAGTGGCAATGGGTTTATGGCTGATTTTGTTAAGATGTTTGGAGGCGACACAAAATGAGTTTTTCAAAACCACAAAGGCCCTTAGATGGGGTAGTTCTAAACAACGACGCTACAATTATTACCTATAGGGGAGTTAATGGCACCATTGAATGGTCAAAAGAAGATAACTGTTACCATGGCAAACTAGCAACGCCCTCTGGTAATTTATACATGTACGAAGGTAAGTTTTTAGATGATTTTGCTACAGATTTTAAAGAGACTGTAGAATTATATCTAGAAGAAGAAAAAGGATGGCAACCTTTTGAGTACATAGAAAACGATCCGGCTTTTAGTGAAGGCCTACAGACGGTAGCTGACGACGGCGTATGTGAAAGACATTACCTGTTAGATGACAAAGGCGAGAATGTAGTCCTGTTTATGAACTACGACCTGTTTTCTGATAACGAAAGCACTCAAGAAGTATATAGCTTGTCGCAAATAGATCCTAAGATTCAATTTCTTATTCAGTGGCTTTTTTCAGAGAATAAGACAGGGGACGATGATAACAGAGAATTAAGGGCAAAAATTGAAGTGGCTAATAACTTAGACGTTTTTGAGCTTAAAACTAAATTAGTAGAGGCAAAAGATAAGATTAATAAGACTTTAGATTTAATTCCCGATCGGTAAATTTTTTCGTTATTATCGTTATATTCCAGGGAATATTACCGAACGGTAAATTTTCAATTTTACTACTGCTTCTATCTAAAATAAAAATTATCTAACAATATCTTAAGTTATTAACAAATTGTTACACGCACAAGAGGCTAGGGTATCTTTATTTAGGTCTGGGTTATAAGATTAATCCCGTGGTTATAAACTATTTACCTAAGCACTGTTATTGCCCTCTGTTTTAATTTTTGGTATTTTTATCTTATTAAGGATATATTTATCTATTAACGAAGCACTGTCTGTTATAAAACAGAGTAGCTTATCACAAAAACTATCTTCTCTGATTACATAAGTTATATTCTTATCTGGATTAAACTTAAAATCTTTCTCTGGAGCAAGGTGTAAAATACAAACGCTTTGGCTATAGGCTATGGCCGTCAAAATTTGATCATAAGCTTTATCAAATTCTTCTGCCGTCGTAGTTCCTAACTTAGCATGAAAAGAAATAAGATTCTCTTTTCCTTCTACGATATTATATCGAGTAAGAGGCCATTGGAGGATTAATAAATCTTTGTCCCTGTCTCCTCCTATAAGTATTGCACCTTCTGTATTTATTACCTCGTCATTAAGTGTTATTATTTTCATTCTATTGCTCCCAATCTCATTAAGTATGTTATAAAATCATGTGCCTGTTCAAAAGTCAGATCCTTACACGATCCGGCGTTGTAATTAGATTTTAAAAAATCCCGATATTCGTCGTCGGGCATCTCGCATAGTTTTTGACATTTTTTAATTTGCCCTATTTGTTTTTTAGTTATCACCCTTGAATAACCTCCTCATCCTGATTCCCTCTGCTATTAGCTCGGACTTGGAGTTGATTTTTGCCATTAGATTTTTATTAATAACGTACTTAAGAACTTTGCTGAAAAGAATATAAGTTTGTTTAACTCTATCCCTCTTTTGTTGATGATGATCTTTTAACTCAAGTCCGTTAATAGTATATTTCATAACATAGCCCCAGCCGATGCCATCAACGTGCTGAGTTACGTTAACGGCAAGCCATATTTCTTCATAGCATAGGCTATGAACCAGCTCTTTGCCATTGGCTTGTTTGTTGTGAAAAGATATAGCGGCAATAGCCTTTGGTCTATTTCCGTCTTCAAACAGACAATAACTGCAAGAGTTATATGCCTTTATTGCCTGTTGGCAAGACATTATAAAGTCTGTTTTCAATCCTAACTTTCCTTTTTGCCGCTAAGGATTCTGACATTAAAGGCTTCGTAATATTCTTGGCCTTCCATTGGTTGGCCTTGCTTTTCCCAGTCTAAATCCCGTCGGATATATCCATCAACCGCTACTTTTACACCCTTTGCCAGTTTTGCTAACGTATCTGGATTCATATTAAATTGTCTTATTTTTTTAAATAATGTTTGTCTTACATATGCCTGAGTTTTTTTACTCCACTTGTCCATGCCCCCAAGTGCTATATCAAAAGTGGTTAGTGTAGATCCATCTGGAAAACATACAGTATTTTCGTCTTTTAAGTTTTTTGTCAGGTTTCCAGTAACCTGCACTTTTTGGCAATACATTTCATTGACGCCGTAAGATTTGTTTTCTGACATCTTAATTAATCTCCTTTGATAAAAGTTCCAACTCCTGTAGTGCTACAATAGCACTATTTATTTGATCATCGGTAAAGGGCCGACTTTGAATAGATTTAACTGTTTCTATTATTTTTCTAATATCATTTATCTTATGAATAGAATATAGACTATGGGCACATGAATGAACAGTTGTTAACAAAGTCAGATCGTTAATAGAATATTTAGAGAAAGTTTTATACAATTCGTATGCTGCGTTTTTGTCTTTTATAAAATCATTCATACACACAACCATTAATTTAAACCCATCTTTTAATATTTTTATTTTTTTCTTTGTTATTCTTATTAATTTATCTCTAATTGCTTTTTCAATGTCTTCATACAGTTGATTACTATAAGGACCTCTTACGTCCGATCTAAAGTCATATCCAGTATATTTATAAAAATACATTAGTTTTTGAAGATGATCTGGGTTGTTGGAAATTAACCTTCCCTCTTCTTTAAAAACAAAAATAGTAGTAAGTACTTGATTTATAGTCATTTAATCTCCTTTCGGTTGTAACTCCTCTATTCTAATACAGTTGTCGGCCAACGCCGCTGCCCCTGAGTTATGCGTAGAAAATATTATGTTATTAAAATCGCCGATAACCCTGGCTTTGCCCAGCATGGTCACGCATTTATGTCCGTTGTCTTCTGACAACGAGCTCGTAATCTCATCAAAGAACAGTGTTTTAAAACGGGTATTAATACCGGCCTTATACAGACTCAATGCCAATTGTATGGCAATAGACAGTATAGCTTTTTCTCCACCCGAAAATTCTTTTATATCACCACTGTGGTTATTCTTTGTGTCGTGAACAATAATATCAAAGACCTCTTTGTACTCTTTTTTCTTAGCCTTTTGCTTGACGGTAATAAACTCAATATTGAATCTATTGCCAAAACATTCTTCGAGCAAGGACGTTGATAACTCACTTATTGCCGGACCGGCTGCATCTATTTCAAGAGCCTGTATTCCGTTTCTACCAAAAGTTATTGCCAAGTAGTTATATGCGTTTAATAGCTTCTGGCATTGAGCCTTTTGAACTTCAATTTCTTTGCGTTTTAAATCCTGTGCCTCAATAGCTTTTATGTTATTATCAATTATTGCCATCTCGATAGTCCATTGAGAAACCTTTAGCCCCTGGTAGTGTATGTCGTCCTTTACATCTTTTCCCTTTCTTGTGATATCCTGCTGCTTGGTTATTAATTCATCTAGCTCCTTAGCCGTTTGGTTATAGGCCTCAATTAAGGCATTAACTCCATCTTCGGGAATTAATTTACTTAAGTTTTCTAACTCTATGGCTATGGACTTAGTTTCTGACTCTAGTCTATCTAGGTCTTTTTTGGAGCTAGAACAGCGATTAGCCAACGCCTTAACCTCGGTTCCGGCTTTAGCCTTATCGCTTTTAGCTGTGTCCAAATTAGAATTGTATTCTTCCATATCAGTTTTATGCCGTAAGTTGATATCAGTTATAAGTCCATTTAAAGTTTTAGCCTTATCCTTAAATGAATTTTGGGCCTTTTCTATTTTGTTATTAACCTCAGATACCTTGGTGTCAAAAGACTTTAAATATTCCTTGGCCTCGGCCAATGCCTTGTTTTTGGCCTCTTCTCTGTCTTTGTATTCTTCGGTTTTATACCCAACGACTTTATCGTAATTATCTTTTAGATGAGTTAGTTTAGTTTCTAGTTCCGGGATTTGATTATATGCCTTTAAAAATTTCTGCTTAAGTTCACATCCGTCATATTCCGAGCTAAATTTATTGGTACAGGGCAATGAATCTAATGTCTTAGCCTGGGCCTTGAGATCATATATTTGTTCGGCTATAAGCCTTGAGTCTTTAACATATTCTTTTTCTGCCGTACTTAAGTCTTTTGTGAATCCAATACCCAATGCCTCGGCATCTACCTCTAGTCGGTAGCATTCTCTTTTAGCAGGAGTAATTAAATCGGTATAAGATTTTAACTCGTCAGTCAACAGCTTTAATTCTTTTTCGGACTTAGACCTTTCGTCTTCTATCTCTTGTCTATAGCCTTGTGTTTCGTTATTAATTTTAGCCGTAAGCCCCATTATTTCATTTTGATAATAGCTTATGTTAGTATCAAGATACTCAAGCTCTTCTGTCTTTAATACATGCTCTTTTGTTAGGGCATCTAGGTTAGTTTTTGACTCGTCTATTACCAAGTTATTAATACGCAGCTCTCTACTGAGGTCATCACTTCTGGCTATGGCCCTTTCTGCTTTTATCCTACGGTCTTTTAACTCTGCTACCTCTGAAACTTTTTTGTTTTTTGCCTCAAGAACCTCGTAATATTTTTTTTCTAATTCCGTTCTTTGCTCTTCTAACCCTTTTATTTCGGCCTCGGTTTTTACCTTATCAGTTTCTTTCTTTTGCCTTTCGGTAACCAAGTCATCTAACTCCAAGCCATTTAAATCCAAGTAGCCCTCTGATAGCTCAATAGCCTTTAATTCATTTTGGTACTGAGTTTTGTACTCAGCCGCCTTCTGGGAAATATCCTCAAGCTTGTTTAGGCCAAGCATATCTATAAACAAAGCTTTTCGGTCTTTTACCGGTAAGTCTATAAACGACCGGCTATTATTTTGAGAGCAAAATACAGATGCCAACCAAGTTTCTACCGTCGTAATATGTTTCTCACAATACTCTCTATAAGTGGTTATCTTCCCGTCATTAACAACTTCGTTATTTACGTATATCAAGCCTTCCATTTTTTTATCAAGACTATTTATTTTTATCAAGTGTCGATAATTATTAGTCTCGATATTATAATCTAGTTCTATAACGGCATCTGATTCTGAACACAGTTCGTATATATTAATGTCTTTTGATGGAAGCTTACCAATTAGGGCGTAACCTATGCATTCCAGTAACGTAGTTTTTCCACTGCCATTCTCTCCACAGACAGCAAGAAGGCCATCACCCAACTCCTCGAAATCCAAATACACGTCTTTTAGCGTAGCTATACCCTTTATTCTAATACTGTTTAATTTCATGTCCTATAACTCCAATCCCAACTGCTTATCTTTTTCTATGTGTTCCTTTATCCGTTTTTGAATAATATCGTAATACTCTTGCTCTTTTTCTATCATAATATAATTCCTATTAGTATTTATGCAAGCTATTCCAGTGCTTCCGCTACCAGCACAATTATCTAATACCAACTCATTTTCTTGGGTATATGTTTTTATAAGATATTCTAATAATGCTACAGGTTTTTGAGTTGGATGAGCATTTATATTATGTTCATTATTAAATTCCAAAATAGTATCTGGATAATTAGTTATAATTTGATTATGATCTTTTTTATTTTTTAAATTACCATATAAATTACTTTTTAATCTACCTTCTGTATTCTTCTTAATAATGTCACATGATGTTATACCTTGTGGATTATATAAAACAGATTTTTTACTAAATAACAATATATTTTCATGTTTTTTTAATGGTTGTTTTTTTGCTAAAAAATGGCCTGTTTTTCTACTTTTCTTCCACGTCCATTCATATTTAAACATTTTTAAATTACTCATTACTAGCATAGATGTAAATGGTTGGCTACCGAACAGTACTATAGCTCCATTATCCTTGATTATACGTTTATACTGTTCCCAAAGTGGTTCAAAAGGTATGATTACATCCCATTTACAGGCTGTAGTACCATAAGGAAGATCACATAAAATCATATCGACGCTTTTGTCTTCTATATGTGGCATTATTTCAAGGCAATCACCTAAGTGTATTGTGTTTTTATCTAGCACCCTACCTCCTCCAATAGCGTATCAAGAAGAGTAAATACAGTTTCGTTATCTTCTGGCTCGCCATGTATCTCTTGCCACAGTCTAAGTTTACATCTTGGTCCAAAGGTTCTTGATATCTCTTCGTGCCTTGCGCTTATATCCTGTTCCACTACTCTTTCTAGCTTAAGGGCACCTACGTTTTTAGCCTTAAAATAGTCGTTAAGTTGTTTGTAATCTATACTCGGTATATGACTTCGTTTAACCCTGTATTTGAATTTAACTCTACAACCCCCAAAGTCATTAACCTGGTTCTCTATTTGCCACTTGGCTCCATCCCATTCGCCGCCTAGGGAATAAAGCATACGAGTATTTAGCTGTACACTCTCCCACTGATATTCTCCTGTCTCGTCATCAATTTCAAAAACATAAAATCCTTTATCCTCTAAGTCATCAAACGTCTGACGAGTAGGGGACCCTGAATAAAAACAAGAGCCCAGTACTTGCCATTTATGAATATGGCCGGCCAATACCGGTATTTTGTCACTAACCAGAGAGGGATCAACTTCAATACTGGCTCCCATTGGAATTTGACCACCAGGAAGTTTGCAGCCAATTAAATTAAGGTGTCCAATTATAACATTTGCTCCTTTTTTGGCATTAGCCTGCCACGAGGTAATAACTTTTTGTAGGGCCTGGCTAATGTCTCTATTACTCTCTTTTATGCCATCTTGTTGCGTATTTATTTTAGCTTTTGGAACATGAGGAAGGCAATAGCAATTGATGCCATTAACTGTCACAGGCTCCGGGGTTATTTCTTTCACTACTGTAATCTTTGTCTTGAGATATGGAAGGAAATCAAGAGATTTATTAGTGTCATGATTTCCATACACTATAATAACATCTACTTCCGATAGAGATAGAATTTGAACTAATGCCATGGTGTCAGAAGGCGAAGGATTTTTATCAAATACGTCACCCGAAATAACTATTAGGTCAATGCCATGGGTGTTAGCATAATTAATTATTTCAGAACAGCATCTTATTTTTTCTTCTATGTCGTCTGCTGACAAATGCCAATCTGCTGTATGTAATAGTTTTTTAATCACTGGCCCCTACCCCTCTTTTTTTTGTTTTGCCGACTCTTCAATTCTTAAAAATCTTTCCTTAATATTATTGGTATTTGTTAGTCCACTCAAGGTCTTGCTTTTAATTGTTGAAATAATTGCTTGGCTAACTTTATGTCCTAAAGCTAGTTTTTCTTGACTTTCGTCTGAGTTAAAAATATTTATTATATCTTGATTATAGTCATTGGTTATCTCTATTTTGTATTTAAATTGCTTAAGGACATAATTATAGAGCTCTAAAATAAATCTATCAGGTAACAACATAAGCTCAGGCATTATTGAGGCGTTAAATAATTTTAAAGAATTTTCTTGGCCTTCTACTTTGCTTTCTTTATAGGCAGTAAAGAACTGAGTTCTTATTGCGTTCATTTGGGACCTAAAGGCTGTTACTTGAAGTGGATCAAGTTTGTCAAATTCCATACCCTTATACAGCCATGTGCCATGGGCGTTTACGCTAATATCTTTGTTTATATCTGCCTTACCTAGTTCAGGGGTTGACTCGGATTCTTTTTTTTGTTCGCCTGTGGCAGTAACTGGATCTGTCTTTTTTTCTTCGGTCTTAGTTTTATTTTGCTGCTCTTCTTTAGCTTTTTTATTTTTTTCTTCTGCAACCTTGTCCTCATAGCACATTTTTAGAAAATCTCTATAGGTTATGAAATCAACCTTGTCTCCTGTCTCAAAATCACATCCTTGATTAAGACCGGCGGATATAATTTGACTATCAGTCCACTCAAGTAATCTTCCATATTTGTATATACTTTCTTTTAATGAAATGATTTCAGGATTATCTTTTTTATGCTCTTCCACTACAACCACTGATTCATTAGGCCCATCTTCTTCTCCATAGTCCTCTATATCATCATCTTCGTATTCTGAAGGTATTCCAGTGTTTGTTATATTATTAACAACTGACTCGATAGGCATTGGGGTGTTTTCTTTCTGAGAAAAAAATCCAAAAGATTCCATCTCTTTTTTTTCGATAAAATCTCTCATGGCTAAATTTGTTGTTGTTTTATCAAATTCAGTCATTAACACTATTACGCCTTTTTTTAATACTGCCTCTTTGGGGAATGGAGAGTGAGGAAAACAATAAGTCCTGATAACTCTGGCTAAGGTTTTTGTCATATTTTTTTGGTGATCTTTCCTCTTGGTTACATCCGTATTAGTATTAGTTATTCTATCTTTTATTAAAATAGATTCTTTTATATACTTGTCGTTACTTGGTTTTATTCCAAAAATAGTCATCCATCTTATCCCGGCAATATATTGCCATTCGTTCTCATTGATAGGTTTTTTAGCGGCATCATAGCTTGGAGGCCTTTTTATATACTGATAAGTAGGATCAAGTATTTCCCCACCTATGGCATTAAAGAACTGAATTATGGCCGCTGACGAAAAACAATTTTTATTTGCGTCGTTGGAAGGCTGATACAAAGCCTCTGGCTTAATAGTAAATAACAGAAGCTTTGGTGATACGAAATCAGGTATTATAGTCTTTGGACTTATTTCTGTGATTAAGTCAGTATAGTACCCTTCTTTTTTTAGTTCTTGAATTTTGTCATACAGGTTTTCCCTATTCAAGTCTTTTACTATGTCTTTGAATCCTTTTTCCATCTCCTGTTCCCCTTTCTTTCTATTATAACATTATCCGTTTTGCTTTTCATTATTTTCAATAAATTGACAGAGTTGTTTTACAAAAGAAAAATCCGCTATTCCAGTAGGACCATTCCTATTTTTTTCTATCAACACCTTAATATCCTCTACATTCCCTTGGTTATCTGTTTTTTCTAGATCATTCCTTTCGTTATAGGCATCTGAGTGTAGAAACATTATAACATTTGCGTTTTGTTCTAGCGACCCACTGCCTCTTAGATCGGCCATACACGGTACTTTGTTGTTACGTGATTCATTATTTCTATTAAGTTGCACACAAACTACTATAGGAATATCAAAGGCCTTGGCAATATTTTTAAGCCTTCTACTCGTCTCGGCTAGTAACTCATTTTGATTAATATGTTCCTTGTCATCAATCATTATATGGATATGATCAATAAAGACTATATCAGTCTTTATTCCATCCTTTTTATTTTTTTTGAGTACTGATATTACTTTACCTGGAGTTGTATCCGTGTCAGTATCTAGAATAAGTTTTTGGTCGTATCTATCCAGTCTATCAAGACTCTCTGCTAGTTTTTTAATTTCGGCCTCAGAAGTTGCTTTACCAAGGAATATTTTCTGACTATCTATACGTGTCTCTCTAGCTAGCTTTTTAGCCATTATCTCTCTCTCGGACATTTCGAGACTAAATAAAATTACATTCATATCCTGCTGCGTTATCATGTTATAAAGCATCCAGAGCATGAAACTAGACTTACCAACAGAAGGTCTTGCGGCTATATAGTATAGTTGTTGAGAAAAAAAGCAGCCAAGCATATTATCTAATTTAGTAGCACCAGTCTTTGGCCTACCTATAGTCATATCAGTGCCTAGTGTGAGCCTGAAATCATTTACCATATCCTTCCAGGTTCTTTTGCCTTCTTTTTGCTCTGGAATGACAGAGTTAGGCATGTTTATAATTGAATTATATATTTCTTCTAATTTAGTTCCGGGCGTTGCCGAACTATTAATAAGGGCTTGTCCGTGAGTTATAATATTGCGCCTGATAGCCAAGTCTTTTATTTTTTTTGCATAGAAATTAAAATTCTGTGTTGATACCGCCAAGAGTGCAATGTTATTAATATACTCCCGGCCACCAACTCTCTCCAATAGGTTATCAGCCCTAAGATTTTCAGATATTCCGAGTATATCAAAATCAAAATCATCATCACTCTCAATACTGAGCATAGACCGGTATATAAGTTGGTGACTCTCGTAATAGAAGTCATTAGGAGACATATCTATTTCATTGTATTTAGATTCGGCTATTAACTCAGGCTTAACAAGTAATTGACCTAGAACTATTTGCTCTAACTCAAAATCGTTTGGCAGGATGCTTAATATATCCGGGTTATTATTCATATTTTCTCTTAAGCGACTTTAGTATATCTTGCCTGACCCTTAAACTATCCATGAGCTTATCGGTATTGACAAAAAGTTTACATAGTTCGTAACAAAGTCTTCTTGGCCTATTCCATGCTTTCCTTATGAATCTATCATTTCCGTTCTCAATAATTTTAATTTCAATACTAACGTCAACCCACTGGAGAAGACGCTCTAAAAGTATTTTTCTTGCTTTTTCTCTCTGCTCAAAAGTCATTTACGGCCTTTAATATCGTTTTAGAATAGCTAACATTATATCTTTTGTTATAGCCATCTCCTTCCTATGTACAATAGCTGTGTCATCTACTGCTTTTTGTTTTTCTTCAACCGTATCTATGTTTATTACCGTTGTGTGGTCAAACTTTTTAAGCATGCCAAATACATCATCATATAATTTAATAAGAGTCTTGGAGTCTTCGTTGTCCATCCTATCTATTTCCTCTTTTTGAGATTTAAAATCTATTATCACATCCTCATGTGTTTCGAGGTAGATAAACATATCAGGAATACCAAATTCGTCATACCGCTGACTACAAAACCTTTTGTGTAAATCTATATACTGTTCTAATATCTGCTGAAGACTGTATTCTTTTGGATATATTAGTTTGGCTACTTCTTTATAAAGAAGCTGATAAACTACAGACGATATAAAGCAACGATCACTTATTATAACTTCATAAGGATCATGGTCGGCTATAAACTGAACTTCTATTTGCCTTCTGTTAGCCATGAATAGTAATAATTCAGTTAGTGGGTCAATAGGAACATAGGGATCTAATAACGCTTCTCTTATTTTGTCTCCAAGCTGAGTACTCCCAGGTTCTCTTATAACTCTATTTTTAATCCCAGACGCAGTAAGCGCCGCACTTACTAATTTACATTGAGTACTTTTCCCGCAATGGTCAGGCCCCTCAATCGCAATGTACATAATTAACCTCCTTGTTTAAAATAACCACAACTGTCTTTCTCTGTGCATCTTCCAGCCGCTATACACTTTGGTTCTAAATACGGAGCCAGCCACTCAAGGTGACTCTTTGAAAGAACTTGGGCCTTAGCCTGAGCAAATAACTCCCTTATCTCCCACTGCGCTTTAGAACATGATCTTAGGCCATGTACATAAAGAAATTCTCTTAAGTTCATAGACATGACAAATGATGTACAACATGCGTTAGGTAATATAAATCTAGCATCTTCTCCCGGAATACATGCCTTAGTCATCCTCGCATAAAAGTCACCTATGTCTGACATTATTTTTTTGTATTCATCTACAAACTCAGATTGACCAATACTAGTAGGAGTTACGAAGTCGAAAAACCTCTCGTTGCAATATCTTTGACTTTTTTGTTCGTAAGAAACAAGCCTATGACGACATGCTTGATGGCTCAGGCAACGAGAGATTCCTGATGCAGAAAAATTTAAATAAACATGTTCAAGTATCCCTAGGTGCCCAAATCCTATAACTTTAGTTATTAACTCAAGCTTTTTGTTTGTATTTAAATCATTACTCCAAATATTCTCTGGCAGTTCATTACTGTAACATGTTCGAGCGGCGGTATAGATTAAATTAATAGGATCGTCCGAATAGTCTAATAATTTTACGTTAAGCATTATTTATCCCCTTCCTGCCTTAAAATGGTATATCTATTTCGTCAAATGAATCCTCCAATTGTTTAATATCACAGACAGCAGCTTTAAGTTTGTCCGCTATTCCGTCTCTATTTAAAGTACATCCTGTTAATAGCTCTGCCATGGTAACTATACTCGCAGAATCGTGTTTACCTTGTTTGTATAACTCAGCACCCATTTTGCATAATTCAATAACATCTTTGTATGGAATTTTATGATTATAAATATCTTTTAAATTAAATCTGGGAACTGATTTTTCTAGATATTGAATAAAACCCAAGGCAATAACTTCTTCGTCTGGAACCTCTGTGTTTTCTATATGTTCTTCTTTTTTTAGAGCAAGGTCCATAATAATTCTATCAATAGACGTAGTTTGCAAATAATTTGATTGCAGTTTTATTTCACCGTCAAAAGACAGTAAAAAATCAACGTCCTTAACTCCAATAACTATTACTTGGTTATCAACCACCTTAATCCCATAGCTATTATTTGGGTCAAGCTCTATAAAGATTTTATCGTTAGGATTTATTTTATGTATGCAAGTAACTGCTTTGTCTATAAAACGAAGAGTATCTTGTAGGTTAGCTATTGTCTTTAGATTAACTAGTGGGTCTTCTCCAATAACCTCAATTCTCTTTCTAAGCTCTTGGAAAAAAGCTCTTTTGAGATCTTTTAGTTTCATAAATTACCTCTGTCTTCCTCTATCCATTGTCTTACCTGATTTTCTTTTAACTCTATCCCCTCTAAATGAGACGAGCCAACTACTGAGCTAATAATAATATTGCCAGCAAGCTGCTGGTCATTTAGAATAGAACTTGTTTTTAAGTACTTAAACTGGTCTGTCATTAAAATTCAATACCCCGTCTGGCCTTTAGGCTCGTTATCATTGCAGTATCCTTGCAAAAACGACAATTAAGAGCGTAATAAACATCCTCGCACCCACATTTTGGACATCTAGTATTGAAAGGATGCTTGCCGGGTTTTATTTCCATATCATAATCTGCTATGATCTTTAGTTTATAGATTAAATCCATATCCCAAAGCCTACCGGTTAATATGATTTCACACTGACCTTTTATCTCAGTTATTAGCTCACTAAAATCATTATAATTTATAAGCCCCAAATTTAATGCCGGATTGATTTCATCTAGAATAAAAACTAATGGCTTATTTTTTTGGTAGTATTTAACAGCAGTTTCAAAGCCTTTGGTCGCAAGTTCAACGTCATCTTGATCAACGTTATTTGGTATTACTATTTTATCATTGCCAAAAGAGTGTGCTACTACTCCAAGCTTTTTAAGGGAATTAACTCCACCATCAGCCAGCTTCTTACTTCCCTTAATGAACTGAGCAATATAAATAGGACCTAAGTCTATTGCCCTCATTGCAGTACCAAATGCATATCTACTTTTTCCGCAACCATTGCCATGGACTAAATGTATATATTTAAAGTCCGAAGTTTTTATCATTTTATTACCTATTACTTGTTTTTATTCAAAAGTATAAGGATAATTATTTTCTTTTAGCAGTGTTATTAACTCACCGGCTGTAAACTTTTGTCGGTGTTCTACTCCCAAGTGGTATAAAAACTGAGCCAACTTCTCTGTATAATGTGTATTTGTAATATTTAGACGAGGACTAGGGTATCGGTTATAGACATATTCAAGCTCGATATCATTTTCTTCCGCAACTTTATTAATATACAAAACTTCTTCTATTTTACGAACGTCATTAACAGATATTAAGTCTTCTGCTTGGTCCTTAATTATGGGCATTGCCCACTTTTTAACCAAGAATTCAGGATCGTCTTTACATAACCAAGACCCAAAATTCTGAAGAAGTTGTCTGCCAAAAGATGACTTAATCCATCTTCCCTCAAGGACAATAGCCACAGACGCAATTTTAAAGTCTTCGTACTCTTTGCCAGTTTTAGGCCAATACCCCAATATAGTAAAAAGGCCTTGTCTTATGACATCAGCTATATTCATAGCCTTATAGCCTTGAACCACTAATTCACCTTGATGGTAATCCTTCCCCGATCCTATGCAACCTAAACTTGCTATTATTTTCATGCCCTAGTCCTCCGTCTTAAAATATTTTTTGGCCTTGCGCCAATCTATTTGCTGGATATTGCCAACAGTTTTGCCCTCAACTAGCATATCACCGTCCATGTTTACAAAAGGAGTCTTTTGTACCTCCTTAAGTTCTTCATCTGTTATCATTCTAGAACGAGGTATATTATTGGTCATATTGATAACAAGATCTGTTAGAAATTTATTTTCAACGGGTACAGGATAAAAATAAATCGTATTAGTTAGGGAACAAAATTGATGATAAAGCTCACAAGCATAATTAACAACATAATACGGTTTAAAATTTGAATCCAGCACCGCTCTATCGTACAACCCAGTGGTAAAAATGTTTATCTCAGGACTAATTACCGTCATCTTCTTTAGCTCAGATAAAATAATGCGAGTGTATCCAAACCACTCCACAGTAAGTGCGTCTCCGCCAATAACGTTAATTACCAATGCTTCTTTTTTTGGGATTGCCTTTAAGAATTCTTTTAGTGTTTTTAAAAAGCTAAATAGCTTTACTCTATCTAATTCAACGCTAGTTTTGCAGCACGGAAACCCACACACAGAATTATCTTTATCGCATGCCAAAAGGCAAACATTCGATAGCTGGATATTTATTTTCATTCTATTGCTCCCGGTTTATCAGCTAACAGCCTATATCCAAAACTTTTAACATACGTAGGATGTATCCCAAACAGTAAGGCCCCTGCTCGTGAGTCAAATCCCATTCTGACGCTTAACTCACTATTCCCTACCATAGACGGACAAACCATTATATGATCTACGGAAGTACTTTCCATGTCTATATATGTATGTAAATGACCTTGTACGTACATTCTAAGTCTTCTTCCATTCTTTTTAGTATGCATTGATGACATGGTAGTAACCTTGCGCAATAAAGCATATATTGGGATATTGGCAAACGTAGCAACTTTTTGGTCTCCATGCTCAAAACAAATATCATGCCCTTTGATCGTTTCAATATGGCCATACGCTTTTTCTATTATAAATTCTATGTTTTTATAATTTAAACACAGTGCTTTAATATGGTGATATACTACGGTGTCAAAATTATTCCAGTAGGCTTTGTTTGCTGGTTTCGCTGTAGTTCTGCCATGGTTGCCACTGACGCATATAACTTTAATTTTTCCTGGAAATAATTCGGTAGCAATTCTTACAATCAGTTCAGCCAATATATTAGAGGCATCCAAAATTGACGTAGCAAGTGGATCGCTATAATGAATTAATTCCTCATGAATAAGTCCCGGCACCATATCACCAAGTAATACTATGTACATAATATCAAATTTAGCGTAGTCTTTTAACTTGTTAGCAACTATACTATACAGGCTTTGATATATATTGTTTATCCGCTGCTTGAGTATTTCAACATTATATTCGTTAAAATTATAGATCTCGGTTCCTATTACATTCTCTCCACAATGCAAATCTGCAAGACTTAAAACAAGAGCTTCTGATTTTCCTTTCTTGTTTTCTTTTAGAACTGGGGCTATACTTCTTGTGAACGGAATGGCTTCTATTTTGTCTTCTAGTACCTGAATAAGTTTATCGCTTAAACTTACGTCTTTGGCCAAATTCTTAATTTTTTTATCAAGCAACTTATTTTCTTCTTGCAGAGATATTATCTTTTTACCTTCAAGACTTAAATCTTCTGTCTCAAGATTTTTAGTTATCGTATTTATGTTAATATTTTTTAAGGCCTTTGCTTCTTCCTTTTCTTTTTTCTCGGCCTCGAACTGTTCTTGTTTTTCTTTTTTCTCCGCAACCTCTTGATTTTTCTCCGCTTTTATTGCGGAGATAAAAATTTTAAGTTCGTTAGTCAGTAGGTTACGTAACATAGGATCTTTATTGCCAGCCAATAACTTCCTTGTCTTATCAAATCCCAATCCATTGTATTTTTTGTCTTTAGCTAAATACCATTTTTTAAAAGCTTCGTATTTTTTACTATCCATTTACTCCCCAACCTTTCTATCGGTCTTTTTTTGCATCAACTGCCGTAACCTCTATCTTAATACATTGAGCTTTTGACTCGTCGTTAATGTCTTTATCTGGACAAAAATAAAATCTTGCATCGGCTCGGATCACAACAGATCTTGGTAGTAGTTCTTCTGGAGAAGTTGGAACGGAATAATTGTCCCTTATATCTTTAAATGTAGTATAATCTCCTATTCCTATAGGAATAGGCTTTGCTGCTTCTTTCCCTGATGGCTTTGTTAGCACTTCCCCAAAAACCAAGGCAGTAGCTAAAACTAAACTAGCTCCAATCACTATTATACTCCTTTTACGTCTATAAAGTTCCTAACTAATTGACCTATTAAGTTATCATCTGAGTCTTTAATCTCATGCCTATAACACTTTTCGAGCTCCACTATATCTTTATCCCTTCTCTTTAATAAGAACTCTATAAAATCCCATGTCAGTCCGTCCTTAAAATATATCCTAGTGGCCTCTTGGAATAAATTAGGATCATCGTAACTATACAGTTTCACTTGAAAAATTCCAGTAGCAATATGCTGAAATCCATACAATATTTCAGTTGAAATATCGCCCAAGTCAATAGTAGCTGCCTGCTCTATTGTCAGTATCCTACTGTAATTTGCCACCGTCATAAGCCAGTAATTCTCCTAGTATTCTTATTTCGTTAAAATATCCTCGGTCTTTATTGTCTTTTATAATTATTCCTGACTCGATAACCGAGAATAAAGTCTCTGTTTCTATATCTTGAATAGTAATTATAGACACTTGAGAAGGTAGATTATTAAGAGAATATTGAGCTAGTTCCTGATTATTTATAGTTATTAACTTATAACTGCCATGGCCTATAGCCAATTTAGTTATCAAGTAAATAAATTGGTCATAGGCTATGACCAATGGTTTAAGACCTAACTTTTTAGCTTCCTCTTGCCCCTTGGTATCAGGAAATGTTTCCATCTCTCTGAAAACAATAGGTCCATATCCAGATACTAACTGAAGAAGTCCGAACTCCGATAGATCTTGACTAAAATCAAACCCCGGTTCTGGGGTATAACATTGTGTAAGCATTTCCCTACTCCCCTGTCTCGCAAAACTCTTCTTTAAAATATATTACTTTTTCTTTATATCCGTGCTTTAGCCTACTCCAGCCATCTTCGGCCTTCTCTAGAACCCCTGAATTTATTAGAATTTTAATAATTGAGTTACTGTCCGTCTTTGAACATCCCAGCTCCTTTTGTATCCAGCTTGGCTTTAAGAGACCATCCCTGGACTCTGCGATAGCAATTAAGGGACTTAGTTTAAAGAGATATTGTTTCCTCTCTATCTCGATAACTATTTTTTTAATAGTCTCTTCTAGTATCTGTTCTATTGCGTTTTTGAGCCTTGAGTCAGATAGTTGCCAGACTATTTTTCTCAAAATAACAACCCTGATAGCCTCGATGACTATCTTTAGATTTTTAATATCATCAACCCTTTTTTGATATTCCAAAGCCCAGTCCCCAATCCTTTTTTTATTTTACCCCATATATGCTTTTATTGCTAGTATTTATTAATTTTTGTAATTATTTTAATGGCAGGTTTTCGTTATAAATAACTCGCCACTCGTCTATAAGCTCCTTAGCTTTTTTCTTTTTCTGCCAAAAAGGAATTCCTTTGTTTTTCATAAGTGCCATTAGTTTGCCAGCTTGGCCTATGGTTAGAAATCTAATACTTCCTTCGTCTAAATTAAAATGGCTTGCGAGTGACAATAATTGTTTTCTACTTATAGTATCAGATCTTGTTTTTTTACCCTTTAGAGTGTCTTTTTCTATCTTGTCCATTGTATAAGGTAAGTTAGTTGACAAGTAGCTTTCGGCTCTTGATTGTGCCCATTCAATATCTTCCAGTACGTCAATAATCTCATGGTACTCAGCCACAAACGATCCGTTTGTATTTTGTCTAAGCGTGGCTTTTCTGTTTTTGTCAATTGTTGTTGTAAATATACCCGTATTGGTGTCCTTCACCCATATATACTTTTCGCCCCTGAAGATATCCTCGTGCACTACTTCAATTATTTTTGCGTCTTTAATTACGGTTAACCATTTGTTTTCAATCTCTTCGCTTAAAACTCTAGCTTTTCGTTCTTCATCAACTTCGGCGTCCATCTCTGGAATCCCGTCATCTATATCCTTAATGAAAAATAATTTATGTTTTCCAGGCTTATCGGCAATAAACAGGATTCTAGCAAAATCCTTAGTTATATGCTTTCTTAACACCCTACCTACTATTTGTAATAACAAGGTAAGTGATCCTATTGGTCTTGCTATTAATATTGATTGAAGATTAGGGACATTAAACCCCTCTGTTAATATAGTACAGTTAATAACCACAAGGGTTTGTTTATTATCTAACCTATCCCTAATACTATTCCTTAACTCTTGTGGAGTGTCTTCTAATATTAATTCTGCCTTAACACCAGAGTCGTTAAACTCTTTTGCTAGATTAGTTGCATGCTCTTTATTCAGGGCGTATACTATACACGTTTTACCATTAAGATACTGGTTATAGGCTTCTACTACTAACTTATTACGTTTATGTACGTTTATAATTTTTTCAAGATCTTTTTTGTTAAATCCATCCTCGGACGTATCAGATTTACGCACCTCGCTCAGGTCACAATTAGTTTTGAGCCTAATAACAGCAGCGGGACACAAAAACCCTTGCCTAATCATATCCCTGTACTGGACTGTTAGCAATACATTCCATAATTCTGATAAACTACCCCTGTTTGTATATGGAGTTGCGGTATAGCCATATACTTTGGCTTTGTTAAAGTAGTTTAATATACCAGAATATAATTTAGATTCAGTATGCGCATGGTGGCAATTATGTACCAGAATACCATTAGCGAAATAATTATTGTTATCCTTCACTTGGATATTATAGACATAACCATCTGAAAACATTTCTCCAGATCGTCCTCTATTTCTTTGTTCTTGAATCTCAATATCGTCCACCCTTTTGGTATTAATAATTTTTCTTTTTTTAAGTCCTGCTCTTTTCTCTTTAATGAATAATGACTTGCCCCGTCCACTTCTATCCCTATCATTAAAGAGGTATTCCCAATATCTATTTTGTAATTTGTTGGATATCCATTTCTCCATATATTTGTAGGTATTACCAATTCTGCTTGCCAACCTAGATACTCTTTTTTTAATCTCTCGTACAACAAAGATTGTGGGACAGACATTGGTTTTCCGTTTCCACCCCGTATTTTGGGTTTGTGGCCTATCCTCTTTAGCGTCTCCGAGCTTTTCATTCTTATCTCTTCTTTCGCCATTGGATTTGATTCTTTCATTCTTTGTGAGATTATATCCCTTCGTTTTAGATTTGTTTTGCTCATTGTTTTTGAGCTGATTTTTTTTGTATACTGTTTTACACATTCCTCTGAGCAATAAACCCTTCCAGTAGTTCGATACTGTATCAAGGAAGAATAATGCGGAGAGCCAGAAGCAATGCTTTGGCATATAACTTCTTTTCCACAATTTTGGCATGTTAAATGTAATATTTTTTTCGATATAGACATACTCTCCTCTCTTGAATTCACTTATTGGTTTGTATTTATTACCATCCCAAAAAGGGTGACTAGGGGTGCAATAAATAGGATCTCCAATGTTAAATTCTACTTCTATTAAATTTGTTATTTTGTTCTTAAAAACATATTCAACTTCTTTTAGTTCTATTCTGTTTGTCTTATGATTATAAGACTTAACTAAATCACCCACTTTGATATTAAAAATTGGTTTATTATTGATTAATGTCCCAGCTACAAAGCATTCGTCTATAAATAAGAAGTCAAAGGCTTCTCGGCTAAAATATTTCTCTAACGCATTTTGGTGTAGGGAATCCCTCATTCCAAAAACAAAAGGTCTGTCGTTTTGCTTGTGATGTGCATCAAAAAGTCCGTAGTCCTTAAATCCGTCATTAACGGCCTTGAACTCACCAACGGCCTGTGTCAGAAGAAAATCACGATGGGCCGTAAATAAACAAGTAGGATTGTCCGGTTTTAGCCTTTTATAGATCTCCGCCGGAACCCTAGTCTTACCACATCCAGTTGGTATTTTAATTAAATCTCTTTCTTCTGTTGTTGTAACTCTTTCCATACTTAGGTCTACCGCTTGCTTTTGAAAATAATACATTTCTGGTAACATACGCTACAGAACCCCACCTATTTTATTACGGTACTCTATCTCTTTTTTAAGATCGTGATTAATGCTCAAATTACAGTAACCCTGTGCCGTACAGTACTTACACGGTTTTTTCTTGCTTTTATTCTTACAAGTGTAAGTTACTATATTTGGATTAGTATTGTCATTTTGATGAGGAATACTATAATTATCCCATTTAGCCATTTATTTTTCCTTTAAAAAACTTTCTATTTCTTCCTCTGTTAAAAATTCTTCGTCATTGGCTAACATATTGGCTAATTGAAAAGCCTTACATTCTATGTCCTCTTTATCCCATCCACCGTTTTTTCTAAGGCCGGAAATACAGTCCCTAACTTCCTTAACCTGCTCTGCTTTATTCACTCTTAACCTCCACATCTCCTAATAGGAATGTAATAATATACTGTCTTTTTGCTCCATCTGGCATTACGCTCGTCATGTCCCCGCCTTTATTCATAACATTAAGATACTCAAGTAATAGGATCAATGCCGATCCTATTATTTTTTCATCACCCGGATATATAACGTCTTTAGGGATAGCTTCTTTTATATCTTGAAGTGATTTATTATGTACTGATTTTATCATTGCAGTGGTCTTATCAAGATTATCTAAATTGTCTTGTAACACTATAAAATCAGGTTTAAAAACATCTTCAGTATTGTTACAAAGTATTTCACAATTGTCACATTCGTCACATTCTTTTTCCCTATAAGCCTCTTTAGTCAAATACCTGTCGCAAACCAATTGCACCGGGACAAAGTCAAAAGAATCAGAGAAATATTCTTCGTTCCCTGGATCAATTAATAAATCAGCATCCGCTCCCATTTCTTTTTGAAGCTCTTGAAGTTTAGTTATCACCTCATTTATTTTCATCAGTTATCCCCTCTCTACTTAAAAAGAATAATCTATTAATAGCATAAGGACCTATTTTGATTTTAGAAATATAGTCTTCTAGTGTTACCATAATTTCCCCTGCTTCTTCCCATGGGGTTCCGCTTACTTTATATGTAGCTTTAACATAACTTCCTGGACTAGCTCCTTTTACCCTTACAAAATCTCCTGATTTTATCTCCACGCTAATTTCTTTTTTCTTTATTTTATTATAATAAAACTTCTCTTCTTCATTTTTTCTAGTTATTTCATATTTTTGGTATTTATCTATCACGGGATCTATGGCTTCCTGTATCTCTATAGTAATATCATTACCACAATCGTTACACAGGTCTAATGACACGTCATTATCTATTAATACCTCTAATCTATTAACGCTTCCTATGTCTATTTTTTTACCACAAACATCACAGAAATAATCAGAATAAGATACTTCTTGGGCTCTTGTTTCTACCACTTTTCTTACTTTTTCCATTATACCTAGTCCCTCACTAATAAAAGTCTATCAACACAAAAACCACCAGAGATGCCTTCCAACTTAACTGCTTTATTGTTATCCCTGGTTCCTAACGACCATGGATCAGAAATAACATTAAATATTTTATCTCCATACGTCTGTACTTCAAGGCAATTTATCAACTTAACCTTGTCACCAGGCCTTAGCTCAACCCTAGCCCAGCGAGTTGACTCCTTGTGATTCTCCTGAATCTCTTTATCTTTTTCCATACACTCAAGACACTCAACTCCGTGGCTCATGGCTTCTTCTAGATAGTTTACTCTCTTTTTGAAGTCTTCATTTTCTTTAAATACATTGTTAATAACCCTTCCACAATCTTCTGCCGCTTTTGTCAGTTCCATAATAGAAATTAACTCCGTAACAGCAAAGCCTTTAGCTTCTTCTATGTCTTTTGCCATGGGCAATGTTATTCTCTTTTTTATCGGATTTAAATCAAATCGCTTGTCCCATGTTGCCATGGTTAAAAAGCATTCTTTGCCTTTAATGTAATGTAATCTAGCTACTTCATGGGTACCAACTAGATAAAGAATATCATAATAACCACAATCTCCAAAGTCAATCGTTTTAAACATATTGGCTATTGGAAAAACATTTATTATTAATTCGGTCATTACAAAATCATATAATGAATTTATAGCCACAAAAGCATCGTCACGCTCTTTTCCGAATAACAAAGGGAATGTATTTTTAACCCCTTGAACCTTCTCTCTAAACTTGGTTATTTTTTCTTTATCCATTTAATCTTATCCCTCCCTCTATTCCACGAAGAATAAGCATGCATTCTCTCCATGTCCTGCAATATCCAAAACTATATAAGTTAGTACTAGCACAGCAATCCTCTATGTTCTTAGCTTTATAAAAAGCTATATAAAAATCAGTGTCACTCCCTGTCTTCTCTCTTATACGAAGAATTTTCCCATCTTTTTCAACTAAGTCATTAATCTCTTTTAACTGATCCATTACTACAGTTCTTGTCTTACTCTGAAATACCATAGTTATATCCTCTCTACAATCTCATCGCCATCAATTACAATTTTGCCATTAACTGGCATTATTCGGCCATTAACTCGGCCAATAACCATAACTTCCTTTTCTGATTTTTCTTGTAGTTTCCCACTAGCAAACAAAGTGTATCCACCAGCTTGTCTATAAACCGGAGACAGAAGTAGCCGGTTATTAACAGATACTATCATACACTCGCCAGTAAGATACAGACAATTACAATCAGAGTACAGAACCAAGGTCTTATCTGGATACCCAAGTTCTCTATGACCAATGCCATTTATTTTGACAACATTTTGGTGCTCAATATCAGTATTTAGCTTTATTTTCCCAAGAGTTCTAAAAGAATATTTTGATTGGGGAATAACCCCTTTATAATCCTTTGCCAATTGCTTATAACTAAAAAACTTATCAAAATAATCTAGTCTCAGGCCAAATGCTATTGCCAACCTGGCCAAGAGCGCAGAACTTGGTTCTTGTATTTGTCCGTTTTCAAGTGTCTGAATATTTCCAGTACTACACTCAACTCTCATGGCCAAATCTTTTCTTGACCATTTAAATTGATCTCTATACTGTCTTATAACATTACCAAGTGCGATTCTGTCCTCTTTGGCCGTTAACTTTTTCATAGTTCCAATATCCTTATTACCTCGTTATAGTCCTTGGCCGTATAACTAGGTACGACTTTTTCTTTCTCCATTATCGAAATGTCTCTAGCTACTTCGGCTGGAGACCAATGAGTTAATGCCCTTAAAAGGGTTACGTCATTGCTTTTATCTTTATTGGTCATTAGCAGTGTATCAATATTAAGTTTATTAGCCATGAGCACATCCCTGTAAAGGCTATCGCCTATGTAAATTACATCTGAGACACTACAAGCATATTTACTGACTATGGTCTCCAATAACTTAGGGTTAGGTTTCCTGTACTCCAGATTATAAGTGTTGTACTCAAAAGTATTTGACCTTAATTCTCCACCTGGGTTTAGTATTAAGTCAATAAACCTAACTATAGGTGCCGTTCCCAATACACCTGATTTTAGAATTTCCTTATCCACCCGTGTTTTGTTACAATACATTGCATGTATATAATTTACCACGTCCGGGGCCAAACTTGTCCTGAATTTAGTGTAAAGCTCTTGGCTCTCAGTATAGCCAATAACCTTAATTCCATGCTCTTTGCACAGAGCCAGGAAGTCAAGTGCGCCATCAAAGACCTTAAAATTATCGGCATAGGTTTCCCAATATCTGCCAATATGTTTCAATAACTTTTCTTCTATAGTCACCGGATCTTTTGTGTCAAGAGCCTGCTGTATGCTCGGACACTCATATAACCCAAATAGGTATTCACTGGTCTTATACTGACTAAAAACAGCCTTTAGTTCGGCAATTAATTTATCCCGGTCCAATACCAGTTCTTTGCTAACTTCTGTCAATAACTCATCTGTTGCCATCTGCCATGGCTTAGTCCATGTCCAAAGCGTATCATCTAGGTCCATGACTACAAGCTTAACATTAGCCATATTCTCTCCCTGTAAGTAATATTAATTCCCTGAAAATATATATACTTACATTCTATCATAAGTCTATAGTTTTTAGTTATTTATTAAGTTTTATTACTTAATATATCTTCAAATTTCATCTGCTCTTCAAGCAGCCAATCGTAACACGCTGCCATTAGCTTTTTATCTTCATCCCTGTTGGTTGATAACCCAATAACTACGACTTCAACCCTAGGGTTTAGTTTATCGAAATAAAATTCTTCTGCCCCTGATACATTATGGTCATCAATATCCGGCTTTGGGAAAAGTGAGTCTCTTATGCCTTTTACTACATTATCGGTATCTGCTCGCCTGTCGTCTTTGAACCACATTTTGACATAAACAGCATACCGCTCGTTTTTAATGAACGCATCATAAATACTGAATCCAAATTCGGCCTCAAATACTTGCCTTACTTTCATTTTCCAGCTACTATAAATAATATTGGGTTTTTGATGCAGGCCTCTTCTCGTGGCAAGAGTATACCGTACTGGATTGTATTTTTCTTTGAGAAGTAGTTTGTTACTAATTCTCTTGGCATCTGCCAAGTACAGTTTATCACACTGCACTGTGAATGCCATTAACATTAACTCGTTATCTAACACCGTTAATTAACTCGTTGAAGGCTATTAAAATATGTCCTTAATCTTTTTCTACCCCATTTTTGAGCTAGGTTGTCAAAAGGCCCTGGTTCGTCTTTTACGTATTTTAAAGGACATTTTTTTGCGCTCTCGTATTTAGTTTTTAATGCCTCTGTTGTAATTCCCTCGATTTTAGCTTGTTTTTCTATTTTTCTTTCCCTGTTTTTTTGTCTATTGTCTGGTTTCTTTTTGCTATTTTTTTTCTTCGCTACCATCTATCTGTTCCCCTTTCCCTTTTATTAGCCTAAGACTTCTAACGAATTCTTTGTAAAATCCACAGTTTTGGACTATAACCGTGTCCTCTGCCAGACAAACAACCCCTGCTCCAAGTGCGTACATTAGCGGACATGCTACGCCCTTATTAAAATGGTCGCAGGTTATACACTGGTCTTCGTCTTCTATCTTAACGCACTGGCCTTCGTCATAAAACATTTTAATACCCTTCTGAAAAGGACCGGGGTAAGGTATTATCCCTACCCCTTACTGCTATTTGTTTTCTGCTTTTTCTTTTTTCTTGCCTTCTTCAGTAGCTTCTTTTTGTTCAAGAACCAAAAAGATGGCTGCCCCGGCAAGGAATGCGAATAAATCTATCACTTATCTTCTCCTTTTTTTGAGAATAACCTCTGTGTCATATATCCCCCCGCTAGGCAAGTTATTAACCGTGCTATGCTAGAGATAAAATCTGCGTTGTATCCACAGACTTTAAAAGCGTCCCCTATTCCCAAAAGGAGATAGAAGACGACTAACACTATAATTATTACTGTTATAGTATTAGGTTTCATGTCAGTTCCTAACTTAGTTTTTCGCCGATTTTAACAAGTTCTTGGCCAAATGTTTTTAATTGAGCTGCAAGAAGTTTTTTACCAGCGTCATCTAACTTAGATGCAGATGCCTCAATTTGTTTGTCAAAGGCATCAACAAATTGTTCAATTTTGTCAAATAACGGTTTTTCGACTCCAGCCAATAGCTTTGCACCTTCGGTTGCTATTTGATCAGCAGGGATAAAGTTAGCTACCTGATCTACTACGAACCCTGCTAGAATACTTTGTAATGCCATTTAAATTCTCCTTCTATAATACCGCACCAACGTGCATCCACGATGGTTCTAATACCCACTCGCCTGTTTTTTTTAGGGCTATTAACTCCCCGTATATTTTCTTGGGCTCAACACCCTTAATAGTGATATCCGCAGCCAATCCAAGCATGTGCAGGCTGTGATCAACACCCCCTGCGTTATAGTTATAGGCCCCCATACGAAGCCCACCGCCCCTGCTTATCTCAATTGGTTTGCCATATTTAGTCCTTACGATTTCTAACTTGGCTGCTGTTTTTTTAATATTCGCAATAATAGTGTCATTGAGCATGGCTATTGGAAACATATATTCCCACTGGCCGTTAAAAAATACTTTAGTGGCCTCTGTTTTCGGAAAAGATCTTACCCACGTGTCGTGATTAACTCTCAGAAATTCGCCGAGTTTAAAGTGGGACGATACCATTGTTTCATATCCTAAAACCGCAACAGTGGGCGGCTTGTCCATGTTAGATTCTGGGGTTTTTACCGTTGTCTTGGTTTCTTGATCTAATTTGTAATAAGTTATAAGCCTCTGACAAAAATTAATGCCAGCGGTCAAAAAACTAAATACATCTTTTTTAATTTCTTCGTCCATAATCCCACTCTCCATTCTCTTATTTTAGCATTTTTAAACCAACTTTTCTATATCTAATTCAAATTTGTCAACTAAGGCATTAAATAAAGGCATTAAATCCTTCCTGTTTTTATGGCCATCAACTAGTACCCTTAGTTGAGTTAGGGCCTTATTATAATTTGGAGTTACTGTTGGTAGATAAGGATTTGGTTTGTCAATAAAACCCACCTCTAGCAAACAGTTGGCATCAACTATGGAGTTAAATTTAGCAACTAAATCAGATTTAGCAAATAACGCCTTTATGCCATGGAGGTTAATTATTTGTGCCTTTAGGTATAAAAAAGCTCCTTTTGTATCATTCTTCATTGCCTTTGTCTTCCTCTCCTGATAAAATATCCCTAGCTCTTTCTTCTCTCTCACACCTAGTTCTCTCACTTATCATAAGGTCATCAATAGCACTTAGTACTATACAAAATTGAGCATTAATGGTTAACTCACTTTTCCCATCTCTAATGTCGTTCCATAGCCTTAATATCTTTTTATGTTCTTCTAGGTTATAAGACATTAACTATCAATCCCTTCTCCACTAGGTTGTGATTCAATTACAGGAACATTAGAAATAAGTTGAAGATATTGATCTTTGCTCTGAATAAAACTCTTTTGTATGGAAATAAAATAAAGCAAAACAAAAGGCTAAAGTAATATAACCACTACCTTGTGTAAAAACGAAGGCTATTAACTTGTTAATGCTATCTTCCATTCTTGAGATCCTTATTTTTAAGAGTCTTAAACGTTTCACTTACATAAGTATGCACAAAGTCAAATAAAGTTAGTAATGCTATTCCTGCAAATATTTCCATAGCTTATATTTCCTCCACACTAAAATGAGCATTTGTTGTTAATATTTGTTTTCCTGCATTAGTTACATTTCTAATATATGGTTGTATATAGTCGTTTGCAGCCAACGAAACCAAAGAATAACTTACGAAAATAAGCGTGTTACTCGTTCCCGGTACTCCTGCTCTTGATACAGTGTTTGGCAAAATTGCTCCGTTTTTATATAAGCTCATTTCTAGATTAAGTGATTCATTATAATTGACTCCTATCGAAAAAGAATATATTAATCTATAATAGCCAGCTCTTGTAATCGTTATTTTACTATTTGCTTTATCTTGGGTGATTCCTCCTCTTTTTACCCCGTCATACCCTCCTTTGTCGGTATCTAAATCAATTAAATACCAAGTATTTTGGTTTGTTAGGGTTAAAGTTCCACTTCCTCCATATACGTATAATTCAGCAAATTCCTTAATCAGGTAAGTTGTTTCAGCTGCATTTCCTGCTATTACTTCCCCTGTACCATTAGCAGTTAGATTGATATTGCCGTTGGTATCTGTAGATGACAGTGTATTACCGTTAAGATTTAAATTATCAACATTTAAATTTGTAAAAGATGTTGTTCCGTCTAAAATATTATTAACTGAAGTAGACCAGTCACCCCAACCGTAAGCATCATCCCAGTTAGTTGAGTTATTAGCTGTGGTTGTATAATTACCAGCACCATCGCCTATTACAATACCGTTAAGAGCATCTAATGTGGTCTTTAACGCTATTGGAGAGTATAAACCAGCATGATCTCCCCAGCCGTAAGCAGAATCCCAATTAGTTGAGTTATTAGCTGTGGTTGTATAATTACCAGCACCATCGCCTATTACTATTCCGTTAAGAGCATCAAGCGTGGTCTTTAAC
>Ga0172381_10000150_pt1 | contig 81292 bp, 83 predicted proteins | sample Leawel6488metaG_FD_119754 | JGI IMG/M metagenome (GOLD analysis project Ga0172381, IMG submission 119754) | Leachate microbial communities from a municipal landfill in Southern Ontario, Canada - Leachate well 64-88 metaG | ecosystem: Engineered > Solid waste > Landfill > Unclassified | place...
GAGATGGTGGGACTGGAGAAGGCGGTGATACCACCCCTACACCCCATGCACCTCGCGGGAAGCGGGACGTTACTAAATTTCCGGACCTTTGCCCATGCTCTTCTCCATCCTGGCAAATCGGCCGACAATCTGCGCCCGCAGCGCCTTTGTCTCATCCACCGGAACCCCCTGAACTTTGGTGCTGAGGTGAAGCACCGATCCTTTCTTCACCAACCCATGCTCAATCATGGCGTCCAGAAATGGACCATCCTTGGGTCGATTGGCTACAGACTTAGCGATAAACAAATCTGCGGGATGCATGCAGTACCCAATAATGCCACTGGTGTTACTGCTCATCATCTTATAACAACGGGATTGCCAACCCTCTGGGGCTTTGGCTGTTTCCAGGGAAACACCTTGGGCATACACGCCAAAACTCCCGTGGAAATAGGAATCCTCACCCAACGTGCCATCGATGAGGTCCGCTTTTTCCTCATCGTTGTCGATGGGGATGATGTCGGCCTCCGTAGACAACGTAAAAACGCCAGGCCAGGACCGCGGCGGCTTGCCCGCTCTTTCCCGTAGCCAGGGAAGAATAGACTGGCTGCCGATCACTAGCACGGCGTTATCCCCCAGAATGGCTCCGGAAGCCCGGATCAGGTGTTCAAGCTGCTCTTCCGTCACGCCACTGCTCCTCGAATTCCCGCAATACTCTGGTGCGCTCCTTGACGGTGAGCACCCCTGGAAAAGGGGAGCTACTGCGCATATCGATGGCGTGCTGGTCATTGGAGAGCATGAGGGTGTGGAGCGCATCCAAGCCGGCGTATGTCTGCAGTGCCGCACCCAGCAGATTCACCCATTCGGCGAGCCAAATATCTTCCGGCCGCTCTTTGGAAAACTTTGCCGCCCAAGTCAGTGCCACGCGGAGGTAGGGACTCTGGTCACCCTCCATCAATAGCTTGGCATGAATCGCACGAAACAGCGCAAGACTTTTTGCATCCTGCCGCATCATTAGCCGTCCTCCTTTCTGCCCCACACCAGCCGCATCAGCATCATCATAACAGAGGCTAATCGCAATTTTCCAACCGGTCGCCCCAGGTAAAACCGTTTACTCGCGGGAAGTAATGTGTGCGGATGGAAAAATACGGACCTTTCCAACACTCCCAAAAGTGGCCACGTCACGGTATCTCGCGCTTACTGCCAGGCCCTCGAAAATTCCTTGTCTGCAAAAGCCTCGGCCAAGCCGGTGATCTGCTTCAGGCGCAATACTTCATCGGGGTCCATACCGAGTTCCATGCCGATGCGTTCGTTTGTCCAGTTGTGCTTTTTCAGAGCCGTCACCAGTTTCGCCGAGAGTTCCACCTGGTGTGTGCCTCGGGCCATGTTGTGGCGCACGGTTGAGGTGATCCGGTCTTGTATGCTCTTGTTGAGTTTCACCACGGGCATATATCCGGCCAGGCTATCCCGTACCGTTTTGACGGTCTTGACCACCGTAGTGCGATGGAATCCGTCCACCACCGTGTAATTTCCGGATTCGGGATCGTCGGACACCACAACCGGCATAGTCATGCCGTCCTTGGCGATGGACAGCTGCAACAGACGCATTTCCGGCGGCGCGACCTTGTTGGGGTTGTAGTCATTCCCCTGCACCGTGTCCACTGGCACCAACTGCATGCCCAGCGCAGGATGTGGAAGATTGACGTGTTCGGCCGCCATGGCGACCAGGGCATTATAACGGGCAACACGGTCCTCCACCGCGGCACCAGACGCCGTGACAAGGGCGGACTGCAACTGCTCCATCAATACACTTATGGGGTCTGTGACATGGGCACTGATAGCCTGCGCCTCTACTGGTTGCTTCTTCCTGGCCATGACTAAAGCTCCTTCTCGAAGGTGATGTACTTTCCGCGTGTCAGGCCAGGCTTCCATCCATCTTGCGTCATCCAATCGGCAAACTTGGGCAGGGTCGTATGCCGGATGAACTTCCCCTGCGCCGCCACAACTTCCTCAACGGCCCGGTGCACCAGAGCCAGATACAGTGCATTGTCGGCCTCATAGGGGGCCACATACAGCCCGTGCAACTTGGCGGCCCCGTTTTTATGCAGGGTGATAATGCAACATCCAGCAGGCTTATCGCCTTCTTTAGCAACGAGCCAAACGTCTCCCGGCTTGGTGCTGATGGGTGCTCCCAAGCGTGCGGGAATGACGGGATTGCTGATAAAGTGCCCCACCAGACTGATCAACGCCTGATAGTCAGGGCCGTCGTCATGGCTAAATTTGAGGATTTCAGTGCTCATGGGGTGGTACTCCTTCGTTATCTGGTGAATCGTCTGCCACACTATCCGTGCTGGCTTCATACCCCATGCACGGCGCGGGAAGCGGTCCTATGATACAGGGCTTCACAAGTCCATGTACTTGGTGATCAGCGCCAGTTGCCGGTCCATCTCCCGGGTGGTTTGGGAGAACGACAACCCCTTGCACCAGTAGTCATTCTTGAGAATCACCTTGCAGACCCGCCGCCAGCTCGGAACCTTTTTGGCTGCCTCCATCTTGGGATCGGCAAAATCATAGATGCGCTCCACGGGATACTTGCCACTGCGGATATCCTTGCGCCAGACCTTGAGGAACTTGGCAATTTTTTTGCGGTAATGCTCAGCCAGATAAGGCGGCATGGTCGCCAGCAGGAACTTGGCGTACCGCTTCCAGGTGTACCCCTCGGGTAGCTGAATGCGAATATTGCCCATCACATTGCCCATCTCCTGCACATGACGCTGGCCGAAGTTCGCGCCGGCCACACGATTCACCAGTTTGGCCCACACGTCAGGCTCCAGAATCTTGAACAGCCACAGGCCTTGCCGCTGATCATCACCGAAAGGCTGGCAGAGGCGCATATCGTGCAGCGATAGCCCGGCCAGGTGCATCAGGTCATAGACCTTGTTGTAATCCCAGCCAAACTTGCCGTTGGCCGTCCAGACATCATCCGTCTTCCAGTCATAGATGGGGTAGGCGTTATAGACGTTGGGTGTCACCAGCGTAGTCCAACCGAAATCCTGCCAGCGGGTTTTCTTCTCGTTCACAATGGTGCGGAACCGGTTGAGGCTTTCATCGCTGCGAATACCTACCATGCACGCCGTCCGTTCACCGCCGTGCTGCTCGGAGAACCATTCTCCGAACGCCGGAACGAACTCCTCGAACTCCATCCCCCGCTTAAAAAACGGGAAGTAATTTTCGTCGGAAATGACTTTGGCATGGTCCGGCAGATCACGCACCCACAAATCTTTCGCGTCCGGATCCCAGCACATCCAGTGTGGTTGGATTTGGCTCACGGCATTGCGCAGATGGAGAGGCAGACAAACCCAATGCAAATTCACGTCCGGATTGTCCGCCACGCGCTGGATGTAATCGGCAGTGTGCTGATATTGCGCCTCCAGATCCAGAATCAGCACATTGAGTGGTAGGCAGCCCTTTTCGCGGGCGACGACCAGGGCCAGGTTCAGCATGACGCCGGAATCCTTGCCCGCGGAGAAAGAGAGGTAGACGTTGGGGAAGTCGTCGAATACCCGCTCCATGCGCTGCCGGGCGGCGGTGTATACGTCAATGGGAAGGTAGGTCTTGCTCATGGCGTTAAAATATCCTGTTGTGAAGCCCGTTTCCATATCCTATGCACGGCGCGGGAAGCGGTCTTGGCAGACGCCTCCTCGCGGCAATCAGAGCCCCATAATGTACTCGCGCAACTTGTCCTTGCCGCTTTTCTTCACTTTGTCTATTTCTTCCCGCAGACGTTCCAGGGCGCCTTCTTTTTTGCACAGCGCCTTCCATATCCGGTCCTCTATCCCGCAGTTGGCCCACAGGCTGATATACGTGACGGGCCGGTGCTGACCCATGCGATGACAACGGTCTTCCGCCTGGATGTTCTCTGAATACTTGAACCCCCTGGCGTAAAAAATCACGGTCGAGGCGGCAGTCAGATCCAGACCATGGCTGCCCAGCCCCTGGGTGGCCACCAGAAAGCCGCCAAATCGTCGCCAGCCATCCAGCAATCCTTGCCGCTGACGCTCTGGCACCCGCCCATCATACCCCAACGCGCTGAACCCCTCAGCCTGGAGTCTTTTCACAATCTGCTGGACATTCTTGCGATACTTGGCCCAGATGACAACATGGGGGTCGCGCACCGCACTTGCCACGGCGACAAGAAGGTTCAACCGATGGTTATCGATCAGATCACCATCCTTGATGCCGCAAGCGATGGACTGCAGGCGGGAGAACAGGCGAAAGATGGCGATGCCGTTGCTCAGGTCCCGACCGTCATCATAGCGCAGCAGGTCGTCCACAAAATCCTGCTTGGCGGCTTCGTAGGCTTCTTCCTGTACATCAGACAGGCGGCAATAACGGTCGATATGAATTTTGTCAGGCAGGGTCAGGCATTCCGCCTTGGTGACCTGATATACATAGGGCCGGATGCGCTCAATGATCCACTTGCGATTCAGCGTGCGCACGATCTGCCCCTTGTTACGTGTACTGTATTCCAGGTGGTTGCAGGCAAAGCTGTAGAAGCTGTGATAGCCGAGGATCTTCGGGCTCAGAAACCGCATCTGTGCGTAGAGGTCCACAATGCCTTGCGTGATCGGTGTGCCCGTCAGGACCAGCCGGTATCTGGCCTTCTCGGACATTTGCGTCACCCGCTTGGTGCGTTTTGCCCAGTGCCCTTTGATATAGGTGGACTCATCAACAATCACCATGGTGCGCTCATCGAATAATTGCGCCACAGAAAAGAATGCCCTTGATCCCAGGCTTAGGCTCTCTATTCCCACGACATACCAAAATCGGTTTACCGGCACGGTATTTTCGTGCGTCCGGTGGTCGAACGTATAAATATCGTCGTCAGCACAGGTGGTATGCTTCCTGATCTCATGTTCCACCGTCGATTTCAGCGAAACAGGACAGAACCAGATCACGCGGTCGATTTTGTGCTGACGCAAACGGGCCAGTTCGATAGCCGTGCGCGATTTGCCGGTCCCCATCTCCATGAACAGCCCACCGACCCGTGAGGGCAATAGCTTGGTCACCGCCTCAACCTGATGTTGAAGGAGGCTAGTGACCGCCTGCCACTCATTCTGTACCACCTGTTCAGTCATCAAGCAGTTCTGCATCGATCTCACCATTGGCGGGGGCAAGCACGGGTTTGGGGGTGATCTCTGACACCGCTTTAGGGTGCGCCGCAACCTTCACGGATCCGGCGAGTTTCCCCTTCTCGACATCGATCAGGGACTGGGCTTCCTGCGTGATGGTGAAGCCGTTTTGACTGGCGAAGTCCTGGATTTCCTCAAAATGGCTGGTAGTGACATAGGCCCCGTCGTCAAAGACTTTCGCGCCACGCAACTGCTGTGCGGCTTTCTTGCATTGACTAGGTTTCTCGTCGAGCGCCCAGACCAAGTGGAACTTGGTGCTGTATTTCGCGCTGATGGAGACTTCCACGCGCCGTGGGGACTCTGGTTCATAATCGTTTTCCACAACGCGCTGGCGCAACGCCTCATCAAAAATGCGTACCGGGCATCCATGTGCCAACAGGCGTACCGCGATTTCAACGGCACGATGTCCGGCCATGTCGTCCACCGCTTGCCGCGTCCATGCGGGGGCCTCCCAACGATAGCCGCAGCGTTTCAGTAGCGTGTTGGTGGCCTCATCAAACTCGATCAGCACAACCCGCACCTTCCCTGTGGCCAGGGAAATTTCGGCAATCGGGCCTCGCGTCTTGGTTGGCGCAAGAAGGGCATCGTCCAGCACGGCATGTGCCGTAGCGTTGTCCTTGGGCGGCGTGACATACCGCGCCTTGAGGCCTTCATCGAATACGGCCGCCATGAACTGACCCCGTCCCAGAGTCCGGGTTTCTATCCACCAGTGCGCCCTTCTGATGCTCTGCAGACATTTCAGGAATTCTTCGGATTGCTCGCGGGTAGTAGATAGCATGCCGAAAAGCATGGTGTCAGATTTCGCAATATTTATTCTGGATGCGCGGATCTCCGTTGCCCAGGAGACCTGCTTGTCTGAACCCGTCAGCCCTGGCAACTCCGCATCGGCTTCATCTTCGATTTTGTCTACGGGATCAATATTTATATCTTCGCCAGGAATAACCATGGCGACAGCAGTGGTTGGCATAACGGTTCGGTTCCTCATGCTCATGAGCGATCTTGCTCACCCATGCCCGGCGCGGGAAGCGGTCATTGCCGCCCGCAGGTCCATCAGGCAGATCTATAGCACCACTTCTGAACTTTACAGGTTTGGTTGACAGATATCGGCCCCATAAAAAAAGCCCCACCTTTTGACTGGCGGGGCCAAACGGATCACCGAGCGACCAGCAATCCGGAGCAAACCTCAGTGCAACGGCATGGCGAACGGGTCCTCATCAGGACTGGCCGCGCCCAATCCACCATTCTGGGCGTCCCGGAACGCCCGCATCTCCGCCGCGAAATCCTTGAAAATCAGAGGCTCCATGGGAATCATGACCCCCCGGTACCGGGATGGTCCAATCAGCGCGCGTGCATCATCGACCCCGGGCAATCGGCCCAGCAACTGATGCAGAGCCACCGGATAGCCAGCCGCCTTGGCGACGGCATCCTGACCGGAATGTCCGCGACCGATGAACAGCGCCCAGCCCGCGTCCTTGCGCTTCAATGACATTCCAACCAGTTGAAGCGCCCGGTCGTACTGGTCCTCTGAATAAGCCGACTGATCCCCGAAACAGGCTGAGCCGACGATGACGCGAGCCAGCGGCATGGTGGTCCGGTTTGTGCGACCCCCTTCCCCATCCTCCACCACGACATTGGCGGAAAGCAGGCGCCGAAACGCCTTTTCCTGGTCGGTCTCATTCGACCCGGAGCCGCCGGCGGCATGTTCGATGTGATCTTCAACCACCAGCGGGATCAGGCCCCCAACAAACTCACTGGCCTGATCATCCTGATCTGGGCCGAAAATGGCGCAGGTTAGCGCGGCGATGGGCGGGGCGAGCGATTCTTTGGTCCGCGCGTCGGACGCCGGTGATCCGAGACTCAGCGCGGCCAACACTTCCGCATGCCGCCGCCGCCACAATGGCCACCGGCTCCACATCAGCCTCCGCAAACCGCTGCCCAGTGACTCGGCGTCAGGGAGCGTCGGCACCGCACCACCATGAAGCTTTAGCAACTCAAAGATGATCAAGCGGTTGCGATCAGCCTGGTCCATGGTGGACATCTGAATGCCGGCCATCAGACACGAAAAAATGGACCTGTACACCTGCCCGCGCTTTCCGTCCTGGGTGCCCTTGAGCGCGCCGTCGGCATCGTCCACCGCGTCAGCGTGGGACGAATAGGCCGTGCGCAGGATGCTGAAAATGCCGTCAATGCTACTTGTTTGGCCGAACCTGGAAGTTTTTTTGTCCGGCTCGAATTCATCCAGTATCAGTGTGATAGCATCTGGAGACATGCGCTGGCGCACGCCGGCCGCAGACGATTCACCGCCGGCTTCGCTGTAAATCATCGAGCCGCGCAACAGGGTACGCAGGATGTTGACCAAAGTGGTTTTCCCAGCGCCGCTCTCTCCGGTCAGGAAAGCATGAGGACGTTGCTGAAGCGCGCCCAGCAGCGCCTGCATCAATATCCAGCCCACCAGCAACAGCGGATCCGTGCGCGGACGTACCCACGACCAACTCTGAAAAAATCGCACCAGGTTCATGATGTCCGCGGCGGACGCCATCTCTTCTCCAACAACCTTGGGGCCGACCGGACGGGAGACATAGAGTGATTTCCGGTTCGGGTCACACGGCTGCAGGGCTTTCGGTGGTTCACCAGAACGTAGCAGGTACACCCCGTCGGCCCCGTTCACCACCAGATCATCAGGCCGGTCGCCCGGCCAGCAACCGGCTCCACGAACGGCCGAGAGACTAAACCGTCCGCGGGCCAGAGATGTTTTCATCAGATCATTCACCGCGTAGGGAACATTAGCCGATACCTCACCTGTTTTCTCATTGACCTTCGGCCATAAATCGTATGCGGACTCCAAAGGAACCAGTGGCAACAGCCCCTGGACATTTGTAATCTTTGTGAGATTGGTTTCGTATATTTCGCCTGCCCGTAGCGACCAGAAGGCCGCATTGCTGGCATCTTTCATCCCCAACGGAATGAAGCCGTGCCCGTCCAGTGCAAAATCACTGTTCTGCCCCGTGATGGGCCGAGGTGGACGTGCGTGTGCCTTCTCCTGATGCTCCGCGACCCGCTGCTCGACAGCATGCCTCACGGCATCCGCGCCGTCGGCGAGCAGCCAATCGTCGGCGCCCTGCTTATACAGCACCCGCGAGCCGTCAGTCTTTTCACCCTCAGCCCAGGGGCAGAACATCACAATTCCCTGAACCTCCGCCTTGCGTAACGCGCCGGCCAGCGCCTTTACAGAAAAGAACACGCTGGCATTGGCAACCGCTGAGGAAATAGCATCCTGCTTATTGCCGATAACTTTGAAACTCTTTTTGGCGATCAGGTCCGAAGTGAAGAACTCCTCCGTTTCCGGCTTCCCATCGCTATCTCCCAAGGCCACCACGATCTTTACGCCGAGTTCCTGAAAAAGGGCAAGCAGTTCCGGGTGGAGCGGGGTGTCTTTCGTGACGTGGATTTTCTTTCCTGCGGCTTGTGCCTCTTCCTGAGCCGCTTGATGGGCCGCCACGTCGTGCCACAGTGTAATGCCAGCCAGGCCAACGGCAGGGACGCCCGCCTTGACCAGCGCCTCGGCTTCTTTCTCTCCATCGGTGACTGCCAGATACTTGTCGGCATCGGCCATGGAAGCCAGCAACTCCCGCAAACGCGGTGGGACATAGATATGCCCACCGGAGCCGGGGCGCGACAGATATTTCCCGCCGATGACAACCTGAGTCTGCAACAGCCGGTGCCGCGCAAATGGCAGACCAGCATCCATGATGGGGGAACCGTCCAGATCGTGATACGGGATCTTGATGCAGTCACAGTGTATCTTCTGCCCCTCTCCACGACCAAGGTCCACCGTCGCCTGCGCGCCGGTAACCAGTGTCCAGTGGGGAACATCCCCGGGAGTCAGCCCGCTACGGGCCAACTCCCGCGTTAGCAAATCCACGTCGCTCATATGTGCTCCTGAATTTTCTATATTCTGTACCGCTACCCCATGCACAAGGCGGGAAGCGGCTTACGTCCAACCAGGTCTATGCCGGTTCTGTTCTATATAGCGCTAAATCACGATGTACAGGGTTGTCTGGTGGAGAGGCGGGAAGGAGGCCGATCTGACCCGACCTCGATTGGGCTGGGGTCATATCTCCTCGATGTCGCCCATACGACAATCCCAGGAATCAAAGGGGTCATCCTCGTCGATGTCGCCCAAGACATAATCCTCGAATCCCTCATAATCATCCGAATCGAAGTGCTGCTTACTCTCTGCCATGTCCATGGTAATTTCTCCTGAAGGTATCGGTTGGCAAGGTAGGACGACCCATGCACGGCGTGGGAAGCGGTCTTGCAGACGGCATGGCTTGCAGACGGCTGGTCCCTTCCCTGTTTTGCGGTGCATACCATCCCCTATAGCACCGGTTTAGAAGATCCACGAGGCGTCGCGGGAAGAGGTCACCGCTTTGACACAGTCGGGCAACGTGTCAAAGCCCAAAATCGGCCCAAAATCCTTGACACACTTTTTGACACAGTGCTCGCCACAGAAGGCCCTCTTGCCACACTTTTTGGCACAGTTGACACAGCAAAACGCTGATTTATATCCTATGCGTACTATATAAATAGCATAAACCACAACAAAAAAGGCTCCAAATCGCTTTGGAACCTCTTGTTTTTACTGAATTGTCAGTATTTACTGCATTTGCATTTTGGTGGGCCCGCACGGACTCGAACCGTGGACCAAGGGATTATGAGTCCCCTGCTCTAACCAACTGAGCTACAGGCCCTGAAGAACGGCGTGGAATGCACTGACCCCACGCCTCATACCGCTAAAAAACATCCGTCACGATGGAATCGTCACTTCACCGTCCACAAAACTGCGCAAACGCTCCGATCGAGAGGGATGACGCAGTTTGCGCAGCGCCTTGGCTTCAATCTGGCGGATACGCTCACGAGTAACGTCAAACTGCTTGCCGACCTCCTCCAGCGTGTGGTCGGTATTCATCCCGATGCCAAAACGCATACGCAACACCTTGGCTTCCCGCGCTGTCAGGCCGTTATCAAGCAACTCCTCGACCACTTCGCGAATGGCGGCGTTAACGGCAGAATCCGCTGGCGCCGTCACATTCCGGTCTTCGATAAAGTCGCCCAGGTGCGAATCTTCATCGTCACCGATGGGCGTTTCCATGGAGATAGGCTCCTTGGCAATTTTCAGCACCTTGCGGATTTTATCCTCAGGCATTTCCATCCGTTCCGCCAACTCTTCAGGCGACGGTTCACGTCCCATTTCCTGGAGCATCTGTCGACTGATTCGATTGAGTTTGTTTATGGTTTCGATCATATGTACCGGAATACGAATGGTCCGCGCCTGATCCGCAATACTCCGCGTAATGGCCTGGCGTATCCACCAAGTCGCATAAGTAGAGAATTTGTAGCCACGTCGGTATTCGAACTTGTCCACCGCCTTCATCAGGCCGATATTTCCTTCCTGAATCAGATCCAGGAACTGCAGGCCACGATTGGTATACTTCTTGGCGATAGAGATCACCAAACGCAGGTTGGCCTCCACCATTTCCTTCTTGGCACGCCGCGCCTTGGCCTCACCAATGGACATCAGGCGGCTGGCCTCTTTGATCTCGGCAATCGGCAAACCGGCACGCTTCTCGATATTCGCCAAGCGTTTCATGATCGCCACGATATCATCACGAAACTCCACCAAACGGGTACTATAGGCATGGCCAGCCGCGATTTGCTGATCAATCCAGCCGATATCACCCTCATGACCGGGATAACTGCGTACAAAGTCTTTACGCGGGAAGCGCGCACGTTCAATGCACAGTTCCATCAACTCCCGTTCGCACTGACGCACCTCTTCCGTTAGCCCGCGCAGGGCGTCGGTCATGACGTCAATCTGACGACCGTTGAGTTTGATTTCCAGGAAACGCTCGGCGAGCTCCCGGCGCTGCTGCTGATAACTTTCACCATGCATCTCACCATCGGCATGGCTGGCCAGCAGCGCGGTATACGCAGCACGGATGACCGCAAAACGTTCCAGTGCCTCTTCGAGCTGTGGTCCCTTGTCTACGACTTCGATATCACCGTCTTCGGATTCTTCCTCATCCTCATCGACGTCCAGATCGTCGCCTTCCACCAGCACGGTTTCTTCCGCCTCACTGACGGTTTCTGCGTCCAGCGCGCTAAGATCAATAAAAGCGTCGACCACTTCATCCAGGCGCGTCTCGCCGCGCTCCACTCGAGCCGCGGCGTCCAGAAGAAGAGAGATGGTCGTCGGGCAGGTCGATACAGCGCGCAACACCTGCATCAGGCCATCTTCGATACGCCGGGCAATTTCGATTTCGCCTTCACGCGTGAGCAGCTCCACGCTGCCCATCTCGCGCATGTACATACGCACCGGATCACTGGTTCGCCCGATATCCGCCTCGACCACGGCCAGGGCTTCTTCTGCCGCTTCTTCCGCTTCCTGAGCGGCGACTACGGTACCACCTTCCCCATCCATCAGCAGGGTATCGTCGTCCGGAGCCTCCTCAAAGACTTCAATACCCATGTCATTGATCATGGAGATGACATTTTCCATCTGCTCGGGGTCGAAAACCTCTTCCGGCAAATGATCATTGATCTCGCGATAGGTCAGGTAGCCTTGCTCTTTACCACGCGCAATAAGCCGCTTCAACTCAGACCGCTGAGATTCATTATCCACTACACTCTCACCGTCTCTCATAACTAACCTGCACTCGCGGAAAGCCGCACATTATATAGGAAAAACCATACGCATGGAAAGGTGCCCGTCACAGAACTGCACCCTCAGCCCATTTTTTTCATTTCATCCCGATCAAACGCCGTTGCGCCTGTCGCGCCGGGACAAACGCACCACTTCAGCCCTCTCCTGCTCAGAGAGCGCACTCAAACCACCCTGATCTGCGGCCCGGCTGATAAAGTGACTGCGCGCCGCAGCAAGGCGCTGGTTCACTCGCGCCACACAACCGGAAATTTCAAGCCGCATCAGCACCTGTTCTTCCTCTTCGCCAGAGTCGCTCATCACCAGCGCGTAGCATGCCTCCGCATGTTTCAGTACCGACACTTTTGCGAATAGTTCGTGAGAGCTTAGATGGGTCATGTTGGCCAAAATATCAAGGGCCTCTGCCAGAATTTCAGCCATGGGATCACGGTCGAAGAGGAAAGGCAGCAAATCGCGGTCCAACGTCTGCCAGGCAGGGTCTTCCGGAAAATTCAGCAATAATCGCAAAGCCGTTTTAAAAAGGGATCGTCCTCCGGCAGCGGAGAATGTCGCTTTACGCGGTGTGCGCGACGGCGCGCGCCGGGCGACGGGCGCCAATCCGCAAAGCATCTGCACCCGTTGTTCATAAACCTCCCGCAGGACCGGATCGCTCACCCGTTTCAGAAAGTCGCGCGCTGCATGCAGAAAAAGTGCCTTCTCATCTTCTGCGGCGAGGTTGTGTCGGCGTTGCAACTCCTCCAGAAAAAAATCGATGGCTGGACGCGCGGTCGGGAGCATTGATTCAAATACCGCGCCCCCCTGTTCTCGCACCAGCGAGTCCGGGTCCTGGCCATCCGGCAGGAACAGCAACCGTAGTAGACGCCCCGCGCGCAGATGCTCCGGCGCTGTCTGCACGGCCCGCCAGGCCGCATTACGTCCGGCAGTATCGCCATCGAAACAGAGTAGCACCTCGGGCGCTGCCCGGAAGAGCATTTCCATCTGACTGTCCCCCAAGGCCGTCCCGCTGGCCGCGACGGCGTAGTCGATGCCAGCCTGATGCAGGGTAATGACATCCAGATACCCTTCCACCAGCAACACCCGCCCTGCTCGGCGCATCCCCTCCCTGGCCTGGTGCAGACCATAGAGCACCCGCCCCTTGTGGTAGAGCGCACTTTCCGGCGAGTTGAGGTATTTGGGTTCATGACCATCGAGACTGCGTCCCCCCAGTCCCACCGCCTGTCCTCGTCCGTCGCGGATGGGAAAAATCACTCGCCCGCGAAAACGGTCGTAGACCGATCCATCTTCACGGACGCTCACCAGTCCCGCGCCCAGCAACTGCTGGCGCAACGATGGTTCCTTGCCCAGTTTCTGGCTCAGAAACCCAGCCGCAGGCGGTGCGTACCCCAGCTCGAAGCGCCCAATGATCTCATCGTCCAATCCCCTTCCACGCAGATACTCCTGCGCCGGTGGGTGCTCTGCGAGGGCAGATCGGTAAACGCCAATGGCCTTTTCGAGAATTGCCCGCAGCGGCCGAAGACTTTCCTGCTCTCCGGCAGGGCCGTCTTCCGGCAGGGCGACACCGGCCTCGTCGGCGAGTGTCCTCACCGCCTCCGGAAAAGACAGCCGATCATGGGCCATCAAGAATCCGATGGCATTCCCATGAGCGTGACAGCCAAAGCAGTAATAAATCTGTTTGTCGGCACTGACTGAGAAAGACGGGCTCTTTTCCTGATGAAAGGGGCAGCAGGCCCAGAAATCCCGGCCTTTTTTCTTCAGTGGTACGCGGCTATCGATGAGGCGCACCAGATCGCTGTGCTCCAGCAGGGCGTCAATGAATGCGGGAGAAAAGTTGGCCATGGCTCAGCGTAACTCCAACTCGCTGACGCCGCCACCGCCATGCTCTGGCCGCGCCATACGCCATTGGCTGACCCGAGGGTCTTGCCCGGCAAACTCGCGCACCATTTCTGCAAGCACCCCGTTGCCCTTACCATGCAGAATCTCGACCTGTCGACGACCGGCGGCCACGGCGCCATCCACATGACGACGCAGCGCCGCCAGGGCGTCTTCCCGAAGCTGTCCGCGCAAATCCAGACGCCAGGGATGATCCTCGGGGGTAGCATACTGGGTGCTGCCTTTTTCTTTTGGGATATGCAGCGCGGCGTCCACGGCAAATTGTGCGGCGGGCACCCATAATTGCTTGCCCCGTAATTGAATCTGCACCCTGCGTTGTGCGGGGTCCGCACGCAGCACTTGGGTCACCTGCCGGAGCGGAAGAAACAGACCCCTGGCCCCCACCGCAGGCAGGCTGTCCACTCGCTGCTCCTCCGCCCGGAAGGGGACTTCCAGACGTTGCAAAGCCGCCGTTGCCGCCTGGGTATCCCTCCCGGACTTGAGCGCGGCAATGGCTTGCCGCACCTGCTGGCGCGCCGTTGCCAGTATATCTTCCCATTCGGCGCGGGCGGCGGCGGCGGCTTTGTCACGCTCCTGCCTCGCTGCCGCCAGTTCGCGTTCCAGGTGGCGGGCCACCCTGGTGGCTTCGTCACGCGCCAGTACGGCCTCGTCCATAGCCTGCCGGGCGGCCTGCAATAGGGTTCCCCGTTGCGCTTCCCAACGTTCCCAGTCCTCCCGGTCCTCGGCATAGAGTGCCTCGGCGCGGTTCATCAGCGGTGCAGGCATCCCTACGCGCCGGGCAATGACCAGACCCTGGCTCGCGCCACCCACACCCCACAGCAGACGGTAGGTGGGTTTCAAAGACTCTGCATCAAAGCCCATACCCGCCAGGGCTACACCCGCATGGCTCAGGGCATAACGCTTCATTACTTCCAGATGGCTCGTGAGCAGTGTGCAGCACCCGGCCGCCAGCAAGGCCTCTGCGACCGCCTGAGCCAGTGCGCCCCCTTCCCGCGGGTCGGTGCCATTGCCCAGTTCGTCGAGAAGCACGAGACTGTGGGCGTCGGCATGCTCCAGCACTTCCCGAAGACGCTGCACCTGCGCCGAAAAGGTGGAAAGATCCGTGTGGATATCCTGGGCGTCGCCGATGACCGCAAAGCACTTCGGGAAATAACCCAATGTACCCTCCGCAGTTACCGGCAATCCCATGTAGGCCATCAGATGATTGAGTCCGAGTGCTTTCAGGATAGCCGTTTTGCCACCGGTATTGGGGCCGGTAATGACCAGTTGCTGCGCATCCGCCCCGAGACGCAGGGCGTTACCCACAACCTGCCCCGGATGGCGCAGACAAAGCAGCGGATGACGCAGGGCCTGCAGATCAAATGCCGCAGCCGCATCGACCCTGGGCAAAATCCCGCCACAGGCATCCCCCAGTTCCAATCCCGCCCGTACCGCATCCAGCCGGCCCATATGCCGCAGGGCGGCGACAATGCCCGGCACTTCCAGCCCTACCGCTGCGCTCAGGGCACGAAGAATGCGCTCCTGCTCCTGAATTTCGGCACGCCGGTCCTGGACCAGTTGATTATTCAGATCGACGGCTGCCAGCGGCTCCACAAAAAGAGTTTCACCACTTGCCGACCGGTCATGGACGATCGCCTTGATACGCCCTTTATGGCTCGCTTTGAGCGGTAGCACGTAACGCTCATTACGCTGCACGATGACCTGATCCTGCCAGTATTCCTGCCAGTCCCGATTACGCAGAAAGCCCTGCAGAAAACGCTGCAATTCGCTGCGGCTGACCCGCAAGCGCTGGCGCAGGAGGGCGAGATCCGCACTCGCCGTATCCAGGAGCTCACCCTCCTCATCCAACGCCATGCTGAGACGGCGCAACAAGGCCACCGGGGGATCAAGCTCACCTGCCAGCCCGGTCAGGGCATCCCGAGTCTCGCGCAAAGCTGCGGCGTAGCCTTTCTGTGCCGTCAGTACATCGAGCACCGCGCGCAAATCTCGCCCGCTGAGCACGGCACCAGGGCGCTGTGCCAGAACCAGCAGAGGTTCGACATCGGGAAGGTCAGAAACGGGGAGAAGAAAACCGGCGGAAAACCGCTGCGACAACCAGGCCAACCAATTCAAACGATCATGGATTTCCGCAAGCGGCACCCAGGGGGTGGTCGCCGCAACATGTCTGCGCCCATAGATGTGGCCACAATGCTGTGACCACGCGCTCTGCACATCACTGGCATCCAGAGCCCGCCAGAAGCTGTCCTGCCAAGGAGCAACCCCGGCCACAGCCATGCCCCCGTCCATCAACTGCCGAGGCGGGCCTTCACTTTATCCGCCACCACGGCCATATCCGCCCGCCCCTGCATCTGCGGGCGTAGAAAGGTAAGTACCTTACCCATATCTTTAGGTCCGCTGGCCGCCACCGCTGTCATCGCCTCGTTGATCAGCCCGTCAATCTCGCCGGGTGACAGCGCCTCCGGCAGATAGACTGCGAGAAAAAGAATTTCCGATTCTTCCTTTTCGGCAAGGTCCGGACGCCCACCGGCAATAAACTGACTGGCAGAATCTTTGCGCTGCTTGATCAGCTTATCCACGATGCGCAACGCTTCAGCATCATCCAGCTCGCGGCGCTCGTCAATTTCCCGCTGTTTGATCGCCGCGAGGAGCATACGAATAGTCCCAAGACGCTCGGCTTCCCGGGCGCGCATGGCGGACTTCATATCCTCCTGGATGCGCTCACGTAGTGTCATCAGTAGAGCCGGACCAGACGCATGGACTGACGACGCATACGCTTCAACGCCCGCTTGCGGGCAGCAGCGGCCTTACGCTTGCGCTCTTCCGTGGGCTTTTCGTAGAATTCGCGACGCCTTACCTCGGTAAGGACACCTGCCTTTTCGCAGGAACGTTTGAAACGCCGCAACGCGACTTCGAAAGGCTCATTTTCTTTGACACGAACAGTTGGCATAGAAGGATTCCGACCTCTTTGGATAAGGGTAGCGAGAAAGGGGCCGATTATAGGCAGATCAACGACCAGAGTCAAAAGCTTCCTGGCCGCCTGCCGCCATGACCCCACCGGGGTCGGCACCCATCGGGAGACCAGCCCCGTTGTTGCTAAAACCGCAAAACATTCGTTGCCAGATCTTGACAGCCTGATCCAAATGAATGCTAATATACAAACGGTTAAAGCGCTTTTAAAATATAAAATTAGGCGATAATGTTACAACGCCTTGTGATCAGGATCGGGGAGGTCGTGATGCACACCGAAGCCAGAGAATTAGCGGGGTCGGATATTCCGGAGATGGGTCCTGTCACCGATCCGCCGCCTCTGGATGATTTCATGGACGACCAAAACAGCGGACCGTTTCTCAGCCACAAGCGGGAACTGCAGCTCATCCAGCGCTTGCGTCGGGGCGACGAGTGCGCCCGCGCCACACTGATCTCCGCGCACATGCCCTTGGTGCGGGCGGTCGCCAGGGGTTATCGCAATAAAGGGCTCAGTCAGGAAGACCTTCTTCAGGAGGGTTACATGGGCCTGCTGCGTGCCGCCGACCGCTTTCAGGAAGGCCTCGGCACACGTTTCTCCAGTTATGCGACCTGGTGGATCCGCGAGGCGATGCAGCGGGCGCTCATCCGTTCCCGCTTCATCCGTCTGCCCGATTACCTTGCCAAGTCCCTGCACGCTTATATGCAGCGCGGAGCGGAGGAAGACAGCGACGCCGATGTGCGCAGGGAGCAGCGGCGTGAAGCCCTAGGGGTGCGCGAGAGTACCATGCGCGCCCTGGATTTCGCCGACATCCGCGTCTTCTCGCTCGACGAGGAAACATCCGACGGACCGGGCCGCATCGAACAGGTGACTGGCGACGTTGCCAGTCCGGACAGCGACTATGACCGTGATGCCATCTGCAAGGCACTGCGGGAACATCTGACCGAACTCAATGAAAAACAACGGGAGGTCATGGTCTTTCGCTACGGCATGCATGGTGACGCGCCCATGACTCTGGAAGCCGTCGCCGAACGTATGGGCGTCAGTCGCGAGGCGGTAAGACAGTTGCAGGTGCGGGCCCTGACCCGTCTGCGTCAGTCGTTGAGCGAGAGCGGCTGGGGTTGCTGACGCTCCGCCAGCAACCCCAGCAGCCTGCGTAAGGCCGCCGCTCTGTGGCTGTGTTCGTTTTTTTTCTTCAGGCTCCACTGCGCCGCGCTGCCAGATCCATGCGTGGGCCAAAACAGCGGATCGTAGCCAAACCCCCCATCGCCGGCAGGGCGCTCACCAATAGTCCCTCTCCAAAAGCCTTGGGCTACCAGTGGCGAAGGGTCGGCGGCAAATTCCAGAAAAACCATGCAAGCCACGTAATAGGCAGCACGGGCCTCCCCCCGCGCCTCGGCCAGCATGCTCAGCAACCTGGCGTTATTGGCTGCGTCGCTAGTGTCCGGGCCGGCATAGCGCGCGGAGTAAATGCCGGGTGCTCCCTGGAGATAGGGCACACAAAGCCCCGAATCTTCGGCGAGCGCCGCCATACCACTTTGCGAGGCGGCATGACGTGCCTTGAGCAATGCATTTTCCACAAAGGTCGTGCCTGTTTCTTCAATACTGGCGATGCCCAGTTCCGTCTGGCTGACGAGCGCGAAGCCACGGGCAGCAAGCAGCGGTTGCAACTCCCGTAACTTGGCTGCGTTACTCGTGGCCAACAACAAGGGCGTCATGAACGGGCTTCCGGACACTCCTGATGCTGACGGGCCACCAATTCGGCGATCCCCTTGCGCGCCAGAGCCAGCATTTCAGCCATCTGTTCCGCACTGAACACTGCGCCCTCCGCAGTTCCCTGTACTTCCACAAAGGCGCCGGCGCCGGTCATCACCACATTCATATCCACATCGGCATTGCTGTCTTCGGCATAGTCGAGATCCAGCACCGCCTGCCCCTGATAAATACCTACCGAGACGGCGGCCACCCAGTCCCGCAGGGGATTATTCTGAAGCTGCCCCGCAGCACGCAGATGCTGGACGGCATCGGCTACCGCCAGACAAGCGCCGGTAATGCTAGCGGTACGGGTTCCACCATCGGCCTGAAGCACATCACAATCCACCCAGATAGTGCGTTCGCCCAAAGCTTGCAGATCCACGGCGGCGCGCAGACTGCGCCCGATAAGACGCTGGATTTCATGGGTGCGCCCGCCGATACGGCCTTTGGCGGACTCCCGTGCCACCCGCTCCCGGGTGGCACGCGGCAACATGCTGTACTCCGCCGTCACCCACCCCTTGCCCGCGCCGCGCAGGAAGGGCGGCACCTTTTCTTCGACGCTGGCGGTGCATAGCACCTTGGTATCGCCGCAGGCTATCAGCACCGAACCTTCAGCATGCTTGGTAAAATTTCTGGTAACTTGTACCGGACGCAAGGCGTCCGCATTTCTTCCGCTGGGACGTATCATGGGAATACTCGTTGTGGGTGGTGGGGCATTCTATCGTGAGAAGACGGGAGGATTCAAAATGCGGTGCTGCGCAGCACTGTCCCTCATCCCTCTTCCCCCCCTATAATAATAAAAAGTCCGCTTCTCAGAGGAACAAACCATGCCTGGCATTGACCACATAGAAATCGCCCAGTTTCTCAAACAACATCATCTGGCCCAGTCTCTGACCATCAGCGAAATCCAGACCCTCGCAGAATACGTCACCCACGCCCAATTTCATCTGGATCAGGTGATTGCCGAATGGGGCTCTCTGGGAGAGGCGCTGTTCTTCTGCGTCAAGGGTGAAATGGCCATCGTTCACCACACAGCCGACGGCGACGAAGTAGAAGTGGTCCGGGTGCACGACGGCGAAATGGCCGGAGAGATGTCCTTTTTTGACCGTCAGCCACGTAGCGCCCGAATCATTGCCAAAAGCGAAGACACCCAGGTGCTGGTCCTGACCCGCGCCCGGTACCAGCGCCTGAAGGTGGAAAAACCGTATATTACCGTGAATATTCTGGAGCAGGCCATCATCAGCCTGGACCATTTGTTCCGCAATCTTTCTCAGGGTTACACAGACTTCTCTACCTATATTTATGGCAAGGGCAAGCGCTAGATTTTGTCGCCGCCCGGAGCTTTTCCCTACGCACCGCCGCGCTGGCTGAGCAACTCCGCAATCCGGCGCAGACGCTCCAGAGGATCCTGAAGAACCAGCAACTGCTGCTTTTCTTCGGGGGAGGCGGGTAGCGCCTGCGCCAGGACCATTCCGGCGCTACTGGCGTCTATTCCGGCGGCAGGCACCTTGCCGATCAAATCCTCAAGAATGGTGTACAACGGCTGGCTTTCCCGACCCATTGGCACGATGGGCTCTTCGGCCCAAAGATGGATAGAGGCCACCGCCAGTTGTCCCTCATAACGCCAGTCCTGAATGGTGAAACGTTTCTGGCCGCGTACCTGAATCTGGAGAATGCCGGCCTCCCCCCCCCAGTCCACAATGCGTGCCAGGGTACCCACCAATTCCGGCTCGGCGTGGCCATCGCCCCGGGGGTGGCTAAGGCAAATGCCAAAATCCCGACCCTGCCGCAGTGAGGCGCTGATCATGTCCAGATAACGCGGCTCAAAAATACGCAGCCCTAATAAAGCCTTGGGGAAAAGTACCGTTCGGAGTAAAAATAGGGGCGTCCAGTCCGTATCCGTCACCTGTCACACCTCTCGCGAGTACCCATGAACCCCACCCTGAAACCACCGTCGTCGTATTCGCTCTACGTGCATCTGCCTTGGTGCAAGGCCAAGTGCCCCTATTGCGATTTCAATTCCCACGCGGCCGACCGCATCCCGGCAGAACGCTATCTGGCTGCATTGATCGCCGATCTGGACCGCGAACTGCCGCGCATCTGGGGACGCCGTGTGCAGACTATTTTTATCGGTGGCGGCACCCCCAGCCTCTTTCCACCAGAAATCATCGACCGCCTGATCTCCGCGATCCGCGCCCGTCTGCGGCCGCACTCCCGCATGGAAATCACTCTGGAGGCCAACCCGGGAGCGATAGAGGCATCCTCCTTCCGCGCCTTCCGGGAGGTGGGCATCACCCGGCTCTCCTTAGGCATCCAGTCTTTCAACGACGATTCTCTGCAACGCCTCGGGCGTATCCATGATGCCGCCGCAGCCCACCGGGCCGTGGAGCTCGCCATCGCGGCGGAATTCGAGAGCTATAATCTCGATCTCATCTTTGCCCTGCCGGGGCAGGATCTCGCCGCAGCGCAGGCCGATCTGCGCGCGGCGTTGAACTATGCACCCCCTCATCTGTCCCTCTATCAGCTCACGCTGGAAGCCGGAACCCCGTTTTCGACCCGTCCACCCGCCGATCTGCCGGACAGCGACCAAGCCGCCGACATGGAAGATATCCTGCGTCGGCAACTCCGGGAGGCCGGCATGGAGCGCTACGAAATATCCGCCCATGCCCGGCCCGATCATCCCTGCCAGCACAACCGCAACTACTGGCTTTATGGTGACTATATCGGCATCGGCGCCGGAGCGCACGGCAAAATCACCCTTCCCGAAGGCATCTGGCGCAGCCGCAAACCCAGCCGCCCCGAAAGTTATATGGACGATGCGCTCAGTGTTCTCGACATCCTCGGTGACTGGGAGCCGATTTTATCCGCTGACAGGCCCTTCGAGTTCATGCTCAACGCGTTGCGCCTGACCGACGGCTTCCCGGTGGCGCTCTTCCCGGAACGGACCGGCCTGTCTCTGCCGCTTATTCAACCGCAACTCCGCCGGGCCGAACGCGACGGGCTGGTGGTCATGAAAGATGGTATCCTGCGACCCACCGCACTCGGGCTCAACTTCTATAATGACCTCTGCGCGCGTTTCGTACCGTGATAGCGGCACCTCACTCAGTCCCGTCCTACCATCCTGGCTTCGTGGCCGACGATCGAGCCTTCGCTAAACAAATACGCATGCAATTCCTTATCCAGACGCGGCATTTTGCGGCGCAGCCACTCGAGGACCATAGCGGCATGTTCAATTTCTTCATCTCGGTTGTGTTCCAGCACCTGCCTGAGAATAGGATCGGTGCAGGCATCAGCGCGCTGCTGGTACCAGTCAACCGCCTCGAACTCCTCCATGAGCGAAGAAATGGCTCGGTGGATATCTATGGTTTCGGGAGACAGAGACTCGGGGGATTCATGCAACGCTTCATGTGCCATGATCGACTCCTTTGGGCGGTCTGGTGAAACATCCTTCAGATCATAGTCCAAAGTTTGGGCAAGACCAAAGTGCCCCCCGCTTTGGGCTTGCCCGCATCCTGTCCAAAGCGGGGCTGTGTTCCCGGACCGTTGCGGTGGAATGGATTCGTGCCGGGCGGGTAGAGGTAGACGGTCGCCGGATCCTCGATCCCGAGGCACGCTTCCCTCTGTCCAGCCCCGGTATCCGGATCGATGGTCTCGACATCACCGCCAGCACCCGCCAGGTTTTGCTGTTACACAAGCCGCGCGGCGTTCTTACTACTCGCCAGGATGAAAGAGGACGTGCCACCGTATACGACCTGCTACCCGGGAGTCCATGGCTGGCACCCGTCGGACGCCTGGATCAGGCCAGCTCCGGCCTGCTGCTTTTCAGCAACGATCCACACTGGGCGCAACGACTGCTGGATCCGGATCAGCATGTGGCCAAGACCTATCATGTGCAGATTCGCCCGCCCCTCTCCGCCGGCGCTGTAGTCCAACTCGCGGCGGGCTCCGTGCTCGACGGCGAACCGTGCCTGCCGATGCAGATCAGGGAGTTACGCTGCGGTGGCAAAACCCAATGGCTGGAGTTTGTCTTGCAGGAAGGACGCAATCGCCAGATTCGGCGCCTCCTTGCCGCCTGTGATAGGGAAGTGTTGCGACTGATTCGCGTAGCGGTGGGAAATCTGCCTCTCGGCGAACTGCGGGCCGGCGAATGGCGGTGGTTGCGTAGTGATGAGGAAGAGTTGCTACGTCAGACGCCCACGCCCCGTGATACCCCCTGCCTACCGCCGGAATGATCCTAACCGAACCTTGTGGCGCAGAGGCCTCCCTATATTAGATATCTATGGTATTTACAGATCAATAGAATTAATGTATGTTAGAGATGTCTTATTTGCTGATGAGGATGATGCCATGGAACAGGAAATAGAACAGGAATTCGAGCTCATCTCCCTAATTTATCAGCTGGAAGAAGCAGGATACTGCTTTGCTGATGTCACGGACGAGCAACTCCAACAGGCATTTTCAGACGGCCGGGACCTACGGAATCTGGCCGTGTTGCGTTCTGCCTGAGCGTCTACTGTCTGACCTCTGACCGGCCGGCCTACGGGCCGGCTTTTTTATGACGACCAGGTGGTGTCTCACGCGATGAAGCCGCGGGCTTGCCAGACCGTGGCACCCACCTTATAGTGACCGAACGGTCGGTATCCGGACGGGCGCATTCGTCGGACCGGCGTCGGTGTGCGCAAAGCGGATCGGTACTTGCAGGACCATCCGCCCCAGAGAGGAGCCCATCCGTGGCGCAAGAGAGCCCGGCTTCACGTCTTACCATTACGGTCGCGGTCATGCTGGCGGTAGTCATGCAGGTGCTCGACCTGACCATTGTCAACGTAGCGCTGACCTACATGCGCGGTTCCCTGCATGCCAACAGCAATCAGATCACCTGGGTGCTCACCAGTTACATGGTCGCCAATGTGATCATCCTGCCCCTCACCGGGTTACTGGTGGAACGCTATGGTCAACGCACCATCATGCTTTGGAGTGTGGTCGGCTTTGTGATTTCTTCCGCGCTCTGCGGGCAGTCCCACGGGCTGGTGGAAATCGTGCTCTGGCGTTTCTTGCAAGGCATTTTTGGTGCTTCTCTGGCCCCCGTAGGGCAAACCATCATGCTCGGCGCCTACCCGTCCGACAAGCGTGGCCAGGCCATGGCCATTCTCGGCATGGGCATCATGCTGGGTCCGATCCTGGGTCCTACCCTGGGTGGCTATCTGACGGACACGCTCAGTTGGCGCTGGGTGTTCTATGTGAATATTCCCTTCGGTATCCTCGCCTTCCTGCTCATGCGGACCATTCCCGACGGCGGCAAGAGCGCCACTCCCCGTCCAGTGGACTGGACAGGCTTCACGCTGATGGCCGTAGGGCTGGGCAGCCTGCAAGGCATGCTGAGCCTCGGTGATCAGGATAACTGGTTCAGTTCGCGGACCATCATCATCCTGACCATCTGCGCCATTTTGGGTATGCTTTTTTTCGTCTGGCGCTCTCTGAGCACACCCTATCCCGTAGTGGATTTGCGTCTGCTCAAAGACCGGAATCTGTCCATCGGCAGCATGGGAATCGGCATATTCGGTCTCGCCCTCTTCGGAACCATGGTGATTCTGCCTATCATGCTGGAGGGCCTGATGCGCTATGAGGCATTTACCGCGGGACTGGTGATGGCACCGCAGGGTATCGGTGCCATGATCGCCATGATGTTCGCGGGGCGCATGCTGGGACGTGGCGTCAATCCACGCAATATCGTGTTGGTGGGCATCGCTTTCGGAGCATTCGGCACTTATCTCACCACCCTCTACAATCTGGATATCAGCATGGCCTGGGTGATTTGGCCCAGTTTCATTCGCGGTATCGGTTTTGGTCTGGTGACCATCCCGCTCTTCACCCTGGCCTTTACGACCCTCAAAAAAGCCCAACAGGCGGAGGGCTCGGGCATTTTCAACCTGATGCGGACCTTGGGCGGAAGCATCGGTATCGCCATCGTTTCGACGGTGATGACTCAGGAAACACAGGTCGGCTGGAATCAGATGGGAGGGGTCATCAATCCGTTCAATCCCGCTTTTTACCGGTATCTTACGGCAGCAGGCCTGACTCCTGGGCCGACGACCTGGCAGGTGCTGGGTAACGTCGTCGTTTATGACCAGGCGAACATGCGCGGAACGCTGGATGCCTTTATGCTGGTTTTTTATGGCTTTCTGGTTTTGATTCCGCTGATCATGTTCCTGAAGAAACCACCCGGCAGCTCAGCAAGCGTGGCACCGGTAACACACTTCGGCGAATGAAGGCCGGGTTCACCGGGCCGAGGTTCGCTCCAGATGCGGTACCGAAGGCAGCCAGAGGGTGCGGGCGAAACCCCAGTCCAGTAACTTGAGGCTCTGCCAGGAAGCCCGCCAGAACCCGCGGCCTTCGTCACGGAAAGATGGTACGCCGAGAATCACCGCGATCAGCCTGATACCATTCTGCGTGCCCGTAGCGACAAGGCAATGCCCTGCAGCGTCGGTATAGCCACTTTTCATGCCGGTGATAAAGGGCACGCGTCCCACCAGCAAATTGGGATTGGGGCTGGTGATGCCCGCGTAGGTGAAGTTTTCGTGCCGGAAAAAGGGCATGAACTGCGGAAACTGGGTCATGATAGTGCGGGTGAGGACGGCCACATCGTAAGGACTGGCCATGTTGTTGGGATGCGGCAACCCATCGGGATCATGGAAGGTGGTGGAAAGCATCCCGATCTTGCGCGCCGTCCGGTTCATCTCGGCAACAAAGGCAGGCACACTGCCGGCTACCAGATGCGCCGCCTCCACGGCGGCGTCGTTGCCAGACGGCACAGTCATCCCAAGGATCAGTTGTGCAATGGTAAAAGGCAGGCCAGGATGCATGAACATGCTGGATCCCCCCGTCTGCAGCGCCGCCCGGCAGGGTACAAAGTGCTGGTTCAACTGCAGATGACCGCTGTCGATATCCTTGAAGAGCAGATACAACGTCATCAGCTTGGTAATGCTGGCGATGGCGTAGGGCCGATAGGCATTTTTGGTGGCGATGATCGCGCCAGTATCGGCATTCATCAGAATGAATGCCCGCGCATCTATGGGAGGCAGACCGCTGGTTCCGGCCTGGGCAGGTGGCATACAACACAGCAGCATTGTGGCGCACAAAAGCACGTAGGGGAGCCACAGGCGCATCGGCGGCAGGCGTTTCGCGGTGGTGCGTCCGGATGATGTGTCGGGTGCAGAAATGGAGGCCAGCATGGGAATAACACCTCACCGCTCGTCTGTATCAGGTTCAAGTAATTTCTCAGGATGCTTTGATAGTAGTCTATTTTTTTACAGTTGCCCACAGGTAAGTATTCCGTATAGGGATACTGTTCGCAACCTTTTTGTGGAAGCTCGTCCGCAAAGGATATAGACTGGTCGGTATGTTGACGCACGCTTCCCTCTCCTACGCCACGCTGATCCAAAATCCATTGCTCTGGGCCATCGCGGGGGTGATCATTCTGGTCGCCTTTTATGTCCGCGCAGTGATCGGTTTTGGCTCCGGATTGATTTCGGTGGCGCTGCTGACGCTTATCTTCCCCATCAAAGAAGTAGTGCCCGTGGTGCTGCTGCTGGATCTGCTCGGTTCCGTACTGCTCGGCGCCTATGACTTCCGGGAAATGCGCTGGCCGGAGTTGCGCTGGCTGATTCCCGGCAGCGTGATCGGGCTGGCCTTCGGCTCCTTTATTCTCGCCGATACCAATGCCCAGAATCTTACTCGCTTTCTCGGCGTGTTCATTCTCGCCTACGTGCTCTATGCGCTGGTCATGAAGCCTGAGCGACTACCCCAGGTCGCCTTGCGCTGGGGAATGCCGCTGGGCATTTTCGGTGGGGTGGTGGGCAGTTTGTACGGCGGCGGGGGTCCGCCCATTGTCGCCTATCTGCAAATGCGCCATCTCGACAAACGCGCCTTTCGCGCCACGTTTCAAGGTATCGCCCTCACGGACAATATTCTGCGGGCCTTTATGTACGTAGCGCTGGCCCTACTGACCTGGCAATTGACGGTGGGTTTTCTCCTGCTGATTCCCCCGGTGCTGCTCGGTTTGTGGACAGGTAATCGCTTGCATCTGCGCATCAATCAAAGGGCTTTTCTCATGGGGACCCTCGCGGTACTTGCGGTGGTCGGTTTGAAATATCTCATCTGAAGGAGGGAGTGTGACATGGCGTTACGCAGCATGGATGAACTTCGGCAACAGGCTCAGGGCGCATTATCCCTGAACATCGCTTTCATTGGCGTCGTCAACGGGCTTTTTAGCACCCTCCATACTCTGGGCAACGCCGACAGCACAGCGCTGGCGGCCGCTGCCGGGATGGATACCGGCTACGTGCTGCGCTGGTGTGATGCCGCCTATGCCTTTGGCTGGCTGGAACTGACCGACAGTGAGCAATGGCGGCTGACTGAGGATGGCGACAGCATGCGCCCGGAAGCCGAAAACTGCCGCGTGGGCGTAGCAGTGGGTGCCGTACTTTCTGCACACATGGCGGAGCGGGCGGCGGGTCTCATGCGCACGGGTGAGCGTCCCGGTGAAAAGGTGCTGGCCGAACGCGAAACTATTCTGCCCTGGTTCGGGCTGATGCTGGAGAACAATTTTCGCAAGACGTTCGAGGAGAAAATCTGCCCGGCCGTCCCCATCTTTGCCGAAGTCGATGCTCGCGGTGGGCTGGCGGTGGACCTGGGATGCGGCAATGGCTGGTATTTGCGGGCACTCGCCGCACGCTGCGGACATCTGCACGGTCTGGGGCTAGATGGTTTCGCCGAAAACATCCGCCAGGCTACGGAAAAAGCCCAAAGCGAGGGTATCGCAGATCGCCTGCATTTTGATGAAGGTGATATCCATCAGTTTTCCCTGCCAGAGCCCGCCGATCTCATCGCCATGAATCGCGCCCTGCATCATGTCTGGGAAAACCGTGGTGAGATTTTTCAGCGACTGCACGCCAGCCTGAAACCTGAAGGCGCCATCGTCATCTGGGAGCCGGCCTGGCCTGACGATCACCGCGTGCTGCGTGAGCCGCCGCTACGCGGCATGGCCTTTCAAAATCTAACCGAACATGTACAGGGCAACCATTTCCTGCATCCGGAGGAAATCGCCACAGCCCTCAGCGAGGCCGGCCTCAATCCGGAGATTTTTCCCTTCGGCAGCGATGTCGTGGTGGTGGGCCGGGCGTAAGGCTCAGCATTTCCAAACACCGTGTGCCGCCCATTGCATTACGGGGGAGTTGCCTTTATCCTACGCGGCAATGGGGCGGTAGCTCAGCTGGGAGAGCGTCGCGTTCGCAATGCGAAGGTCGGGAGTTCGATCCTCCTCCGCTCCACCAAACAAAACAAGGGTCTAGGCCAACCGGCTTAGGCCCTTGTTGATTTTTTCGCTGCAATTATGCTGCACTTGGCCGGAAATCTGGTGCAGCGCGAGGCGCAACGAATGGCAACGGGAGAAAGCCGACCGCCGCGTTAGGGAAATATCTTAGTTTGCTCCAAACATTACCCCAACGCCTTCCGTGCGTTCACAAAAATCTGCATCCATGGTGTTGCCTCACCCCACTCCGGCGGCCGCCAGCTCATCTGTAAAGTGCGCACGACCCGCTCCGGGTGCGGCATGAGGATAGACACCCGGCCGTCCTCATTACAGAGGCCAGTAACGCCGTGCGGGGAGCCGTTGGGATTGGCTGGATACTGCACTGCAGGCTGTCCCTGGGCATCCACAAAACGCAGGGTAACAGGCCCTGAGCCAGACTGATCCCCGGTGAAGCGCGCCCGCCCTTCGCCATGGGCAATGACGATGGGCGCGTAAGTGCCTGCCATACCCGCAAATAACAGCGACGGCGAATCCACGACCTCGACCATGGCCAGCCGCGCTTCGAACTGCTCCGAGCGATTGCGTGCAAAATGCGGCCAGTGCGCCGCGCCGGGGATAATGTCGCGCAGTTCCGCGAGCATCTGACAGCCATTGCATACACCTAGGGCAAGGCGCGAGGTATCGGCAAAGAAGGCGGCAAAATCGTCCCGCAGACGATCATGGAAAAGGATCGATTTGGCCCAGCCCGCACCGGCGCCCAGCACATCTCCGTAGGAAAAGCCGCCGCAAGCGGCCATTGCCTGGAAATCCGGTAAGCGATAACGACCGGCCGCAAGGTCGCTCATATGCACGTCCACGCTGGTAAAACCGGCACGATGGAAAGCCGCCGCCATCTCGATCTGGCCGTTTACACCCTGCTCGCGGAGAATGGCTACACGGGGCTTGACCCCGGTTTGAATCATCGGCATCTGCGGGGTAAAAGACAGCTGGGAGAACAGCGGCGCATCTTCGCCGGCCACCATGGCAAAGGCCTCCTGGGCGCAAAGCGGATCATCGCGCAGGGCCTGCATCCGGTTACTGGTCTCCGCCCAGACACGCAGTAGTTCAGCGACAGCTTCATTCAGAACGGATTGGCCGTCCTGCTGTATTTGTAAACGCCAGTGGTCGGCCCTTACCTGACCAATGACCCGAGCCCGTCCAGCGAGGTCGACATCGGCAAAAATCTGCATAATTTGCTCGCGCTGGGCGGCTGGGGTCTGAATGACCACTCCCGGTTCCTCGGCAAAGAGGAAGGACCAGCTATCCGCCCCCGAAGGCAGCTGAATGTCCGCCCCACAACGGCTGGCGAAAGACATTTCGCAGAGGGTCGCCCAGAGGCCACCGTCGGAGCGGTCATGGTAGGCCAGCACCAGTTCCTGCATGCGCAACGCCTGCAATGCGGAGAACAGGCCGCGCAACAACCCCGGAGCATCCAGATCGGGCGCGCTGTCGCCCATCTGCCCCAAAGTCTGGGCCAGAATGGAAGCGCCGAGCCGGCTGCACCCCAAGTCCACCAGCCAGAGATCCGTATCGGGTTGAGCAGACCACTGGGGGGTCCAGCTCTTCCGCAAATCCGCCACGGGCGCGAAGGCCGAGATGATCACCGACAGGGGCGACACGACGGTCTTTTCCACGCCCTCCTCTCGCCAGATAGTGCGCATGGATAGGGAGTCTTTGCCCACCGGGATGGCAAGGTCCAGCGCCGGACAGAGTTCCAGTGCCGCAGCACGTACCGCGTCATAGAGCGCCGCGTCTTCTCCCGGATGATCCGCCGCCGCCATCCAGTTGGCCGAGAGCTTGATATCTCCCAGCGCGGCCACATCGGCGGCAAAAAGATTGGTGAGCGCTTCGGCAATGGCCAGCCGGGCGCTGGCTGCAGGATTCAACACCGCCACCGGCGCACGTTCGCCGATGGCCATGGCCTCGCCGTGGTTATTCCAGAAGTCCGCTGCCGTAACACCGCAATCGGCCACCGGCACCTGCCACGGCCCCACCATCTGGTCGCGGTGAATCAGGCCGCCGACACTGCGGTCACCGATGGTGATGAGGAATTCCTTGCTGGCTACCGAAGGATGGCGCAGGACGGCATAGGCGGCAGCGCGCAGGTCGGCGCCGGACAGGTCCAGCGGCCGCAAATCGGGCGACACATGTCGGCTGTCCCGCTCCATGCGCGGCGGGCAGCCCAGCAGGGCGCTGAGGGCCATATCCACCGGCCGGTCATGGAGCAGGGAATCCTCCAGAATCAGGGCATCCTCGGCCGTGGCTTCCCCCAGGACCGCCCAGGGGCAGCGCTCGCGGGCACATATTTCCGTGAGACGCAGCAAGTCTGCTGCCGCCACGGCCAGCACATACCGCTCCTGCGCCTCATTACTCCAGATCTGCATGGGCGACATGGCCTGTTCTTCATTGGGCACCGCCCGCAGTTGCAGACGGCCGCCACGCCCACCATCATGCAACAACTCGGGAATGGCGTTGGAGAGCCCGCCCGCCCCGACATCATGGATGGACAAAATGGGGGAATCTTCTCCCAGGGCAATACAGCGCTCGATCACCTCCTGGGCCCGGCGCTGCATTTCCGGATTGCCGCGCTGCACCGAGGCAAAATCCAGTTGCTCATCCCCTGCCCCGCTGGCCACACTGGATGCGGCGCCACCACCCAGACCGATGAGCATGGCCGGGCCGCCGATCACCAGCACCTTGGCGCCTTCCGGCAGAGGCTTCTTCTCCACCAGCAACGGGCGAATCTGCCCCAGACCGCCGGCCAGCATGATGGGTTTGTGGTAGCCGCGGTGCAGCCCGTCCTGATCACATTCGAAGACCCGGAAATAACCGGCAATGGCCGGGCGGCCGAATTCGTTGTTGAAGGCCGCAGCACCCAGGGGGCCTTCGCGCATGATGTCCAGCGCCGAGCGGATACGCGCCGGCTTTCCGTAAGGGTTCGACTCCCAAGACTGGATATAGCCGGGAATCCGCAGATGCGATACCGAGAATCCAGTCAGACCCGCCTTGGGTTTGCCGCCCCGTCCGGTGGCACCCTCGTCGCGAATCTCGCCGCCACTCCCCGTGGCCGCTCCGGGAAAAGGCGAAATGGCCGTCGGATGGTTGTGGGTTTCCACTTTCATCAGAATGGCGGTGCGCTCTTCCGCTACGGCATACGCTCCCGACGCGCCCACCGCGAAAGGCTGGCTCAGCGCGCCACCCGCCATGACCGCGGCATTGTCCTTATAGGCAGATAGCGTACCCTGCGGATGCAGGCGGTGCGTTTCGCGAACCATGGCGAAGAGGCTGAGGGCCTGATCCTGGCCATCCAGCCGGAAGGCCGCATTGAACACCTTGTGCCGACAATGCTCGGAGTTGGCCTGGGCAAACATCATCAGTTCGGCATCACTGGGATCGCGGCCCAAGCCGGAAAAATAATCAAACAGATAATCCAGTTCCGCAGGAGCGAGAGCCAGCCCCAGACTGTTATTGGCCGAAAACAAGGCGGCACGCCCCTCTTTGTGCAGAGGAATGCGGGTCAGTGATGCGGGTTCCGGGTGGGCAAAAATGGTCTCTGCCGCCGCCCAGTCCGGCAACACCGACTCGGTCATGGGATCGTGCAAAAGCCCGCTCATCGCCTGTAACTCCGCCACGCTGAAGGCCGCACCGCCGACCTTGCGCAAGCGATACGAAACCCCCCGTTCAATACGCCGCACCGCACCCAATCCACAGTGTCCGGCAATATCCGTCGCCTTGCTGGACCATGGCGAGATGGTCCCGAGGCGGGGCACCACGCAGACTTCCTGTGCGTCCTCTGCATGTCCTTCAGCGGGTTCCCCGTAATGCAGCAAAGCCGTCAGCACCCCCATTTCTGCCGACGTCAGGGGCGCGCCGAGATCAATCAGATGCACGTATTGAGCGACTGCGCTCTGGACGGGAAAACCCTCGGCAATGAGGATGCGTAGCAAGTGTTGCACACGAAAGGCGGACAGCGCCGCAGAGCCGCGAAGCAGCAGCATGGGATGGTCCCTCATTCAAGAAACGCGGCAGGACGAGCCAGAAGACTATCCCGCTGGAAAGATTACGACTTTATGATGCTGCCGGAAGCGGCACACCCAGGCGGCGCGCGACTTCTGCATACGCTTCTACTACCCCGCCCAGGCCGCGGCGAAAGCGATCTTTATCCATTTTTTCCAGGCTCAGGGCGTCCCAGAGTCGGCACCCATCGGGGCTGAATTCATCGCCGAGATAAAGCTCACCGTCAAAACGCCCGAACTCCAGCTTAAAGTCCACCAGAATCAGATTCGCTTTTGCAAATAGTGCGGACAGCAGCATATTGACCCGCATCGTCCAACGGCGCATGGCCTCTACTTCTTCTGCCGTCGCCCAGCCAAAAGTGCGAATATGGGATGTGTTGATCATGGGGTCGTGCAGCGCATCGTTCTTCAGGAAAAATTCCAGCGTCGGCGGCTCCAGAATCCGGCCCTCCTCGATACCCAGGCGCTTGGACAAGGACCCCGCCGCCCGATTCCGCACCACACACTCCACCGGGATCATCTCCAGACGACGCACCAGGCTTTCTCGCGCATTGAGGCGGCGGATAAAATGGGTCGGCACACCCTCACCCTGCAAATACTCCATGATGAAGGCATTGAACGCATTGTTTATCTCGCCTTTATGGGCTAGTTGCTCGACCTTTTCGCCATCAAAGGCCGAAGTGTCATCCTTGAAATGCAGGACCAACTCATCAGGTGATTCGCTGGCATAGACGATTTTGGCCTTGCCTTCATAAAGGGCGATGCGTTCATTCATCGGGGTTGTCCTTCCGGAAAAACGCGAGCGAAAATGGCGTCCACATTGCGGGTGTGATAGCCGAGATCAAACAACTCAGCCAGTTCCGGCGCGCTCAGATAAGGCTGAATCTGTGGGTCGGCTGCCAGGAGAGATTTGAAGTCCGCATTCGCCTCCCAGACCTGCATCGCATTGTGTTGCACTACCCGGTATGCGTCTTCGCGCAGCATGCCCTTCCCGGTGAGCGCCAGCAGCACCCGCTGTGAGAAAATCAGGCCATGCATCTTGTGCAGGTTATCCAGCATCCGCTGCGGATAAACCACGAGCCGTTCCAGCAGGCCGCTCGCCCGATGGAACATGAAGTCCATGACGATGCAGGCATCGGGGCCGATCACCCGCTCCACACTGGAGTGGGAAATATCGCGCTCATGCCAGAGGGCGATGTCCTCCAGCGCCATGCCCGCATAACCACGCAGCAGGCGGGCGAGACCCGTCAGATTCTCGGAGAGGATAGGATTGCGCTTGTGGGGCATGGCGGAACTGCCCTTCTGCCCGGCGGTGAATGGCTCCTCCGCCTCCAGCACCTCGGTGCGTTGCAGATGACGGATTTCCACAGCGATCTTCTCGATGGACCCGGCAATCACCGCCAGTGTACCGAAAAACTCGGCGTGACGGTCCCGGGAAATGACTTGCGTACTGGCCAGTTCGGGGGCCAGCCCCAGATCCGCACAGACCGCTTCTTCGACACCGGGGTCGATGTTGGCAAACGTTCCGACGGCCCCCGACAACATACCCGCAGACACCGCGTCTATGGCACGGATCAGGCGTTGCCGGTTGCGCTGAGCTTCGGCACACCACACCGCCACCTTCAGACCAAAAGTGATGGGCTCGGCGTGAATGCCATGGGAGCGGCCGATCATCACCGTGTCCTTGTGCTTCCAAGCCAGATGCGCCAGTGCCTGGTACAGGCGATCCATCCCTTTCAGCAGCAGTGCCCCGGAACGCTTCAACTGCAGCGCAAAACCCGTATCCACCACGTCCGAAGAGGTCAGGCCAAGATGGATGAAGCGGCTGGACGGCCCCACATGCTCGGCCACGGACGTCAGGAAGGCAATGACGTCGTGTTTGACTTCCAGCTCAATTTCCGCAATACGGGCGCTATCAAAAGCCGCTTTCGCCTCGATCTCGGCCAAGGCGTCGGCAGGAATCTGTCCCCGCACCGCCAGCGCCCGACAGGCTGCCAGCTCCACGTCGAGCCAAGCCTGATATTTGGCATCCTGCGTCCATAAGGCACCCATTTCCGGGCGCGTGTAGCGCTCGATCATGCCTTATCTCCGTTTTTGGGAGACAGGCCCGACTGCAGCTTGTCGAGAATTTCTGCAGACCATTTGGGCGCATCCTTACCCACGCCCGGCGTCGTCTCCAGGACGCTGCCCGTATCGTCCTTCATGCGCAACAGCGTCACCCGGACAGAAACGGGCTTCTGTTTCTCCCGACTGCTCCAGATTGCCTTGATATTATCCCAGGTCCGCTGGAAGATGCCGCCGATGAAGCTCTGTTTCTGACCTGCCTGTGCACCACCCTCCCGGACCTGCACTTTCCATACCCCCGTGCCTTCCCTTTGCACGGGATAGCCCAGACCCTGCAAGACCACTTGCACTGCGGGCTCCACCTTGGCGGGGACGGCATTCAACACCAGATAAGGGCCGCGCTCATCCCGGTAGCGGGTCACTTTGATCTCCGGCATTTCTGCGAGAATGGATTCCTCGCTCAGACGTTTTTTCACCGCTTCCATAATCTGACGATTATGCCCGGCGTCGGCGGGCACCTTCTTCCACCCCACGCTGCTGCCGTTGGGATTATTCCAGAGGCGCTCCTGTTGTATCGTCAGGATTTCCGCACCCTTTTCACCAGCACTCAGGTGAAAGGTGTATTTCTCCCGATAGGTTGGTGCGACGGTATGCCCCAGCACAAAGGCCAGACCACTGCGGAAATCACGCCAGTCGGTGACCAGTTCACCCTGTTCAGGAGAAAATTTCGCCACCGAGGTATCATCTGCCGCCAGTACCGCTTTCAGGGCGGCCCAAATGTGCTCTGGCCGGGCGGTCGTGCTCAACCGCAAGTCCGCGCCGCCACCCAGAATCTGCGCCCCCACGCCAGCGAGGGTTTTTTCCTCTACCGGCTGCTGCCCAGCCGCCTCGTGAGGTTGAAACAGTCCATAGCCACCGGAGGCGCTATTCGTATTCGTCGGCAACTCGCTGGAAGTCACCGCCCCCCCCGGTATGGTAACCCCCGGTTGCGGCGCCTGGACCAGTAGGTCCGGCGGGATCTTCAGGGGTTCCATCACCTTGGAATCCTGGTATTGGGGTCCGTTATTGGACTTGAAGAAGGGAATGTACGAACACCCCCCCAGACCCAGAGTGGCAACCACGGCAAGAGCTACGTAACGGCGCATGCAAAACTCCACTGAACGCGACCAGGCGCGAGAATGATCAGATACACTGCGCCCGGCGCAAGCTTTCGCGCAGACGCTCATGATGAACGGACGAAAGGGTGGTCAGGGGCAGGCGCAGAGCGGACTCCATGCGGCCCATTTCGTGCAGGGCCCATTTGACCGGGATGGGGTTGGACTCCAGAAAGAGATCCCGGTGTAATCCTGTCAATTGCGCGTTGATCGCACGGGCGCCCACAAAGTCTCCAGCCAGTGCCAGGTCACACATCCGTGCCATCAGTCGGGGCGCTGCGTTGGCGGTAACGGAGATCACGCCGCGCGCACCCAACGCCATGGCTGCAAGGGCGGCGCCATCATCGCCGCTGTAAACCTGCACCTGATCCCCGCACAAGGCCAGAATTTCGGCGACCCTTTCGACTTTGCCGCTTGCTTCCTTGATGCCGACGATATCCGTACGCGGCGCCAGGCGCGCCACCGTCTCCGGTAAAATATCACCAGCAGTGCGACCGGGAACGTTGTAGAGAATGATGGGAAAATGGCAGTGCTCAGCGATCGCCGAATAGTGTTGGAATAGTCCTTCCTGGGTGGGCTTATTGTAATAGGGGGAAACCAGCAGCGCTGCATCGGCCTTGACTTCCATGGCCGCACGGGTGAGCTCTATGGCCTCATGGGTCGCATTGGCCCCGGTCCCGGCGATCACCGGAACGCGCCCCCTGGCCTGTTCCACCACCGTCTGGATCACCGCCACATGTTCCCTCATTTCCAGGGTGGCGGATTCTCCGGTAGTGCCGACGGCGACCAGCGCGTGCGTCCCTTCGGCGATGTGCCACTCCACCAGTTCGCGAAGTGCAACATCATCTATTGCCCCGTCCACCTGCATGGGCGTCACCAAAGCTACCATACTGCCATGAAACATGATCCAGCTCCCGCCTTATCGCATGCCATTTCTGCTAGGGATGGTACTTGCCCGACGGCGGGCTTGGCAAGGCAAGAAACCCGCGCCGTCCACGGACGGCCATTCAGCGCATTCGGAATGGGACGATCAGAGAAAAGAAAGTGGCGCTCCCAAGGGGGTTCGAACCCCTGTTACCGACGTGAGAGGCCAGTGTCCTAGACCACTAGACGATGGGAGCGGAGCGCAAATTATAAGCCCTTTTCCCCCAAAAGCAAGACGCAGCCGATGCTCTTTCAGCCAGCATATTGCAGAATAGCCCAGAACTGTAGCGCCGTACCGGCGATGACAAAAACATGCCAGATGGAATGGAAATATTTCCAGCGATCCAGCAGAAAAAAGAGGACGCCTATGGTATAGGCCAGCCCGCCAGCGGCCAGCCACCACAAAAACCAGCCGGGTGCGGAATTATAGAGCGGCACGGCGGCGAACACCGCCAGCCAGCCCATGAGGAGGTAGAGCCAGAGAGAAATCGATTGCGCGCGCGTCCCAGCCATGGCCAGCAGAGTGATGCCCAGCGCCGCCAGGCCCCACTCCAAGGTCAGCAGCACCCAACCCCACGGGCCATGGAGCACCATCAGCGTCACCGGGGTGTAAGTGCCGGCAATAAGGAGATAGATGGCGGATCGGTCCACCAACTGAAAAGCCCGTTTAAGTCGCCCCGATGGTAGAATGTGATAGATGGTCGAGGCACCGTACAGCATCACAATGGTAACCACGAATATACTGATGGTGACTACCGCGAGAGGGGTGCTGTGGAGACCTGCGCCAACGATCCATAGCACAAAAACCAGCGGGGCACCGACCGCGCCTGCACCATGCAGCAGGCTGTTGATCCACTCTTCAACACGGGTCTGATCCCGCACCATACCGCCCGAATTCAGCTCCATCACCCGTCCGCCATTCCGCATCATCCATTTGAGTTAGTTATAACATAATCATCCGGATTCCCGCCATGACGCGTCAGGCTCCCATGATGGGAACACGCAGATGTACTCCGGGCTGCCCCTCTCCGTGCGGCAGATTGTTGGCCAGACGCAAAGCCTCTACGCTCAGCCCGTAACGGTACGCCACATCCGCCAGATTTTCCGCTTTTCCCAGCACATGCCGCGTCGCAGACCACGCGCTATCCGCTGGTGGTGCGTTCACAAAATGGGCGAGGACCGCGTCATGCATGGTGCGCGCAAGCAGTTGACGGAAATCCGGATCACGCAGGCGTTGCTCCTCCTGCGGGTTGGAAATAAAGGCAGTCTCCACCAGCATGGACGGCACATCCGGGGCGCGCAGCACTACGAAATTGGCGTGCTGCACAGCAGCGTTGTGCAAATCCTCCACCCCGGCCAACCCGCGAATCATCATATCGGCAGCAGCCGCCGCCGCGTTCATGGCAGCCGTCTGGGTCATATTGATGAGTACCTCGTTGAGCATAAGATCATGCACCCCCGATTGTACGTCGCCGAGGAGAGGATCAGCGGCATTCTGCGTTCTGGCCAGCCAGCGGGCCGCCGCACTGGTCGCCCCGGTTTGCGACAGCGCCCAGACCGTCGAACCGCTCACTGTTCGCTCTGGAAAGGCGTCCGCATGAATGGAGACGAAGAGATCGGCACGCTGCGCTAACCCCAGGTGCATGCGATCCATGAGCGGCACATAACGATCGGTATCACGGGACATGACCAGACGCATTCCGGGGGTGCTGCGGATCAGTCGGGCCAGAGACAGGGCAACATCCAGCACGACATCCTTCTCGCGGGTCCCCCTGGCGCCGATGGCACCCGGATCGTGGCCGCCATGGCCGGGATCCAGGCAGACCACAATGGGCCGTCCCGCCCCGGCAACGGGGTGCGAACGGGAGGACTCCACCGCGGTTCCAACGACGGGCATCAAGTCCAGCACCAAGCGCTGTGAAGCACCACCTCTGGGGCCCAGAGAGAAACTGTGCCAGCGTACCGTTTCCCGCAAAGGCAAGCGCAGCACCAGCCCGGCGGCGCTCTCGTTCATCTCCGCTCCGCCCTGCAGTGGTCCCAACGCAGGCACCACGGGACGGCCAAGCCAATGCTGTATACCGGGCAACTCGATATGCAGCACTTCACCCACACTACGGATCACCGGTGCAGCCGTCAAACGCCGGTTGAGATCAAAGACCAGACGCACACCCTGCCCGTAGCGGCCCACCCGCAGCCCACGGAGCTGCGCGGCGGCGGCCATATTCCAGCCGCACAACAATATGCCGCCCAGCGCAGCCTGTCGCAGGAACTGCCGCCTTGAGGAACCCGCATCAGATTTCCCGGCCATAGCGCCCCCACTATCCTTTATAAATGTTGAGTTATAGTGGTAAGTTAGAGCTTATCCGGAAGAAGTCAAGGTAATGCCCTGGTCTCAGACCCCCTGTCCTGTCAACCAGCGCTGAAGTTCCGCCGCACCCACGGCGCCGCTCATCCGCGCCAGCTCTTTTCCGGCCTTGAAAAGCACCATGGTGGGGATGGAACGAATCTGGAAGCGGCTACCGATTTGCTGTTCATCTTCGGTATTCACCTTGGCAAAGAGCACACGCCCCCGCATCGCCCGACCAGCCTGCTCAAACTGCGGTGCCATGGTTCGGCAGGGCCCGCACCAAGGGGCCCAGAAATCGACCAGCACCGGCAATTCGTTTTTCTGAATATGCTCGGAAAAACTGCTACTGCTGAGATTGACGGGATGGTCAGGAAAAATCTGTGCGTGGCATTTGCCACACTTGGGGTTATCCCCCAGACGCTCTTTGGGCACCCGATTGACGGCGCCGCAGGCAGGACAAAGCAATATCACGGATGTCATAACTTCCCCCGATGTTTCATCGAACCGCTATTATCCATCCCCCTGGCCATCTTCCTGCAACAGGGCATCCAGGGCACCGCGACGATCCAGTGCGGCAAGGTCATCATAACCGCCGACATGTCGGCCATTGATAAATACCTGCGGCACCGTATGCCGCCCATGTGCGAGCTTCAGCATGCTCTGGCGCAGCGCGGGGTCCCGGTCCACCCGGAGAATTTCAGGTGTGACCCCCTTACTGCACAGCAGCGCTTCGGCGCGCCGGCAATACGGGCAGGTGCCCGTCGCGTACATCCGCACCACCGCCCCTTTCACGATCACTTCTCTACCGGCAGCCCGGCACTCCGCCACGCGCCGATCCCGCCTCTCAGACTGTAAATCTTGTCAAAACCGGCTTTTTTCAGGCTGGCCGCGGCGCGCGATGAACGCATGCCACTCGCACACTGACAGATGACATGATGGCCACGATGCTTCTCCAGATCCTGCATATATTTGGGCAAGTCACCCAGAGGAATGTGCCGGGCACCGGGCAGATGCCCCTGCGACCACTCTTTCTGCTCCCGCACATCGATGATTACCGCATCTTCATGGTTGATCAACTGTACCGCAGTCGCCGGGTCTACTTCATGGATACCCGCCGCCCTCCGCGTCAATGGCCCCTTGAAAATCATGATGATCAACGCCACGGCCCCAAGCAGCAAGGGCCACTGCGACTCGATAAAGAAAAGAATTTTATGGTCCATGGCTTAGCGTCCGCAGGCCCCGGAACCTGGCACTCCGAACTTGAGCAGGATGCGATCCAGTGGGCAGAAACAGGTGAAACCACTTTGCAGCAGGTTGAAACCCACAAAGAGGGTGACAACCAAAAACCACTCGCTCACAAAAACCGGACTGCCCGGAGCACCCAGCACCACGCTGAGCAATACAAAAAAACCGGCAACCACCCGCACCCAACGTTCAGTATTCATCCGCAGTCAAGCTCCTTGTGTATGTTTTTCCAAGCGCCGCTCCCAGAGGAAATAGAGCAGCGGAATCACGATCAATGTCAGCAATGTGGAGGCGAAGGTGCCAAATATCAAGGAAACTGCCAGCCCGCCGAAGACCGGGTCGGTCACCATGATGGCAGAGCCGAACATGATGGCCAGCGCTGTCAGGAGAATGGGGCGGAAACGCACCGCACCGCCCTGCAGCACAGCCTCTTCCAGGGCGTAGCCCTGGCGCCGGTAGTCTATAATAAAGTCAATCAGCAACAACGAGTTGCGCACAACGACACCGGCCAGGGCGATGACCCCGATCATCGAGGTGGCGTTGAACGGCGTGTTCAGCAGCCAGTGCCCGGGGAAAACCCCGATCAAGGTCATCGGAATGGCGCCCATGACGATCACCGGCATCATGAAAGACTGGTAGTAGGCCACCAGCATCAGGTAGATGAATACCAGGGCAACGATAAAAGCGGCGCCGAGGTCACGGAAGACGTCCAAGGTCAGACGCATGTCACCGCCCCAGAGAATCTGGTAATGGGTAATATCATCGGGCTGCGCAGGCGAAAAACCCAAATTGGCGGTACTGAGATGCACACCGTCGATGGTCTTGCCGTCCAGCCAGCGATTCAGCGATAACACCGCGTAGACCGGGCTGGAACCCATCAGATCCCCGGTCACGTATACCACGGGATGTTGATCACGGTCATAAATTGGCTTGGCCTGCGTCGTCCTTTCGATCCGCACAATACTCGCCAGAGGCACCTGCTGCCCGCTTCGGCTCTGCACATGCAGGTCGAGTATCTGCTGCTGCCAGGCGCGATCCGTCTGAGGCATGCGGAGGACGATATCCACCGGCTCGCGGGCATTTTTCACATGCACCGCACCCAGTTTGGTACCTGCCACGTAATCATGCACCAGCGCAGCTACCTGAGCCGGTGCGACCCCGGCCAACATGGCCTTCTGCCGATCCACATGCAGCAGGTATTCAGGTACCGTCGCCGTCACCGAGTCATCCACATTGATCATGTCGTAGACTTTACGGAAATATTGCTCGACCGAACCCGCTACCTGACGCAGCTTCCCATAGTTCGGCCCGTAGAGTTCCGCCACCACCTGAGCACGTACCGGGGGCCCCGGCGGCACCTCGAAAATCTTGATGACGGTGCCCGGAAAACGCTCCCGGACGGGTTGCAGCGCCTTATAGATTTCCACGGACACGGCATGGGACATGGGTCGCTCATCCCGCGGCACCATGTTGATCTGGATTTGGGCGTAATTGCTGCCTTCGCGCATCATGTCACCGCGCACCAGTCCCGCGAAGTCCACAGGTGCAGAACGGCCCAGATAGGTCTGAAAATTTTCGACATAGCGATTGCGGCTGAGCACATTGCCGATCGCTTCCGTGACCTGTCCGGTTTCGGCCAGCGCAGTACCTGCTGGGGTATCTACCTGTATCATGAAATCACTGACATTACCCTCCGGCAGCATCTTCAGGTTCACCCCGAGGGCACTCAGGGGACTATTCATGCCCTGAGGGCGGATAAACTGCCACATCGGCATCAGCATCGCCAGCAGAAGTAGCACGATGACCACAGTGAAAAAGACATTGCGACGCACGGAGGATTTCAGCAGGGGCGTAAACACCCGGAGGTATCCACGCTGCAGAGCGTCCGGCCGCATCGCATGCCCACTTTTCTCATTGCCGGTCTGCCGGTCAGCTTTGCCCCGCAGAAAGCGGTACGCCCCCCAGGGCACCACGGTATAGGCGAGCAGAACCGACGCAATCATGGCAATTGGCACAAAAATAGGGATGGGCAACATGAAGGGCCCCATCATCCCGGTCACAAAGGCCATCGGCACGAAGGCGAGAATCACCGCCAGCGTGGCTATATTCGTCGGATTGCCGATCTCATTGCTGGCAGTGATGATACAGCGAGCGAAACCATCCTTGCCGCAGCCATGCAAATGGCGATGTATGTTTTCGATGACAACGATACCGCCATCCACCAGCAATCCCAGCGACAGAATGAGCGCGAACAGGGTGATCCGGTTGATGGTCTGCCCGAGCAGCCAGCCGATGCCCAGCACCATACCCAGGGTAAGCGGCACCGTCAGAATAACGATACCCGCCTCCCGCCAGCCGAGGAATATCATCAGGATAACCGCGACGACCGCGACCGCGATGCTGAGGTGCTCGAAAAGGGTACTGACTGCATCATCGGCACGGGCGCCGTAATCACGGGTGACAGAAACATGCACACCTTCCGGCAGCACCTCCCGCTCCAGACGATCCAGTTTCGCCTTGATCGCGTCCGCGACGGTCACGGCATTGGTCCCCGGGCGTTTGGCGAGGGTAATGGTAACGGCCGGCATGGTCGTGCCCGCCGGCAGGCCGACCCGGTTTGCACGCCCAAGAGTATTGCTGGTCGCAATGTGATTTTCCGCGGCACCTTCTTCCACCCGGGCCACGTCCTTCAGAAATATCGGTTGCCCGTCATGGCTGCCGATAATGAGGTCACCGACCCCCCGCGCCGAGCCTATCGCCCCATTGATGCGCAGGGGAATTTCCTGATTGTCGTGCACCAGGTGGCCACCCGGAAGAATGACATTACTCCCCCTCAGCGCCTGCTGGATATCCTGCAGACTGAGGCCGACACCGGAGAGCTTGGCCGGATTCAGCCACACATTGATGGCCAGAGGGCTGCCGCCGATCACTTCGGCATTCGCCACATCCGGCACACTCTGTAGCCGGTTCATCAGCCGCACGCCGACCTGGCGCAATGCCAAAGGCGTCATCTGGCTGGAGCTCAGAGTCACCGACATGATCGGAACATCATTGATGCCTATGGATTTAACCAGGGGCTGTTCCGTACCGGGGGGCATTTTGTCCATATTTCGGCTGAGCTGGTTGTAGACTTCCAGCAGGCTTTTTTCTTCGTTGGCGCCGACCTGAAAATCGACGATGACCACCCCCATATCATTGATTGCGTAACCATAGGTGTGATGGACACCAGGCAGGGATGCCATCAGGGCTTCCAGCGGCCGTATCACCAGATGGTGGATCTCCTCGCTGTCAGAGCCGGGCCGCATGATGAAAATTTCAGCAGCGGGCACCACGATTTCCGGGTTATACAGACGCGGCGTGACAAGAATCGCCAAGGCCCCGAACAGGGCAATGGCCACCATGATCAGCACCGTGATCTTGGACCGATAAAACGACTGAGCGAGCCGCCCCGCCAGATTTTGCCGCTGCTCGGACTCAGCCATGGGTGGCTCCCGCTGGCTCGATGTGATCTCCGTTATTCACGGCGGCGAGATTGCCCACGACCACCGTCTCTCCCGCACTCAGCCCCGAAAGAATTTCCACACCCTCCGGCGTGCTCGGACCCGGTCGCACCATGCGATAATGCGCGACACCTTGCGCGTCAACGACAAAAACACCGGGGATTCCGGCCCGATCCAGCAAGGCAGCCGCTGGCACTGTCATCACCTGCCGCTGGGTGACCGGCACTTCCACGCTGACATAGTCGCCAGCCTGTAGCGTACTGTCGGCGGGTAGGCTGAGCTTGACCGTATGGGCATGGGTCATCGCGTCTGCAGCCCCGACCAAATCCAGAACCGTTGCGGAAACACGTTTTCCCTCGGCGAGGACCGCGACTTTCTGACCGATCTGGAGGCTGTGATACAGCGTCCCGCTGACACTGCACTGGACTTCTAGTCGGGAGGTGTCCGCGAGGGCCAGAATGGGCTGACCGGGTGACGCGAGGTCTCCGTTCTGCAGGAACTTGCGCGTGATGATCCCGGAGAAGGGCGCCGTTACCCGGGCATAGCGCAGTTGTGACCGCGCCGTGCCGACCCCGCCGCGGGCGGCTGCAACACGGGCCTGCGCCATGCCATAGGCCGACTTTATCTGGTCCCACTGTTGCTTGGGAATAGCCTTCTGAGCGTACAGGATCTTGAACCGCTCATAATTGGAGCGGGCGTCGGTGAGCGCCGACTGAGCCTCAGCCAGCCCCGCCTGCGCCTGCTGCACCTGCCCCACGACATCCGTCGGATCTACCTCAAAAAGCAGTTGTCCCGCCTGTACCGACTGTCCATCACGTACACTCATGGAATGGATGTAACCACTCAGACGCGAGCTGAGCTGCACCTGCTGACGGGCAACGACCGTACCCGGCACACGGGCGAAGGCAGCCATACTTTGATTCCGCGTCTGCAGGACGGGCGCAGAGACTTTACCCTGCGCCAGGGGCGCCTCGGGAGGCGATTTACTGCAGGCGGCGAGGCTTGCCATAGCGAATATCAGGGCCGCAATCCGCGCGGTACGCTTCCGGGTGTTCATTGGGAGACTCCTTCCGCGGTGGGCACACTGCTCACACCGACGATTTCCTGAGGGTTCAGTTTGCCGATGGCCAGCAACAGGGCGCCACGGTCTGTCGCTTCCGCATAACGGGCGGAGATAAGCTCGGCACGCGTCTGATCCAGCTCCGCCTGTCCGCGCAGCAGGCCCGTCACAGTCTCTATGCCATTTTCGTAACGCAGGCGCACCATATGCTGCGCCTCCTCCATCTGCCTGACCGCAAGCTCCCGCATCCTGACCCGCAACGCGGCCTCCCGCGCGCTACGCCAAACCTGCGCCACCTCCAAACGCAACTTATCCTGCGCCTCCTGTAACGCAGCCAGAGTCTGCTCGCGCTTCGCCCGGGCGCGATCCAAACTGCCGCCCCGCGCGAAGTCGAGCACATTCCAGGTTACTTCTCCACCTACCGTGTAGGACGGCGCCGCATTGCCGAGAGTGCGGCCATTCCATTCCTGATTGGCCATCGCATTGATATGCGGCAGATAGGCGGCGCGGGCGATGCCGATACCTTCCTGCGCGGCTTTGACCTGATGACGGAGGGCGACGATACCCGCATTCTGGGCCATCGCATCGCTCTGCAGGCTGCTGAGCGGCGCCGCAGGCAATATGGGCCGAACAGGGCCGTCCACGGTGAGCGTCTTTTCTTCCGGCCAGCCGATCAACGTGGCAAGATTATCCAGGGCATTAGCCCGAGCATTCCGCGCACTTTCGATGGCCAGTTCCGCCTTTTCCAGATAGACCTCCGCGGACAACAGATCGCTTTTTATCAGCACCCCGCGCGCCAGCAGGGAACGGCTGGTTTTGACATACGATGCGGCTGCCCGCTTGGCTTTATCCGCTGCCTCAATAGCCGTGTCCGCGGCGACCACGCCGTCATAGGCCTTGAGGACGGCATAGACCAGCTTCTGCCGGGCCATGGTATTTCCGCTCCGGGCGGCCTCCAGCATGGCCCGCGCCTGGTCGATGCGCCCCCGGATTTCCCCGCCATTCCAGATCGGAATTTCCATTTGCAGCTTGGTACCGAAATTATGGTAGCCACCCGGTTGATCCAGCCCTGTCGGCGCCACACCCAGCGTATTCGGGGTGAATTGTCCCGCGCCAAAATCGTTGAACGTTGCTTGCCGCTGCGACAGCTTCATGCCGAACACCGTCAGGGCATTGTTCGACTGGCTGGCAGAGAAAGAGGCCGCGAGCTTAGGAAGCAGATGACCACGCGCCTCGGAAACTGCGCCCTGGGCTTCTGCTTGTCGGGCATGGGCCACGAGCATCTCCGGATTTTGTCTGAGGGCAAGATCAACGCACTGATTGAAGCCCAGGGCTGCGGCGGGTAGCGACGCACCGGTACCCATGAGCAGGACGATTAAAATGGAGCGTGTTTTTTTATGAGGACGAAAGGGCATATCTTTCCTCGCCGCAACAGGCGACACCAAAGCTCGGACAACCCAATGCTGCAAAGTCCGCGCAATACCAGCATGAATCCCCACTGCGGACGAACCGTCGACCCCGATCGAGCAGCAATGGCCGCGCCCTCAGTGGCGCACATAAGAACATCAGAATATTATTCTATAATGCAACCTATGCACATTCAAGCGCCCCCCTAACGGCCTGGGGTCCATCCTTCCCGCCACTCGGTACTATGCGGCTGTGTTCAACGGACGTTGCAGAAAACATCGCTCATCATGGAAATCAGGCGCAGGGTACGGGGGTCACCTACGCGGTAATACACCTTGTTGGCATCCTTACGGGCACGAAGAATATCTTTCTCACGCAAAATAGCGAGATGTTGGGAGATGTTGCTCTGAGTAGTACCGACGGCGGACACGATATCCTGCACACTCATCTCATCCGATCCCAGCACGCACAAAACCTTGAGGCGCAGCGGGTGCGCCATAGCCTTCAGGGAACGGGAGGCCTGTTCAATATCCTCTTCACGGGTTGGTAACTGTTCCATAATCATGCCTCTTGGTGTATAGTATCTTGTTGACTTCGCTTATAATTACCAAAAACCGCGGTGCTTGCGGTCACCTTGCCTTTTTTTGGCCATCCGCATAGAATCCACCACAAGCGGGTGTAGTTCAATGGCAGAACCTGAGCTTCCCAAGCTCATGGCGTGGGTTCGATTCCCATCACCCGCTCCATTTCAAATGCAAGGTTCAGGTCACCGCCACAACGCCGACTTTAATACCCATCAGTGATTAAGAATAACCCCATATGAGTATTTAAGGAACCCCGCACCCCTTCCATGCGCATTTAGAACAGCGGCCGATCCAGCGCCAGCAACAGGTCATCCACTCGTTGGCGCACCACGGCAGTCATCTGGATGGGGCGGCCCCATTCCCGGGCAGTCTCTCCGGGCAGTTTATTGGTGGCGTCCATACCCACCTTACCACCGAGTCCGGCAACCGGCGAAGCGAAGTCGAGATAATCGATGGGTGTATTTTCGACGGGGGTAATGTCGCGCACCGGGTCCATCCGGGTGGTCATCGCCCAGATCACATCTTCCCAACGGCGCACATCGATGTCTTCGTCCACCACGATGATAAACTTGGTGTACATGAACTGTCGCAAAAAGCCCCAGATACCGAACATGACCCTTTTTGCATGACCGGGGTAACCCTTGCGGATACTGACAACGGCCAGACGGTAGGAACAGCCCTCCGGCGGCAGATAAAAATCCACGATTTCCGGGAACTGTTTCTGCAGCAGGGGCACGAAGACTTCGTTGAGGGCCGCACCCAGTATGGCCGGTTCATCGGGGGGTCGGCCGGTGTAGGTGCTGTGGTAAACAGGATTTTCGCGGTGGCTGATGGTTTCCACGGTGAACACCGGAAAACGCTCGGCCTCATTGTAGTAGCCGGTGTGGTCTCCAAAAGGCCCCTCCACCGCCATGTCATCCGGATAAATATGCCCTTCCAGGACGATCTCCGCGCGCGCGGGCACCTGTAGCGGGACGCTCAGGGCATTGGCGAGCTCGGTACGCCCGCCACGCAGCAGACCGGCGAACTGGTGCTCGGAAATGGTATCGGGAATAGGAATGACCGCCGCCAGGATGGTTGCCGGATCGGCGCCGTAGGCTACGGCAACGGGGAATGGCTCGCCCGGGTGCGCTTTCTGGAATTCTCGCAGGTCCTGGGCCCCCCCCCGGTGCGCCAGCCAGCGCATGATCACCCGGTTACGACCGATGACCTGTTGCCGGTAGATACCCATGTTGGCCCGCCGCTTGTGTGGCCCTTTGGTCACGGTCAGGCCCCAGGTCATGAGCGGCGCCGCGTCTTCGGGCCAGCAGGTTTGCACCGGCAGGGCGGCAAGGTCGACCCCATCTCCGCGCAGGATGATTTCCTGGCAGGGAGGACGACTCAGGGTGGTCGGTGCCATGTACAGGATCTTGCGCAGGGTAGGCAATTTGTCCCAGAGGTCGCGCAGACCGCGGGGCGGGTCAGGTTCCTTGAGATAGGCCAGTAACTGACCGATCTGCCGGAGATCCGCCAGGGATTCGCCCCCCATCCCCAGCGCCACGCGTTCCGTCGTCCCGAACAGGTTGCCCAGCACCGGCATGTCGTAGCCAATGGGCCGGGTGAACAGAACGGCCGGCCCTGCCGCCCGCAAGGTTCGGTCACAGATTTCCGTTATCTCCAGTTTGGGAGAGACGGGCACGCTCAGCCGACGCAATAAATCGCGCTTTTCGAGATCGGCCAAAAAGGCGCGAAGGTCACGGTAGCTCATGGGTGCATTGTAACCACAGCCAGATTAGTTTGTCCCGCTATCGGGGTCCTCACGGGCAACGACAAAGGCATTGTCATCGATGGCCAGAGACGAAGTCGTGCGCAGATCGATAGCCTCGTGGCCGCTGATGTATTCTTCGGTAAGCATGGTCAGGCACGCCACCTCTTCGGCGCTTACCGGCACAAAACCGGAAAAGCCGACGTCCTGCAATAATACCTGCCCCCGCGCCTCCTGGTCCATTTGGCAAAGTATCCTGGTAAGCAGATCCCGCTGCGCGGATAATCGTGGGCCAACACAGAATGCATGGAACGCGAAGGCGTCGTCAGAACGGTCTATAATGCGCAGACTATCGCGAATCAGGCCGCTTGCGCTGGCATAAACTTCGTCAAACAAAAAACCGACATCCGCCTGCCCCTGTAATATGGCCTTGAGCACCCCCTGGTAACTGCCAGTAAAGACGAATTCCAGGCGTGCCCGGTCGATCTCCGCTTTATCCAGCAGAAACAACCCCACCATGTGAACCAGTGTGGCGGGATGGGCGGAGGCTATGCGGATACGCGGCGACAAATCCGCGATCTCCCATACCGGACGGACCGCCGCGGTGCACAAATATACTTCATCAAAATGATCCCGGGGTTTGGCGATAGGTATAAAGTCCATCTTTTGTACGTATTGCACCCAGTCGAATGGATTGGCGTAAACCAGATCGTATTGGTTGTGGAGCACTGCGGCGCGACAGGCATCAAAGCCGTCATACGGCTGAAAATGCATTATCTGACCGAGATGCCGCTGCAGATAGGTGTTCATCAGAAACCATCCCGGGAGATTCTTTCCGGAGTAATTCGGATCTACCGTAAAGTTCAGGGTGACCGCACTGGAGATTTTAGGAGATGGCATACGTTATTATCCTCAGATATCAAAATCTACCGGTATCTCACCGAGAATATTGAGGTGGATATTAAACGGTGTCATATATTTCATGGCCGTCATCATGGATCCCTTAAACTTGAGCCGTCGGGTCATCAAGGCCGATTTTCCGCTGATCTCTCCCGACAGGATTTTCTGCCAGTGGTCCATGCTTGTCCACATGATGAAGTCGCGGCGCCGCCCGTCGGAAGGTCCGGCATAGATAACCTTCCCCGCCTTGCAGAACAACATGACGTGAGGGATATCAGGGCGATCTTCAATATAATACTCCCAGGTGGCATTGAAGTTTTTCAGATCTTTCTGAATTTCCGGGTGGGTATCCCACTGCTTGCCGACGAGACGAATCCACTCTGTACTCATAAATTTTGCCACCATAATCAGAGTCCCCGCGCTCAATACCTTGACCATCAAAGCATCCGATGACATCATCACTTTCCTATATTAGGAAATATGATTTCCCCGGATGGCCCCTACTGATTCCTATTTAGACGCCGTTGCGGTTTTCGCCAGCTGCCAGCAAATGCTGGAGAACCATACCGGACAATACTACCCCGAAGAGCGCGGGCATGAAGGAAATGGTGCCGTTGACCGTTTTAGCCCGCCCGCCCGCACCGGATACTTCCGAGGGAGGGGCTTCCCGGCGCGGGGATTCATCGGAAAAGACGGTCTGCACGTCGAGGGACGCGCCATTCTTGCGCAGCAGCGCGCGCAACTCACGGGCCAGGGGGCATTTTTCCGTCTGGTTGAGTCTTGCGACACGAACCCGGCGGGGATCGAGACGATTGCCCGCGCCCATGCTGGAAAAAACCGGTAAGCCCAGGGTCTGCGCCGTCTGGATAAGAATCGCTTTGCAGGCGATGGCATCAATGCAATCCACGACCATTTCCGCACCACTGTCCGCCAGCAGGCGTGTGGCATTGTCCGCGCTGATGAACTCCTGACGGGTTTCAAGCACACAATCGGGATAAATGTCCCGAATCCGCGCCGCCATTACCGCCACCTTGGGCTGATTCAGCGTGGAATGCAGGGCGACGATTTGCCGGTTGATATTGGAAATGCTGACCACGTCGTGGTCGATGAGCGTGATATGCCCTATCCCGGCACGGGCAAGGTTTTCTGCGACATAACCGCCAACGCCACCGACACCGGCAAGGAGCACGTGGCGGTCACGCAGATTCGCGACAGCGGGAGCGCCCAGGAGAATTTCGGTACGAGCAAAAGGATGGGGCATTAGGACACGTCCTGAAGATGAAATAAGGTAATGGCATTTTGCGCGGTAATCCGGGCAATTTCCTGAACCGGAGTATGGCGCAACTGCGCTATATCAGCGATGATTTCGCGAAGATATGCGGGTTCATTGCGAGCGCCGGGATGCGCATGGGGCGGTTGCCACGGGGCATCCGTCTCTGCGAGCAGAAATTCCGCCGGAAGTGTGGCCGCTATTGCCCGCAGACGCAGGGCGCGAGGATGCGTAAAGGCACCGCCGAGTCCCACTAAAAACCCCATATCCGTCAATCGCTGAGCCTGAACGGAGCTGCCTGAGAAGCTGTGCAACACCCCGCGCAACCGGGGAAAACGGCGCAGGGTCAGGATCATTTCTTCCAGGTTCTGCCGCGCATGCAGAATGACAGGCAAGCCCAGTTGCTGCGCCATGGCGAGCTGAGTCGTGAAACCGGCACGCTGGCATGCTGCGTCAGGCGCGCCCGCGCTGGCGTCGAGTCCGATTTCCCCCAAGGCGACCGCATCGGCAAGAAAAGTCGCCAGGCTCGCTTCCCATTGGCCATCCCGATCCTCCAGATAGAGGGGATGCACACCATAGGCCGGATAAAGTCCGGGCCAGCGGCGGCAGGTTTCCCTGAGCCGGCCCCAATACTTGGGAGTATAGGCGGGGAGGACAATTTTGCGGACCCCGGCCATGTCTGCGCGGCACAAAACCGCATCACGGTCATCGTCGAAGGCTGCGTCATCCAAGTGGCAATGACTGTCTATCAGACCATGCACGGACAGGTCCGCGATATTTTCGGCGCCAGCATCAAGCGAAGACATCTGCCGATCTTACGGTGGCAGAACTCGGGAGTAAACGTGCCCCTTTCTGGACCAGGAAATTCAGCACTTGCTGCAAAGGGCATCTTGGTCTTAAATGGCTGGATAAAGTAGAGACCACGCGGGGGGGGGGAATGATGCGTACGTTGACGGCAGACCTGGCCATTCTGGGTAACGGTCCAGTGGCGCGCAGTCTGATTCTGGCACTGGCGGACAGCCCGCTGCGGGTGCTGATGCTGGATACCTACCCTCTTGCCCAGGCACGACCGCGGCTGACGGAGCGAACCATCGCCCTGGCCCTTGGCAGTCACCGTCTGCTCCGCCGTCTGGGGGTGGCCATGCCTCTGACCGACGCCGCCGCTATCCGGACCGTGCAGATCACCCAACAGGGCATCAGTGGACGGGTACTCCTGGAACACGGTCTGCTGAACGCTCCAGAGCAAAGGCTGGGGGAAGTGGTCGGTCTGGAGATCCTGACTGACGCACTGGCCATGCCACTGGCAACTTGTCGCACCCTTCAGCAGGAATCGCCGGGGCCGTTGCAGGCCCTACAGTGGTTTCCGGACCGGGTTCAGCTGGACTGGCCGGATTTGCGGGTAGAGGCGGCGCTGACGGTGGTTGCGGATGGCGGCCATAGCGAGCTCGCACGGCTGGCCGGCCTGCGACGCATGGGCTGGGATCACAACCGCCACGCCATCATTGCCACGGTGACCCCGCAGCAGCCCCTGCCCGGCATCGCTTTCGAGCATTTTCTGGAGAGCGGACCGCTGGCTTTCCTGCCCATCGGCAAGCACCAGTTCTCCATCGTCTGGAGTCTGCGCCCAGGGGATGCCAGTCGCGTCCTGGATCTCTCCGATGCAGATTTCCTGGTGGCCCTGAACCGCCAGCGACCTTCGTCACTACCGCCACTGGTCACAACCGGTCCGCGCAGTGTCTATCCTCTGTTTTTCCAGCGGTTCTGGGCCGAACCCGGCCAGCGCCTGGCATTGGCGGGGAATGCCGCACAAACCCTGCATCCTTTGGCCGGGCAAGGCTATAACCTGGGATTGCGGGATGTGCTGACTTTGGGCGCCCTGTTACGGGAGGCGGCTGAACGTGGTGACGACCCGGGGAGCAGATCCCTGCTGGCCGATTACTCCCGTACCCGTCGCCGCGACCGGCTGGAGACCATTGCCTTTACCGAGACCATGAACCGTCTGTTCAGCAGTCCACGTCTGCCGCTGCGCTTGGCGCGGGCGGCGGCGCTGACTCTGCTGGACCAGACATCGCTGGGTAAGCGGGAATTGGCGGCGCGGCTGGCTGGCATTCATCTCCCGGTACAAAGCGCCATACCGGATCTGGTTACGGATGGCTACCATGTCCGATAATGCTCGTTATGATCTCGTCATTTCCGGCGCCGGCATGGTCGGTGCCAGCCTGGCCCTGGCAGCCCAGCAGGCGGGTTTGCGCATCGCCGTGTTTGAAAAGCGCAGCGCTGCGGCATGTGCCGCGGCAGACCCCTTCGACCGCGCCAGCTTGATCGCCACCGGGTCCGTGCGTTTTCTGACCAGCCTGGGTGTTGATCCGGCATTGCTCGGCAGTGCCGTGGAACGCATGCGGGTATGGGATGCGGAAGACTCCGGCGGTATTCATCTGGACGCCGAAGAAGGTGGGGAAGATCTGCTTGGGTATATTGTCGAGAATCGTCGCCTGGAGCAGGCCCTTCATACGGCGCTGGAAGAAGCCGGGCTATATATCCACTACGGGCAGGAAATCACCGGCGCTGCCCCCGATGGCAAGGCCATGTACATCACCGATGCCTCTGGAACACAATCCCGCGGCACGCTGCTGGCCATTGCGGAGGGTCGGCAGTCGCCGTTACGCAAGGCGCTCATTCAGGCGCCGATATTCCGGGAAAGCTATGGGCAGGACGCCATCACCGCCACCGTCTGGATTGAAAAGCCTCATCGCCACATCGCCTATCAACGATTCCTCTCCACCGGCCCGCTGGCGGTACTACCTTTCAGTGACGACGCCCACGGACATGCCCGCGCCTCCATCGTCTGGAGTGCCAAACAGGCCCGTGCGCGCCATCTGATGGCCCTGAATGATGCGCGGTTTCTGCGCGAACTGCATGAGGCGTTTGGACCGCAACTGGGGCATTTCCAGGAGATCGGACGACGCAGCAGTTATCCGCTTTCTGGCCTGCACAGCAGCCGTTATATCGGGGAGCGCAGCGTATTGCTGGGGGATACCGCCCACGGCGTTCATCCATTGGCGGGTTTGGGGGTAAATCTGGGATTTCGTGATGCGGAACAACTGATGGCGGCCATCACCACCGCCCGTCAGCATCATGAAGACTGGGGCGAAGCCTCCGTACTGCGCCGCTATCAAAGCCTTCGGCGGCCTGATAATCTCGTCACCGTACTGGCTTGCGGCGCCCTCAGTCACCTCTTCTCCAACCGCAGTCGCGGCCTCGCCCGGCTGCGCGACCTGGGGATGCTGGGAACTGGTGTCATCTCTCCGGTCAAACGTTTTCTCATCCGTCAGGCCATGGGCCTTTAAGGAGATTGCAGATGCAACACCGTATTGCCGACGATATCGCCGCCGCCATTGGCGACACCATTGCCCGACTGGGAACCGTCAAGGAAGACGTGGACAAGCAGGCGCGTGCCCTGCTTGCCAATGCGCTGGATCGTCTGGATCTGGTCACCCGTGACGAATTTGATGTGCAGCGGGAACTGCTCTCCCGCCTCGCCGCGCGGGTTGCCGCGCTGGAAGATCGCCTCGACGCCCTGACACCCAAGGCCGCTTTGGACGAAGACGCCGGCAAGGATTGAGCCTTGCCGCTGGCGATAGTCCACAGCCGCGCCCTGACCGGGATACAGGCAGCAGGCGTCGCCGTGGAATGCGATCTGGGCCCCGGTCTGCCGACCTTTGCCGTAGTCGGTCTCGCTGAAACAGCAGTCAAGGAAGCCCGGGACCGGGTGCGTTCAGCCATTCAAAACAGCGGCTTCGAGTTTCCGGCAAGACGGATGGTCGTCAATCTGGCCCCTGCCGACCTGCCCAAGGAAGGTGGCCGCTTCGATCTGCCCATGGCCATCGGTATTCTCGCCGCCAGCGGGCAACTTCCCGCGGCCGCACTGGAAAAGCTGGAGATGATCGGTGAATTGGCACTGGACGGCAGCCTGCGTCCGGTGACGGGCACGCTCTCCAGCGCACTGGCGGCGGGACAGGCAGGACACGCCATTCTGGTGCCGCAAGGCAATGCCCGGGAAGCCGCTTTTGCCCAAAGCACCCCGGTCTTTGCCTGCGCGAATCTGGCAGAAGCCGTCGCCCACCTGCGCGGCACGGATCGCCTACCTGAAGTCGTCTGCGATGCGGAAAGCCCCGAGTCGGCCCTTCCGTACCTCGATCTGCGCGATGTGCGTGGTCAGGAATCGGCCAAGCGGGCATTGATCGTTGCGGCGGTGGGTGGTCATCATCTACTCCTATCGGGTCCGCCCGGCACCGGAAAAAGCATGCTGGCGGCACGGCTACCCGGTCTGCTACCGCCCCTGCACCGCAGCGAGGCGCTGGAAGTAGCCGCCATCCACAGCCTGCAAGGGGACGGCTTCGATATCCGTCAGTGGGGCAGACGTCCGTTCCGCAGCCCCCACCATAGTGCTTCTTCAGCGGCACTGGTGGGCGGTGGTTCGCACCCCCGTCCCGGTGAAATCAGTCTGGCACATCACGGCATTCTTTTCCTGGACGAAATGCCCGAGTTCCCTCGCGCGGTGCTGGAAGTCCTGCGCGAGCCATTGGAATCGGGAGAAATCCATATCGCCAGGGCGGCGCGGCGGGCTACTTTTCCGGCCCGGTTTCAACTGGTCGCAGCGATGAATCCCTGTCCCTGCGGCCATCTCGGTGATCCGCAGCAGATGTGCCGCTGTACCCCGGCACAGGTCAGCCAGTACCGCAGCCGGCTCTCCGGCCCGCTGCTGGACCGCATCGACATCCAGATGGAAGTGCCCGCCCTGCCGGTGAGCGCCTTACAAGAGGCGGCACAGGGCGAAAGCTCTGCCTACTGGCGCGGACGCATAGCTCAGGCCGTTGATCGCCAGTGGCAGCGCCAACAGGTGCGCAATGCACAACTTCAGGGCGAGCTGCTGGATCAATGTTGCGCCCTGGATGCGGTGGGCACCCGCCTGCTCAGCCGCGCCACCGAGACCCTGCACCTCTCCGCGCGGGGTTACCATCGGGTGCTGCGCGTCGCCCGCAGTATCGCGGATCTGGAAGGGAGTGATCCGATCAGTACCCAGCATCTGGCAGAAGCCATCCAGTATCGGCGCTTAGCACAGATACTGGCCCAATAATCCCAGAAGATGACCAAGCAGTCGCGCCGACAGGGATAGGATTTACCACGTCAGGATGCGCTTGGCCGTGGCCAGCGCCGGTAATGCTTGCCCCGGCGTCAACATCGGCAACTGCTGGGCAAGGTCTTCTATCGTCATGCCGACGAGGTCCAGAGATTGGACGCAGCCGATGATCCGGACACCATTGTCTTCCGCCAGCTTGATGAAATCCGCTACACTCTTGCCGCCGGGGAGCGGATAAATCGTTTCGGACACGCCCTCCTGGGCGTGTCCTTGTCCCAAATCAGCTGCAGCAAGCGTGAGTCGCCAACGTTGCTGGCGACGGGGCATTGCTCGCACCCGAGATGTGTCGGCGGATTCTCGCAACCGAAACATCGTTTCACGAGTCGAGCAGTCGTAGCAATTTGTTCCAGCACGAGCTCGCATTCCTTCTTCTTCCATTCCATGCTTCGGCGCAATTCTTCAAGCAAGGCGAATACCTTATGACTCGCTTGATCACCGCTCTGGCTATGGGAACGAATGGTCGTAAGTTCGGCAATGTCCCGCAGCGCGACACCTAGGGCCGTCAGGTGCTGAACTACGCGGATGAGCTCGATGTCGTCGTCTGTGTACAGACGCACGCCCTTTGCCGTCTTCACCGGCGCCAGGATTCCCTGCTCCTCATAGAAGCGAAGGGTGCGGGTTGAGGTATTGAGCAGGCCTGCCGCCTCACCAATCTTCAGAGGTTTCATCCTCTCGGTCTGAGCAAAGCCGTGCTTGGCCCTCGGCATCGTGGCCTACAACCCTATCAACTGAGCCTGATGACCGAGCTTCAAAACACCGTCCAGCAGCTCCTTTGACGATGTGGTGTTCGGTTGGTACTGCACGACAACGAGATGCTCCTGTTTGGGATCGAAGCTCACTTGGGTAACCCCTGGGATCTCACGCAGACAGGTCAGGAGGGGGCGCGCGGTGTCCTCATCCAATGCGTCGTTGACGTGAATCAGGACCTTAACGTGGGACGTAGTCATCGGTATATCTCCTCATTGTGTCCAGTGAACAACATCATATCCGCCGCTCTGGCGTACTCGAAAAAGGTTGCCGCTCCGCCCCACCCGATACTGGCTCTTTTATGAGATTCAGCCATCCCTTAAATTACGTTACCTTTAACGTTAACGTTAATATGGTGTCAACAGGTGCCGCCTGTCAAGTACGTACACTGGCCAGGAAAATCCACCGATGTTTGCTCCTACTGCCTTTACGCTCCTGCTGGAGCATAGCCAGGGCTTCCGGACTTTTCAAAGCGGTTCAGTATCGGCGCATGACTCAATCTCTGAACCGATGATCGGTCGGAGCAAAAGCTGCCGGCTGTTACAGTTGGGGGCGGCTATCCTGGTCCGCGGGGCTACCGGCCTGGTCCGCCGCCGCACCTGCCGGTGATGGCGCTGCCGTCTCGGTTCTCGCGATGGCCGCCATTCGGGAAAAGTATGCCGCCGCGCGTTGCGGATTTTCAGGCACACCCAGACCCTTCTCATACGCCAGCCCCATATCGAAGTCCGCCCGGGCGCTGCCGAGCCGGGCCGCCCGGCGATACCAGCGCAGGGCTTCTGGCCAGCCTTTGACGACGGTGCTTTCCTGACGGGTAATCAGGGGAGAGTAGAGGGTGCCAAGATAAAAAGCCGCGTCGGCATTCTGCGATACCGCTGCCTGCCGCAAACGCGCCAGCGCGGCTGGGTTTTGTTCGGCCTGGTTACGCAGGGATTCCAGATCTTGCGCCTGGACGGCAAGGGGCCACAGGCCCGCCGCCATCAGGACTATTGCGCGCAGAAACATCGGCTCTCCTCCGCCCCGCCCAAGGCGCTATGATCCCGCATGCTCCCGGGTGGCATGAAACACGATTTGCGGCCAGCGCTCCATGGTGAGGTCCAGGTTCACGCGGGAAGGTGCCAGGTAGGCGAGGCGATTCCCCGCGTCTTCCGCAAGCTGTTCTTCATGCTTTCGGGTAAATTCGGCGAGTATTTTTGGATCCGCGCACTGAATCCATCGCGCCGTCTGCACCGTCACCGTCTCAAAAATCGCGTCCACCGCATATTCGGTTTTCAGCCGTTCCGCCACCACATCAAATTGCAGTACGCCCACCGCACCCAGGATCATATCCCCGCCGTGCAGCGGTTTGAAGACCTGGGTTGCGCCTTCTTCCGCCAGTTGCTGCAAACCTTTTTGCAGTTGCTTGGCCTTGAGCGGGTTCCGCAGGCGCACCCTGCGGAACAGCTCCGGCGCGAAGTAAGGAATCCCGGTGAATTGCAACACTTCGCCCTGACTGAAACTGTCACCGATCTGAATGCTGCCGTGATTATGCAGGCCGATGATGTCACCGGCAAAGGCCTCCTCCACCAGCTCACGCTCCTGAGCCAGGAAAGTAATAGGGTTATGCACCTGGATATCCCGCCCCAGACGCAACTGTCTGATTTTCATACCCCGTTTGAAATGCCCGGAGCAGATCCGGAGAAAGGCCACCCGATCGCGATGCTGAGGATCCATATTCGCCTGAATCTTGAATACAAAACCGCTGAAAGCCTCTTCTTCGGGCATCACGGTCCGACCGGTAGTAGGACGGGGGCGCGGCGAAGGTGCCCAGTCGATAAGCGCCCCCAGCAATTCCCGCACCCCGAAGTTGTTGATGGCGGAGCCGAAAAACACCGGTGTCTGCTGTCCCTCCAGAAATTCCTCCAGCGAGAAGGGGTGGGAGGCGCCACGCAGCAATTCCACCTGTTCCCGCAACTCGGGCATTTCTTCGGGAAAGCGGCGGTCCAGCTCGGGATTTCTGATCCCTGCAATCCGCTCTACCGCCTGCTCCCGGGTCTCCTCCCCCGCAGCGAAGACCAGCACTTCATCGCGTAGCAGGTGATACACCCCGCGGAAACGCTTGCCCATGCCAATGGGCCAGGTGACGGGTGCACACCGAATGCCCAGCACCGATTCTACCTCATCCAGCAATTCCGTCGGGTCACGGCTTTCGCGGTCGAACTTGTTCATAAAGGTGATGATGGGGGTATCGCGCAGACGGCAGACCTCCAGCAGCTTGATGGTCTGCGCCTCGACTCCGTTACCACCGTCGATCACCATCAATGCCGAATCTACGGCTGTCAGTACCCGGTAAGTATCTTCGGAAAAGTCCTGATGACCCGGTGTGTCCAGCAAATTGATGACGTGCTCATCATACTCGAACTGCATGACCGAACTGGCCACCGAAATACCGCGACTCTTTTCAATGGCCATCCAGTCGCTGGTGGCGTGACGACTGCTTTTACGCGCTTTGACCGTCCCCGCGAGCTGAATGGCACCCCCGAAGAGCAGGAGCTTTTCGGTAAGCGTCGTCTTACCGGCATCGGGGTGGGAGATGATGGCGAAGGTACGGCGACGCCGAATGGCGTCGGTAAAAGCATTGGCCGGAGCCGCAGCAACAGAGGATAACGACATAAACGATCAACCTTCCTTGACTTGGTTTGCGGACGGCAGGAGCGACAGGGACAAGACCAGCGCATCCTCCCGACCCTCTCCATTGCGATAATAATTCAGACGCACTCCGATTTCATGAAATCCTTGGGAACGGTACAGATCCTGCGCACCCGCATTGGACACGCGCACTTCCAGAAAAACCCTTTGCGCACCCAATTGCCCGGCGCGGCAGAGGAGATGTTGCAGCATCCGCCGCCCGAAACCGCGCCGACGCAGGTCGATCGCCACACCGAGGTTCAGGATATGTGCCTCGGCCGCGCCCGTGGACAGGACGCCAAAGGCTCCCAGCACACCATCATCATTTTCCATAATCCAGGCATCATAACCCGCTTGCAGGCATTCGCGGAAAACACCCCGCGTCCATGGCCCCGGGGAGATTTGCGACTCCAGCGCCGCTACCGCGTCCAGATCATCCGCCTGCATGGGGCGCAGATTCATTTTACGTTTCCTCTGGCAGGGAGGGGCGGATATAGTGCGGCTCCAACAGCGCCGGGAGAATACCCCGGTCTCCCGCCTGACAGCGCGCCTGGGCAAGGCGCAATACGGCTCCGGCCCGGGGAAAACTGTCGCCGCTCCAGCCCAGTATCCCCGGACCCTGCCAGCGGGCATGATAAGCGTGCCAACCCGTACCGAGCCCCCACCACTGACCCTCATCTGGCCAATCCACGGCCTCAGGTGCACAGACTTTTTCGGCGCCCCTTAACCGGGGAATCCCTTGCGCGTCCTGACCGAACACCCCGGTGTAGACTTCTCCTTTGCGTGCATCCAGCGCCGCGAGCACCAGCGGTTGGGGTACCGTCGCCGCCAGTGCCTGCAGACTGGAAACGGGATAGACCGGCAGCCCGCGTGCCATAGCCAGTGCCTGCGCCGTACTGACACCGATACGCACCCCGGTGAAGCCTCCCGGACCTACGCCACAAGCGATGGCCCCTATGTCGGCGAGGGTAACGCCAGCGCGATCCAAAACCTGCTGAACCATGGGGAGTAGCAACCGGCTGTGGGCATTGGCCGCCACGATAAACGCTTCGACCACTCCGGCCGAGGTGCTGACGGCCACTGAGCAGGCCTCAGTAGCGGTGTCCATAGCCAGAAAGCGCGGCAATCCCATCAGGCTTCTCCCCGCCAGAACGCATGGATCGCGTCGAGGCTGGAAACACGCCGCATAGGCGGCAGACTGTCGAGGAAAATACGCCCGTAACCCTTGCTGCGCAGGCGCGGGTCGCAGAGCATCAGCACACCGCGATCCCTTTCCGAGCGAATCAGCCGCCCTACACCCTGGCGCAAGGCAATCACCGCCTGAGGAATCTGTAACTCGCGGAAGGGTTCACCGCCCGCCGCCTGACACTGCTCCGTGCGGGCACGCAAAATCGGATCAGAGGGATTGGCAAAGGGCAATTTGTCGATGACGACACAGGAGAGGGCCTCGCCCTGCACGTCCACCCCCTCCCAAAAGCTGGCCGCACCCAGCAGAACCGCATTACCCAAACTGCGAAAACGGTCCAGGAGACGGGGGCGCGGCATACTCCCCTGCACCAGAATGGGGAAGGACAGCCGCTGCGGCAGGGATGCTGCCGCCTCCTGCAAAGCCCGGTGACTGGTGAAGAGAAAAAAGGTCCGTCCGCCACTGGCCTCGATGACTGGCGCCGCGGCGTCCAAGCAGGCCCGGGTATAGGAAGGATGACTGGGCTCCGGCATCAGGGGCGGCAGATAAAGCAGGGATTGCCGCGCATAATCAAAGGGCGAGGCTGCTGTAAGAGTGCTCACCGCCGTCAGACCCAGAGCACGTTCAGTACTGGCGAAACTGTCACCTACCCGCAAGGTCGCACTGGTGAGAATGACACTTTCCACCGGTTCCAGCAGGTGCCGCTGCAAGGGCGCCGCCACATCCAGCGGGGTGGCATGGAGCTGCACCGTGCGTGCCTTCCTCTCGTGCCAGAACACCATGTTCGGGGCGTTGTGCGCGGCAAAAAAATCCACCGTCGCCAGCAGCACTACCCCACGCGCCGCACATTGTTCCAGGCCCTTGCCGCGCGCTGCTGCGGCACTCAGTGCCTGACCCAGTTCCGCCACCGCCTGACGCAAACGGGCGAAGGCGGAGCCTTCCGCACTATCGGGATCCAAAGCCCAGGAGCCACGCTCATCACCCGGACCCAGAACCGTCCGCCACGCCGTCGTCTGCGTTTCCACCTGTGCGGCTGCTGCAAGCAAACATTCGTCATCCCCCGCTTCGGCCAGAGTTTCGGCGCGGCTATCCCGCCCCCAGTCCCAAAGCTGATGGCTGCTCAGGTGCTGGCCGAAATAACGCCCGGCCAGATCCAGCACCTGATGGGCCTCATCCAGCACCATGGCGTCGACTCGCGGCAACAGGTCCCCCATACCGTTGGCCTTCAACGCGAGGTCAGAAAATAGCAGATGATGATTCACCACCAGAATCTCCGCCTCCTGAGCCTGGCGCCGCGCCTCGATGACATGGCAACGCCCATATTCTGGGCATTCACTGCCAGGACAGTTGTCCCGGGTCGACGTTACCAGAGGCCAGACCGGCGAATCTTCGGGTACCGAAGTCAGTTCACTGACGTCGCCCTCCCGCGTCCGCCCCGCCCAGTCGGCCACCCGCGCCAGGGGTGCCACCAAGGCTGGCGCCACACCCTCGGCACTGAAGCGTTGCAAACGATGCCGGCAGAGATAGTTGGCTCGCCCCTTGAGGCGACTCACGCGCAGCGGCCTTCCCGTCGCCCGCAACAGCAGCGGGATATCTTTCTCCAGTATTTGATCCTGCAGCGCCTTGCTGCCGGTAGAAACCAGCACCTTGCGTCCGGAAAGCATGGCGGGCAGGAGATAAGCGAAGGTTTTGCCCGTGCCCGTCCCCGCCTCGATCAGCGCCACCCCCCCGTCGCGCAGGGTATGGGCCACCTGCGCGGCCATAGCCTGTTGCTGCTCCCGTGCCCTGAATTGTGGCAACGCCCGCGCCAACGCGCCGGCCTCGCCCAACAGCACAGACCAGTCCTGGCCTCCCCCAGTCACGCCCGACACCTCATCGCTGCTCCCGCTTTATCGTCAGTCCTGCTATTTTTACACAAATCATGGGGAAAGAGGGCATTCATGTATAAACGGCGTGCACGCATCCTGTTCTGGCATCCGACCGATCCGGCAAAGGCCCGCTATGCCGCGACGCTGGCGGAATCCCTGGGCGCCGACTGGCTGGAGGCGAGGGCAGAGGAAACCGACCATGACTGGCCCGATCTCCTCATCGCCCTTGACTGCCACGCCGCACCGCCCATTTTCCGCGCGGCGCATACCCAGTGCAAATGCTGGCCCCTGGTGGCCCAGGACCTCTGGGAGGACGCCGTGCACCAACGCATCCTCGGCATTATCGGCGGCCTGCGTTTGCTCGCCCGCATGGATCGGAGCGGGGCACCCGCCGGCGCAGCCGCGCCCCTTGACAAAACTTCGGCGCCGGACTAAACCCATAAAACATGATCATATTATATGATTTATAAAAATCCTTTATAAACCTTCACAAACATTCATCGTTAGAAAGCTGTCTCTTGATCCAACCAAAGGAGAGCGCCATGGAAGTCATCCACAAAGACGACCAAAGCATCACCGTCCGCTTCGACAAAAAGGATATTGCCAAAATAGTCGAACCCATTATCAAAAATGCTGCGGGCTTTGCCAAGGATACGCTGGATATGGCCTATCTGTTGGCCCAACAAGATTACCGGACGGTGGACCATTTCAAACAACCACCTCATGTCTTTGACTAAAGGAAGCCGCCATGCAAATTCGCGAAGAGAAAGAGCAGAGCGTAGAATTCATTTTGACCGCCCATGAGGCGGCTCAAATCGCCGGCGATATCCTGGCGAACCCAAAAACAGCCGGGCCAGGAGCCGTTGCCTTGGCTGAACTGCTTCAGAAGGAGGGATTCACGGCTGCCCAGACTCAGGCGCCCGACCGTTACGAGTGGAAGACGCCGGATGATATGGAGCAGGACGTCTAGCACTCCTATGCATCGCGGCCCGCCTTACAGAATATAAAACCCGCAGGCTGAATCAGGGCGCGTGGTTGTTAGACGATAAGGCGGATGGTTACTTCGTCATCAGGACGCGCTGGACACCGGCAGACGGCGCGCCCCGTCAAAACGTGCGGCCCAATAGGGGTCATTCAAGCTCGCCACTCGAACCCCCGTGCTCGGGGTCTGGGCACTGACAAAGTGCTGGTCACCGATATATATGCCGACATGGGAAAAAGGCCGGTGCAGAGTGTCAAAAAACACCAGGTCGCCCGGTTTTAGATCATCCCGGGAAACCCTCCGCAACTCGGCGGCCTGGGCATAAGATGTACGCGGCACATGAATATCAAACTTCGCCAGGATATATTTGACGAAACCGCTGCAGTCAAACCCCGAGGCCGGGCTCATCCCGCCCCAGCGATAGGGAGCGCCGATGAATTTGAGCGCAGAAACCACCATCCGGCGTGGGGACAGCCAGGAGCCTGTGTCAGAACGGCCATCCGATTCCGCATATTCCCCTTCCTGCGCAATATCATCCGCCAGTTGGGCGGCCGCCTGCGGCCCGACGGCGATATTTCCACTGCTTTCTAGCGCCTGTAAAGGGTGGCGCGTCCAGTGATAGGCCTGACTCGCCAGCATCTCCAAGGCCAGCCGCAGATGCGATTGCTCCGGCAACGGGGTCCCGGGCACCGGATCAACCGGAGCGGCCACCGGCCTTGTCGGAAGAACCACTGGCGCGTCATCCGTCACCATCCCGACCTTGACCAGTCCCAGCGACTGGTCGACAAAAACGGGGCTTGTTACGTTATCGATATCCACTACCGGAAAGGACTGCATGGGGAAATCGTAGGTCGGAACGGGCTGCGGCGCCGCACCGACTCCAGCAAATTCAACGGGGGCAAGATGCATCAACTGTAACGCCGTCGGCGTCAGCGAGGTGTAGTCGCTTTTGGCGGCACGTAACGCCTTGTGGTGGGGGCGCATGTAAGCATGGTGAGTGACCCTATGCAAGGGCGTGTGGGTATAGTGGTGACTGACCCGATGTAACGGCTTGTGGGTATAGTGGTGACTGACCCGGTGCAAAGGCTTGTGAACCCCCCCGTGCGGGGCCGCCTGACACATACTGATCCCGCCTAAAAACGTCATTACCGCCATGGCAACCTGCCAGCGATGTTTTTTTTGCATTCGTTCGTCTCCCGAATCACCTGGGAATCGCCGCTGCGTAATCTGCCCGTTGGCCGATTATGCAGAGACATTGCCATTTCTCAAAACTAGACAGAGAAACTTCGAGGCTCTCCCTACCCACAATAAAAAAGCCGAACAAGTTCGGCTCGATATACATACTGCGCTCCGGATGCGGACACATGACGACGACCCAGAGCGCCCGTCGGACTACCGGTTACGTGGTCACTCTCTCCCAAACCAGGTCTAATATTAGTCATTAGTAAAATCAATGGTCCATATTCCGTCTTTGGGACTATAGGTCGTATTCACCCCCAAGGCAAGACCCCATCGCAGACCCCATTGCTGGTCATGAAGCACCATGGCACACCTCGGGGCAAGTCGGGACAAGAGCCATCGATCCCACGATTGCAACAGGATTCTGAGGCCACGTCCGCCCTGGTCAGGGATTATTGACATGCAGCCCTCTCCATATATACTAACGATAATGATTCTTATTACGTAAACAAAGGAGCGTACCCCATGCCCCGTCTTTTTCGCCCGGCCACTGCCGTGCTTATCCTCTGCGCTGGCACTTTCGGACCATTTTCTGATATCTGGGCGGCGGAGAATCCAGCGGCACGGGGAAACGGCCCCGTCCCCGATGCAACAGGCCTTTCTCCCAAATATTTGCCCGCTTACCGTCACCTGATAGACGGCATCTCCTGGGCTGGGCATGCCGACAGCGAACTATTTTCCAACCTCACCGGGGGCATTCGCCGGGGCAGCGAGGGCAACCTTGCCGGCCAGATTGGTGCCGAGTACGACACCGAGAAGGCCGGTCTCTGGAAGGGCGGCCAATTTAGCCTCTCCCTCATGGGCATTTACAGCAGCAAAGTCCAGCAAAATTATAGCGGCGACATCCAGACGGCCAGCAACATCTGGGCACCTGACGCGATCCGTTTTTACGATGCCGCCTTTCGCCAACGCTGGACAGACTGGGTCAACACCCGTGTCGGTTACATGGATGTGAATTATTACTTTGACGTCACCGCCAATGCCTTGCAGCTCATCAACAGCTCCTTTGGCATAACGCCGACCATGACCGTCAACGTCCCGGGTACCGCCACCTATCCTTACTCGGGCCTAGGGCTTCTGGTGGGTATCCATAGCGAGCACCTGAGCAGCAAGGTTGCGGTATTTCAGGGTGACCCACAGCACCAGACCTCCGCCTTCGACCGCGGCTACATGGCGTTGTGGGAAGGTGGCCTGCACTGGGGCAAAAAAGATGACGAGGATCTGGAGGACAATACCGACGATTACGGCGAGTATGTGCTCAAGATGGGTGTCTGGCATTATCAACCATCCAACCCAGACCTCTACGGGCTTTCCCCGACCACCTCCGGCATCTATGCCGTGGCCGAGGGCAATTGGGATCTATCTGGAGAACGGGAACTGGGCGCTTTTATCCAGATGGGCGGTGCGCCGCAGAACCTCAATCCAGTACCTTGGTATCTGGGCCTCGGCTTGCGCCTGGGCCATCCCTTCGCCAGTCGGCCGGATGACAGCCTGTCCGTGGGCGTGGCTAAGGCATGGCTACGCTCCGGACCCGTGGCGGAGGCCCTGGGTGTGGAGCCAGCAGATATCCGCGGCGCGGAAACGTCCTATGAATTGACCTACGTGGCGAAACTCACGGAGCATGTCAGTCTGCAGCCGGACCTTCAGTATATTCAGCACCCCAATGGCTATTATCCGGATAGCACCGTTGGCCTTCTGCGCGTACATGTTGAATTCTTCTGAAATCCGACGGATCTGCCATGGACAGTTTCATCATGAATTCATCCATTACTTCCCCATCCGAGTCACTTTTCATCGGTGATCTCCATCTTGGCGACCATGCCCGGGTGCTGGAGATCACCGGAGGCAAAGTCATGCGGCAGCGCCTGGGCATGCTGGGTATCCGCCGCGACACTCCTGTCCGCGTGGTGCATGGACCCGGCAAACGCGGCGCGGTCTTACAGGTGGGCGGCGCACGCGTCGCCCTGGGCTGGGGAGTCATCCAGCGTATCCGCGTAGCCATCATCCCCGCTGAAAGCACCCATACCGGAGAAAAAACATGAGCGACTTTCATGAAACACCACAGCGCAGCCCGGTGTCGGCCAGGTTGCCGGTCATCGCCCTGGCGGGTAACCCGAATTGCGGCAAAACCACCCTTTTCAACCTGCTGACCGGCGCCCATCAGCATGTGGGCAACTGGCCCGGCGTCACTGTGGAGCGGCGCAGCGGCACCATGACCATGGGCCGCCGCAAAATCTCCGTGGTAGACCTTCCCGGTGTCTACAGTCTGATGGGGGGTGGCGGAGAAGATCAGCGGGTGGCGCGCGATTTCCTATTGGATAGCGATATCGAACTGATCGTCAACATCGTCGACGCCTCCAATCTGGAGCGGCACATGGCGCTGACCGCCGAACTTCTGGAAACAGGGCGACCGATGGTTCTCGTCCTGAACATGGTCGATGAGGCGGAGGCCCACGGTCTGCAGGTACGCAGCCATGAACTCTCGGCAGCCCTGGGTGTTCCGGTCATCCCCATAGTAGCCCGGAAAGCCAGGAGCCGCACCAGGCTGATGGAGACCCTGACCCAGGCACTGGATCACCCCGCCCTGGGTAATATGCTCGATTATGGCCAGCTTATCGAAGCGGCACTCGCCGCCCTCGGCACCCTGCTGCCCGGTGTCCCACCCGCACACCGGCGTTTTACCGCCTTGTGCCTGCTGGAAGGGAACTCCGACCCGATCGACCCAAAAACGCAGCATGCTCTGCAACAGATCAGCAGCGAACTCGCAGTCATGAGCGATGAAACCCCTGCCGACCTGATCATGGACCGGCGCTTCGCCTGGGCGCAGGAAATGGCCGCCATTGCGATGCACCGCCAGGGTCCGGCCGGGCTCCGTCAAAAAATCACCGACCGACTGGATCGGGTGGTATTGAACGACTGGCTGGGTGTGCCGCTTTTTCTGGCGGTACTGTATCTGGTTTTCGTCGTCAGCTTCAGTGGCGGCAATATCTTCCTGGACTTTTTCGATCAGGCCTCGGCAGCACTGCTGATCCATGGCGTCGGTCATCTGCTGCTGAGCTCCGGGCTGCCCACCTGGCTGATCTCCATCATCGCCGGTGGTATCGGCGGCGGACTGAATCTGGTGATTTCCTTCATCCCACCCATCGGCCTCACTTTTCTCTTTCTCGCCTTTCTGGATGACTCGGGCTACATGGCCCGCGCCGCCTACGCCATGGACCGCCTGATGCGCCGTATGAGCTTACCCGGTAATGCCCTGGTGCCCATGGTCATCGGCTTCGGCTGCAATGTGCCCGCCATCATGGGCTCGCGCATCATCGAAGACCCGCGGGGGCGCATTCTGACCGTGCTGATGCAGCCCTTCATGTCCTGTTCCGCACGCCTGACCATTTACATGGCCTTTGCCGTCGTGTTTTTCCGCAGCAACGGCGGACAGGTGGTCTTTGCCCTCTATGTGCTGGGAATCATCGTTGCCCTACTGACGGCGTGGCTACTTGGCAAAACCGCCCTGCGCGGCGAGGTACTGCCCTTCGTCATGGAACTGCCACCCTATCGCCTGCCCAGTTTCCGCAGTGTGTTTCTCCAGGCCTGGCAGCGCCTGAAGGTGTTTATCTTCCGGGTGGGTCGGGTGATTGCGGTCATCGGCGTCGTGCTCTTTATTCTTCCCGGCATCGGCTGGACGGATCGCGGTCTGCGCAGCACCGACATCGACCATTCCCTGCTCGCCCAGGGCAGCCGCGCGCTGGTCCCGATTTTTGAACCCATGGGCATTCATCAAGACAACTGGCCCGCCATTTCCGGTCTGATTGCCGGAGCGGCCGCCAAGGAGATCGTGATCGGCACCCTCAACGGCATTTATCAGCGGCAGAACGCAGCCGACCTGATGGCGGACTACCGCGATCCCGATATTGCCGGGCAACTCCTGGGCGCGATCAAAACCATCCCCGCCAACGCGGTTACTTTTTTTACCACGCTGGATGATCCGCTCGGCCTCTCGGTCATGGACTCCACCGGTACCGCCGAACAGGCCTCCGGTGCCGAAAGTGCCACCCTGCAAGCCATTGCGGCCGGATTCACCCCCCTTTCCGCCTTTGCTTATCTGGTCTTTGTGCTGCTCTATGTACCCTGCGCCAGCACCATGGGGGCACTGCGCAGGGAAGTCGGATGGGGATGGATGAGCTTCTCCCTGCTTTATGGCACCGGCCTGGCCTGGAGCGCCAGCACGGTGATTTACCAGTCGAGCACCTTCGCCAAACATCCCGGCCATTCTACAGCATGGATCGCGGGAGTATTGGCGGCTTTTGCCTTGCTGGTTGTCGGTCTGCGGCTTTATGGACAACGCAGGGACGCCCTATCTAAACCATCTCTGAACCGAAGGGCGTCGGCATGAAACCGTTATTCGCAGTTCGGGAGGTGCTACAGAAACAAGGCATGGCCAGCGCCAGCCAGATAGCTGCGGAATTAAAGCTCTCGGTCGGACTGGTCGAGGACATGCTGGTGTACTGGCAGCGCCGCGGCGTGGTAGAGCAAGTATCCGTGGGCACCCGGAAAAGTTGTGGCCGTAGTTGCCATTCAGGCGGCTGCGGCAGTTGTGGCAACACCATGGCGCCTTCTGTTCAGGCCTACCGCTGGTGCAGCGGTGGGAGGCAGTCACCTCACCTATTGTCTCAGTGATGGGGTTCTCTATACTTATCCCACAGGCCGGAAGTGATGTTTGATTGGCCATGACGGGCGAGGTGACAGGTGCGGGTAAAAGTGGCAGCCATTCAGATGGCCGTTGGCGAAGACGAGGCCGAGAATATTGCGAAGGCGCTACAGCAGGTCAGCGTAGCGGCCGATGCCGGAGCGAGGATCATCCTCCTCCAGGAACTCTTCAGCACGCCGTACTTCTGCAAAGATCAGAATCCCGATTTCCTGACCCTGGCGCAGCCCCGCGACAGCCACCCCGCCCTGCTCGCCATGCAAAGGCTGGCGCGGCAACGCGAGATCGTGGTCCCGGTCAGTTTTTTTGAGCGCGCCAATAACGCCTTCTTCAACAGTTTGGTGGTTTTTGATGCCGACGGCAGCGATCTCGGGCTTTATCGCAAGGCGCATATCCCGGACGGTCCCGGCTATCAGGAAAAGTTTTATTTCAGCCCGGGCGACACCGGGTTCCGCGTGTTTGACAGCCGCTACGGACGCCTCGGCGTCGCCATCTGCTGGGACCAATGGTTCCCGGAAGCGGCGCGGGTAATGGCCCTGCAGGGCGCCGAGATACTGCTCTACCCCACTGCCATCGGTTCCGAGCCTCAGGCGCCGGAAATCCACAGTCGCGGACACTGGACCCGGGTCATGCAGGGCCATGCCGCCGCCAACCTGATCCCCGTCGTGGCTGCCAACCGGGTGGGACGGGAAATCGGCCGGGAAAGCGAGATCACCTTCTATGGCGGTTCCTTCATCAGCGACGCGACCGGCGCACTCATCGCCCATGCCGGTCAGGAAGAAACCATCCTCTACGCCGATCTGGACCTGCAAGCACTCGCTGCCCAGCGGCTGGAGTGGGGGCTCTTCCGGGATCGCCGCCCGGAACTCTATGCGCCCATCCTGACTTTGGACGGAAATCCGCACCGTGGATGATTCCCGCCCCTCCGCACCACCCGTTATCGCCCTGAGTGCCTATGAGCGCAACGGGGAGGCCTTTTCCCTCGCCCCCCAATATGCCGCCGCCGTTTGTCAGGCGGGTGGGTTGCCCGTCCTCTTTCCGCCTCAGTGCCCCGAAGCCGGGGTCATTCTGTCGCGCTGTGACGCGCTCGTGCTTACCGGTGGCGGCGACATCTCTCCCGATTTTTATGGCGCGCCATGCGGCAACAGCATCCACGCCGTACACCCCGATCGCGATGCCGCCGAGATCGCTCTGGCGCGGGAAGCCATCGCCCGGGGTATCCCGGTACTCGGCATCTGTCGCGGCCTGCAGATCATCAACGTGGCGCTGGGCGGCGACCTGCTCCAGGACCTGCCCACCAGCATCGGCACTCGCATCTGCCATCGCAATGCCGAACATGACCCCGTCCTGCATGAGGTCATCGTCCTGCCGGATACGTTGCTGAGAGGCATCGTCGGGCAGGATACCCTGGAGATATCCTCCTGGCACCACCAGGCCATCGCGAATATGGCCCCCGCGCTACGCATCAACGCCATCGCCGAAGATGGCGTCATTGAAGCGGTGGACATGCCCGACAATCCGGACGTCTTCGCCGTCCAGTGGCACCCTGAACATACAGCCGCCGGTGACCCGCACCAGCAGGCCCTGTTTGCCTGGCTGGTACGGCGCGCCGCCCGGCGCATGGCGCGCGGAGTGGGACACGGCGCGACGAAAAATTAGCGGGAAGGGGTCCCAGCAGGCTGCAAACGCTGCTGCAGCCATGCCAGCACGGCGGGAATCAGCGAAACCACGATGATGGCGACAATCACCATACTCAGGTGGCTTTTGACCCAGGGAAAGCGCCCGAGAAAATATCCCGCACCCAGCAAGCCCCCCACCCACAGGATCGCTCCCGTCAGATTGAAGCCCAGGAAGCGGCGATAGGGCATGGCGGCAATACCGGCCACAAAGGGCGCGAAGGTTCGGATAACCGGCAAAAAGCGGGCAATGATCACGGTCTTGCCGCCGTGTCGCGCATAGAAGCGCTGGGTCGTATCCAGGTGCCGGACATTCAGCAGGCGCCCGCCAAAGAGGCGGACACCCCAACGACGGCCCACCGCGTAATTCACCGCATCACCCAGCACCGCGGCCGCCACCAGCAGACCCAGCAGCCCGGGTGCGCTCATGACGCCCACCCCGGCAAGTGTGCCACAGATAAAAAGCATGGAGTCACCTGGCAGGACCGGCATGATCACCAGCCCCGTTTCCGCAAAGAGGATCAGAAACAACAGGGCATAGACCCACGCCCCGTATTCCTGAAGAAGGATGGTCAGGTATTGGTCGAAATGCAGCAGGATCTGCACGAGGTGATGAATGTCCGGCATTGGCGCGATCACCCTCTGGGACGCGGACTCACGCGTCTTCCGGCGCGCCGCGGTAGCGCTGATAGTGACGTTCGAACATCTTCTCCAGTTCCACAATCACGGTCTCCGCCGCATCCCCGCCCATCACATGCCTGGACATCAGATTGGAGGTGTCATTGAGCATTGCCTTGGCATCCAGCATGGCATAGCTCTCGCGCAGGCGTTTGATGGCGCCGACGACGGTCTCTCCGTCTTTGGCGGGCAGCATCTTCGGTTCCTGGTGTGCCACCGCCGGCTCCGGCTGTTGTCGGCTTTTCAAAAAATCTGCGAAGGCCAGTACCTGCTCCTGCTCCGCGCCCCCGAGCTTGCGCAGGACGCGGAGAAAATGACGCTCCCGGCTATTCATACATCCGCTCCGGTATCCACCTTGAGAGAAAACACTCGTGGCTTGCGCTTCTCGGTCATGAGGGACAACTCGCGGACCATGGCGATGATGACCCGGTCCGTGGTTTTCTGCATCTCCGGCCACAACGCCCGCGCCTGTTCCAGAAGTTCGCCGATATTCCCGGGGGTTTCGCGGCCTTCCTCCATGAGGATGTCTTCAATCAACCCCGGCTTCATCTCCGGCCGGAACAGCAGTCCCACAACACCGTCCTCCGCGCGGAAGGCAATCCAGCGGCCGTCGTCATCCACCACCAGCGGCTGGATGTCTTCCGGCAAGGTCGCCGTCCCCGGAGACCAGACCATGACTCGGGCCCCGTCCACCGCCTGCGCCAACGGGTCGTCACGACCTGCCTCCGTAGCATGTGCCGTGGTGAAATAGGCGTTATGGTAAGGCTCCGGATGCAGTTCCGCCCCTTCGTACTGAGCCAGCAACAACGCACCCAGCCCAAAGCCCACCACCGGCCGCTTCGCCTTGCGAAAAATGGCGATGGTGTTGAGCTCCTGGGTCAGCCATGTGTATCGGTCCGACTCCAGGGGGGACATCGGTCCACCCAACAGGAACAATGCATCAAAGGTCAGGGCATTGCCCGGCAATTCGCCACTGAGAAAAACCCGGAAGTAACTGAAACCGATGTCGCGTTTCTCCAGTTGACTCTCCACGATGCCCAGAAACTCCGAGTAACTGTGCTGCACGACAGCGAAATGCTTCATATCAAACCTCCCGACGCACCGGCACCGACAGCATGTCCCTGCTACAGCGATCCTTGGCGAACTCCAGAAATTCATCCATCACCAGACTGCGGAATTTCTGCTTCTGATAAACGAAGGAATAAGGACGGGCGAGCGGTGGATCCAGCGGGCGGGCCAGCAAAGTCCCCAATGCCAACTCCTTGAGGACAGTCGCCTCAGAAACGACCGCCACCCCCAGCCCGCCTTCCACGGCGCCCTTGACGGCTTCCGGGCTGCCCAGCTCCATGGTGATATTGAGATCGTTGGCATCCACGCCGACCTGATTCAGGTACTCCATGGTCACCTCACGGGTGCCCGATCCTTCTTCACGGGACACGAAGGGATAATCCAGCAACTCCTGGGGCGTCACACTTTCGTGAGTGCCCAGGACATGGTCGGGGTGGGCAATCACAATCATGGAGTCCATGCAACACTTGAGGGTGGCGAGGCTCTTGTTGGTTACCAGACCTTCCACCAGCCCCAGATCGATACTGTTATCCTCGATCATGTGAACGATTTTATCCGTATTACCCACATACATACGTACCTGCACATCGGGATACTTCATTTTGAAGTCACCCAGCACCCGGGGCAGCATGTATTCGGCAATGGTCGTGCTGGCACCGATGAACAGATGCCCGCGCAGATCGCCTGTCATTTCCCCCACCCGGTTGGACATTTCGCCATAAAGCGAGATGATGCGCTCAGAGTAATCATAAACCACCATACCGGCCTCGGTGAGGCTGATGCGATTATGGGTGCGGTCAAACAAGCGCGTGTTGAACTGTTCTTCCAGCTGCTTGACCTGGAAGGTCACCGCCGGCTGGGTCATATGCAGCGTATCCGCGGCCTTGGTAAAGCTGAGCAGCCTTGCCACCGTATGAAAAACCTGTAAACGCCTGTCTGCCATGGAAATCCTCAAGTCGCCCGCGACTTTTCGCCAGTTTAGGGGTAATATCTGAGCGCTTCAATACAGTATTACGGAGGATACCCCATGCCCAAGGCTTGGGAAAAGCTCGATCTGCAAGGCGCCGGGGTACAGAGTCTACAAATTCGCCTGCAAAAACTCCAGAAAAAATCTCTATGGGGTTATCTGTACTGGTGTTGTTTCCCGGTGGGCGCCCATCGCTTCTACCTGGAACAGCCGTGGGCCTGGGCCTTTCCGCTGGTCAGCGTGGCGATTGTCGCACTGGCTTTTCTGGGTCTGACCTGGGAGGCAGTCGGTTTCGCCGTCGCGCTCTGCGTCGCCGCGCTTTGGGATCTCCGCCGTATTGGTCTGTGGATCAGCGCCTACAACAAGGATCTGCGCAAGGCGAGCTGGTTTGCCAGACAAACGCCGGCCGCTCCCGCCGATTACCAAGGGCGCGCGGACACCCGGGAACACCCTACGCAATGGCAGCGCGAGCTACAGGACTATACCCAAACCAAGGAGAGCGAGCGCGCCGGTCATCCTGCCGCCAATGCGCCCGGCAGGAAAGGCTTTGCACCGGGCCAGCGCCGACTTTCTTTCGCGGAACAGGAGCGGCTGCTTGCGGAGATGGCGAAATCCGCCAAAAGCACAGCGGCGAAAAATCCACCCGATTCCGCCGAAAAGTAAGCGGAAGCCCTTCCCCCGGTCTACCGCTCCTTTTCAAACATGGCCAGATAACGTTCTTTGGGAAGCGGAAGCTGTCTGGCTACCGCCAGTAAATCAGGGAGATGCAGCGGGGTGCTGAGCCCCACCAGAGTGACGCCTATGCCGGGCGTGGAGCGCACAAACTGAACGGCGCGCTGCGCGGCATCGGCCAATTCCGGCATGGCTTCCTGCAGGGACGGCACCTCTTCCCGCGCCAGCAGACCCTTGCCGAGGGGATGGCTGGCCATGATGGTCAGCTTGAGCTGGAAAGCCGCCTGGATGGTGGAGCCGATGTTGCCCTGCCCCGTGACCTGACTGAACCGGGTGTAGGCCTCCGGCATCAGCGCGTTGAAAGGCAACTGCACTACCCGCAGATGATGGCGGTTTCCCTGCCCCGCCGCCTTCTCCGCCAGTCCGATGAGGCTGGTCAGGGACTGGAACAGGGTATTGTCCGTCTCTACCCGGCAGGCATTGAAGGTGGAAATGCCGTAGTAGCGAATCTTGTTGGCCTGCACCGCCGCTTCGAGCATAGTGAACACATCCATCAGCTTGCGATACATCTGTTCTTTGCCGATCAAAGGGATATGCACCTCCGGCTGATCCACCAGAAACACATCCAGGGTTTCCAGACCGGTTTGCGCGCGCAACGTATCCAGTTGCCAGGCAATATATTCGGGGCTCAGACAGTGAACCCCCTGGACCAGGTCCTCCTCTTTGCCCAGCCCCTTGGCCACCACCTCCTCACGGAAGAATGTCAGCGGATCTTCTGGCCGTCCGTCGGGAAAGGTCAGAAAGCCCCCCTTGCCAACCACGAAAAACTCCTCACGCTGGATACCTGCCGCCATCGCCTTTGCGATACCTACGCCTACCGCCCGGCCGGCCCGCCCGAGGCGGTAGTTGGCACCAGTGTCGACGACGTTGATGCCCGACTGCAAGGCCCGTGCCACAACGGCCGCCACCGCGACATCCGTCACATCGTCCACGCCACCGGGGAAGGTACCGACACCCAGGGAGGATAGCTTGATGCGGGTGTTCAAAAAGTCACTGAAGTGCTCGTCAGCGAGGGTCCCGGCGAAGCGCGCCACATAAGCCTTGGTACCCGCACTGTTGGCGGCCCCCGGAATCAGTCCATTTTCCGCAGCATTCACGCAGCGTTACTCCTGTTGGCAAAGAGGGGATGGTGGTACAGCAAAAAATCCAGGCGTTCACGCAGCTCGGCACGCACCGGGCCGGGCCGGGGTGCATCTTCCAGACTCAGGAACTGCTGACGATAGTCTGGCGCATCCTCATCGTCCAGTTCCCATTCGACCGCCTGGAGCAACGCTTGCCCGGATGCGGGCAATTCCGCGGGTAACGAGCGACCGCTGAGAATCGCCCAGAGACCCGTCCAGCAGCGCGCCAAAGCAACGGGATGATAACCGCCCCCGCCCAGGGCCAGCAGACGCGGACTTTCCGCCACGATCTGGCGCACGACTTGCCAGAACAAGCCGTTGGAAACCCGAAACTTGCTCAAGGGATCCGGTGCGAGGATATCGGTGCCCGCCTGCAGAACGACGACATCTGGGCGAAAACGCTGCAAGACACGAGGCCATAACTCGGCAAAAGCCAGCGCATATTCGCTGTCATTCACCTCTTTGGGCAAAGGCAGATTAACCGCCAGCCCCGGCCAGTCGGTAAGCTTGCCGCCCTGAAAGGGATAGGCATAGTCCGTATCCATGTGCAGGGACGCCGTCAAAGTGTCCGGATCCTCCACAAAGGCCGCCTCCACCCCATCACCGTGGTGGGCATCCATGTCCCAGTACAGCACCCGCAGACCGGCGCGGCGCAGGCGCTGAATGGCGAGCACCGGGTCGTTGAGGTAGCAGAAGCCGCGCGCCTGACCCGGTGCGGCATGGTGCATTCCGCCCGCCGGGCTGAAGGCGGTGACGCCTTCCAGCACGGCTTCCGCCGCGAGCACGCTGGAACCGGTAGCCAGGGAGGGCGTATCGAAAAAACCGGGGAAATAGGGATTCTCCAGCGTACCCAACTGATAACGCTGACGATCGCTGTCCTGCACACCGCCGCGAAACTGCGCCCGCTCAAAGGCCTGTATGTACTCTTTCGTATGAAAGCCGAAGAGTTCCCGATGGCTCGCCGGGCGGCCCTGCCGGTATTCTTCCGGCGCCATGGCCCCGTAACTGTTGATGAGGTCCAGGGTCAGGGAGACCCGCGGAATCGCCAGGGGATGGTTACTCCCGTAACTCGCCCGCCGGTAACGCGCCGCCCCGACGAAGACCGCCGGGCGGGTCGCGGCGATCTGCGGGCGCAGCATCCCCCGCTCGTTCACTCTGCTGGCAACCGTCTGCGCCTCGCCCGTCACGCGCTGTGGCCCCGCAGGCGCAGATAAATCTCCGGCAGACGTGCCGGCAGACTGTCGAGATGAGGCAGCACGAGATAGTGCCCCGGCCCGAAGACCAGCGGCAGATATTCGCCACCACGCGGGTCCAGACTGATACAAAAGGCGTGGATACCCAAGTCTTGCGCCTCCTTCACCGCCATGCGCGTATCCTCCTGCAAATAGCGGGGGTCACCGCCGTCATCATAATCGGCGGGACGCCCGTCCGACAGAATCAGGAGCAGACGCCGCTGCGCAGGACTCCGCAGCATCAGCCGCGAACTGTGACGGATGGCCGCCCCCATGCGTGTCGCCAGCCGCCCGGACAGTCCGCCGAGCAGGGCCCGCACCCGCGTATCGAACCTGTCCGCAAAGCGCTTGATGGGATAGAGCAAGACTTCGTCATGATATTTGCTGGCGAATCCATAGAGCGCAAAGGGATCGCCCACCTCCACCAGCGCCTCGCCAAAGAGGAGCATGGCCGCGCGCAGACGGTCCACCACCCGCACTCCGGAATCTCCCGCCTCTGCCATGATGGAGGTGGAGAGATCGGCAAGGAGCAGGACTGCGGTATCCCGTTGCTGCGGGCGTCTTTGCTGGTAGACGCTGGCTTTCGGCGAACGTCCGGCACGCCGTTCCACCATAAATTGTACCGCAGCCTCCAGATCCGGTTCGTCGCCCTCGTACTGACGACGGCGCGGTGCCATCCGGGTCGGCTTCTGTGCCTGCAAGGCCTGCTTCAGACGGCGCAGGGTACCATCATATGCGATAGCGATTTCTATTGCCTTGGCTTCGTCATACTCGCGCAGACTACGCTCATGGACCCGCGCCCAGTCTTCCTTATAGCTTTGATGGCGATAATCCCATTCGCGATAGGCCCAACCGCCCCTGGGTCCTTTGACTCCCCGGCCACTGCCCGTCACCTTCGCGGGCATGGGAATACCCACCCCGACCCGCCCGCCGGTACCCTGAATATCCTCTGGGGGAATGTCCATATCCGGGTCATTCCCTTCGGCCTGCTGCGGAGACTCCCGGGGCTTTTCTTCGTGACCTGCGGCACCCAGCCCACCGCCGCCATCCATTTCCGGCGCATCACTGTCGCGTTTCCGGCGCGGATACACCGGCCGTGCAGCGTTGGGCGAATGGCCGGGCAGATAGGCGCTGGCGCGCTCTGCCAAAGTCAGCGGTGGCAGGTCCGTGTTCGCATACCACGTCAACGCCGCACGAAAGGCATCCACTATGCCAGCCTGAGGCGTGGTCAGAACAGCGAGTCCGGCGGACAAACGACCGGCGCGCGCGTCCTCCAGCAGTCGCAGCCCCGCCTCATAGTAATATCTGGCGGGTCCTTCCGGCAGATGGTGGCCACGCGCCGCCCGCACCACCCGCGCCAGATAACCGGGCATTTCCCGCTCCAGCGCCACATCCACGCGCAAATCCTCGCAGAGGTCGAAAATAAGCTGGAAGCGGATCATGTCCTCCCCAAAGCGCGCGAAGAGCGGCCGCCAGGTCATGCGCTGGTCGGAATCCAGGGGTGGATGCTCCATACCGGTTTCCGCAAAGAGGGCGCGGATGGCATCCTGCTCGTAGCTGTCGAAGACCAGATGCGCGCCGGTATGGTAGAAGGCCAGCAGGGCCTCTTCCCGGTCGGGCATCACTGCCGGCACAAAAAGGCTGCGCCCGTCGGTCTCGAGAAAACTGCGCCCGCCCTCCAGACTCCAGCCGCCCTCTTCCAGAGGCAGATGCAGCCCGGTCCAGGCCTGGAGCAACAAGCCGAAGAGCCGCTTATGGGCCCCCATATGAAAGCCGGGCAGAACCTCCAGCAGGAAGTTGCGCGCCTCATCGCTCTCCAGTCGGAACCATGCCTCACCACGTACCCGCCCCGCCGCCAGCACATCCGCGCCACGCCGCGCCCACTCCGCCACACCATCCAGGCCGCAGATGCCGCGCACCCGGATGGCACCCTCCAGATACGTCCCCAACCCCAGACGGCCCCTGGCCAGGGTGTCGGCGGGCGCCAATAGCGCCCGCAGCCCCTCCGTGCCCGCGTTGCCAAACAGAATGGCTGCAGGCACCCGGAAATAGGACGCCGCGCTGTCCACATGCCGGTCAATCCACGTCGCGCCCAAATCGAACCAGAGCGCCTCGCCATCTGCACCCCAGCTCCGGCGCACTGCTCCGGCCTGCTCAAAGAAGCCCACCGCCGCCCGGAACGTGCCACGCTGGCTGAGAAAGTGGCGGGCCTGGTCCAGCCAAGGGTCCAGTCCTCCAAAGGCCTGCATCAGATCAGCCGTAGCATGGAAAAACGCCTTGCCTGCCTCCCGGTCATAAAAAAACAGGTCGCGGCCGGTTTCCAGATAGCGCAAGACGGCGGTCTCACTCAGCGATGTGACGGCGGGCAAGGCCGCCCGCGCATCCCGACCAGCCACGAAACTGATGGCCGCCAGATGGTCGAGGATATCCTCCGTCGCCGCCGACATGGCCGTTCCTTAGCCCTGTTCCGGGAAGAAGGTCCGGAAAATCTCCAGCAGTGCCTCGGCCAATTCCGGATCGTCCGTCTGCGGATGGATGATCGCCACGACACAGGCCTCCAGCGCGTCCAGACCCGCCACCATCAAGGCCCCCGCATAGATCAGCGCCCGGGTCGAGGTGACTTCCTGCAACCCCTGCTCCTTCAGGTTCCGCGCCTTGCCCGCCGCCGCCACCAGTGCCTTCGCCCGGCCCTCATCCACGCCCGCCTCTTTCATCACGATACGGGTTTCCACATCGGCCGGTGGATAATGGAAGTTCATGCCGACGAATCGCTGTTTGGTCGACGGCTTGAGGTCCTTCAATACCGTCTGATAGCCGGGATTGTAAGAAATCACCAGCATGAAATCGCGGTGCGCCGTGATCTCGATGCCGAGCTTCTCGATGGGCAGATGACGGCGGTGGTCGGTCAGGGGATGGATGACGACCGTCGTATCGGTACGTGCTTCGACGATCTCGTCCAGGTAGCAGATGGCCCCCTCCCGCACCGCCCTGGTCAGCGGACCGTCCTGCCAGACCGTTTCGTTGCCTTCGATCAGAAAGCGACCGATCAGGTCCGAACTGGTTAGATCCTCATGGCAGGCCACGGTCACCAGCGGTCGCTTCAGGCGCCACGCCATGTGCTCCAGAAAACGGGTCTTGCCGCAACCCGTCGGCCCCTTGAGCATGACGGGCAGGCGCCGGTCCCACGCCGCCAGGAACACCCGCACCTCATTTGCCACCGGCTGGTAAAAAGGCTCATCGATGAGCAGGCGCAAGCCGTTACTCTCTGCCATTTTCGCCTCACTCATACATCGTCCCCGTTGTTTTGCTCGGTATGACTGCGCAGATAAAGGCAGATATGGCGCAGGGTATGGATCACCATGCGCTCCGGCTGTGCGGGCAGCGCGTCGGCACGCCCCGCCTCCAGGCAATTCTGGTAAAAAACCAATTCACGGCAATTGTCGCGGATGGTATTCCAGTGAGGTGCGCCCTTCACCAGCGCCTTCCACAATTCCAGCAAATCCGCATCATGGGCATAAGGCTTGTGCTCCGCAGCCAGCATGATGCGCAACATGGCGGATGCCTCCGCCACACCCGCCGCCACCAGTTCCGGCAAGGACATCCCCGCAGCCTGCTGCCCCGCCAGGGCGTCAATGCGCCCCTGCGCCCCGTCTAATGCGCTCATCAACTCGTTTGGCTCTGTCATCATCACTCCTGCAGGATTTTTCGATCGCGCCCCGCTACCACTCCGGGCGGTTTTCGTCTAGGATAAAAGAGTTTTAACTGCATGCATGTACAATTCATTTTATAGCGTGATTAAGAAGGGGCTACCATGAGTACGAATCTGATCAAAATGGTCAAACTCAACAACCTGCAATACAATGCCAACCGCGATCCGCAGGTCTATCGCCGCGTCGCCGGTCACCCTTTCCGGATTCAGGCCATGCTCGAAGGCAAGGGAACGGCAAAGATCAGTGTCACCTGCGAAGGCAAGACCATGAAGGAAACCAGCATCGAACTGCCCGGTATTTTCTCCTACGAAATCACCTTCAAGGACGCCGGCATCCGTATCGCCACCCTGAGCGTCAGCGTTGACGGTCAGAGCGAAAGCCGCGACCTGATGCTCAGCACCGAAGCCCACGCCAAAGTAGGCTGACACTGCGCAGCAGACCATCCCCATCGGCGCTTCGGCCGATGGGCGGTCCACCCCTCACCAGCCAAACTGGGCAAAAAACTCCGGCAGACGCTGCAAACCCGTATCCCGGTCAAAAAAGCGATCCGCCCGCGCCGAACGCGCCGCGTCCCGCCGCTCCTGACTTCCACCCAGACAGAATATCGCAATATTCAACTGGTATTCCCGCCGCAAGGTATCGATCCATTCAATGGGGTCCCCGATCCTCGGATCATCATCCAGACTGAGCAGCATGAAACGATGCAGCAGCACTTCCTGCCAATCGCCGAGGCCATCCAGGTCCGTAGCTTCCGTCATTTCCCAGCCTTCGGGCGTCGCCGCCAGCACGGCCGCCCGTAATTCGGGGTCACCCGCCATAAGAATAAAGCGCTTGCGCATCCGGTCACTGATACTCGGCACCAGGCCACCTCCCTTGCATGAATTCAGGATATCCGTAGCAGGCACGACAGATTCAATCCGTCCAGACCGCCGTCTCTGATAGCCTTTCGCCCCATAGCGCGGCTCCGGCGCCGGCCATTTCCCGCAAGCGTTCGTCAAACCCCGCCGAACCGGGCTGCAGGCCAGTCAGCGTATCCCCCTGCCCTGCCGACCAGGCAGAACCAGCGATACGCCGAAAGGTGCCATTTTCCGTCCACACTCGCAGCCAGTGGCCATCAGACCAGTGTTGCTCCGTCAGAAAAGCCCCCGTCTTGAGCTTGATCCCGGCACGCACCCGACGACGGACCGGCTGCTCCCAGTCCACATCCTCCAGCTCCACCTGCGTCATGGCACGTCTTTCAGCCTCCGTAGGCATCGCCACGACAACGTCCCAGCCTGCCGCCCGGAGCAGCGCCGGGCAGGCATCCAGCACCACTTCCGGGCCCACCACGCGGCCCAGCCACCGCGACCAGCTACACAGGCCGTCTTCCAGCGCCTCCTTCAGCCATGTGCGAAAACCCGCCGAAGGGGCGGCCACGCAATCCGCAAAAGATGTCCACTGGGCGTCCAGGATGAAGCTGCCAC